>Ga0255048_10002896_pt1 | contig 10655 bp, 18 predicted proteins | sample JV7_2_2_MG_FD_183619 | JGI IMG/M metagenome (GOLD analysis project Ga0255048, IMG submission 183619) | Seawater microbial communities from Jervis Inlet, British Columbia, Canada - JV7_2_2 | ecosystem: Environmental > Aquatic > Marine > Inlet | place: Canada: British Columbia | collected 2016-10-06
ACAGCTACTAGTGCGAGTTTTTTCAGGGTGAATAGGGCTTTTGTTAAACAGACTGGTACTTATCGAGGGAATAATGAGGGTACTATTACAATCAGAGTATCAAGTGCTGGTAGTACACAGGCACAGATTGAGCTTGGAAAAGGGCAGACTGAACAGTCTCATTATACCGTTCCTACTGGAATGACTTTACACATGAAATGTTACTGGCTGTCAAATGACGCTTCAAGCACTCGTAATTTAGATTCAGAGATTTACCAATTTACAGGGGTAGACGATGTAGCCACTTCATTTGTGGGGGCTAAACGCAAACTTCATGGTGTAACTGGATTAGGGGGTGGAATTCCTTACCAGCATAAATTTGAGAATATTAAGAAAGTTTCTGGCCCCGCTGATGTAGTGATATTCGCTACTGCTCCAGCAGGGGGATCGGTAAGTGTAGAGGCTGGTTTTTGTGGGTATTTGACAACGGATTGAATATGAAATTAATGCAGAAAGGTGATAGTTTTAAGGTTTGTTATGATGAATGGCAGCATACAGCTTTGACTACAAAAGGATATACAGAATCAAGTGATTTAAGTGGTAAGACTGCTTTAGAGCTTGAGGAATTATACAACACCACCACAATGAAGGTTGTTACAGGGTTTTACAAGGAGTAATATTATGGGAATATGGGATGGAATAAAAGCAGTAGGCGGTGCTACTCTGGGAGCTGCTACAGGCGGTTTACTTGGAAATGAAAATTTCGGGATAGTGGATAATATCGCCGGTGGTGTAGGCGATTATTTTATGGCAGATACCAGAGCAGCCAGGGAGCAGCAAAAAGCGGCTAGAGGGGCACAAGGCTACGTCCAGCAATACGGAGATATGGCTCTAGGCACTATGGGTGGTTTAGCTGGCCCCGGCATGGATGACTATAATTCATATAGGGGAGCTGTTCAGGGTGGTGATTTCAGAACTGACCCCAATGCCTTCCAGACAGGGCAGTATAACCCACAGCAACAAGGCAACGGGTTAGATATGAACCGCCTTAACTCTGCTTTGCAAGGTGGGCAGATAAGCCAGTCTGATTATAACCAATATATGCAGGGGGCAGGGGGAAATCAAGCGCCGGGGTTTAATGCATTCCAGAGGCAAGGGAACCCTCAGTTTAACCAGTTTGACCCTGGACAAGGGCCACAGTTTAACGCATTCCAGAGGGGTGCAGATCCAACATTCGGGCAGTTTAGTAGGCAGCAAGGGCCAGAATTCCAAAGGGCTGACGCAGGGAATTTTGATTTTGATTACCAAGAATCACCAGGATTCCAGAATCAAATTAACAAGGCTATGACAGCCATAGGTAGCCAACATTCAGCTCAAGGCTCTAGGTTTGGAGCCGGAAGGGATAAAGACACTATTGATTATGTGACAGGAGCAGCAGCGCAAGACTATGGTAATCAATATAATAGAGCTAGAGGGGCCTTTGAACAAGATAGGGGCTTTGGTGCTAATCAGACAGGGGCAGAGAATGCTTTTAATCAAGGGCAGTATCAATTTGGTCAAGGCTTAGACGCTCAACAGCAAAACATGGCGAATGCATTTAATCAAGGTAATTATCAGTTTGGTGCGGGAATGGATGCTAATCAGGCGAATCAAGGAAACCAATTTGCACAGAATCAATTTCAGTTTGGTGCTAACCTTGGAGCTAACCAGAGCAACCAAGCAAATGCCTTCAACCAAGGAAATTATCAGTTTGGCACTGGTGTTGATATGGGCCAGAGTGACCTTGGAAACGCTTATGCTAATCAGGATTATTGGCAGGGTCAGCAGATGGGTCAGGATGACAGGCAATTCGGCTATGGTGCTAATCTTGGAGCGAACCAGCAGAATTATAATATGTTTGCCGGTCAAAACGCTTTTGATGCTAATTTAATGGCTGGACTAGCTGACCAAGGATATGGATCACAGATTAATCTAGCGAATATGCAACAGGGCATGGGTGACTCAATGGCAAATGCAGCTCTTGGAGTGGGCAACGCAAATGCAAATAGAGCAATGACCACACGCAATTCAGTAAATAATGTATTTAATACCGCTGCTCAGGGTGCAGGAGCATACAAGGCAATCACGGGGTAAAAATGGCAGTTAATTGGAATACACAGCAGTTTCAACCACAGACACAGCTTGATTTAAGTCCTTTGAATCAGTTTGCAGTAGCTAGAAGGGATAGAATACAAAAATCACTGGCAGACCTTACTTTATCACAAGAGCAGAAGAAGGCTGAGGCTGAGGCTGAGGTTAAGGAAATAATGATGCGTAGTGGGGGCAACCCTATGACAGCTATCCCTCAGTTAAAGGCAAAAGGATATTTCACAGAAGCGGGGAAGTTTGAGCAGGCAGTAGAGGCAAGGAAGAAGGCTAAGTTTGAAAGTGACAAGGCGGTTTTTGAATTAAATAAGCAAAAACGGCTTCGAGTGGGTGAGTTGGCAAGGGGTGTTACTACCTCAGACAATCCGGCACAGGCATTCAGGAATTTTCAATCTTCTGCTTTGGATGAGAAACTTCCAATTAATAGGGCAATGCTGGAGTATCAGGTAACTGATGAAGACAATAAATTAGACCCTAATTTGGTAACTCAATTAAATTACATGGGGAGCCAGACAGGCAAGAGTGGGACACAAGCGAGGGTAAGAACTATTTACGCTAATGGGATGGTCTGGCTTCAAGACAAAGACGGGAATATTGAACCAGCCAGAGATCCTAAGACCGGAAAGCAGCTATCTCAAAGTGAGACTTATAAGACTGTTGCCGGTGAGGATGAGATATACACAGTAGGCTCAAAATCCGGGGAATTAAAAGGAACTGGTATTAAACCTAAAGGCAGGGCAAAAGAGAAAGCGGATATAGCGAAAACCGTTCAAGAGACTAAAATTGCTGGTGAGAAATGGCTGGACCAAAAAGACAAAAATATAGCTGTTCATAAAAAAATGAAAATGAAGAACAAGAACGCTATTGATAAGTTTTCACGCTTTAGCAGAAAAGCTAGAGCCATAGCAAACAGCCCTGATTTGAGACTCATTACTGGAGCGGGTAAGTATTTGCCTAGTGGTAAGGAAACCCCTCTTTTTGCTACTAAAGGAAAAGACTTGCAAGCTGACTTGGATAACTTGGTAGCGATGGGCGCTATCGGTACAATGATTCAGTTAAAGGCTGAAAGCGCAACTGGCTCAACTGGATTTGGCGCACTGTCTCAGAAAGAGCTTGATGTTTTACAGAATGCTTTGGGTTCATTAGATAATGACAGTGTAAGCGTAAAGAAGAAAAAAGATATTTTACTGGAAGTGGCCGGGATAATGGATAAGTACCAAGACGCTATTGAAGGGTTTGAAGCGGAGCATTTGAACTCCCCAGTGATCACAAATGAAGATATTGATACGATGACAGAGCAAGAGCTTTTAAGGTATTTAGGAGAATAACATGCCAGACCCAATAAATTTGTTAAGGTTAAGAGCTAAAGCGAAAAGAAAGCTGGAACAAGAAACGGCTGTTCAGGCCGTCCCTGCTGATGTTTCTCAAGTAGCTCCAGAACAGCAGGAGACATCTTTGTCAGAGATGTTGTTCCCTACCCTATATCAAAAGCATGGTGGGCAGTCTCCTACCTCTTTCGATGGCAGTACAATGGGTGTATTGGGTTCAATGGTTGGGGATTTATTTCAAGCTCCTACAAGAGCACTTGGAGCTATCACGGGGCAAGGGGAAATGAATGACCCTGAATCAAATGTATGGAATAGTGCTAGAACAGAATTTAGAGATTTCCTAGACAGGGGCATGCAAAGTAATGAACAACATGCCCAGCAGATGCAGCAGAAATACTCCCAAGGTCACTGGACCGACCAACTAGACGAGAATGACCCTGATAAATATTTGTTAGACCCTAGACGTTCAGGGAATGGTCAGTTACGAGCCCTTAGAACAGCAGGGGATTTGATGTTTGATATTGGCGGAGACCCTAGTGTGATTGCAAGTGGGCTTAAGAATGTATTGAAGCTTGGGAAGCCTTTTGCAAAGAAAGCAGTAGAGGCCCCCGGAAAATTAGCAGGAAGTATTGCAGAAGAAGTAGGGACCGTTCCAGAGGAAGCATTGAGGATGTGGGGAACCAAAGATGGTAAAAAGGCATTGCAAGGGGCCTGGAATCAGGAGTTACCAGCAGCTAAAGAAATGGCTGATAAGGTTTTTAATGTAGCTAAGAATCTACCTGAGAGAAAACAAGTAAACGCTGTTTTGCAGGAAATGAAGCCTATTGAAATGGATTCGTTTATAGGGGCTATCAAGGCACAGAAAAAAGCTGAAGAAGCTAGCCCGGTTGTATCAGCATTCAACAAAAAGATTGATAAATGGGCCAAAGACGCTGAAAAGAGGTATGGAGGTAAAAAACTATCAGCTAAGAAATACCGTGATATGCGAATGGATCTAGACCAAAGTATTAGTTTTACGGCAGACGAAAAAGCTTTAATGGATGACGCTTTTTTAGGGGTTCGCCGAAAGATGGCTGATAATTTAACAAAAAGCGCTCCCAAAGAATGGCAACCGTTAATGGGTGAGTATGCAGAGAAATTACAGACTGTTGATAAAATGAAAGGTAAGTTAGGCAACGATAAAGAGAAGGCTGTTGAAAGGGCTTTTAGTCTTTTAAGAACATCTGAGAACGCCAGCAGACAGCCTACCAAAGAAATGATGAAAGAATTTGATTCTGTGTTTGGGACTGAATTTTCAAAGAAATCTGAGATAATGGATCTCTCTAGAAAACTAGGCAAGACAGGTAAAAAGGAGCTTGAATTGCCCCTGCTCCCTAAAGGAGCTACAGGAAATAGATGGGTAGCTTTATTAACAGGTCCATTAGGATTTCCTAGAACCGCTCCAACTACTTTGAAGACAATTGATAAATTAGAGTCAGCAGCGAAAACAGGCGCAAAGATAACAAGCCAGATAGCCAGAGACGATGTGGCAGGGGCACAGGCGCTTATATCCACAATAGAGTCTTTGGGTAAAGAGCAGAAAACGAATTTAGATAAAGCATTAGAAGAAAATGACGAGACAACAATAAACTCGATTCTAGGAGAATAAAATGGCAGGAAGATTTCCACACCCCAAATTCAGATCATTCTTAGCAGATGGAACCCCAAATAACGGTGGTAAAGTTTATATCTATCTCAATGGAACCACTACAAAAGTGGGGGCTGGTGCAGCTCTTGACGCTAGAGCCGGTAGTGATGTTGCCAACCCGCTTATTCTTGATTCAGCAGGTGAGGGTAATTTATGGCTGGCTCCAGGGGCACAATACACGATTAAGATAGATACCTCAGCAGATGTGGAACTCAGCAGCACAGACGGTATCTCTAGCAATGACTTAAGTACATGGGTGGCTACAGGGTCAGATGTGTATTACTCAGCAGGAAACGTCTATATAGGTGCTTCTAGTGGGTCAGAGACTTTAGACGTAACAGGGACGGTGGCGATTTCCAGTACATTGACTGTATCTGGTTTATCTACCTTTTCGGGTGATGCTTTAATCTCAGGAGCTGCTAGTTTTTCAACTACAGCAGCATTCACAGGGGTAGCTACTTTTACCGCTCAATCTGTTCATAACGGTGGGCTTAAGGTAGGAGATGATGATGAAATTGTATTCGGTGACGGTAATGACGCGAATATTGAGTGGGTATCAGCTAGTTCTACCTTTTCAATTTATGCGCCTGGGGGTAATATTGTGGCCACTTGTACTGATTTTGGTGTAGCCGGTGGGCCTATAATAGCAGCAGGCTGTCAAGCTGGGTATTCATCATTACAAATTCCCGCCGGTGTAACCCCTACTTCACCCTTAGAGGGCTGGTTTTGGTATGATGGGACTAATTTAAAATTTGAAGACGGAGTAGGAACAAAAACAATCACATGGTCATAAAGGAGAAGAGATGAACCAAATAAACTTCAATTCAGAAGAAATCAAAGCGCTACAAGATAAATACCCAGAGGCATGGTATTTCATGAATTGCCTCAGATTAGAACGGGAGAAAAAGGAACTACAGTCAAGAATCCCGACTGTGGAACCTAGTTAAACTCATCTCCAGGCCCTCTCCCTTTGCTGATTTCGGGGGGGGAGGGTTTTTCTTTGATAAATAACTTGCACATGTACAGATTAAGTGTTATATTTAAATAGAAATAACTAAGGATAACTTATGCACGAATTCAAAGAACTAAGAATACAGCTAGGCTTATCACAGCCAGCACTAGCGAAGAAACTGAAAATCTCTCTTTCCTCTGTGGTAGGTTACGAGAGAGAAGCCACTCCAGAGATAATGAAGAAGATGCGTAAACTTGTGAGGGCGATATGACTCAGGACCAATTAAACAACCGATTGGATGTGGAGAAGCTAATCATGGCAGAACGTCAAAACAAGCAGGATATAGGAGATATAAAGTCTTTATCAGAGAGGCTTGACGCTCGACTTATAGAGCAGCAGAAACAAATTAACAAGATACTGGAGATGCTATGACTAAAGAGGAATACACACAGAAAGCAGCAACGCTTCAAACAAAGCTGGATATTATACAGTTCTTTGGAGTGCCAACAGATAAAACTAAAATCAAGAAAAATGACTGAGTTACTACTAGCCTTTTTCTTTTTCCTTTCTTGGGTCTTTTTCTTACTGTACCTGATAGAAAAAAGAAAGCATAGAGAGACTGTAAAGCAGAATCTAAATCATATTAAATGGAGATATAAGAGATGAAAGAACTACAGATAATTCAGAGTAAATTAAAAGCTCCCAAAGGCCAGACAAATGCCTTTGGGAAGTACAAATACCGGAGTTGTGAGGATATTATGGAAGCGGTAAAGCCCTTACTTGAAGAACAGAAATGCTGTTTAGTTGTTTCTGATGAAATAATACAGAAAGGAGATCGGTATTATGTCAAGGCCACTGCTGAAATATATAGAGGAGATCAAATGACGCTTGGAGAATCAACCAATAGTGGACAAATGGCAGAAACTATGGGGGACGAATCTAATATTATAGAAGGTTATGCAAAAGCACACGCATACGCCAGAGAACCAGCCGAAAAGAAAGGAATGGACTTGGCACAACTTACCGGGGCCACATCCTCATATGCTCGTAAGTACGCCTTAAACGGTCTTTTCTGTATTGATGACACTAAGGACGCTGATACAATGAAACCACCAGCAACAGTGGTTAAAGCGCCTAAGAGAGCCGATTTAAACAAAGCTCTCACAGCCTGCAAGACCCCACAGGATTATGATAAAGTATTAAAGGGATTCAACACTAAATACCCTGGGGCCTTTGAGCTGTTATCTGGACACCCCACAAATAAGAGTGAGGTTTGGAGTCAATTGTTTAGAGTCCACTTTGACAGGATAACCGGGAATCCCCCAGTAGACGCCAATACTTCACCTGATGAGCTACAAGCAGAATGGTCTATTGCAGCCAGCACTTGCCAGGATAAAGAAACAATGGATATGCTGGAGACACAAGTCAACCAGAATAAAGCTCTTGCTAAACCTGATAACTGGAAAATCCTTCAATCTTTACATTTGGCTTTTGACTAATGAGAATTGAGGTTTTTGAAAACAGGATAATCAAGCCCTGGGAGCCTAAAGTAAAAGATGGCTGGTATATTCTTGAACCTGAGAAGAAAAAACGCTCAAACCAACAGAATAAACTGCTACATGGGCAACTTTTTCCAGAAGCAGCAAGGGCCATATCCAAAAAGACGGGCCGGAAAATATCAACCGAATTCGCCAAAAGCCTATTAAAAACCAAGTTCGCCATTGAGTATGATGAGCAATTAGGTGAGTATATCTTACCTACCAGTAAGATGGACAAGGCTAGATGCTGCAAATTTGTAGAGGATTCGGTGCGTTATATAGCTGTTTTCTGTAATTATTACATAGAGTTACCGGGGGATTGGGAGAATCAAATTAAATGAACTTTCTTTCCTTATTCCCCTTGCACATGTACAGTTTATTTGTTATACTTAGATAGAATCAACAAACGAGGTCAATCATGGTACTTGAAGAAGGTGGAACAGCAACAGTGAAAGATGGAAAGATTATAATCGACCTCAGTGAGTGTGATTTAAGCGAGGGTGATTTTTACCTGACAAAAACAGACTTGATTGATTTAACTGAATTACTGGCATAGAACGCAGGGTGTCTGGTGGAACTATTACTCCACTTAAATCAATAGGAGCTAGATTCCGTGGCCCCAGATACCCTGCACCAAAGGAGATAAAAATGACTTACCACTTACTATACAGAACCAAAAACGGGCACTTCAGAAATGTAATTCGGAGCTTTGCCTCTATCCAGAAAGCTGAAAACTGGCTTTACAGCATACAAGCCCAGCAATGGGAGATAGGAGTTAAAGAAAAATGACATTAGCCATAAATCTAATAAAAGAGATCGCCACTTATATAAGGGTAGAAAAAGAGACCGGCTGGAGCTTGGTGTCAAAAGATGATTTGGAACTATGGCTGGAAAAGTCAGAAGCCTTCACAGGTGACAGGATTGAAATGGATGATACTATAATGGAGGTGGAATGATGGACAACAAAGTAAGACTTTACCTTTTGCAACTTTTTTTAAAAGATAAAAGGGAGAATGAAAGAAATTACGGCCTCAAAAAACTTGAAACGATGTTTGAGGCTGGAAAATTCTTGTCTAAAAAGGAGGCCCCATGAAACACCAGCAGAGAAACGAGCGGGAACTAGCCCGATGGAAAGCATTACCCCCTAAGCAGAAAGCTCTTGAAAGAATAGACGCTGCCTTGCTTAGGCTGGAATACCTGGAAGCTGTGGGGGAGATATGAGAGGAACCGATACAAATTCAATGCCTTATGGAGTTACCACAGATTACAGCCTTTATGGCCGTATTGTGGATAAAGAGGTCTGGGATAAACACCACCAAGCATTAAAAGCGCTTGATTATTGCATAAAACAATTACCGGGCTTGAGGGAAGGTGCTTCTGGAAAATTGAGATACGTCGAAACTATCACGAAAGGACTCTGAATGACTAAAGAAGAATACTCAGATTTTTGTGGCTGTGATGACAGTATCCGGTTAGACAGAGAAAACAGGGAGCTAAAAGAGCTTATCAAATTACTGAACTGTGGTAAGCCTATTGACCAGCCAGCAACACAGAGAGGTATCATAACAGAACGATTGCCAGTGGCAGAGGCAAAGATTCAGCTAAGATTAAAGCGGTATGATAAGCTTAAAAAAGGGGCTAAAATGATTATAGCTTGGTACAAAGACCTTGAGGCTAAATATGACAAACTCAAAGATGAAAACGCCAAACTCAGGGAGGGAATGAAATGACCCACAAGAATAGTCTGGCAGCATTTCAGGAAGGCTGTAAGTTCTCATTTAAATCAAGAGCTCAATCGATCTTCGAGGTGCTGTATTTTGGCCGGAAGGAACTCAGTGACCGTGAAGTGCTCAAAAAGCTCAAGCCAGGGTCAGACAACATAAATTTTGTTCAACCTCGTTTGAGTGAGATGCTGAAATCAGGCGTATTAGAGGAATGTGGAACTAAACGAGAGAATGGCCGACCAGTTAGGGTATGCAGAATCAAGCAGGATAAACCGCAGCAAGTGAGCTTATTATGAAACCCTACTACAAAGATGAACATTGTACTATTTACCACGGTGATTGCCGGGAAATATTGCCAGAGTTGCCGAAGGTGGATTTAGTGCTTAAAAACGGCTTGACAAATAGCACTAATAAGCTAGATTTAGAGTATGAAAAAAGAGAAATGGGCAACAAAAAAGACAGAAATAGAATGGCTTTACCTGACTCAAAATTGGGGAATGGCGAAAATAGCGACTTATTTCAAGGTGTCACAGACGGGAATGGGCAAGATAATGAAGCGTCTGGGAATACCCTCAAGGGGCAGGGGCAGAACGGGAAAGGAAAACGGCAGATTCAAAGACGGAACTCAGAGCAGGCTTTACAGGGTGATGATCGAAAAGGACAAATGCTCAACATGTCAAACAACGGAACAACTTCTAATTCACCACAAGAACGGGAATCACACAGACAATCGTCTGGAGAATTTACAGATTCTTTGCAGTCCATGCCACACGAGCCATCACAAAAGACTGTGGTGGAAAAAGCGAAAATCTGCTTAATTACAGACCCGCCGTATGGCATTAACTGGGTTCCAAGAATTAACCATACTGGAAAAGACCATATATGGAAAGACAATATTGATTTTGACCCTAGAATTTTTTTGGAAATAGGTGAATATCATTTATTTTGGGGTGCTCAATATTTTGCGCACTTGTTGCCTGTTTCTGAGTCTTGGATGTGCTGGTGTAAAAGACCGATTCACATGGATTTTTCTAACGACAATAGAACTTACGCCACAATAGAGTTGGCATGGACAGATTTTAATATTAAACCATGTTTTAACGCCCATGTGTGGGATGGGGGAATGAGGGCTGGACATTCTCAAAACAGGGAGTTTTTGCACCCATCACAAAAGCCTATTGAGGTAATGAAATGGTGCATAAAAAAATGCCCAGATGAAACGGGAACCATTTTAGATCCCTTCATGGGCAGTGGCACAACTTTAAGGGCCGCAAAAGACTTAAACCGTAAATGTATTGGAAT
>Ga0255048_10002899_pt1 | contig 10652 bp, 10 predicted proteins | sample JV7_2_2_MG_FD_183619 | JGI IMG/M metagenome (GOLD analysis project Ga0255048, IMG submission 183619) | Seawater microbial communities from Jervis Inlet, British Columbia, Canada - JV7_2_2 | ecosystem: Environmental > Aquatic > Marine > Inlet | place: Canada: British Columbia | collected 2016-10-06
CATGGTTTTCTGTAATGCCTTCAGATGATGCTTGCGCACCACGTGGGAAATCTCGTGCGCCAGTACACCCGCCAGCTGGGCTTCATTCTCGAGCAACTGGTAAAGGCCCAGGGTAACCACTATGTAGCCGCCCGGTGCAGCAAAGGCGTTGATCCCCTGTGAATTTATGACGCCGAATCGCCAGGGCAATTCACTACGACCCGATTGCGCCGCGACCCAGAAACCGACATCGTTGACGTAGCGCTGCAGCCCTGGTTCGTCGACCAGCGCCGCGGCGCCGAGCAAACCTGAGATCAGGTTGCCGCCGATTTCGATCTCTTCTTCAGTCGAAACCTTGCCACGCATCTTGTCGAGCTTTTCGAGGCTGGTCGTCAATTGTTTTTGAAGTCCATCGAGATCGAACGCAATCGCGGGCATTACCGGCAGGACCGCTAATCCAAGGCCCGTGATCAAAAGTAATGGCAGCAACCGGCTCATTTGCTGGAACCTGAAATATGGGGGACCTTGTTCGCCTGTAAACTACCCTTGCTACTGAACTTCGACATACGCTTGTGATTGCTGGCGAATGTTTTCATCTTCTCCAACTCATGGAAGTCGGCCTTTGCCGACTTGATTTCCTCTTCGCTGAGGCCGCGCACGCCGATGGTCGCCGTTGCCGAACTGGTGGCGCTATTATCCTGGGTGAAGAATCCACTGGCCTTGCGTGAAAATGACGCCAGGCCCGCCAGAAATCCACGCGAATCCTCTTGCTCCTGTGGATTCACCTGCGTTGCATAGTTACCTTCGCGTACCTGGTATACGCGTACCCAGCCGGTGATCGCCTCCGGTTCTGAATAAATTTCCTGCCATCCGCCCTTGCGCCCGAAAATACTGACGCGCGCCCCGGCCCTGATACGGCCGACGGCTTGTGTGGAACTACTGGCATCGGCATAAACCGTCGCCTGGCGTACCATGACGCCCTCGGGGTTTACCTGCGCGAACGCGCCCAGGGAAATGAACAATACGAGCAGGCACAGAATGAATTTCATAGCGGCCATATTATAGCAACAGAAAGGCTGAAACAGTGCAGGCATTTAGCATTCTTCCAGCAGCGGGTTGACAGCCTTTTGGTGATTTGTGCCAGCTCCGGACCACGCTGAATTCGACCCGGGTTCTGCACTCGGTCGTGCTTTGCATGTTTGCGGATTTCAGCCTATCATCGCTTGCGCAAGCGGGCATGGGAGGGCAGACAGTATCGCCAACAGGCCTACGCAGGAACTGGGGTAACTGATGCACACTGCCGACACCGAATGGCACCCGCGGCTAAGGCCGGAAGACACGACAGCGCGCCGCGTCCGAGGAGCGATGGGCCTGCTGCTCGCCTACCCCTGGTTCGACCGCATTTCCCTGTGGGGCCTGACGCATTACTTTTTTCCGTTATCGCGCCTCTGGGCCGCGGCCACGGCTAGCAACGGGGTACCCGAGCAATTCCTCGCATCGATACCCTTGTCTGCCGAAGGCATCGACATGGATCGGGTACAGAAAGCCCTGTTCCCGACCGAGGCTGCACGCGCCACCGCCGCGGCGGTCAACGCCGCCTGGGAGGATGCGTTCTTTGGCGCGACGCCGCGTCACACCGAAGAACTGGTCGCAATCGAAACCGCGCGCCGCGACCGCCAGCATGCCCTCAACCGCACTCGCTGGAATTTTCGCTTCCTGTTAAATCACTCGATTCCGATCATCCAGCCGCAAACTCCGAGCATCGAGGAGGTGGTCGAACTCTACGGTGCCGCATTGCAGGATCGCCAGCCGGTTTTCGCACCACCAGAGACCATGCCCGGCATCGAGGTTTCACGCAAGGTCCCGGGATCGGCAGGGACCGAGTACTGGCTGCGATTTGCATCCCCGTCACAACGACTGGGCGATACCGTTTACGCACATGTCTATGAACCCGAGGGCGTGAAGAATCCACCCACCATAATCTTTGCACATGGTATTTGCGTCGAATTCGACCACTGGCACGGACTCGTAGACGAGGTCGATGAATTGTGTCGCATGGGGATTCGAGTCATTCGCCCGGAAGCCCCCTGGCACGGGAGGCGCCGTAACCCCGGTCATTTTTCCGGCGAGACCATCGTCTCGCGCTCACCACTGGGACCGCTGGATGCCTTTAGCGGTGCGCTTCGCGAATGGTCGGTGTTGATCGACTGGGCGCATAACCGGGGCAGCAAGCGGGTCGCGACCGGCGGTTCCAGCCTGGGCGCATTGATGTCGCTGCTGTGTGCGGATGTTGCACGTGACTGGCCACAGCACTTGCATCCGCAGGCAATGCTGTTGATTACGCATAGCGGTCACCAGCAGGATGCACTCCTCCACGGCGCTCTCGCCAAAGTGTGGAAATCGCATGACAGCCTCATCGCCAGCGGCTGGACCTCGGAGCTGACGGGACAGTATATTTCCCTGCTCAATCCCGACTGGGATTTACCTCCGGTGATGGAACCGCGCAATATCGTCAGCGTGCTCGGCCAGTACGACCACGTGACTCCTTTTGAAAGCGGACTGGAGCTCATGGATGCCTGGCAGGTACCGGTGGCAAACCGTCATATCTGGAAGCGCGGGCACTTTTCGGTTCCAATGACGATGATTCGTAACAACGAGCCGCTACACAAATTCAGGGAAATAATGTTCGCTAACCTGTGATCAGGAAGGTGGCGCAGCGATGACGGAAACGATCTCCATTCCGCTCTGGCAGTACCTGGTACTTTGCCTGACCGCGTTACTGGTGTTTATCCGCGTGGTGGTTTTTCCGCTGTGGGCCAGTTTCTGGAACGCGCGCGCGCGTAACATCGTCGAGGAGGTCAATCCGTTTCTGCAATTGAACCTGTCGCCCTTTACCCTGTCGCGGCGGCGTGTCCTCGCTGATCGGCTCGCCAACGATCCACAGATCGAATCCCAGGTGCGGCAGATTGCGTCCGAGCGCGGCGAATCCCTCGAAAAAATCAGGCGCGAAGTCTGGCGTATCGCCTGGGACATCGTGCCGGCATTCAACCCGTATTTTTACTTTCGCATCGGCTATCGCCTGGCGCGCAGCGGCCTGCGCTCGCTCTATTATCCGAGAATCGGCTTTGTCGACGAAGAGAGCATGGCCGGGGTGGGTGACGAAGTCGCGACCCTGTTCCTGATCAACCATCGCAGCAACATGGATTATGTCATCGCCAATTACCTGACGGCCTGCCGCACGATGTTATCGTTTGGTGTCGGTGAATGGTCACGCATCTGGCCGATCCAGCCGCTGATGCGCATGGCGGGCGGATATTTTGTAAGGCGTGATTCCGACGATCCACTGTATCGCCTGCTACTCAAACGCTACGTGCAAATGGCGACCGCGGCACGGGTACCGCATGCGATCTTCCTCGAGGGGCAACTTTCACGCGACGGCAGCGTGGGTCCGGCCCGGCTCGGCCTGCTCAGCTACGTCACCGAACACTACGATCCCGAGACTTCTCCCGATCTCGTCTTCATGCCTATCGGCATCAATTACGATCATGTCATCGAAGCTCAGAACATGCTGCGTTACAGCAGCGAGCATTTCCGCACCAAGGGGCCCCTTTTCATTCTCAGGAACGGCATCGTCTTCGTCGCTCGGGTGATGTGGGAGTTACTGCTGCGCAGGCGCTCGCACGGTTACGCCTGCGCCAATTTCGGTAATCCGGTTTACTTCAGTAAATGGCTGGCGCACAACGGGGTTCACTGGCCCGACCTGAATCGCGCGCAACGCTACCAGTGGATCGAAAAACTGGGCGCTGAAATGATCGACTCCATCACCGCCCTGGTGCCGGCGACGCCGGTCCCGGTGCTGTGCCGGGTGTGGTTCCACGACCCGATCATGAAACTGTCGGCCGATGAACTGCGGGTTCGGTTTCACGCTCTGTGCGCCTTGCTCGAGCAGGGTCTATGCCACCTGGTACTGGTTCAGGACAACCGCAACCTGACACTCGAACACGCGCTAAACCACTGCCTGCGACGCGGCATCATCCGCCAATCCGACGACGGCGAGTACGAGATAAACCTGGAAATGCTGCCGCTGGCGAACTATTACGCCAACTCGCTGAGCCAGTTCCTGAATGAATGAGTTTTTAGTGTAAACCGGGGGAAAGCAGGCGCACGGTGTCAGGCAAAAAAAAAGGCGCCTACAGGCGCCTTTCCTCGTCCTCACTGCCTTATTTTTTATTTGGCAGCTATCTCCTCCAGGTTCATTGGCTTGTTGAACTGGCCTTCCGGCGCCTTATTTTCGTTGTTTCGGCCGCAGCTCACTGAAATAAACTGGCAGTAGTAGACCACAGCCATTTCGAAGTTGCTACCGAATTTTGTATTAATTTCGTTTCGCCGGAACTCTGCACGGACCTGGCAAAGAGGACAAAAGTAACAATCACCCTGCCCTGTAAATCACTAAGTCCTGGTTTGTACTATTATAAATGCAGCTGACCAACAAACCGTATATCGCCCGCTAACTACGCGCGGCTGAATGCTGACTGGAATTTGATGAACGCACTAACCCTCAAACCGGAAAAATACCGCATCGGCGGAGAATTTCGTTACGAGGTAACATCCAATCGCTCGCAAAATGATCGTCGCGACCTACGAACTATGCGCTTCGGTGTTTTAATTCGCGCAGCGATCAGTATCATTACCATACTATTTTGCATTGCTGACCATCGATGAAAGCAAGCGACATCTTTCACAAGACCTCAAAGGGCCAGGCCGAGATCGACTCTCGCTCCGGAAACCTGTCGATGAAGCATCGGCGCGTATTAATCCTGGTAAACGGCGCCAACGATTGCAACGAGCTGAAACGGCTATCACTGTGCGATAACATCGGCGAAATCCTTACCACCCTGATTAACGGTGGATTCGTTGACGGCGGCACATCGACGACCACCGCCATTGCCGCCCAGGATTACTCAGGCCAGGAAAGCCCGGAGAGCTCGAATGAGCCGACTGACGCCGAAGCCGCGGAATTCATGTGCAATACCCTGCTGACCTTCGCCAACCGCGTCCGGGTCAGCAAATTGATCGACGAAATCAAGGCCGCGGATAGCGCGGACGGCCTCAAGAAAATGGTCAAACCCTGGTATATAGCGATTTCAGAAACACCGGGCGGCATGTACCAGGCGGACGACCTGCGCGCCGAAGTACTCAAAATGTTAGACAATAGCGACATTTAACGATCGCCTTCGCGATTACTTCCCCAGGTCGATATGGACCAGTTCATCGAGATCTTCACCCGACAGATCATAGGCTTGACCAAAACCGCGCACAAAGCGACCCGCCTGCAGACAGACTCTGAATAAACTGAAATCCGGAAGCGGTTCGATAATCGTCATGACTTTGCCGAAACGGCGATGAAATTCGGCCAACACCCGATCGAATAGTGAATCGTCACGCGCAACAACCAGGACACTTCCATCGAGCGATATGCGCCGTCGCGAAAACGGGTTGGCGGCCTCGCCCTCGGCCTCGATCAACACCAGGCTAATCGAGGAGCAGCGTTTAAGGTTGCGGGTGTGGAGCGCGAGCTCGCTCAGAAACAGGTAGCAATGACCGTCCAGCCAGACCAGCGGAGCATAACTGGCCGCCGGGTTCTGACCTTGCGTGACGGTTGCCAGCATTGCGCTACTGGACTGATCGCGTAACGCCAGAAACTCGCGCTGCGCACTGACTAGATCGTTCAAAGCGAACTCCGTTCAACAATACGGAGATATTCTGCCATGCTATCCACGCCGGCGCATCAGCTGCGAAGCGATCAACTATTCATACGACGAAAAAAAACCCCATCGAAAAATGGGGCCAACACACAAAATATAACAGGGGTACTGATAAAAAGTATACTCCTCGAAACGCCCCGAAGTGGGACCTGTGTCGCAAAACCAGCGTATTTAGCGCTTCCCGGTTCATGATTTCAGTATTCATCGCCCTGGATTCAACCCTGAAAGCGCAAAGCTGCCGATTCAAATTTGCCAGTTCAAAAGGCCGACTGTGCCGTTATACTAGCCTGCATATTGCTGCAGTCGACCTCACCCGCGCGGATTGATCATCCATGAACAAAGATTTATCGCAGTTACAGCGTTATCCATTTGAAAAGCTGGCCGAGTTGAAACAGGGTTTGCAACCGCCCGCCGAGCTCGATCATATCGCGCTGTCGATCGGCGAACCGCGCCATCCGGCGCCCCATTTCGTAACTGAAAACCTGATTGCACACCTGCACCAGTTGTCGATCTATCCCAGTACGCGGGGACAACAGGCGTTGCGAGAGGCGATCGCCGACTGGCTCACGAGCCGCTTCTCGATCCCGCCCGGGCAGATCGATCCTGAAAGCAATGTGCTTCCGGTAAGCGGTACCCGTGAGTCCCTGTTCGCTATAGCGCAATGCGTGGTCGATCGCAGCGCCGCCAATCCACTGCTGTTGATGCCCAACCCCTTTTACCAGATCTACGAAGGCGCTGCGCTGCTGGCCGGTGCCTCACCGCGTTACCTCGACTGCCTGCCGGAAAACGATTTTTTGCCGGACCTCGATGCCGTCCCCGACAGCGAATGGGCCGATTGCCAACTGATCTATATCTGCAACCCGGGTAACCCCACCGGCGCCGTCATGTCGCGCGCCTACCTGCAAAAGTTGATAGAACTGGCGCATCGATACGATTTCGTTATCGCCAGCGACGAGTGCTATTCGGAGATTTACTTCGATGAAGACGACCCGCCCGCGGGCCTGCTGGGAACGGCCGCCGAGATGGGTAACGAAAGCTTCAGTCACTGTCTGGCGTTTCACAGCCTGTCAAAACGATCCAGCCTGCCTGGATTGCGTTCCGGCTTCGTCGCCGGTGATGCCGAACTGCTGCGCAGTTTCCTGCTGTATCGAACCTATCACGGCTGTGCCATGCCGCCGGCGACGCAAACCGCGAGCACCGCAGCCTGGCGTGACGAAGCCCACGTGATCGAAAACCGCGAGCTCTACCGGCAGAAATTCGAGCAGGTTTTGCAACTGCTTTCTGATACACTCGCGCCGCGGAAACCACAGGCGGGTTTTTACCTGTGGGCGCAAACGCCGATTTCCGACACCGAGTTTGCACGCCGACTGTACGCCGAACAAAACGTAACCGTACTGCCAGGCCGATACCTGGCGCGCGATTCCGCGGCGGGTAACCCCGGTCTCAATCGGGTCCGTATGGCGCTAGTCGCGCCCCTCGACGAGTGTCTCGATGCGGCGCGGCGAATCAATTCATTGATAACAGTTCTTTAGGAGAAATAAAAATGTCTGAACTTCAGCATATTATCGAACAGGCGTTCGAAAATCGCGCTGAAATCAATCCCGCAAACGTCGACGTCGAGACCAGGAACGCGGTCGTGGCGGCGATCGAACTCCTCGACTCGGGTCAGCGGCGGGTCGCCGAGCCGGTCGATGGCGGCTGGCAGGTCAACGAGTGGCTCAAGAAAGCGGTGTTGCTCTCGTTCCGCATTCGTGAGAACCAGATCATGCCGGGCGGTTTTACCCAGTATTACGACAAGGTCGATTCGAAATTCGACGGCTGCAGCGCCGAGCAACATGCCGCCAGCGGAGTGCGCGTGGTGCCCCCGGCAGTGGCGCGCAAGGGTTCATACGTGGCCCCCGGCGTCGTCATGATGCCCTCCTATGTCAATATTGGCGCCTATGTCGACAGCGGCACCATGGTCGATACCTGGGCGACGGTCGGTTCCTGCGCCCAGATTGGCAAGAACGTGCACCTGTCCGGCGGCGTTGGTATCGGTGGCGTGCTCGAACCATTGCAGGCTTCGCCGACGATTATCGAAGACAACTGTTTCATCGGCGCGCGCTCCGAGGTCGTCGAAGGCGTCATCGTCGAGAAGAACTCGGTCATTTCCATGGGCGTCTACATCGGCCAGAGCACCAAGATTTACAATCGTGAAACCCGCCAGATCAGCTATGGCCGCATACCCGAAGGTTCCGTGGTGGTCTCCGGCAACCTGCCCGCGGAAGATGGCAGTCACAGCCTTTACTGCGCGGTAATCGTTAAACAGGTCGATGAAAAAACGCGCGCCAAGGTCGGCATCAACGAACTGATTCGTAACATCTAGGAGCGGACGATGACCGATGCCGTTACACTCTACGGGATACCGAACTGCGACACCATTAGAAAGGCGCGCGGCTGGTTGCGCGAGCACGACATCGACGTCGCAGGCCGCCTGCACATCGGTTTCAGCAACCAACAGTACGAGGAGATCTTCACCAGGCCATGACCCCGACTACACTTACCCTGAAACTGGCATGCGATCTTATCGCCCGGCCTTCGGTGACGCCCAACGATGCCGGCTGCCAGGATATCCTGATCGAGCGCCTGCGCGCGATCGGCTTCGAATGTGAAACCCTGGTTTTCGAAGACGTCACCAACCTGTGGGCGCGGCGCGGGAGCGACGGACCGCTGCTGGCCTTCGCCGGTCATACCGACGTGGTTCCGTCCGGCCCGCTGGAAAAGTGGCAGAGCGATCCGTTCACCCCGGATATTCGCGATGGCGTCCTCTACGGTCGTGGCGCCGCCGACATGAAGTCGAGTATCGCCGCGATGGTGACGGCGGCTGAAAGATTCGTCGCAAAACATCCCGATCACCAGGGTTCGATCGCGCTGTTGATCACCAGCGACGAAGAGGCAACCGCGATCAATGGCACCGTAAAGGTGATCGAAACGCTGCAAGCGCGGGGCGAAAAAATCGACTGGGCGCTGATCGGTGAACCCTCGAGCCACGTCCGCGTCGGCGACACCGTTAAAAATGGCCGGCGTGGGTCCATCGGTGCGAAACTCGTCATTCACGGTGTGCAGGGGCATGTCGCCTACCCACACAAGGTCGACAATCCAATCCACCGCGCGATGCCGGCGCTGCACGAACTGGCGCGGCACGAGTGGGACCAGGGCAACAGCTTCTTCCCGCCGACCAGTTTCCAGATATCCAATATCAACGCCGGCACCGGGGCGCATAACGTCGTGCCGGGCCATGCCGAGGTCAGTTTCAACCTGCGCTACTCGACCGAAATCGACGCCAGGCAAATTATCGAAACCACGCGCGTCATCCTCGACAAGCACGAACTCGACTACGACATAGACTGGTCGATCTCGGGCTATCCCTTCCTCACCCCGGAGGGCGAACTGGTTGTCGCGGCACAGCAGGCGATCAAGCAACATACCGGGCAGACGACCTCGCTCGAAACCACGGGTGGCACCTCGGACGGTCGCTTTATCGCGCCAACCGGTGCACAGGTGCTGGAACTGGGTCCGGTCAACGAATCGATTCACAAGATCGACGAACACGTGGATGTCGAAGAACTCGAACAGCTGTCGCAAATTTACCAAAGCATTCTTGAAAACCTGCTGACTTGACGACCCCGACCGGACGATTTGCGCCTTCACCTTCAGGAGCCCTTCACTTTGGCTCGCTGGTAGCGGCGCTGGCCAGCTATTGCGAAACCAGATCGCGCCAGGGCCGCTGGTTTTTGCGTATCGAAGACGTGGACACACCGCGCGTCGTGGCCGGTGCCAGCGACCAGATTCTGCGTGATCTCGAGGTCTTCGGCTTCGAATGGGACGGCAGCGTCGTCTACCAGAGTGAACGCTTCGATCAGTACCAACACTATCTCGAGCAGTTAATCGACCAGGGCGATTGCTACGCCTGCGAGTGCAGTCGCAGGATGCTGCGCGAGCAAGGCGTACAAAGCGGCCCGCTGGGGCAGATTTACCCGGGTCTGTGCCGCACAAAGGGCCTGGCGGACGAAGACCATTCGCTGCGACTGCTCACCGAAACGGCGCAACGGGTCAGTTTTCATGATTGCGTGTACGGTGAATTCGCACTCAACCTGCCGCAATCCGTCGGTGATTTTGTGCTCAGGCGCAGAGACAACATTTACGCCTATCACCTCGCCGTCGTCGTCGACGACGAATTGCAGGGTATCGACCAGGTCGTGCGCGGTGCCGACCTGCTCGAAAACACCTGCCTGCACCTCTACCTGCAGCAACGCCTGGGGTTCAACACGCCCTCATACATGCATCTGCCGCTGGTCAACAACCCCGACGGCGTCAAGCTCAGCAAGCAAACCGGGGCCAATCCGCTCGATCATCGAAACCCGTCACGCCCGCTGCTGGCCGCACTGTCGCACCTCGGGCAGCAGCCGCCCCGGGATCTCGAGGGCGGCGACCCACGGACCATACTGCAATGGTCCCGCGACCACTGGAACGCGGCGGCAATAACCCCACAACCTTCGCCGATTGCGGAAACTTTTGGGTATTGACCCGTATAGCTTGACTTCAACTTAAGTTGAAGCATTAGGCTAGCTTTCCATATAAATCGTCACGGAGTACCGCCTGCCACGAAACTAGCGAGACGCCAACTGATACTCGACCCTGCAAGACTTGACGGCAGGTCGATCACCAATCCATCTACAGAGGCAAATTAACAATTAAAACCATTTGTGCTAGCTTGTTGCGAAGTGTTTCCATTGAGGAGTTTCGCGAATTCCATGTGTAGTTATCGAGTCAGCATCAAGAGCGTTGCCAATCTTACCGTCGACATTCGTCAGAAGATGCTGACGCTCTATATAAATCACTATGAGGGCTGCTCAGAAGCGCAGATTC
>Ga0255048_10002900_pt1 | contig 10648 bp, 23 predicted proteins | sample JV7_2_2_MG_FD_183619 | JGI IMG/M metagenome (GOLD analysis project Ga0255048, IMG submission 183619) | Seawater microbial communities from Jervis Inlet, British Columbia, Canada - JV7_2_2 | ecosystem: Environmental > Aquatic > Marine > Inlet | place: Canada: British Columbia | collected 2016-10-06
ATCCTTATACGCGCTACATTTGGTCCTTTTCACCTATTTAAAGACGATAAATAGGTGTCTAAATCCAATGATTCTAGAGAAGGCTCTGGTGGGTTATCTCTAGGTGGCGGGACTATTTTTTCTTTCTTAGGGGGATCGGCATACGGACAATTCCTTTCTTCGCAATCAAGTGGGGATGTTCTGACATCTCTAGGCGCCACCATACGCCCGCAGACCTCGCACTCGGTACGCAGACTCTCTAGATCCCCTCTCGATGGCTTGAGCACCCCTCTGGGCGCCTCTAGCAGCATACTGCCAGCTAATACCATGGGGTACATGTTTGACTTGGACCAGAGCAGCGGAAAGTCTGGGGATGGGTGCATCTTCCACACGCCGGCTAGGTCCCCTAATGCAATGAGCAATTTCGCCATGAGCCCGTTGTTACCCGTGTAGGTTTTAAGTAAGCGCCAGCTCAACCCTCCGTTTGCGCTGGGAATAGATTTACAGAACTTTGTGATGTCTTCTTTGGACGTCTCAAACTTTGCCATATCAATATCAACGTGCTCGGTAGGAGACAGTCGTACTCGTATTGAAGGGGCAAGTGGCTCCGCAAGTAGCTCGTGAAGGTCCATCCTAGATTCCCAGGAGAGTTTTAACGCCCTCTGCTTTAAGAGGGTCTTGAAGTTGCTCAGCTATAAACTTGACCTGTGCTTCCATCTCTTTGATAGAAGGCTCGGATAAGTTTTCTATGGAATCCTTATCGGTCGTTAATGCAACACCGAGCTTTTTTGTTATTTCTTTTAATGCTTCCCTGACATCCGGTTCTAGCGAGTCAAGAGTTTCCATTGATACGTAAACATTTTTCATGGGGTCTCCAAAAAAAGAGTGGCTGTGCAACCTCGCTTCTCCAGTGGAACCTGTCCCTCTCGGGCAGTCGTCCCGCTCTCTAGAGCGTTGCCTTCCTTCCGTCACCACTTTCGCGGATTGGTAGGGAGTCTGCACTTCCTAAACCCGGTTTCCCGGGTCATCATCCTTATACGACAGATCTTCGTCTGCTTCCAGGGCTATCCATAGCTCTAGAAGACCTTGAATAACGGAAGAATCGTCCACAGTAGATGCATCATCCACACACTTTGTGAGCTCCCGCTTCTTTCTATCTAGGAAAGCGCGGTGCCCGGTAGATATTGTTATTTCTATCTTGGGCATTGTTCTCCTAATTAAATTCGTCTGTGTCTCTATGTCTATCTGATTCCTCAAGAATTATCATTTCCTCATAAACAGCGTTATTTCCCAAGTCCTTTTTTAGCTGTGCTAAATCGTCATATACAGGAATATACCCTATTTGGCCTGGAGGAGGTTTAGTATCAGAGAGCCGACGATTGGTCCCTTCTCTGGTTTGAATGGACGACCAGTTTAGGACGATCACTGGGCAGTAAACGATTTTCATTCTTTCTCCAGCGGGAGGACCTCCAGTGCTTTATGCCAAGCAGCTAAAACAGCTAGGAGTGATTGATCCTCTTCCGAGATAAAGGTACAGTCCTTTCCTTTACTGGTAGAAAACTGAATCGCTATTCTGTACGTAGTAGTTATTTCTATTATAAAGGGTTTTTTAAGCTTACCCTTTCTTTCGTCTATATATCGGTAGAGATCGCCTAAAACCCAAGGGCTCTGAGCAGGTAACCAGAAAATAGGTGAGGGCATCCTAGTAGTCTGTCGTATTTCGTGGAGAAAAACATACCAACTCGGACTATGTACCCACCACCCCTGACGGCACAGGGAATGGTGAGCACGGAATCTTTCTTTTATCTGTTTCGGAAGGTCTAGGAATGAGGCGACTACCTCTTTCACTGCAACTCTTTCCCCTTAATCCGGACCACCTGGCTCGTTAATATACCCTGTTTAGGGTCTTTGACTGCAGTTCCGTCTACAAGTACAGCCCCCTGGAGGATCATACGTCGTGCGTGAGCACGAGTTGAGCACACTTCCTTATCAACAAGAACTTGTACTATTGAAGTCGTAGGCTCGTGAAGGTCTCTTGCAGACGTTCTTAGTTGAGTAGCCTCTTCCCATTTACGTGCAGAGAGCGCTTTGAATGCTTGCGCTACTACCTCTTGAACAGCAGAGTTTCCTTGCTCTTTGAGCATGTCTAGGTCCCGCTCGATTGCTCTAATTTTAGTGTGTTCCATATTGGTGTTTCCTTTTTGCCTCGTTGATAATATCTCGTACCTCTTTATAGTCGGCCAAGATAGGAATTCTTGACAAGCTCGAGGCCACTCCCTTTTTCTGTCCCGGGTAAGAGATCATGCATACCCATGAACCTTCTCCCTCCCAACGCTCTTTAGGGACAACGTGGGAAATATTGTCTAATTCAATATCGACAGAGTATCCCCATGTCGACTTACTTGTAGCAAACCTATGTAGCATTAAATTCTCCTACGCTTGTGGCGGACCCGAAGGGATTGTCTCTTTGTATTGCTTGGGTCGTATTTTGTAGATTTCTTTCCCTCGTGGCGATGCCTTGTGCCAGTTTCGGATTGTTATAGATTCATTTCGAAAGGTATACACATGAAATATACACTCGGTATCGGGAAGCACCTTCCGTAGAAGCTGTCGGCCCGTTCGGGCATCGAAGGTTTGGCGCCCCTCCAACCCGCGATAACCAAAGTTAAGTACCTCGCATTCCCACTCGGTTACTGGTCCCATCATCTTTGTTACTTCGTCACAGAGAACGTTCCACTCTTCCTCAAGAATGTCGTCAAGGAAGCTGTCCGAGTAGTTACTGTCCTCCTTATGAAAGGCTAGAATCTTCTTCCGGTCCCACTTTAGTTTCGGCCTCACACCACTGAGTTCATCCATACCTTATGTATCCCCCTGGGGTCGGCAAAGAAACCGTCTCCCGGATAAGCTGATTTTTCTAGGGCGGTCACGTTCTCTTGAACGAGCTCCATGAGCACGCCAATAGAGCAGGGCGCTAATTCCTTTCTCTTTATCTCTGCTTTTTCCGAGTATTCTTTTAAGTCTTCCAGGTCACTGAACTCGAAGTCAACGAGGGCCTCTATCAACTTACTCCTGTTCCACTTGCGTAGTTGTTCCATTACTTTGGCTTGCATATGACTCCCCCAAGACTTGCTCTACTAGTTTTATTATATGGGACGGAAGGCTCGACGTTCTAATCACATGTACGCATACCTTGACAGCTAGGTCGCGGTCCTTTCTTTTCAAATCCACTAGAATTTCGCAGAAAAGATCGTCACTGCCCAAGACGCCGTTTACGAGGCTGCGGGAGTTTTCTACTGATGCTTGGGCTACTCTTGATTCATCTATTTGCTCTATGAGCCATAGTAGCGTTGGATCCGTATTACGGTCCAATGTGAGTCTCTCTTTCCATCACTATGAAACCGTTATCCGTACGCACCCAACGAAAGCCCTCTGCGAGAGCTTTTTTGTAATCACGTATCACTAAATCCGAGGATACATAGCCTTCTCCGGTTGCTTCTAAAGACTGGAGAGCGGTCAAGTAACCGCTGATCGTATTCCAGCGAAATAGCTTGTATTCAAATATGAACATCTTACCTCCTTACGCTATAAATGTTTTTCTTTGGCTTCTCGCCCCGTCTAGTTGATTCATAGGGCGCGATAAACTTACGTACACAATGAAGGGTGCTCCCTTTTTGCTCTTTGGTCTCAAGTATCTGCGCACTCTCCGGAGGGGATAGCAACCAAACTCTACGGTAGTGCCCACTCACTACTGTCGTATAGGTAGGACCGTTCCAGTCTGTAAGGGCATCTGCATTCTTAGTATGAGTACGCGTTAAACTTAGACTAAAGTACTTGTGCGTACTTTTGCCTCTACTAGCTAGGCGTTTGACTTTCTTAGGACTCTTGGGAGGTATAGGTACAACCTCCTTAAGACTTAGTGCTTCGGTCGAATTAAAGACTAGGAGTAAGTTTAGCGCCAGATACACGGCCTCCTTAATCCCCTTTAAATGCTTTTCATTCTCTCTTAAAAAAGGCACGTTCGGCAGTACATGCGTATATTGAAGCGCGTCATCTGCTATCCCCATCGCCCTACGTCTTTTAAACTCTTTTTTGGAGACGTTGTGCTTATTTAAATCCTCTCCTACGACGATAAAGCCTATTGATTCTAGCGGAGTAGGCGCTGAGTCATATGGCCGAACATAATCGGAAAACACATAAATACCCTCTAGTGAATGTAATCCCGTGTCTTTGTTCCAGACTTTGAACAGGTCAGGTATCGACAAGAAGAACCCACTAAAGGGGAGGCGAGGAAGAACTTCAAGTTTCTCTGGCAGTTCCGTGTGAAGAAGCGCAGATGATAAACCCTCTACCAGTCGAAAGATTGGCCTATTACTACTATGCCATTGCCACCAAGCCCACTGTAGCATTGCGCCTACTTTTGGCATGGGGTCTACTCCTTGTGCTTGAAGTAGCTGATTTCCAACCTCTAGTATGTATCCGGATGATTTGGGCTGAATTTCATTTAATAGTTGTCTCCACAAGTTATACCCGGGAGAGGATTGGTACCATTCTGGGTGAGTTAATTTGTAGTAGTCATCCCTCATAGCTTTATCCTTGTTTCTTGTACCACTCCTTCATGTGCGCTCCGCGGAAGGCGATGGAGTATTTTTGTTTTGATTCTCTGGCGTCCATACGAGCACGAAAGTCCCACGCGGCGCTGTCCATGGAGACTATGCGCGGAAACGCTGCAAGCTTTTTGATTGCGGCACCCTTCACGCCAAATAAGTGGATGTTTACATGCTCTGGTAGGAGGAGAAGGATGTATTCTAAGATCCTAAGAAGGCCTACTCTAACGAGCATTAGTATTCTTCCTCGAATGGATCAACCATCTGTACGTTCAAGAAGTAATTTTTAAGATCAGCCAGCTGGCTCTCAATAGTAGCTAGGCTCTTTTTGAGCATTTTCGATGGCATCGTCACCCTCCCATTGCAAACAAATAGAACGTCCTTTCCGTCGCCCTTTAAGAAAAGGTATCTAAACGGATCGTAGTCTATTTCCTTTGATAATTTATCCAGGACTACGCTAATCAGATTTCGTTCGCACACCCGTATGCGGTCCTCTATTTTCGGCACATCCGTTGTGGTTAGCCCTGCTGGAGATGCCCTGTAAATAATCCAGTAATTTAGGTGTCTCCCATTTCTTCTAATCTTTAGATGCATCAATTTGATCCTCAGCCCACATACGTTTTTCAGTAGGGCTTTTCTTTTTTAATTGTATCTCCAGTCGTAGCGCATCTCCTTTGCTCATAAATGCGGAGTTCCCAAGCCACCTTATTTCCCGTCCTCGGGTGGCTTTTACCTTTCCTCTTTTATGATCATTAATCCGTCTTGCTACATTCTGTGCAATACCCACGTGTACCGTCACAATGCGCTTGCCTCTCTTGGCACTAACTCGCAGTGTGGTGCATTCAATCACATAGACTTTATACACATCTTTTGAGGGGTATAGGTTTCATCTGATTCTCCTATATTGAAGAAACTGTTCATCCACGGAGCGAGCTCATCATTCTCTATCCATGCAAGATACTCTTCATAGGTCATTCTTTCGACAGCTGCTGCCGCAGCTCCATATCCCAGTATAGTCAGTCCGTAGATTGCGCTGGGTTTCTTATATTCATCTATTCGCGGAACACGTTCTGTGGTTAAAACAGTAAACGCCTCTCGCATGTATTCATATGCACTTATCTTAGGCAAAGGCCCTCCGTTGCAATCTTCTTATGCCGGTATCGCAGTATTATTTGCCGGCCAGAATGTGCGCGTTTCTTAGTATGTGGGGGAATAAAAACACAGCAAGTTTCAAGACTTACTGTGTAGTGTACCTAAGTCACCGGCTTTCGGTTGGTACAGGTTTGCTAGTCCACAGTATTCTCTGTCTGTGAAGTACGCACGGTCAACTGGCTCACCGTCCCTCAATTTGCACAAACTGTGATTCCCATACAAACATCAGAGAATGTTGTATGGGTGTCCTCTGTCTACAATTACTGTCACATCTTTCCTCCAGTTCCAACGGAGGTAAGGTGGTGTGCGGAATTTGGCGCCCCGCACAGCGCTCATCGCAAGTGATGAACTCCATTCAGTATTTCAACTGAACTTGCCACTGGTCCTTGTGGGTGGCTCACTGTTGGGTGTCCCCAACTGGGTTTGACGTATCACGGCTACCGAAGCTGTTGTTGCAGGTTATCCCAACTACCTGCATCCCCGTACTATGTGCTCCACCGTTTAGGTGAGTGTTTCGGGGGCTAAACCTACAGAGTACTTGCTGTAAACGTCCCATATATCCATACGACAAGATATATGTTTCGCAGTGCACAACAGTTTTCCCCTGCAGTAACTCTTGGGCTGTCCCCTCGAGTTTGGCCGCTTACTATTCTTTACCTCATCTCTCCTGCTGATAGGTAGAATACCTACACCAGCCGACTAGGGCTGACGCTGCTTCCGCCGTCATGAGAAACGAAGTGAGGAGATAGCTCCCTACAATTAGGGGAAGGATGTATTTCCTTCCTCAATTTTATTATACCTACTTTATACCTGTATTTTCACTTTTTCCTTAAGATCTCATGTCTGCGATTAAATTTGTGAGGATTTCTACCTCTTCCGGACTTGCATTTGTTTTGTCTCGAGCACTGTAGATGCACAGCATGACTTTGTCGCTGCTATAGGTGTTTCTTATAAGCGACCGAACAAACGCGAGTATTATTTCTGGACGAAGTTGGTTCTGTTCTGCAGTTTCTCCCTTCTCCATGAGTTGAGTGGGCTGCAGCACCCCTCACCGATGAACAATTCCTTCATTAGACATTCTTTCTCCTTTGCAGCTAAGACCGCCCCGCAAAGGTGGCGCTCTCCATTCCATCTTAGTTCTGGGCATGGACCAGGTATGGGCCCGTGTTCTTTCTGTGCAAGGTGACACGGAGCCTTCCAGCAGCAATATCCAGATCCAATACAGCTTCGCGTCATGTGGGGCGCTCCATGTCATGCTCCGGGTCATCGAAGAAAAAACCTTGGTCGTCTGCATACTCAGAGGGACTGTACTTGCTGGGGCTGCCGGCCACCACCCAGCAAGCATGGTGGTAACAACAGGGCTCATCTTTGCTGCCAGGGGTAAAGCACTCTTTCTCTCCCACCCTCCCATACCCGTCGTATTCGCCTGTTAGCATGGAACCATTGGGCGCAATGACTATGACCTCTGTCATCCAGCTATTGATACTATTCGTGGCCCAGTGACTAAGCATCGGGTGCTCACACTCTTTGCATTTCCAGCTAAAGAATCCCATTATCTACCTCCTCTGACCCATAGACAAAGACCAGCCCTGCTCCCCCAGACGGGAGCAGGGTATTTAGAAATGTTATCCAGTCTCCCTTTTGTGTAGGGAGTTGAACTTTCTCGAATCGGCGAGGAAAGCCGCGGATGTCATTGCGGATGAACTTTCTGGCTTCGGCCTTGTTCGTGAAGAACCTGTAGCCTAAGGGAGAACCTTCGCATTCTGGCTCGGTTTCCCACTCTACATAGTACGCCTTCATCAAAACCTTCTACCTGGATAACGAGAAGCTGCTCTTTTACCCTCACTCCTAGCGTCCATCAGAAGCGCGTCAATAATCTTGGACCATTGCTCTGCTTCTTGGACGGTCATGTCCTCAACCATTTTATGCACTAGTGGGTAGTGTTTTGCCCCCCGCGCTGAAAACAGCGTGGCCTGTAATAATCTTCTACTCATAAGTCCATTCCTCTAGGCATATCTCAAAGATTGCATCTGGATATTTCTTTCCTAATTCTTTTTGTTTCTCATACCTCTCGTCGAAGGAGGGGAGTTCTCTTGTCTCTCGTACACACCTTAGAGCCTCTAGGTACTTGATATCAAAGTGCTTTTGTAGGAGACGTGCTGCCTTTTTATTATTCTTACACGCCATCTTTAGCTTACAAAGACCTCAATCGTGCCTTTAATCTCAGATCCTTCACCATCTATTTCAATGGTATGTGTCGGCCCCCAATCACCGCTATGCATTAAGTTCAGTCGACGTTCCAGTTTCTCCCTATGCTGACGAGCCCAGCGCATACCTTCGTAGTCTGGGTAGTATTCCCCGTACCTATCTCTCTTAAGATAAGGCCCACCTTTGCGATCCTTATCTTTCTCATGTTCCTCGTTTGCTTCATTCACCTTGGCTTGTGTCTCAGCAATAAGGACTCCAATCTCAACCCCTTGAACCAAGCGGTCGTATTGTTTCAGGAGATCAAACTCTCCGCAGTGACGATAATACTGACGACAGTTTAGGAGCCAACCGCATCCCCGAAAGCCTTCATCTCCGTGGTTTGCCCACCAAGCTACTCTTACATTCATTTCTCGTGCCTCTTTATGCGCTTTAAGAATCGGCTTCCATGCGTTGTCAACAATCTTCCGAAGTTCATCTTCTAGGTTTAGTGCGCTCTCGTTCATTCCTAACTCCTCATGGATGTGTATCAGTGTATGTCTCGCCGAACAGCTCACGGAGCTCGGCAGGGTTCTTTCCCCATTGTCTCTGAATCCAGTCGCGTTTCCTCACTGGATTTCCATACCTCCAAGCAAGTCCGGTTTGAGATTTGCAATTGAACGTAGTGCTGCATTCAATTGGCCTGTGCTCCAGGTCAAGTAAACACCCATTCTCTCCAAGAAGTCTGCATGGACTAGGTTCATAGGCATCTATGTGCTTGGCTATTTCTTTTTCCAAAGGTTGCAAAAGCTTCTTAGGCGCTAGAACATGTGCACCCCTCACCCAGTACTCAACAATCAAGTACTTGCTAAAGAACTCTCGGAGACTCATCCCCAAGTGCGTTGCAGCTGCTTTGGCTTGGCCAGGTAGAAACCAGCCAGGATAGCCTAAGCACATTGACTTGCACTTTTCACAAGAACAGGATGCTTTCTTCATTACTCACCCCTCCTGCCCTTCGATCAAGATACTGCTGTGCTCTCACAGCATCGCGGCTTGCCCGTTCTGCTAGTCGCTCTCACTCTGTACGTTCTCATTTTGGACCTCCCCTGTTGTGTCAGTTGTCAAACTTTTGGTGTCGTTGTAGAAACGCATGTCGCGTGTGACGACACGGTAAGTGCCACCTTCATTCTCTCGATACTCTTTCAGGTGAGCATTGATCTCCGTGCGGAACTCCGACGCACAAAGGTCTTGCCAACCATGTCCGTAGCCATAGTTTCCTTGTAATACCCACTTCCTAGCTTTTGATCTCATTAAACTTCTATCTCCACTTCTATCGGCGGACTCGCCGTGTATTTGACAACAGTACACTTCTCATCTCCCGGCATCCTCCTTGGAATCTTCTTGTATGATTGCACCGCCTATAGGAAAGGACGTAAGAACAATATCATTCCCATCGCAAGGGTCGTGGTAGTAGAGTGCACGTCGTAGAATCGCAACAAAGGCATTAGCGTCCTCCTCTGAAGCAAATTGGATTCCAGATGCATTGTGGAAACCTGGGTACGGCCGCACGCCTTTCATTGAACACCACCCCCCATCGAAAATCAGGTATTCATCATCGTCAGGCATTAAAAGTCTAAACATTACTCTCACTCCTCTTCTACTTAAAGAGAAAATCAACCAAACTGTTGATTATGAATCAACTAACTTGTTGACTTTTTCTGTTCAGTTTACTTATAAGAGCAAACAACCTACCTTTTCATAGAGTGAGTGAAATTATGAAATCAACTGTTCAGTTGATGAGTTGAGCACAGTAAGGAAAAACTTTACAAATAGTCTTCTATGCTTCTACTCTTACGTCAACTGAACAGGTATGTTATGTTTCCAAAGTGGACTCAGAAATTAGACCAGTTATAGGAAAACCCTGTAGAATACCGACAAAGCGAGGGCATAGTTATGGCAGAGGACCAAATTCCATCGAAACTCCATCGACGTGCGGCAGCACAACAAGGAGCGCCCCTCCGAGGAATCGGTGCGGGTATCCCCGATAATCAAAGAATGGCAGGTGTGCAAGAAGCAGAGGCAGCAGCTGCTTTGGCTTCACTGTCTCCTGATGATGCGAGAAAGCGTGTAGAGGCTGCACAGACCCGAGAACAGAGAGTCGAAGAGTTGCGTGAGGACTTACGTTACGCACTAGGAGAAGACCATTGGTCTCTTCCTTCTACTGTACCAGGCTCATCGGACCCAGATCTTGTTATCACCGAGGCTCCCGCTAAGGTCATTGTTCAGTGGCACAAAGACATGGTTGCTGAACGAGAGCGTAGGATTGATGAAGATGCAGAGGTTGATGCAGAGTTGCTGTTGCAAGACCGTTTACGTGTTCAACCGGACGATGTTCTTTATGACCCCATTCGTGACAAGGCGCGAAGGAAGTATATTGAAGAGAGGCTTAAGCCCCTTGACTTCGGTGAGATGGTATTCACTGGTTATGTAGATCAAGTCATTGAGCTGCGCGAAGAGTTTACTATTACTCTGCGCACTATCTCTACGCAGCAAGGCCTTTGGATGGAGGAATACATTGCTACGCAAGAGGCCACCTCTCAACAACATATTCAACATTGGTTCTCTTTGCTCCAGGTTGCGATTTCCTTGGTTCATGTAAACGGAAAGCAGATTGGTCCTGATATGTCTCGTATCGAGGACAAAGAGCATTTCTGGAAAGCACTCGAAGA
>Ga0255048_10002902_pt1 | contig 10643 bp, 12 predicted proteins | sample JV7_2_2_MG_FD_183619 | JGI IMG/M metagenome (GOLD analysis project Ga0255048, IMG submission 183619) | Seawater microbial communities from Jervis Inlet, British Columbia, Canada - JV7_2_2 | ecosystem: Environmental > Aquatic > Marine > Inlet | place: Canada: British Columbia | collected 2016-10-06
GCGTCCTAATCTGCGTCTTGGATCTGCCCCTAGGAGCCCCAGAGCTCTCATCACTATGGGTCCTAGTTTCATCGAACATCTCCTCAGACGCTTCGTAATACTCCCGCTCCACAGTGCGGACTTGCTCATCTGCAAGTTGCTGTTTATCTGCTATCAGTCCCTCTCTCTCCTCTCTGGGGATAGCCATGAGAATGACATCGCCAACTCTCACAACATCATCATTCTCAAGACCCTCCAAGTCTACTCCCAAATCACTCACCAGCACGCGCCGGTACCCCTCAGCGTTCCTTGAGATCACATTAGAGAGTTCTCTCTTATGCTCCGGAGAGTACACCCATCTGCAATCCCGGTCAGGGAACTTCTGCTTATAAATCTCCCCCAACGACTCCAACGTCCTGTTGATCTTACCAGGAGCATTGGCTGCCACAGAGGGAACTTTCTCGATTCGCTCCACGACGTCAACATCAACTTCAACCTCAACCTCGATGACTTCATCTTCCTTCGGTGGGAAGGCCATTATAAACCTGCCGGGCTAATAGGAGTCTTGATTTCCACGTCGTCTGCCTTCATTGCCTCATACCGCTCTCTGGTCATACCAGAGCTAACGAAGATTTCCTTCTCCAATCCCACCAACTCTGGCAGATCAGATGTAGGCTCTGGAGGATCACCTGTCGGGGTCTCAGGATTCTGTAGCTCCCGATCCCTTGAGGATTTCTCCTTCAAAGTCCTCGCTCCCACAGCCATCGTGTAAGCACCTAGGACAGCCTCTCTCGTGACGTTCTCTCCCACCACACCACTTTCCTTCAAGATGTCCTTGACCTCCACCTCATACCCCTTGAAGCCAGCTACGGAAGCGGCCACTTGGTCGACCACCAACTCTCCAACCACTCCAACCGTGGAGTCGAAACGTTGGAGCATTCCACGCTTCTGAAGAACATGCATGACACCAGCTTCTGCATCCTCCTCAAAAATCTCCTGAAGGGTCTTACCTTCATGAGGATCAGGCTCAGGAGGGGCCGGCGGTAAAGCCTTCGCATCCTGAAGTTCCTGTCTCAATCTCTCGTTGTTCTCCCCCTGAGACTTAATGGTAGTAACCAACCTACCCAGACTGAATTGAATCTCAGGGATGGACATATTCCTCATATCCTCAGGTAGAGAAGATAGAGGAATAGCTATCTCTGGCGGCTCAGCAGGAGGCGTTCCACCTCCCTCAGCAGGAGGATCTCCCTCCCCTGGCTCCTCAACCACCGGCTCTGCTGACTCGTGCAGCGAGAACCTCTTCATGGTTTCGATAAACATAGTGCCCTCCTCATCGGGCTAGAGTCTCTCGTTCAACAACGCTGCCAACTCTGTATCAATCTCTTCTCGCGCGGCGTTAGCTAGTCCGTCCATTCCCTCCTTGTGAACTGAATTGAGATTCTCCACCAGGTCTGATACTGCCCGGACTCCCTCCAAGTACCCTTTCCGGTGGGGAAAGTCTTGCTGGCTCCCGCTCAGGGCGTACTGCTCTATCGTTATCTCTAATTGCATCAACTTCTCTGAGAATACCTTCCACCCTAGAGAGCTTTTCAAAGAGCTCAGCGCTTCGTACTGACTCGTTGAAATCTCCCAGTCCACCGAGGTCCTCCGGTTGAGGGAGGACACGTTCAAGCGCTGCAAGACTGGCGAGGATTCCTTCGGGGTCCGTCTCGTCAAACGTCTCCATAACATCAGTAAGGAACTTGCGAGTCCCAGCCACCAATCCCCGAATGATCTCAGGAAGCCCCTCGGGCGCGAACTGAGCTGCAAGTGGGATGATCTTTTCATTGGCTTGTACCAACAGGTTGAATATGGCTATTTTATTCTCTCGCTTGACCTGCTTGTTCTGTAGAGAGGTTGGTGTCTGGGCGGTAACCCCCATCCCAAGCTCAACCATTCTCCTTGGCAACCTAAAGATTGCGTCTACAATCCTACCTCTCTCTCCCATCCATGCGAGCCCCTTACCTTGGGTCCCGAATTGGGAATAGAGTGCGATGCTGAAACCTCCCAGCTGGCCCATTCCCTTTCGGATAGAGCGGACAGTGACATCAATCCGCTTTGCCTGCTCTTGGAGGAGCGCCAACTGCGCCGACGCGGTGGTTCTAGACACCGGCATCGCAGCTCCAAGCACACCTTCATTCGTGCCAGCAACTCTATCCACTCTCTGCTGGAACAATGCCTCCTCGTTCACCGTGGACGGATAGATCTCTGACATCGAGAAATCTCTAATGTCATTGAAGATATCTGTAGTCTCGATAACCTTACCCGAGTAAAGGGGATCACCCGGCTTCAACGCACGAGACATCTTCCGCACGATGAACATCTTCAGGTTAGCCAGAGTAGCGTTATCACCTCTCCGGTTCACCCATTGTGAGATAGCAACCTGTAGCTGCTCCAACATCTCACACAAACCTTCATCGTAGAACCTGTCATCCACTGGGAAGTAGCCGATCTTAACAAAAGGCCGCTTACCATGCCAGTAAGGATTGAAGAACTCACCCAACAAAGTATTCGTCTCTCGGCTGTAATAGACGAGGATCTCTTCCTTCCGGTCATCCTCATCTACATCAAACGAAGCCCAGATCCTAAACACCCTAAACCGCTTACGACGCTTAGGTTTGGTATCCTCAATCTCTTCCTGGCTATCCGTTACTGGATCGGTGGGGTCATCAGGTCCATTGATAACCTCATCAACGTTGTGGAATTTCCCCTGACGTTCCTTAGCCCGCAACTCATCTTCAGTCATCCAGAGCTCTGTACCACACCACTCAGCTTTCTGGATAGATTTCGCCGTGAACCTGATCCACCACTTCTGGAGAGGAATATGATGTGGAGTTGGGGCATCCCGATCTATGACCACCTTCGGATACACAGTTGTACCATCAGCGGTGTACTCGTAGATCTTCCGCTCGTCAACCTCATACTCCATGGACATGATAGATGTACCTAGTTTACCACACTCGGTAATCCAGTCTATCAATGGCTCGTCCATCTCCATGTCTCTGTCAGACGCCAGATCCATAAACGCCTGAAGCTCATCCGTAAAGGGCTCCCACTCCTCGGCCAGCTCATTGAAAACCCAGCGCGGCTTAGCTGTCATAGTAGCTTGAATCAGCTGAGCCACAATGGTATTCACAGTCTCCTTTATCACTGGTATAGTGATATTGGAAGCATTGTGGATTGGGAAGTTCTTCGGGCCGTCAGGTGTAGGAGCCCTATACGCAACCTTCCACCGCGCTAACTTTTTGACAAACTCAGACCGCTCCGACTCAGCTTCGCCAATCTCCTCATTCAAGAAATCAGCTAAAACTTTCCTAGTATCGTCCGACATGATGGACGAAGGGATATGAAATACTTCCCGTGGTAACTGCTGGGGAGCACCTCTTTCACCTTCCGGCTCCTCTTTTACAAAGAGAGCCTGAATACTCTTCGGAGGGGCTAAGACTGTCATTGTTAGTCAGTTCTCAGTAGTGCAACGAGTTTCTTCGCGGTGATCTTCTTCGGGTTGTCGAACTTGTGTCCGAGCGCTTCAGCCTTCCGTAGCAGCCTCTCCTTACTCTGGGTCTCCAACCACGCACCAGGGCGGCTGGTATTACCCTTCTGCGTACCATGGACTACATCTGCCATGATGATACTCTCCTAGATGTTTGAGTCTACAGGGAACCGGCCTTTATCCGTCTTCCAATTTCCAGACGGTCTTATGATATGAGCTTGCAGACCATAGGTACCTGCAACACTCAGATCTCCCGAGACGGTAGTATACTTGATAATCCCATCAGCCCCAGTTGTTTTGAACACAGCTGATACAGTCACCTTAGTACCGTCTGGCCTGGAGAATATCAAGTCCTTGGTGGTAGCATCAGAGATATTAATTGCTGATGTACCATCTTTTATCGTGACCTCAAATACTAGTCCAATATCCCCCACATGAGCCGTAGCAGCCATCTAAGACTCCAGTGTTAGATCGAAGGTGTCTAACAGAAGCATATTCAGATCCCTCACATCTGAATCCTTGAGATTCAACTCATGAGTGAGCAGCAACGCGAGGTTCAGAGTATACTCCTGGATATTTGTGGACGGAATGATCACTCGAATAGGAGCATCAACACCTATGATCAGATATGATCCCGCAACAGCCGCCATCACTACATCAGAAGCCGCTGTGGTTGTAGCGGCTACACCTGTGACTGTATAAGCACCAGTTGCAGCAGCTATCAGCCGATCATACTTAGTGACGACTGCTACACCTGTCTTGTTATAAGTTCCAAAGTCCGCTACCATCACCTGACCCAACAGGAGATTGGCAGCGAGGCCTGTTAGAGTATAGGCTCCAGGAGTCGCTACTACCACCTGACTATATAGCGTGACCGCGGCAACTCCACTCACCGCATAACTGCCTACATCAGCAGCCATTAATATACTCTTTGTGGTAGTTGCTGCCAAACCTGTTAAGGTATAACTACCAAATCCAGCAGCTATTAGCTGACTGTAAAGCGTAGTTGCAGCCACACCATTGATAGTATAAGCTCCGGTCGCAGCTGCCATCAGGGTTGATACAGCTGTAGCAGCCGCTAGTCCAGTAACAGCATACGAACCAATATCAGCAGCTATTAGTTGACTATAGAGAGTGTTAGCAGCCACCCCACTGATAGTATATGATCCGAAACTTGCGTCGATCATGCGACTATAAAGAGTTGCAGCAGCTGAACCAGTTTTAGTATATACACCAAAGTCTGCGGCAACAACTCTATTATACCTGGTGTTTGCAGCCACTCCAGTCTTTATATATACCCCAGAGCTAGCGAGCATAATAGTTGTTCCCGCTGCTGGGGCCACAGCGAGATGCCGAAAAGCGGGCCGGTAAGGCCCCATGCAATCGGCGGCTAGATCGAGAACCTGCTGGCGCTGGAAATCGAAGCTATGATACGAAATCGCCCACGCGGAGCCGCTCCAAGGATCATTGCCCACCCGTCCGAACATCGAGATGTACTGGCCAGCAGCAGGTACGGCCGTTCCAGGAAACGATCCCGTCAGGCCGTCGTCCACCACTTCCTGGGTGTTCAGGTCCACGGTGTACAGGGTCCCGTTATTGGCACCGTCGCAAGTGACCACGACCAGGTAGGGCGTCAAAAGCTCAATAACGTCCCCACCTGCGATCCTAACAGTTGCGTCGCTTTGGTAGACCTCGATATTGGTCGGTGCAGCCTGAAGGTCAGTCCTAAGTAGGAAGGCCCTGTGTCCGCCGCCACCACTCGGGTTGTCGAAACGAGAGATGATGCTCCGGTCATCTGCCGCGCTGTTGTGTAGCTGAAACACGACACAGGCAGACCACCGCTCATTTCCCCTGAACTCGTTTTGTGACTCCAGCGGCCCGCCAGCCGGTACATCGCAGCGGACGGCTCCAGCCGTCCCCGTGCGGTCGAGGGCTCGCCCAACCGGCCCGACGAACGGCTCGACCATCTCCGCAGCCTGTGCCCCCGCCTTCGTAACCTTGTCGTTGAAGTACCCGATGAACTGAGTGGCGTCGATGGCGGGGACCAGGGCCGCCGTTTTTCCACGCCAGAACCACTCCCACTTGGGATCAACTAAACGATGGTCGAAGGCCCACGGCGATGGGGCAATGCCCGGCGTGAGGTTCTGAAGACCCATCCTACTGAAGCTCCGCCGGAACGGGCGTCAGCATGAACCCGTTCTCGTCTACGTCGGTTGTCAGAGCGTCAACGGCATCATTCCAGAACAAGACCTGTATGGCCCGTGCACGAATCCAGATCTGCCCACTCGCCACCATCTCAATATTTGCCGCCGCCTCGTTGACAACGATACTCCCGATGAAGTGTGGGCCGTGGTCGAACTTGTTACGTGTCGAGATTGCTGAGTCACCCGTCCCGTCGTCGTTGTCTGGATGAGCCGTAGCAGATGCACTACTGCCCATCGTTTTGATGGCAATAAGAACCTGCTCGTTCAGGACTGGGGTAGTGGCGAACTGGCAGAACGCCCGCCACTCGAAAAGGCGGGCCACGGCTGCGACACCAATATCCAGACTGGCGCTCTGGTGCCCTGCACCGGCACCCAGCCCATCAACCTCGAAAATCGCATCCTCGGCCTGTGCAGCAACGGCGGGCACGAACCATTTCGTGGTTTCGATTACCCCGTAGTCTTTGTTCGGCATTAGGTCCCCTTACACATTCGCTGCGGCACCGACATTGCCAGCCGTAATGTTCTGACCCTCACCCCACAACACTTCTGAGCGGGAGCCTGGAATCTCGATTAAGGCCAGCATCTTCGGTATGACGTTGGTCCTCTGTGACGCGGCCCAAAAACTGGCGTTATCGTTAGCAGTTGATGGCGCACCGTTTACAATCAATGCCCTGCCCGTCAGGTCCAGTTTCATATGAGCGGTCACAAGCCACCGACCACCGTTTGGCGTTTGCCAGCGTATATACTCCTGCTCGTCGATGCTCAACGGGTTGTAGTTGTCAAAAGACGTTTGGCCCCTGACATCCTCCATATCAACCCTGGCACGGTCGATCACGAGATTTTTGAGGTTCAGCAAATCCGCGATTGTTTGGTCGCTTTTCCATACTACACCGATCTTGTAGCCCAAGCTTTCTGGGTCGGTGTCTATTTCGGCCTTGAGGGCCGCTAGCGTGAAGTCTGCCACCTGATCAACCCTCTGTCGGGGGAGGCCTAAATTTCGTGTCTTCCTCATCCGGATTCGAGTCGACTCCTCCTCTGTTAGGACCAGAGACAGGAATCGAGACATCAATAGATATATCCGGAGCCTTACTTCTGAACAACGAAACGAGCCATCTGAAGAATCTAAACATGATCAAACCAGAGTGAAGAGTTGATCTGAACCGAAGTCAACCGTGAAGCTCTCACCAGCGTTGAGTGTCACTGCCGACCCATGATCCCACCAAGCAATGAGGGGATCGAGCGGAGAAGCGGGAGTAGTGTTCATCAGGACCACATACCGGAACGGTCCTACAGTTCCTCCAGATGCTGTAACGATTACATCCACTCCAACAACGGTTAGAGTACCTGTCGTCTCTGACGCGGTGTTAGTGGTGTCCTGTGGTCCAGTGTAACCAAAACCAGTCGCAATCTCCGCGAGATCGGCCTTGACAGTATCAAGACTAGCACTCGGCGCCGCGTTCGAGAGATAAACTTCGATCTGATCGGCATTGAGATCATGAACCTTACCGATCCCTAGCCGATTAACAAAGTCCTCGAACTTGTTATACGCTACCATCAGTGCCTCCTACTGCCATGATGTGATGGGCGATCTCGTTGGAGGGGTCGTAGGGTTGATCTGCGATTCGATGAACCTTAGCACGACTGAAGATGCTGGAGGGAATCTGGATCGCATGCCCCTCATCGTCCACACCAGGAGTATGTGAGTCAGCTTCCCTGGAGAGGAGCCTACCGAAGCAAGTCCAGACCGAGGAGAACTCAACCCAGAATACCTGATGAGGAGATGCAAACGTTCTTGTCCCACCGTTGGGAGTTGGGTTCATTGCGAACTCTGCTTTCGCAAGTTCCTTCTCCTCCTTCGGCAATGCTTGAATATTCGCCACGAGAGCTAGCGCGGCCTGTCGAGCCGGACAGTGGAACTCAATAGTCGTGTCATCAACCAGTCCAATAACAGCAGGCTTGCCGTCGATGACAGCAGCATCGCCTACCTTGGGCTTCCGAGGTGCCATCTTCCTTCTCCGGTTACAGGCTTAAGCCATGGAACACTGATGTATCCATATTGTGAGAGGCGTTTGCAGTGCCTCCGACGGTGAGAGTAAATCTGAAGGTTCCTGGGAGGGACATCGAGATTGTCTCCACTGCATCACCAGCGCTGATTCCAGGACCGAGATCATAGATAACAGTGCCGTTGGCAGTGAGGGCGGCGGCGGCAGTCCAGATAGCCGCGTAGTTGGTCCCATCATACTTCCACTCCAACGTGGGAGTGTAGGTGGCCAGGGTGCCAATCTTGTTGCCTGTCACCACTGCAAGTCTGATCGCCTTGTGCTGGCCGCTGGTGATGTCAATACCATTCCGAGTGGCAATGGTATCTGCCTCGAGAGCAAGAGTAGTCAGCCCGTCTATGTTCTCGACGGCTGCAACAGCAACGGCCTCTCCAGAAGAATCGATAGCTTTCATTAAGCCAGACATATCACTACCCTTGTTTTACCGTTAAACATCTATGCATCCCTCATCCCATATCCAGTGTAATCGAACTGAGCAAGGAAAGCAGCTTCATCCCATTCTTTATAGCTATCCGCAGAGCCTGGGATTCCAGAGATCAAGTCGAGGTATTCGATCTCCTTGAGTTTCCTACCCTCTACTTCCGCCTCATCCATAGCCATAGGCCAGTAGGTGAGACCTTGAGCGAGAGCATCAAGACCATCATCCCAGCGAACATTGGGGTAGAACTCTAACTCGTCTCTCAACTCAACTTGATCTTCATGTATCCAGAGATACCCTGCCCGTACCATAGGCTGGAGGCCTCGGATGTGTTCTACCTTCGCCCATTGACCGGAAGGGTCCCCTTGAGGAGGCCACTCTACAATGGGCAGGTAGGGTAAGTTTTCATAATTGCACTTATCGTCCAGTCCATACTTCACCCACCCCTGCATCCCTCTCTTCTCAATAGATTGGATGGAAGGTTGCCACTTCTCCTGCATTTCAAAGAGGAAGGCAATCGCCTCGTCGGGGGTGTAGTGGCCTATCTTTGTTTCCAACACCATTCGGAAGGGGCCAGAACCCTTCGCCACTACAATGATGGCATTCATACAGTTGGACTGTTTCTCGGCTATAGCAGGGTCGAAGAGGAGAATCCTATCCATGCTCCAGGGAGAGATACTAAGCAGTTCCTCTCCACCGTGAACACAGGAAATAGTTTCTCCAGCCTCGCCAGACCATTTATAGTATCTCAGCCACTTCTCGTCGAATGTGTTGAGTCCAGAACCTTTGGGAGAGTTAGCATATTGAGAGTGATATCTTTCTGGATCTATCCGCCTCAAACGGTTTAGGAACTCAGCCGTTATCTTTTGATGGAAGATAGGTTTATTCGTGTGATCTGTTACATGCCTGCTGAAGACCGTCATCTTCCCATGGAGCTCTGCAAACGGCCCGATGGAGATAGGCTCTGACATCTCTCCATAACTTTTCATCTGAACTTCGTAGAGATCACCCTTCTTTTTCCTGCTCCCTACGAAGTCAATGCAATCCACCGTCTGATCAATCAGGAGGGACTCTAGTCCATTCGCCCATTTTATCACCTTGTCCATCTCGACATCGGACCTGATGCACTTCTCGGTGATCAGATCGTCAGCTCTAATTTTATTATAGTGACGGGACTCAGATCCACCCAACGCACCAATAGCATCAATGGTCGGCTCCCGCGCGATGATAGTTCGCGGAACCTGCATCTGGCTGACATTCCATCTCGCTGTTCGGAAGTTAGCTGGAATCAGATCTTTATATATCCATCGGAAGACTTCATTATGTTCAAAGTGCTGTTGACACTCAAGCATGAACAACTCTGCATTTCGCGCGATGTCTGCAATCATCAAGATCCGAACATTAGGATCTCGAGTGACATCGCCTAGCGACTCTGCTATTGTCCAGATGGTGGTCTTATAGTGAGTGCGCGGCATCAGGCTGCATCGCCTGGTATAGACATCCCTAGTGGCATCATAGTAGTCGCACATAGGGAGATGCACTTTGGCATTGAGATCCTTATACCCCAAGATGACTTTAGCTAGGAAGTAAAGACGCTTACTCCCCTCCTCAGCCATCTCTAACCTAACTGACTCAGTGATGGGGGTGTTTAGAGAATCGAGGCTAGGGAGGTTATCGGGCGAGGTAGCCGCGAAGAGTTCTTCATCCATCAGACTCTACCACCTCAAAATCTGCCTCGATGACTGGTGCAGGAGTTTCATACCGCACTGAATGAGATTTGATCTCCTCCATGACTTCACCCATCCTACCCAACAGCTCATCGGGAACGGTTGTCCCTACTGCTGCCTCCCTGGGGGTAGAGGTATATCCTGCCCTATCCAGGATACCAAAGCCAGCCCTTAGGCGTATCTCATCCTTCTCCGAGAACCGGAGGAGATCAACAACCTCATCGAGAGCCTCTGATGAGTGAAGATCTAGTTTCATCCTCACGTCAGTAATCTTCTCTGCAACCCGCCCAGCGAATTGACTTCGCTCTGCTTCTGCGCGGTCGTCACAGAGAGTGACAGAGACCTTACCTTCCGACCAGTCCATCACTTTAGCTATCTCATGATTCTTCAGCCCAGCCATCTCCAACGCAATACAGAATCTGTGTCGCGTGGTCCAGTTCTCAGGCTGATAGCTTTTCTGCCGCCTGAGTTCTGGTAAAAGATTTCTGGCTGCTTTCAATATAGCCTCCATTGCGGATTGATGAGATATGATAATCAAACTCGGGCGCGGGTTCAACCCCGAGTCGCGTGCGGAGTCGGAGAACCACGAGCGCCAGCGAGCGGCCCAGCATCTACATCGTCTCTGAAAAATTAAAAAAAAATTCTGTCAAGGCCTCTAGGAAAGGTTTTAGGTAGTAAGTATTAGAGAATAGGTATTTACCGGGTGGGCCTGCTATGGGGGGC
>Ga0255048_10002906_pt1 | contig 10641 bp, 15 predicted proteins | sample JV7_2_2_MG_FD_183619 | JGI IMG/M metagenome (GOLD analysis project Ga0255048, IMG submission 183619) | Seawater microbial communities from Jervis Inlet, British Columbia, Canada - JV7_2_2 | ecosystem: Environmental > Aquatic > Marine > Inlet | place: Canada: British Columbia | collected 2016-10-06
TAGAACGCCAATCAAGCAGGAGCTGTACGATATCTGCCTCGAGCGGCGTGCCGTTGTAGAGGAATATGTGCCAACCAAAGAGCATAGCGTTGAGCTGACACTGGTTTTTGAGTGGTGTGACAAGCCCTTCAAGGCCAAGCTTGACTGGTACACTGGCACAGACGTTTGGGATCTGAAAACGTGCCGGGATGCAAGCACGCGTGGCTTTAAGAATGCGGTGAACTCGTTCCGCTATTACCAGCAGGCTGCGTTGTATCTGGCAGCCTGCGAGTATGTGGGGTTGCCTGCGGACAAGTTCTACTTTCTGGCTCAGGAGAAGGCGCATCCTTTCCCCTACAGCGTTTACACGCTGACTGAGGAGGCTATCCAGTATGGCCATGCAAAGAACCAGCAGGCGCTTGAGATTGGCTTACAGGCCCAGAAATCGAATGACTTCCGGCCCTTCAACAACCGTGGCGTAACGGAGTTTAATCTTGCAGACCTATGGTAAAGATCTGGAGCAGGAAGCAAGGTGGAAGGACGAAAAGAAATACTTTGCTGCCCGCTCCGCTTGGCGTAAGCGCCACAGAAAGGTTGTCGGCAAAGGCTATACTTGGGCCTACTGGTTTGAGCTAAGGTTCGGTGAGAAGCTCTCTGCTTACGCTGAGCGCATGAAGAAGGCTAAGTGATATTCAAAAGAAGTGATCAGGCGTTAATTCAGGAAAATTCATGGCTGGCAAACCCTTGCTCGTCTGTTCTCGCGTTCTGAAAAACCCTAAATGCCTTGGATACATCCGCATGAACCGTCGAGCATAGAATGCTGTGTAGTTGTTGTTTAACTTGAACTGAGTCTTGCCGTCCCCTCCAGCATCTTTCTCCCAGCGTATCCGTTCAAATATCGCCTTAGAAGAATATTTACTAAAGCCTCGGCCGATCATCTCAAGCGTAAATCTAACGAATAGATCCCAAACCTCCGGGTGCCTTTTGTGGAATTCATTAACTGTTACCCGAATTTCTTCGTGGCGAGTATCTAATTCCATATCAACAAATCCCTTCATCCTCCTCCTCATTCAGCGGGCCCCAAATATCAGCCCAATCTTCATTAGTCCAAACAATCCACCCCGAGTCATACGGAACATGATCAGACGCCAAATCGTTAAGCAAGATTGATTTAACACCGTCGGCTTGTGACAGATAAGACTGCAAAAACTTTGCGTCCAACTTAGATTCGCACCATTTCATAACGCCTCGTCCAAGAGCTTCATTTTCGAGAATGAAAGCCGCGTCTGCTTCTTCGGTTGAACCGATAATGAACTCAAATCGATCTTGCTGATCTGTAAAGAAACCTCTAGTCGCTTGGTACCACAACATGCCTGCTTCTTCTTCTGTGAACGTAATTTGTAATGTGATTGCCATTTTTATAACCCCCAGTTTGATGCGCAAATGGGGCCAATCCCCATCGCGATTGATTCCGCGTTAGTCAGCTCTCTGCCGCAGCATGAGCAGCTCCCTGTTTTTCGCCCGTATGCCTTGGCGGCGGCTAGGACGTCTGCTGACAGCTCTAGCAGAGCCTCTAGCTGCTCGTCTGAGCAGTCTCTAGCCTTGAAGAACTCACCACTAGGGCTAACCTTGCCCAGATAAGTATCTTCCCAAGCCGGACCATCTTTGACGTACAGGTGACCCCGGTTGGCGCCACTTTTGGCGAGGCTGAAAGAAAAACCATTGAGCCGCAGCTTGGGGCTCTTGATGCCGGCCTCTATAGCTGTAGCGAACTTCTCAAAGACGGCGCTGAGGTCAACCTGCGCAGACGGCTTACGACGCTCTGCATCCTTCGCGATGATCTTCTCGACTGCCGCCACCTGCTTCTCGCTCAGGTTGCCCCAGCGCTGAGCCTGCTCCAGCAAAGACGTAGCGAAGTTGCCGCTTGCCTGCTCGAGCCAGCCAATTACTGCTGGGTGATCCTGCCTGAGCGCCTCAAGATTATCAGCCTGCTGCTTGACCTTGCGGTTAGCTCGCTGGGCCTTCGCCTTAGCGCGTGCATGAGGATTGGTCTTGAAGCTGCCAATCCCTTTACAGGCGTGACACTTGCCAACGAAGGTTGACATGCCGCCAGCTCTCCACTTGCCGGATCCACCACAGTGGACGCAGGGAAAGCGCTCGACGTTTTTGGGATTGCCTTCAGCCAAAACTGTGCCCAAGTCGGATTCTAAGTCGTCAAAGTTAATTTCGTTGTTCATTTCCCTTCCCTTTGTTTAAGTAATAACAATCAACCCGCCGATCCCAGATTTAGTTCTGCGTCTTTATTAAGACTCTTTATTTGAGAATTAACGACATGGTTAAAAAAATCCCTTGCATATTTCCTTTGTGCAGCGTTTAAACGATGATGCCGCGGCTTTAGTTGGCTTTTCAATGGGCCACCAAAAAGACTTTTTGGCCAGTGGTAACCAGCAACCTGATCATCAATTTCGATTTCGATTCTTATTTTCATCTATCTTTCCTTCCTTTTCCTTAGTTGATAGGTAGAGATTACACGATCCCGTGTCGATGTACAACTGTTTGTGGAACTATTTTAAATGAAGCCATCTTCTGATTCCGAGAGGGCCTCCTCTAGCTCTTCCGCCAGAAACTCTTCATCCCGATTGTCGATGTATTCCTCGAACATATGATCAGCCGCGCTGAGGTAGGTTGCTTTGATGTCATCTCTAAGCGTGAAGCCATCCTCCGAACCGCCGCTTTCTTCCCAAATCCTTTTGAGGGTTCTAACTTGACTCTCGGTCAGGTCGAGCGTTGTTTTGATCTTAATTTTCATTCTGTTTCTCCCTTTGTTGGTCTCTCTAGCTGTCCTTTCATGTGTAACCGTTGTTGTTCTTCAACTAACTTGTTCACTTCACCCCATCGTGCGAGGAAATCAGTTATATCTTTCGGTTCCAAATGTTCTAATTGAATATCAGGATCTTCTTCCCCACTCAATTCATTGATAGCATGTTGCAAGAGATACCAGATTAATGATTCGTCATCTTCATTTAAGAATAATTCACCATCAACATCGCCACCCCATATCCATGTCATATTACTGTCATACTGCTTTTTTGTTTTATTATGCCATTCCATCTGTCTCTCCCTTTGTTATTAAAGTAACCACAATCGAAGGGCGCTCTTGCGAACCCCTTCTAGGTGTCTACTGAAAGCAGCAATCTTCACAAGTATTCATGCCCAGATCGTCCGAGTAGCACAACTCTTGAGCCGGCACCGTGTCGGCTAAAATAGATCCAGTCGGGCGCCTGTTAGCTGTGACCGAATTTGGTGCTAACACCTCATCGCCGCAGTTTTCACAATGGTCAAGGCTGAACCATTTTTTCGTTTTTCCGTGGTAGTAACTGTCCATCTGCATCTCCTTAGTTATAATCTTTAGCGAGCATTTTGTTCCTGCGTCGCTGCTTGGTTTCACGAACTTTCTTTTGCTTTTTTACCCACGCTCGAGAAAGTGATTCAGTTTGATGTCGAACTTCTTTTTTCATTAGCCAAATCCTCTAAAATTTCTTTCTTCATCGTCCATCAGGGCGCCTTCCGCAGAAGCATAATTTTGCTGATAGGCGGTTGACCCGTACACATAGCGCTCAAATGACCAATGAGATTCATCCCACTCTCGATCCGCTGCTCGTACTTTATCTGCAAACGCCTCAGCAGCTTTATCATCGTCAAAAGAATGATGATGAGTATATATCTCGCCATCCTCAGTCTCGATCTGAACGACAAAGGCTGACTTCACGACATCTGGAGCCCCTTGATAGTCCACACGGTCGGGATATGCGTCCTGAGACCACAACTCCCAATCCCGATCCGTATCCCATCGGACGATGTTGATACCGACCCGCTGTACTTCTTTCCCTTCTATCTTCATCTATCTTTCCTTCCTTCGTTATTTGATAGAAAAGTCATCCACCCCTCATATCGGGCCTCATATGCGTTGGTTGCGGTAATTAGGCCGTTGTAATACCCATCAGGTCCATGGAACTCATATTGGTATTTGCCAACTTTCCATACCCAAGCATCCTTGTTGATCTTGTATCCAGCATCTTTAACGTCCCCAACAATGCTGGACAGTATTAGTCTGGCAAAAATAATGTTGTCATCTTGCATCTTTGTCTCTCCTTCCTTTGTGTGAGCTTTATACAACTAAATAAATTATTTGGATTATTGCCAATGCGGCTATTGCTAGATCTACTTGCCAAGGCACGTTTTTCATTTTTCCCCTTCCCTTTGTTTAGCTGATAGGTAGAGATTAAACTATCCCGTGTCGATGTGCAACAGTTTATACGAATATAATGAAATTAATTTCAGGCAAAAAAATGGGGCCTTGCAGCCCCTCGGTGTCAGTTATACTTGCGTTTTGGGCCTGCTTTAACACACTAGAAAGGTCGGGCCATGTTCAAGGACGCTATTCGACAACCTCGTCGTAAAGGTGAATCGCTCTTTTTCGGTTGTAGAGCCAGAATACCAGCAGGTACCGGTCACCACTCCCGACCGGCAGGCCACGATGCAGCTCAGTCAAGCTGGGGAAGATCAAGGCGTGCCCAGACGGCAGCGGCTTGAGGATGCCATGGTTATGAAATTCGGTGCCACCACCCTCGTAAGCATTTGTATTGAGCGGCACTACCACACTGATGTCGGCTGATTCATCATGATGCCATGCACCCTGCTGCTTATCCTTCAGGTTGTAATTGGCGATCTGGACACTGGCTATTTCAACCACCTCTTGTTGCCACAGGGCGTAGATAATCGGACCCAGCACATTCTGCGCGATGAACCACATCGTCCTGTACAGCTCAGCACAATGCTCCTTGAGGGTGATTTCAGGGATCTGCCTCAGCTCATCTTCACCTTCGTTCGGTTCAAACCCAATTTCGGTTCTCATCAACTCTATTTCTTCGCACAGCATCTTGCAGTATTGCCGGCGCAGCAGCGGTACCTTATAAATGTTGGGGAAAACCTTTTTGGTAAGACCGAGCACCGGTGACTTTTCCAGCCGCTCAGTTCCCTGCCGCGCCCGGTATTTAGCAATCATCGGCACAGTCTCTTGTACCGCGGTGTAGAGCGGTTGATGAATCATCCAGTGGCTCTGCATGCTGAGCAGGTAATTCTTTATCTGGTACATTTGCACATTCTCGCACAAATTTGTACAATGGGCAAAAGACACAGAGGTACCAGTTATGCAATTTAATGAAAAATTAGGCGAGGGGCCGAGTCAGCGCCAGCAGCGTAAGTCTCTGGCTGTCGATCAAAAAACTTATGACCTGCTCGAAGAAATTTGTTTTGAGGAGCGCCGATCTAGAATTGAGCAGCTCAAAATTCTGATCGAGAGTGAGCATGGCAGGATTTTTGGGGCGCAGGATTATCGATGAAATTTCTCAAGCGACGCCCCGTTCCATCCGCTTACAAGCCACCACTTGAGGCCAAAGAGGTCATTGAGCTCTATGGGCAGCTCACCCTGCATCAGCAGGCTGCGCTCGTGCGCCTCATTAGCCGCAATATCAAGCTCACTATTGGCACAGAAGAGTACATGGGATACGAGTTTGACTATGACGTTAACGGCGCCCTAATCTGCGCTACCCCTGCCGCAGAAACCGATTAAGCCATCAACCCGCCTATTCCAGATCTAGCCACAGCTAAACGCTCAGCGATCTCTCTATCTTCTTCGGCGGGTAGGATCGATGGCGATGCATATAAATTGGGCTGCGGCATCCCGCTATTAATGTCTTGAATCGGGTCAAAAACTGGAACATCAAATTGTGGGGATATTGAGCTTTGAGCTTCTTCTATCTGCTTCATTATTCGGTCACGGTCTTCTTCGGTTGGCTGGTATGGCCGATCACCTTCAGGAATAAGCTCTACAGCGCCCCGTGTCCCCCCTTGTTTAAGCAAGTAACCCAACTGGCTGAAGTAATGGTAAGCTTCATCAATTGACCTAGCGGCGTCATCGCTGAATAAAACGTCTGCCAAGACGGTATAATAAGCCTCTGCCTGCTTGAGCGCGATTGATTTTAAAGCTTCATCACCAGCCTGCCCCAGCATTATTCTTGGCGCGAGTCTGCTGCTAACCAACGCAAGCTTTTTCCCCGCAGTTAATGCTGAGCCCGCTCCAGCTTCGCTTGATAAAACATTTTCCATCGTTATAAGCGGCTGTGTTGGAGACCCTCCTCTGGGAACGGCCCTTAATGCCTTCCCTACTAAATCCATCATCCTATAAAAATTATCAAACTCATCGGGCTCAAAAAGCTCTTTCAGCATGTTTCTCGTGTTTGGCTTTGCAAAATAATCTTGGAAAGCGGGCAATCCAAGCTCGTTTGTTTGCCTAGTGAGATCATCAAGCTTGGAGACAATAAAAAATTTCTTCGCATCCTGCCAGCCGTCTGGGTCTGCGGTTTTCAAAATTCTTCTGGCGTTTCTTAACCCGCGCACAGATACGTTTGGATCAAAAAGCTCTTTAACCGCGCTGGCGGTTTGTTTATCTGTGATTAGCTTAGACAACTTGCCAATGGCTGACCGTTCAACCATTGCTAGTGCTGCCTTAGTTGGGTCATACACTCGCCGCGCTAATGCATAGGTTCCGCTCTCATCTGCCGCATCAAGCAGCCGGGTCAAATCTTCTCTCAAGCCAATAATTGTAGAAGCGTTAGCGGTATCTAAGTTTGATTTTACGATTTTTTCTATATCAGTTGTCCGCAAATCGTGAAGCGACATCAAATCAGTAATTGGCTCGAATTGCTCAGCGACTTCAATAATTTCTTGACCGTCATCGCCAATTCGACTAATTTTTTGGGGAGGCGCGTTTACTGGATTAACCAAGCTGGTTTTAAACTCTTCCGCTGCGCTCCTTAAAGACTTCGGTTTATTTTGATCTAAAATTATCTCATCTAAACGAGAAATCAATGGCGCTGTATCAACCTGAATAGGTTCTTGGCGCAAAGAGTTATACAGCGTGCCGGCTCTAGATTTTCTTCGTTCGTGAATTTCTTTCATGGCCCAAGATGCCGCGGCTTTAACCCGTTCGTTCGGATTATTAAGGCTACCAAAACCACCAGAACCAACCTTGTTGGCAAAAGTTTCAATTCCTTCGCGAATTCTTTGCGCCCGACTTGAATAAAAGTCTCTAACCGCTCGGATTTGAGGCTGCATACTCAAAAAGTATTGGATATCAACGGCCCTCGTTGCAAAATCAGCAGCCTCTGCGGGCGTCAAGTCAATGCCAAGCTCTGCTGCCTCGTCAATAGTCCCCTGCACATCTTTGCGCAAGCTCATTAAGTAGTGGAGGCTATCTTCCTTGCCCGTGAATTTTTGCATTATATTTTTGGCAGGACCAGCTCCAAACGGGATGCTAGAAAATGCCGAAGAAATCAAGAGATCATCCCGTGCGGCCTTCACCTCTTCAGGAGGAAGGTTGTAATATTGATCAAGCAGCAACTCTCGGCCTACTCTTTGAGCACCACCTACAGCTAAATTCCCAAACATGCCGCCTAAAGAAGCGCCGCCTAAAGTCAAAGCGCCAACAGCGACCGGATGCTTTATGCCAGTCGCTCTGGCAATCTCAAGACCTTTCTGAAACCCCATTGAAGCACCACCCATGCCGCCGCCCATGTCAGCAACTAATGTTGTAGCAGGCACAATATTGGGTACAAAATATTCATTATATATGCTGGCGTCTTCTAGGCTGGAAAATTCAGGCACTAAGTTGCCATCATCATCCTCATAAACCAGTTCGCCGTCCATCATGGTGTAACGTAAGGCAGCAGCAGGGTCACCCGGAAATCTTTTCTCAGCCAGCATTTCAATCATTGAATTTTCATCAAAAAACAAGTTAGCCTGAGCTTTCCTGATAGCCGCTTCCGAGCTACTTTCTTCTTCTTTCGCAGCGCCCCGACTGGCTATCAACTCGTTGTAAAAATCCATATTTGGCATAATGGTTAATTCTCTTGCTGCATAAGTTTGAATATAAGCTGCGCCTGTTGTTCGGAGTCTAAATCAGGGTCCGCCATAATCTGTTTTATTAGAGCTTCCTTGTCACCACCTTCAGATTGAAGAATAACTGCGTCGGTTTTTCTCTCCTCTTGCTTGTTCTGCCTGTCCATAAGACCTTTAAACCTATCTTCATAGACGGTATAGTCCATCGAAATATTTCGATCCTTTGCGTCTTTAATATATCTTTCAAGCTCTTTTTGATCATCATCCTCTAAAAATACACCTCTGTTTTCATGCTGCCATCGATCTGTAAAATCATTCATGGCCTTATTAATTTCATAGCCAGTCGTGCCGGGCTTCATCACCTCGTTCACCCGAGCCTGATATTCTGCTGCATATAATAATTTTTTCCTTGCTATTTTTTCTTGAATATTGAGCGCAAGCATAAACCCTTGGTATGACTGACCAAGATAGGGTGAGGCTCTTTCAAATAAATCCATTTCCTTTTCAGAAATCGCGCCTTTGGTCAAAGCAATATTTGCGAGCACAAATGACATCGTAATTTGTGCCAAACTTTCTTGCTTCCCCAACGCCTCCATATCAATTAGCCCTTCTGGCACAAAAGGTAATATAAAATTTTTAAACGGAACCAGCCAAGCCTGAGCATTACCGAAGCGGCCCTCCCCAATGCCTGCCGCCAGCCGCTTTCCTCTATTAATCATGTCAATAGAGGCGTCAGCAACTCTGGCAGATTCTCTTACTTCCGCTTGGCGTTCTACCCAGTCTTTACCCATTGCTTCACTGGTTTTACCTTCACCTACCGGATCCGGTAACGCACTTACATCAACACCACCCTGCTGGGTGATAAGACGCCTGATTAATGGCCCTTGAGTTACTTTATCAAAGCTCCCTTCCACCTTGTTGCCAGTAAAGATACCAGTCTTTGGGTCCACCTCATCATATTTTAAGGTAATGAGCTTAACCTCTTTCCCTACTAATTGATTTTTAAGGATGTCCATCGAGAATTGTTGCAACATTTTTTCAGCAGCCCGCTCATCAGTCATGGCAAGCTCTGCCGCCTTTAAGGCTATCTGCTGCCTCTGCTTGCGCTCTTCTTCGTCAGCGCGGCTCAATCTTTTTTGAAAATTACCAAAACCAACACCTAATCCGGGGAAAACACCCTCATCCGCGGGGCGAGATAAAATTGCACGCCCCAACTCTCCGGCTAAGTCATAGAAATTCAGCTTGCGGCGCGGTTCAATAACAGCACCAAAGCGGCTGGCATACTTCTCCCGACTCTTATCATAATCTTTTGGTTGAAGCGCTTTAAGTAGCGCAGCAGTTTGAGCGTCAATGCCTGATGTATTAATTTCGGGAGACGCAAAGATATCCTCTTCCTCAACCTCTGGTTGTACTTGTGATGTATTCCATACCATATCAAACCACCTATTGGTTCCAAGCGCCCATGGCGCCCAAGGTTGAAAGACCAGTTCCGAGCGCTGCCTGCATCGCCGAAGGTTTTGGCGTGTAAGTCGTGTTAACTTGCGTCTGACCGCGTGGCACCATCGACATGAATGGCATCAGCGCTTGATATTGCGCCATGGGCGCTTGCTGTGCCTGCAACAAGCCCGCTCTCTGCGCATCAAGCTGCTTCTGCCGCTGTTGTTGCTGTAGGCCGCCTATGCCTTGTAGCGCCGCTATATCTTGCTGACCAGCCATCTGAGCCTGACTCCCGAGGCCCTGCATAAACCCGCCATAACCCTGTTGCGCTGCCATTTGTTGAGCCCCAATCTGACCCTGAGTCGCGCCTAGTTGACCGAATTGACCAGCAAGAGCGCCCCTTGATTGAAGTCCAGCCTGACCGGCCTGCATCTGAGCCTGCTGAGCCTGCTGACCCAGCCCTGATAAGGTTTGACCAAGAGCGGCGCCTGCGCCATAACGCTGCTGCGCCTGCTGACCGAGAAGACCGCCATAAGCTTGCCCTGCGCCCAAACTTTGTTGCGCCTGCTGTCCCAGTTGGCCTGCAAGCTGCTGTTGTGCGCCTAGCTGCTGGCCTGAAGTTTGACCTAATTGACCTGCAAGAGCCTGTTGTGAACCAAGCTGCTGCTGCGCCTGCTGCCCTAACTGACTGGCGAGCTGTTGTTGTGCGCCAAGTTGTTGCCCTGAAGTTTGACCCAGTTGACCCGCCAAAGCCTGTTGTGAACCAAGCCGTTGTTGCGCCTCAGAGCCCATCTGGCCAGCCATCGCTTGGCTTAGACCAAAGCGCTCTTGACCTATCTGGCCAATGCCTTCTGCCATGGCTCTATCTGCGGCTGCTCGTTGTTGCGCAGCCTGACCCAGTTGCCCGGTTAAGGCTTGTCCTGCACCTAGCCGAGACTGGGCTTCACCCATTCTTTGGCCGGCTAAGCTTTGCCCTGCACCAAACATTTGACCGCCCATGCTTGAGAGCCGGTTCGCTAAGCTTTGTTCTGCGCCAAGTTTTTGTGCGGCTTCTTGCCCGAGCTGCCCAGTTAAAGCTTGATCAGCACCAAATCTGGTCTGAGCGCCACTGCCTAACTGCTGCGCTAATCGCTCTTGAGCGCCAAGCTCCTGAGATCCAAAACTCGCTAATCCACTAGCCGCAGCTCGTTCTGCTTCTTTCTGTCTGGCAAACTCACCTAATCCTGCCTGCTGAGCTCTTTGAAAGCCAGCAGAGCGTATACCGCC
>Ga0255048_10002907_pt1 | contig 10639 bp, 21 predicted proteins | sample JV7_2_2_MG_FD_183619 | JGI IMG/M metagenome (GOLD analysis project Ga0255048, IMG submission 183619) | Seawater microbial communities from Jervis Inlet, British Columbia, Canada - JV7_2_2 | ecosystem: Environmental > Aquatic > Marine > Inlet | place: Canada: British Columbia | collected 2016-10-06
TGCAAGCGTTATGGGATCTGATTGACGAAGCTGATGTCGTGATTGCTCACAACGGCAACAAGTTTGATATGCGTAAAGCCAACGCCCGCTTCGTCGCTCACCACATGGAACCCCCCGCTCGACCCCAACAGATCGACACTCTGAAAGTGGCCCGCCAATACTTCATGTTTAACAGCAACAAGTTGGGTGACCTGGGGGAACATTTGGGGTTGGGCAACAAAGAAGCCACCGGCGGGTTCGGGTTGTGGAAGGGTTGCATGTTGGGGGAAGAAAAGTCGTGGCGCGTTATGAAGAAGTATGCGAAACAGGATGTGGATTTGTTGCAAGCGGTGTATGAACGGTTGCGTCCTTGGATGACGAACCATCCGAACCGTGCCCTGATTGACGGTCGCCCCGATTCTTGCCCTACTTGCGGTCACGAGTTTTTTGTGCGTCGAGGGTATCAGAGAACGAAGGTTGCCCAGTACGCCAATTTCCAATGCAAGGGTTGTGGGTCGTATTGCCGGGAGCGGCTGCGGTCCGACACCGCGTCGCCTAATCTTGTGCCATGACGTTACGAGTGATCAGTTACGGGGGCGGCGTCCAGTCCACAGCGATGGTCGTCATGGCTGCCACTGGCAACCCCGAATTTGAGAAAGCCTGCGGCGGTCCCATTGATGCCGCACTGTTCTCCAACGTGGGTGACGATTCAGAACATCCAGCCACACTGGACTATGTGCGGAACGTGATGGTGCCGTGGTGCGAAGAACAGAACTTTCGTTTAGAGATACTCGAAAAGGTCAGACGCGACGGACGCAAAGAAACCCTGCTGCAGCACATAACACGCCCAGAGAGCCGCTCTCTTCCCATTCCAATACGAATGGCTAACGGGGCTCCTGGGCGACGAAGCTGCACAGTGGACTACAAGATAAAGGTGATCCAGAAATGGGTGCGGGAGCACGGTGCAACCAAGGAAAACCCTGCGACGGTAGCTATCGGAATCAGTACTGACGAGTTTCAACGTATCTCTGCAGCCGACGAAACAGGAATTGAGAGGCGTATCTATCCGCTGATTGATATGAACATGGATCGCAGCGGATGCCAGACCGTTCCTCCCTCTGTCGGGTTGCCAACACCGGGCAAATCGTCTTGCTATTTCTGTCCTTTCCATCGGACTTCAGTGTGGGCAGAGATGCGTCGAGACGAACCTGAGTTGTTTTGGAAGACAGTTGAGCTGGAGAAACTGTTGAACAAGCGACGGGACATGCTCGAAAAAGATCATGTGTGGTTCACTCGTTTCAACATGCCTCTCGATGAAGCTGTTGGGGAAGCACAAACACAGTTGCCGGGGTTTGAATCCATTGAGGAAGGTGGCTGCGACTCCGGTCACTGCTTCACCTAAAAATAGTTAGCCCTAGGCCGGGAGAAAGGACCGACCTAGGACTAAGCGACACACCCGATTGCGTGCTTGGTGCACCACTCGTGGATGTGTTCCGACGCAGATAATATGCGTACGGGGTGTCTACTCACCCAGGGAGGGTCGCCTTTTAATTATAGCGACCTATTTCTGTTCAGCGGTGATCATGGCTCGGGGATCTATTTCCTCCGTCCACGAAACCTCCACCCCTTGAAACGTTCCCTCTTGTTTCACCCATCTGAGGTTGGGGGCGTCAATCAGGGGGACACTGCCCGGTGCTTCAGGTTCATACAGACTCGCAGCTTCAAGAATGTCTATCGCCGGGATGAATACTTTGTGCGTTACCACTGCATAACTTATTTGGTGCTCCATGGTTTTCCCTTTCAATTAGCAGTTCAAAAGCTTTGGCAGCTCTGAACCCGGTTTCTTTCATAACTTTGTGGCGTTCTCCGGGGTGGTAACCGCCCCACACCAGATGCGGATCGTAGGTAACGTCCCGATGCCAGTCACCGGAGGTTAAGGCATGGTTGAGACATTCTTTCCGTACTGAACATTCGTTGAAACACAACACAGGAAGAACTTGGAGGACTGGTAAACCTCGGCATTCTGCGCGGGTTTTCCAGTCTTCAGTCACGGTGGGTTCTCATCATGCGAATCTGATTTAAGGCGTCTTCTTGAGGTAACCGAGTTTCGTTCTCTGGTTCTGGTTTCCAAAAAGGAGGGCGAGCGGCTGGGGAACGGACGCTTCCTTTCTTCCGGGCGCTGCGGAGAGCGAATTCGATAGCCGGCAATGTGAAGGCGTCGGTGTTGTGGAGTGCGTGAACGATTTCGTCGGCTCGGTATTCGGCGTCCATGCAGCGACGCACGATGCCTCGAATCTTGTGGTACGGGGCGACGGGTTTGGGGTTAGCGGTTTCCCAGTAGGCGTCAACTACTTCCCCGGCGGCTTCGGTGGTGGTGACGGGTTCATTCAAATGCAGTTCAGTCATGAAGTTAACGTCCTTAAAGCCAAAAGGGCTTGTTGTTTGACGACCCCGTTCCCTAATGCAGTTAGTGCTTTGGGTCTACTCTCGACTATGCCACACACCCAGTTTTCGTCAAGTCCCATCACCCATTCGACAAAATGAGCTGAGAGTTTGTTGTCTTTCACTGGGGGTGGGGCGCCTCGTCCGAGGATGTGTTCCCATCGGTGGATGGCTGTTGCGTACTCTCCCCAAGCAGTCGGACTGTCATGTCCAACGGCAGTCCGAACCCGTTGCCGTTTCTCCCCTTGGCTTTCTCCCGTTCCCGGCGAGCTAGGTACTTGTCCATATCTACCTCGTCCTGTACCCATGCTGTCGGAGTTGGAAGGAGGTGGGGCAGATCCCAAAGGTTCTTTCCGTAGGAGTTCGCTGTCACATCTGGTGTCGACCCGTGTTTCCCTGCTTGGGCCGTCGGTGTCGGCAACATCGCTATCGTCCCTGCGAGACGTTTCTTGGCTGCTATCTTCTCGTAGTTTGTGTTCGGTTCCGTGTCCTTGTAGTCGCGGGCTGTCGGTGTGGGCAACGATGAAAAGTCGTTTGCGTTGGTGAGGCGCTCCGGCATCGGAAGCTCGTATAACACCGAATCTTGTGTCATACCCCAGTTGGGTAAGCGTTCCAATAACGGCTGGTCCTCCGAGAGTAAGGTGCCCTGCGACGTTCTCCAAGATGACCCATCTGGGTCGAGATACGCTAATGGTGTTGGCAATGTAGGGCCAGAGGTGTCGTTCATCATTCTCTCCTAGACGTCTCCCGGCGTGGGAAAAGGGCTGACATGGATAGCCAGCAGTCAGGATGTCACAGTCAAAGACTGTGTCACCGAATTGGGTTAGATCTCCGACGGGTTCTGCATCAGGGAACCGGGTGGTCATGATGTCGCACGCTGAGGGGTTTATGTCTGACCAGTAGGCGGTGTGTGAGCCTGCGAAGTGTTCTTCTACTGCGAGGTCGAGTCCTCCGTAGCCGCTGCAGAGACTGAGAATTTCAGTCATTGTTGCCTGCCGTGAAGTCCTGTATCGCTAACCCAACCAACCCCAACGTCTGCAAATGCCGGTTCTTGCGGTCACATTTCACACAACGATAACCAACCATCCGATCTTCATACTTTTTCTTTGCCCGTTGTTCCCAGCCGCTACTCATCGCAGATCAGTTCAGTCCACATCCATAGTGGCATCACAACGTAACTGTCCTTCACCCCCCGGTTCCGTCGTTTGACGATGGCAGCGAACCATTTAGCGCCAGCGTTCTTCGCCTCAGTTTCAGCTTGATCAACGAAGCCAGCCAAGTCTATGGACTTATGGTTCTTCGCTTCAAGACACCAGTCAGACAGCACCCCGTCACCAATCAGATCACCCTTATCGTTGGTCCCCGATAAGGCTCGACGTTCCACCCACGCGCCTGTCTCTTCTCCAAGAAATCTCACCACTGCCGTTTCGTAGGCAGTCCCCTTTGCTTTAGCTTTGTTCATTCCTCAGCCCAAGTTCTCCGTAAGTCAAGCATCTCATAATGCGAATTGATTGCTTCCCCAATAATGTTTGAACGCAACGCCCACATGGGAAGACCCCTAATTTCCTCGGGCATGTGAGGGTTCTCACCCAGCTCCATGGCGTCCATGTCCACGCGAGTTAAGACGCCCACTGGAATCCCAATAGCGATGATCTGGATGTCACGATGGATTGCCAGTGAGGGTTCTGTTTCGTCGTCGTATTCCACATCATCTCCAGAGGAAAGAGGGGGCATTCGCCCCCCCGTTCCTTCATTGTGTCACGTTCGCCAAGTGGATGGTGGTTCAATGTACCGACCTATATACAGGCGGAGGGCGTCCCTACAGACTTGGCTTTGGGACACCCCGGCCATAGCTGCGAACCGTTGCAGATCGCCGCGCATGTCGTCACTGATTTTGAAGTTGAAGATGTAGTTGACATGCTCCCCAACTTTTTCGTTAGGGGCTCTCACTAAAACGGTTCCTCGTCGGCAACGAAGCTGACAACTTCAACCTCTTCTTGGACTGCTGGCGGCACCTTGGGGGCACGTTTGTCCATTGTCACAGGAATCCACCGCACTGACGGTCCCGCTTCTCGAGCGATGACCACATGCTTGGAACGTTTCTTCCCAGTGTTTTTGTCGTCCCAACTTTCCTGTTCCTGATGTCCGATGACGATGACACGGGTGCCTTTCGGCAGTTCGGCCATGTGTTCAGCTAACTCGTTGAAACATTTCACATCGAAGTAGTGAGCGGTTTTGTTTCCTTCCTCTTCCCGGCCTTTGTTGACGGCAACACTGAACGCAGCCCACGCTTTACCTCCGTTCTTTCCGTACCGCAACTCAGGGGGAGCGGTCAGGTTTCCTATGACTGTGATGTCACTACTCATTTCGGTTCCCTTTCAGATAAAGCGTCGTGCAATATGTAATCTTCCCCAGACCACAGATGTGTTCCGAGTCCTATGCGGGCGGCGGCACGTTTCACCGCATCACTGATACAGTCTTTCATTGCTTCACCGGCGTTAGGAACGCTGCGTTCCACAGCACCAGCTTCTTCAATGATTACGTCGTCACCGTCAATCATGAACGTGAAACGAACAATCATTCCTTCCACCGTACCGTCAGTGCCACGAATAATTTCTTTCACCTCCTGGTTGAATGGTCCGATGATTCCAAGGAGATGCTCGACAACACATGAATGTTTGACGTAGCTCGCTTTGAAACTTCCGGGTTTCTCTTTAACGAAGCGGGGTTGAAACGGCTTAGAGAGTTTCAGTAAGTCGCTCACTGGTTCCTTTCCTTCTGAGGATGATGTCTTTCAAATATTGTTGACCGGGACGCAACGTGGCACACAGAGCATTGAATGTGCAGTACCTGCATCTCCAGTGGTCGTCTCGAGATTCGGGAGCTGGGACGAAGTCCACTACCCCGTAGTCGGGGATGAATCGTTCGGGCAGCATTCCGTCTTTGAGTGTTTCGCTGGCGATAGCAGTGATGCGTGTCGCTTCTGCAGAACCGATCTGGCGTGGTGTCATCCCGTCTTGACCTGGGCATGGCTCATCCAAATCGAGAATCCATTCCAAGGTTTGGCCGGCCTTCACGGCGTTCTTTCCGTAACTGGATTCTTTGGCGATGTAGACCAAATGAATCCATTTAGCCAAGGGAACACCTAACGCATACATTGCCACTTGCGCGATATCGTTCTTCTCGGGGTGTCCGCTGTTGCGGGCGAGTTTGAATCCGTAACCGGTTTTGGATTTGAGTTCCCAAACCACGGTTGAGACAAACTCCTTGTCGCTCACAAGGTCGACATACACACCGTCGGCATGTCCGCTGATGGGGTAACCCAACGGACGGAGGTCCACAGGGTATTCCAAATCCATTTGCCACACATGCTGCATTGAAGCTTGGACCATGGAGTGGAGAGCGGTCCCTATGTGGAAGGCCAGCAACGTTGTCTCGGTGATGGGGTCGCTTTCTTCAACGTCCAAAATCGTGAAGCCAATCTGCCTTGAGCATTGGCCGGCCATACTCCCCCGGCCCGGCGTACCGAACGCCGTGGGTCGCGGCCCCTCTTCTTCACGCATTTCTTGGAGGTAATCGAGGTACGCCTGGTGGGTGCGGGAGCTATTCATCTGTGGGCTCGTACTGGTCATCGTTGCCGACAGGGATGAATTTGTCGTGCATGAAACCGGTGAGCTTTTCTGCTAGGTGGAAAGCTGTTTCGGCGGTCAACCCAATGGTGAGTGCTGTGTCAGCGACGGTGTCCAAAAAATCTATGCTGACGACGCAGTCGAAATCGGCTGCTTCAAACGTTGTCACTTGCACTTTGCCGTCAGCGTTTTCCCGTGCTCGCCGCACTCGAACTACGACATCTGGGCGGTCTTGGGTGAGCACTAGACGACTTTGTGCAGCATTGAGCACTGCTCGGTATCGGGACCAACTCGTGGTGCTGTCTAACTGGAACATAAAGGTACCCCGTTCTCGTTAAAGTTACATATGTAACTATACAGCAAAGACCCCCAGCCGGGAGGGTTTGGCTGGGGGCCTTTACACTGGTGGAGGGTGTAGCTACTCAGGGAAAACCGGACCGTACTTGGCTAAAATAATGCTGGCAGCTTCGTCAGCTACTTCCCTAAGTTTCTTGGCGGCAACTTGACGGTCGTGCTCAAACGCTGCCCGACGTTCTTCAAGCGTCACAGCTCGCTCCAAGTTTCCTTCGAGGTCATTCTTCGTCATACCCACCTCCTCCCTTCTTCTTTCATCGCGGCTAATTGATCGTCAACACGAGCCAATCCGGCCAGCAGCCGGGTTCCGATGTAATCACACTCGCATTCTTCCAAGTCTTCACAAACTGGGCATTCATCCCAGTCTGGTGGTTCCATGGCGTCGTATTGCGCTTGAGCTGACTCGAACGACATCAGATCGCCCCCAAGAATTGAGGCTTACTGGTTTTCGTGCCGCCACCGTATTTCACTTTGGCACCCATCCGAAGATCGGAGCACACCGGTTCGTTGGCAATGGTGCCGATACCTTTGTTGTCGCCGCCCTCGAGTGGGACAACCCACATGCTTTCCCGACCGGGGAAGTTGATGACTTTGATGTAGGTGACACCGTCGTTAACGATTTTGTAGTCGCTGTAGAACGTTTCCTTAGACATCACTGTCCCCCCCCACAATCAACGCTTCAACCAGAACGCTCTCTGGGATGAAAGCGACTGGGAAGTGAGATGCTTGCACCCCGTCGGGGCCGAGCACAGAGGCGAAGATCACAGCGGTGCGTTCGTGGTCTAGATACCCGAAAGCTAACTCGTAATCGTGGACGCTCTCATCTATGGTCATTGTCCAACACAGAGTTGGTATGGATTCTTCAGACATCAGAATTCCTTCGCTTTCAAATAGTTGTGGTCAATCCCGGCGTCATGCATACGAATTTCTTTTTCGCGGGCTCGTTCTTGGTCTTGACGATGCATGTCCTCAATCATGTCATCAATGCCTTGCTCGATTTCTTTATGTAAGGCAAGCAACTCGTCAATGATGAGCGCGCTCTCAACTTCCTCATGAGGTAACGGCATAACCGGTTCCCCATCCTCGTTGAAAAATTCTTTCAACTCTCCGACTCTCTGCTCAATCCGTCGCTGAACCCCAGCGGCGGTCGACAGATCTGGACCTATCTTCACAGCTTGCATGCTGCACTCCCTTTCTCTGAGTACCAGTAAAGATACCACAATTACAGGGGGGTGAGACACCGAAACTTCACCGCCGTCGGGTGTAGTTCGTCAAGAGCACCGTTTTGCTGGCCTGGTGAGCTGCGCCAGTCAAAAAATTCCGGCGGGGCTCAATTCCAAAAAGCCGCGCAAACCCTTATTTCTCGCGGTTTGGTCTGTTTTTTTGGTGCCGGGCGTGGTAATTTTTGGGTGTCTACTCAAACCCTAGGAAAGGGCTCATTTATGCAAGTAAATCTATTTGAATCACCTAAACGGGGCGACGTCCTGGTTGGCCGGTTGCGCGCTGTAACCGCGGCGGACGTTCTAAACGCGGACATCAAAAAGTTTCGCCAAATTTGGAAAGAATGCGGCGGACCTAGTTCCCCAAGTGCGCGACTACTGACAGAACCAAACGGAAACGCAAAAGCGAACAAGTCAAAACGCCCAGAATACATTCTGCATCTAGCGCCGGAACGTACCGCGGGAGTTGGGAACATTTGCCAATACTCAACTCGAGGTTGCCGCGGTGTTTGTCTGTTCTATTCGGGCCGCGCTTCTGTCTGGTCCAAAATCAACGCCGGACGGATTGCAAAAACTCGCGCGGCGTTTGAATACCCCGCCGGCTTTCTTGCACTACTTAGTAATGAGTTGAGAAGAGTCGCAGACCTTGACGCGGGGAGCGGGTCACTTCGTCCGTTTGTCAGATTAAACGGAACAAGTGATATCGATTGGTCAGATTTGGACGGGGTTCGCTTCACAATTCGGGGAAACAACAAACGAACCAGATTTATGAAAGGGGCGATAGACCGCGGCGGTTTCTATGTCGCGGACTACACAAAAGCATTGCCGGAAGTGCGACCTAGTTCGGCGGCGTATCCACTCGCCCGGTCTGTTTGGATTGACCGACCAAACGCAAACGAACTTGCCGCGGACCTATTGCGCCGCGGTGAGAAAGTGTCCCTAGTCATAGGGTCGCCGGAACTACTGCCGGCGTTTACTAATACTTACGCCCCGCGGGGCGTGATAGTTGACGCCGCAAAGACGGACGAGTGGTTACTCGATGACCGTGCGCGGTTGGGATTGTTGACACCTAAGCACCCCGCAACAGGGGCGGACGGGTTCTCAGACTGGGCGGTACGTTGGATTATTCGCCGCGGCGGTTTAGCGTCATGACCGCGCATGCGCAACCAGACCCCTTCACCTTTTTAGCGCTGTTCACTATGTGGTGGATCATTATTGGCGGGATTGTTGGCGCGTGTTATCTGTTGTCGCAGTGGTATTGGCGGCGTCATCCATGACCCCCGCGGACAGTTGCGCCGGAACAAACACCGCGGCGATTAGTTGCGAATATGTCGCCCAACTTGACGGAGTGCTTTTGGTTGTCTTAGGACTAGCACTTATTGGTCTGATTGTGTGGGCGCTGTACTGACCCAAAAATGAGAGAACCCCCCGCGCTACCGATTACCGGCGACGCGGGGGGTTTCTTTCGTTTTGTGCTTAAACGGAACCCCTAACAAAAAAGACCCCGAACAACTGCAAATCTTCGGGGTGATCAACAAACGGAACCGCGTGCACCAAATGACCACCCCCGTTTAGTTCAGCATCACGACTAGGGACCAAAAGCGAACCATCGTCCAACTCAATAACAACCGCGTCCCCTTCCATACCTTTACATTCATCCCAACCAAACTCGAATAGATCGCCCCTATCCATCGGGCGAACATCAACAATCTCTCGCCCCTTTAACCTCTCCACTGGATCATCCATAACTAGCCTTCTTTCTCTTGAGTAGACAACCACCACACTACACCCACAACAACAACAACCAAAACCGCGCCGCCCGGCAACAACCAAACCACGCCAGCGAAGGGGCTCACGCCGGCTCAACTTCACAACTCACACAACTTGCCAGCACCACCCCACCCACAAACGATTGTCTAGTCGTTCAAGTGTGGGCGATTGGTGTAGTTCGGCATGGGATATGCGCAACCAGGCGCAGCTCGCACCCGGTGCTCGATTGAGTAAACCGCTAGAAATTCGCCCCACTTAGGGGGGGTCTGCCGGGGGGCCCCAGCACACACATATGACTATCGGTGTGTGGGTGGGTTTGGTTCAGGGGTTTGGGTGGGGGGTGTGTTTGTGTGGGGTGTGGGTTGTTTTGGGGGAAATATTTTTTTTGGGGTGGGTGGTTTTGTTGTTTTGGTTGGTGAACGGTTTTTGAGGGTGTTGGTGGGTGGGTGGGCAGGGGTTGCCCCTGTGGGGTGGAGCTTCCTTGCGTTGACGGTGTCGGAGCCGTGGTTTTGCGTGGAGCCAACCGGGGATTAGTCGGTTGGAAGGCCGGGTGATGACTGGTCGATTGTTTGTGTGCTGCCCAGGCTTCCCTTTACCAGCACTCGATTCAGTCTTGGGGGTTTTGTTAAACGTTGTTGGTCAACGTTGGGAACTATCCGCCTCTTACGCTTTACTGGCCCTACTGTCGATCTGTTCGGGTCGAAGGTTTCTCACCTCTCAACCCTATTCTCCCTCGGGTCAGGGCCACTCTTTCGTGGTGTCGTCAGTTGCGTTGTTGACTGTAGCGTATGGGGTCAGGTTTGGGTGGTAGAGATAAGGTCAATTACGGAGATTTTTTGTCCGGGTTTAAGGCCACCGGTTTTTAGTGCACGAATCTTGCGTCTCATTTTGCGGCGTTCCTGAGCTGTGGTGCCACCCCAGATTCCTCGGATGAGTTGGTCGCCTCCTTCGAGGGCGTATTCGAGGCAGGGGACACGAGCTTTGCAGGATTCGCATAAAGCGCGAGCTGGTTGCGAATCGTATTTGCTGCAGCCTCGCTCGAGGAAAAACATTTCGGTGGGTGCGCCTTTGCAGGCGGCGTCTTTGTCCCAGTCTCGTGACTTCATGTGTCCCTTTCTCTGTGACCACTTTAGCACAAAACGGGGGGTGCTAAATTGAGAACCGTGGTGATTGATGACTATTGAAGATGTTGCTGATAAGGCCGATGTGTGGTCGGAGGCAATCAAAAAGATTGTGAAGGCTATT
>Ga0255048_10002908_pt1 | contig 10636 bp, 16 predicted proteins | sample JV7_2_2_MG_FD_183619 | JGI IMG/M metagenome (GOLD analysis project Ga0255048, IMG submission 183619) | Seawater microbial communities from Jervis Inlet, British Columbia, Canada - JV7_2_2 | ecosystem: Environmental > Aquatic > Marine > Inlet | place: Canada: British Columbia | collected 2016-10-06
TGGACGGCGATATAGGTGCTGATGGGCCGCAGCCGCCCCCACTCCTCGTCGCACTCGCGGCAGGTGCCGGTCCTGTGGTCGAGGTTCTCGCTCTCGCAGTTCGGGCACTCGGTGACTGGGCAGAGCATGCAGCGGTCGCCATCCCACTCGTTGCAGCCGCACTCGTCGCACTCTGCGGCGTCGGCCTCGTTCCACGGTGCGTCGGCTGTGTCGCTGCCGCAGGGGTAGTCGTAGTTGTTCACAGCGGTCCCCCCGCGAGTTTCCCGATCATGGCGAGCCTCGCGTTGAGCTTGCTGATCTTGTCGTCGAGGTGATTGACGAGCGCGCAGAGCGCGTCGAGTTCAGGGCGCACCGCGATGCTGTGCTTGCCGGTCTCGTCGAATGTGATGTTCATGGAGTAGCACTTCGGGCACCCCGATGGGCCGTCGGCCCAGTCGAGGTAGCGGACGCCGCACTCGCGGCAGCTTGCGATAGTTCTTGCGGTCATGGTGGTGGGTCCTTGGTTGGTGGGTGGGGGGCCTAGCGGGCGGCGTCGATGGCGCGAGCACCGTCCTGCCATGAGCTAAACCGGCGCTCGCCGCCCCTCGGGTTCAGCAGCGCGGGGACAGTGTAGAACCACGCCCGATTCTTCCGCATGTCTTGGTCTTGCGTGTCGGAGTGGACGCGCTCGCCCGTGCTGCGGACGTAGTTGGTGAAGCACTTACGACCGTAGGTGGGTCCTTTCACGGGCACCCACTCTTCGAGGTCGGACGGCACGGCTGCGCGGCCCGCGTCGGTCAAGGTTGCGGTGATAGCCCAGGTGAACATCCGGTTGAGACCGGACGGGTTGGCGTCAAAATCGAACGTGATGAGCCCGATGGCTGCGAGTCGCTCGCAGACGACACGGGCGCGACCGTCGTACCGCTTCGTTCCTCCGGCATCGCTGATCTCGGTGAGGTGGCGCGTCTGGGGGGCGGTGAGCTTCGTGGTGGTCATGGCTTGGTCGTTTCGTGGTTGGTGGTGGGTGGTCGTGCTCTCGGGCACACAAGAACTATCGGCTATTCCGGGGATGGGCGGTACAGCTATCTGGAAGTATCTCGGCGGGTCCCGCTAACCATTGCCGGGTGCGGCACTTAGAGCATGGGATCGGGCTCCTCGCCCTCTGGAATGAGTATGAAGGGACCCACGCTGGACACATCCCCGCCGTCCCACCGCACCCTGACATCGAAGAACGTCGCCCGCAGCACGGTGCCGTGCCGGTTCTCAATGGGCTCGCCGGGCATCAGGATGCGGCGGTGATCCACCACCCGGTCGCCGGGCTGTGGGCGGAACAGCGGGGCTTCACGCATCACGCCTTGCCGCCCTTGAACCGGATCATCTGCACGGCCTTGTCGCGCTGGAGGTCGGACAGGTTGTAGTTGCCTTCCGTCATGCGCTCTTCGATGTGCGCGCGGAACTCAAGCTCCCAGTCGGTGAGCGAGTCGTCGTCGATCTCCAGCAGCAGGTCCACGAGTTCAACGTCGTGCAGGTCTTCGGGGTCGTCCATGTGTGTCACCACTTGATCGTCATCGGGGTCGCCGAGCGCGCAAGAACAAGCCGGTGCCGCGCTCGTGTCGCACCGACGTAGTAGAGCCGCCGCACTGTGTCGCGCTGCGTGGGAGAGCCTCGCCACTCCTGCATACCAGACTGCGAGAGGTCAGGGTAGATGTAGACCGTGTCGGCCTCGGTCCCTTTGCTGGAGTGCAGCGTGCCGACGGTGACGCGCGGCTCCTGTGTGAGCGCCTCGACTCCGACGCGCCTCGCGATGGCGTCATAGTAGCGCAGCCGCTTGATGTGCTGCGGTAGCGCGTGCGCCGCGAACCACGCGGTCGCTGTGCCGTTCGTGAGCGCCTCGGTGATCTCGGCCAGCGCGTCAGGCTCGATGATGTCGCTGATCTCAGCGACGGTCATCGCTTGCCCGGCTCGGTCGGTGCCCTTGACCTCGTCGCGGGTGCGCCCGACCTGCGCCTTGCCGCCACGCTTGAACACGCCGCTCGCTCGCAGGAGCGTCGCCCATGCCGCGACCTCGCCGTAGGTCCACAGCCTATTCGGCTTGTCCTTCGTGGCGAGCTTCGGATCGGGCGCGAGGAACGCGAGCAGCTTGGTCACTCCTCGCATCGGGTTCCATCCGCCGTTCTTCGTCTGGCCTGGGTTGTGGAACGGGATGCCGCGAGCGCGCAGCGCCTTGATGGTGGGACTGAGCATGTACGCGCACGCCGCGAGGATCATCGATGTGCCGTCCTGCTTCGCGGCGTCGGCCACGAGCGCGGTCGGGTTGCGGTACGTCGAGGCGATGCGGTCGAGTTCGCCCTCCTCCTCGCGCGGGTTGTAGGCCGACGGGTATCTGAAGCTCGACTGCTCGATCCACTTGACGGCGAACTCGTGGACCTTGCGCGGGATGCGGTAGGACTGCGAGAGCACGCGCACGTTCTCGGGCGGGATCTCCTCGGCGAGCAGCGCCTCGGGGCTCGCGCCAGTGAAGGCGAAGATCGTTTGATCCGTGTCGAAGACCAGCACGCCGAACTCGGTCTTCTGCATCCACGAGCGGACGAGGGCGAGTTCGAGCACGCCGAGGTCTTGGGCCTCATCCACGAACATGACGGACGGGTTGCCGGGCGCTCGGGGGATCTCGGCGAGTGCGACCTCCAGCATCCCCGTGAAGTCGATGTACTCGTGCTCCTGCTTCCACGCTCGCCAGCGAACCTCGAAGGCGCGGACGTGATCCGGCCATCGTTCGATGGGGACCATCAGCTTGCGGAACCGCTGCGCCTGTTCCATCAGCTTGTCGCCAGCTGTCTTGCCCTCGGACTGGCGTGCGCCCGCGTTCACGTCGGGTGCTGCGCCGGTCATCTGGTAGGCGCGGTGGGTCTCGTTCCACTCGGCGATCTTGGTCTCGGCGATGGTGGGTCTGCCGATGGACCGGAGCGCCATACTGTGCAGCGTGCCGACCATGTCTCGGTTGACGGCGAGCCCACGGCTGGCGATCTCCTGCGCGGCTGCGCGGCTGAAGCTCGTGACCATCACCCTGTCGGAGCCGTAGCGGTCCACGGCACGCGAGGCCCAGTGTCGGATGGTGGTGGACTTGCCGCAGCCGGGCGGTCCCACGATGCGGAACTCCTTGTGCTCGGTGTGCCCGGCACGGTCCTCGATGGAGTGGCTCATCACGTTCATGCTCTCCCCCCTCTCGCGCGTACCACACGACAGCGTGGGAGGCGAACAGTCAGAACGAGAAAGGGATTTTTTCCCCACATCGGGACGCCCTCGGTGCGTCGTCGGTTTCTACGCAGAGAATCGCCCCCCCTGATACCGTGAAGGCCGATTCCCCTGCCGGTGCGTAGCTTGCGTAGCTTCTGCGTAACTCTGAAAACGTCGTAAGTCGTGGCGCGGTCTGGGGTTACGCCGTTTGCGTAGCTGCGTAACACCTCTCGCGGGTGCGCGGGCGCGCACAGACGCGCGGGTGCGAGGGCACGCCGCAGGAGCCCGCGTGTGCCATCCTGGCCCCAGGAGGCATGGTCATCCGCGTCCGGCCACAAGATCGCACACGCGGGGTCCTGTGCAGCCTGAGCGTGCGGCTGTGCATATCGTCGCGCTGCGCTCACCGGGGCACCGCCCGCGTGGCCGAGATGATCGCAGAAAGGATCTCACTGGCCGGGATGGGCGAGCGTCCGCCGTCGCCTGGGACTCCGCAGAGCAGATCCTCGACGACCACGCCCTTCGGCTGGCGGCGGTACTCCGTGTTGCTGTGCAGCCGGTTTGCGACGAAGCTCGCGAAGTGGTAGTCGGACAGCGGCTTCGCCGCGCGCATGATCTCGCGCTTCTCGCGGAACGCGCGGCGCATGATGTCGGAGGTGGTGCTCATGTCGGTGGTATCTCACCCGAGAAGCCCCGCCACTCTCGCGAGTGACGGGGCGGTCGGGGTGGGGTTGCGGCGTGGGATCAGTCGGCGAGTTTCACGGCGCGCATCAGACGCTCGGATCGTAGATGTCTGTCTTGCTGTCGTAGTACGCGCCCTCGACAGGGTCGTAGTAGCGCACCCGCCCGTCGGCAAACCGGAACGGGCCTTCGAGCCCCGAGAGCGGGGGATACTCGTCCGAGTCGAGGATGGGCAGGAGTGTCGTCCCCTGTGAGAGCAGCGCCTTCTCGACGGCTGCTGCGTGCTCAAGGTTCTTCTCGGTATGGGTGGTCATGGCTTGGGTCTCTCGTGTGGTGGTGGGGTTGAGTGATCTCGGGCACACAAGAACTATCGTCTATTCCTGGGACGGGCGGTACAGCTATTTGGCTTTTCTAAACCTCGGCAGATGCGGGACTTATGGCGGCGACCCCGCAGGATCGTACCGCGAGGGTCGATCTGAGCGCCCGACCGGCGTAGATTCGGGGACCGATGGGGCGGCAAGCCCCGCGACGATCACCTCACCATCCACCCGAGCACCCCCATGAAGAAGACCAAGACCGCCCCGCCCGTCCCCCCCCGCAACGTGGGCCGCCCCCGCCTCCCCCGAGGAGGCTACTCGCCCACCGCCATCCGCGTGACGCTCGCCGCCCGTGGGCTCACCGGGGCCTGGCTCGTCGCCCGCCTCGAAGCCGAGGGCACCCCCGTGGATCGCCGCCGCGTATACGGATGGATGCGCGGCGCGGACATCCCGCCGCCGAGCCCCGCGACCATCAAGGCGATGGCGTCCATCCTCGGCGTGACTCAGGCGCAGCTACGAGCCGAGGCGTGATCGACTACTCGCTCCCGCCGTGGACGCTCCGCGACTACCAAGTCGGAGGCGTCGAGTTCGCGCACCACCGCAAGGGCACCATGCTCCTGATGGGGATGCGTACCGGCAAGACGCGCACGACCTGCGCCGCGCTCCACTCGTGGGGCTCGAAGCGCGTCGTCGTCGTGCTGCCGCGCGCGATCAGCGACACGGTATGGCGCGAACACGTCGAGACCTTCCTGCCCGACCACACCTACCTCGACCTCGCCGACAAGTCCCCGGTCAAGAAGCGCGCAGCGGCGCTGCTCACCGAGGCGAAGTACGGCGCGGGCAAGTGGGTCGCCGGGATCAACTACCAGACCTTCTGGCGACCGGCCATGATCGAGGCGCTCAACGCCATCGGCGAGTTCGACCTCGTGTTCGACGAGATCCACAAGCTCAAGAGCCAGGACGGCAAGGCCAGCGAGGCGGGGTTCCGGCTCTCGATGCGCGCGTCGCACGTCCTCGGGCTCACCGGCACCATCTTCCCCAACTCCCCCGAAGACGGCTTCGGCGCGTACCGCCCCGTGGACCTCGGCGTGTTCGGGCGGGACTTCGTGCGCTTCAAGCGCGCGTTCGTCGAGACCGAGATGGTGAAGCTCAAGAAGCCGAGGCCGGGCAAGCGCGGGCGGATCATCACCCACTACCCCAGCGTGACGGGCTACAAGAACGAGAAGGAGATGGCCCGACGCATGGACACATGCACATGGCGCGTGGACCGCAGCGTGCTCAACCTCACGCCCGCGACCCACGAGGTGCGGCACTGCTCGATGCCGTCGAAGGTGATGACGCAGTACCGCATGCTCGAACACGGCATCGCCGTCGAACTCGACAGCGGCACCGTCAACCCGGCGAACGCGCTCGTCCGTGCGCTGCGCCTCCAGCAGTTGACCGGCGGCAACCTCGTCGATGATGACGGCGTGGAGTCCACGGTCCACAATGCGAAGCGCGACGCCGTGGTCGATCTGCTGGAGTGCATCCCCGGCGAGCCGTTCGTGGTCTTCTACAAGTTCGTCGCGGACAAGAACGCCATCTTCGAGGCGGCGCGCACCGTGTACCCCGACGACCCCGTCTCGCAGATCAGCGGGCAGGGCAACGACCTGCGCGCGTGGAACGCGGGCGAGGGCGGCAACGTCATCGCCGTGCAGGTCGGAGCGGGACAGGAGGGGATCGACCTCTCCCGCGCCGCGCACTGCGGGTTCTACTCGACGGGGTTCAGCCTCGGCGACTACGACCAAGCACTCGCACGCATCCACGGTGGGGAGCAGGAGCGCCCCGTCGGCTACTATCACTTCGTCGTCCCTGGGACCATCGACGAAGCTGTGTCTCGCGCACTCCGCGCGAAGACGAACGTGAACCAAGCGGTCCTGACCCACATCAAGAAACGGAAATGACATGGCTACCGCCAACAAGACCCCGACCCCGAAGACCCGCAAGACCTACACCCCGAGCGAGCGCGCCGTGCGCGCGGTGACCATGCTCTCGCTGCGCGACCTCGCGAAGTTCTGCGACGAACTCAGCGGCACCGACGCCGACGTTGCGCTGTACATCGCCGACCGGATTAAGCCCACGATCCAGGTCCCGGCATGAGTCTCTCCAAGGCACTCGACCCGTTCCGCGATTTCGCCGCCCTGCGCCTCAAGCGCACAGACCTCAAGGCTCAACTCGACGAGGTGAACGGGCAACTGTCCGCGATGGAGGAGTCCATCCGCAACACGATGATCGACGCGGGCATCGGCTCGCAGCGAGTCACCACCGCCGACGGCCACGAGGTCAACGTCCACCTGTGGTCGCAGACTCGCGGACGCCGCAAGGACGAGTACACGAAGGACCAGATCGCAGTCGCTCTCCGCGAGTGCGGGCTGGCCGACCTCACCTCGTTCGGGTACGAATGGAACACGCTCGACTCGTGGGTGCGCGAGCAGGTCAAGCACGACCCGACGCTCGCCACGATCCCCGAGCCGCTCCGCGACATGCTCGACATCTACACGCACGTTGAAGCGCGCACGCGCAAGGCGTAACACGAAGACCCGAAAACGAAGGACACAGACTGATGACCAAGAAAACTACCGCAGTGGCAACGACCGACTCGACACGCTTTGCCGTGTGTGACCCGACCGCGCAAGATGACCTCGCCTCGCTCCTCGCGGGCGGCGTCGGCGTGTTCGACCTCACCCGGCTGAAGGTCCCCGCATCGGGCGCGACCGCGTTCGAGATCGACAAGCTGGATGGCATGGTGTACGAGCAGGAGATCGAGTGCGTGATCGTGCTCGTGCAGGGAGGGCAGCGCGCGTGGTGGCGCGACGCCTACGGCGCGGGCGGTGGAGGTACGCCGCCCGACTGCTCATCGTCTGGTAGCGGGATGGGCATGGGCAACCCGATGGGCGAGGCCGACGATGGGGCCGACCCCGTGGCGACACAGTGCGCGTCGTGCCACTGGAACCAGTGGAAGACTGCCATCCGTCCCGACGGAACGAAGGGGCGCGGCAAGGCGTGCAAGGAGTGGGCGATGGTCTTCTTCTACATGGAGGGCAGCGGCATCCCGATGATGCTGTCCGTCCCGCCGTCGAGCCTCGGCGTGATGCGCTCGTACTCGACCAAGTTGCTCGGCGCACGCAAGCCGGTGTACTCGGTCGTCACGAAGCTCGCGCTCACCGCGACGAAGAACGCCGACGGTACGGCCTACTCCGAGATCACGTTCAGCTACGGCGGCGACCTGTCGCCCGAGGGCAGCGAGGCTGCGAAGGGAGCGCAAGTTCTCCTGAAGGACTACATCGCGAAGCACGCCATCACGCCCGACCTGACCTGAACTGATCCGATGATGCAGATGACCGACACGCACTCGTTCCTCGATCAGTTGTTCGGCGACACGGTCTGCGAAGAGAAGCAGCTAGTCGTCTTCGTCAAGCCGATGGTCGAGTGGTGCGTCACCATCGACGACGCGGTGAAGGTCATCAAGAAAGCGCAGGGCGACGCCGACACATACTTCGGCGTCGCCCTTCAAGACAAGGGTGCGGCGCTGAAACGCGCCGCCGACACGGCCCTCTCGAAGAACCTCAAGAAGATCCCGCACGCCGGGATGGTGCGCGGGTTCGCGCAGACTGCGAAGACCATCGGCGGGCTGTGGGGCGACATCGACTACGCGACCGGCGGGCACGCGAAGCGTGGCTACCCGCAGACGCGCGACGCCGCGCTCTCGCTCATCGACGAGATGCCCGCGAAGCCGACCTATGTTCTGGAGACCGGCGGCGGCTTCCATGCGTGGTGGATGTTCGAGGAGCCGCTCCACATCGAGGACGAGAAGGACCGCCAGTACGCGGCGTGGCTCGCGAAGGGATGGCAGACCGCGATACGGGTCGCCGCCGCGTTCCACGACTGGAAGGTGGACTCGACGCACGACCTCGCTCGGGTGCTGCGACTGCCTGGCACGACGAACCACAAGTACGGCGTGGGCTGCATGCCCTACCTCGCCAACGGACCTGTCTGGTCGCCGAGCGACTTCGAGCAGTGGATCCCCGACGGGGTCCACGTCGCGGGCGACCTGAGCGGCGGGCTCTACGACGCCGAGCAGGGACCGCTCGAACTCGACCCGAACGCCGAGCCGCCCGGCGGCAAGCTCGCGCTCCTGCTCGACCAGCACTCGGACTTCGCCGACGCCTACTACCGCCGCAAGAAGTTCGAGAGCCAGTCCGAGTACGACATGAGCCTCGCGAGCCATGCGATCAAGGCGGGCTGGCATCAGAAGGACGTGGTCAACCTGCTGATCGCGCACCGCCGGGACGGGAGCTACGAGCCGAAGCTGCGACAGGACTACTACGCTGCCACGCTGCGGCGCGCGGGCGCGCAGTCCGAGGACGCCGAGGCGAACGAGCGCATCATGGAGCGCGTGACCGTGGGCAAGCCGACCGAGGGGTACAGCCGCGCGACGAAGGGCGACATCATGCACGACGTGAGCGTGCGCCTCGGGATCGAGAACGAGATCGTGCGCGTCGTCCGCATGGTCGGCGACCCCTCGACGTACCGCCTCGAACTCGCGGACGAGACCGTCGTGACGCTCGGGGCCATCCGCAACCTGTCGCGCGCCGACCTGTTCCGCGACGCGATGCTCGACGCGGCGGGCTGCGCGATCCCGATGTTCAAGGCGACCGCGTGGCAACCGATCTCGCAGGTCATCCGCGCGTCGGCGGAGGACGAGAACCTCGGCGCGGACTCGACCGTGATCGGACTGGTCGAGGAGTGGCTGCGCGACTACACCGCCGACGGCATCGCACAGGATGTCGCCGAGGGCGTGTCCGTGGGCTGGCCTTTTATGCATGAGGGATCGCTGCACATCCGCGTGTCGGACCTGCGCGGCTGGCTGCGCGTGACCGGCGACCCCATCGGGCGCTCGAAGCTGGCCGGGATGCTCAAGACCTATGAGGGCGTCTCGACGCGCATCGACTTCGTGAGCTTGGCTACGGGCAAGCGGACGAGCACGATGGCGTGGCGGGTCAGGAGTCCCGAGTGAAGGTCTGCGTCTGCGGACTGCCCGACTCGGGCAACCGGCTCGTCGCCCGGCTGCTCAACGCGCACGGCGTCGAGACGATCATTCAGCACTCGCCCGACGAGGGACTCGGCGCAGAGTACGCGCGCGCGGTCATGCCGGTGCGCCGCCCCCGTGTGTGGTCGCTGGCGATGGCGGCGAACCATCCCGACTTCCCTGTCTGGGGGATCGTGCAGCGGCTCGGCTCGACCACCGCGTGGAACGCTCGACGGCTGCTAGCCATCGGGACCGAGTGGGCACCCGAGCACACCCTGATCGTCGAGCTTGCGGGCATCGTCTCCGACCCCGACCGGGCGGGCGAGACCATCTGCGAGCACGCCGAGGTCGAGTTCGAGGCGTGGCCCGAGGCGCTCGTGGACCCCGATGCGAAGTACCTCGACCCCGAATGATCGGGCAGGGCGGGGTCATAAAGGGCGACATCTGCGGGACTTAGGATAACGTGGCGGGATTCTCAGGATAGGTGTACCGCCGGGCCCCGGAATAGCCGATAGTTCTTGTGTGCCCCAGAGCACGACCAACCACCACCTACCACGAAACGACCAAGCCATGACCACCACGAACACGAACACGACCAAGCGCGACGAACTCTGGCAGGGCAGCTTTGAGGCCCGCGATGCCAGCAACGAGCCCATCATGGACGGGGGCGTCGAGATGCCCGTCGTCGTGGTCCGCAAGAGCTTCCCGCAGGACACCCCCGTCGTGGACATCATCGACGATCTAGCCGAAGTGGCCGAGGCGCGGGTCTTCGCGGCCACCGATCAGCGCCCTGACTGGATGGTCGAGGTCGGCATCGACGACATCACGCCGCGCGCGGGCATGACCCGCTAGACCACCACCAACCGAGACCCAAGCCATGACTACCATTCAACTCCCCGACGCCCGAAGCTGGGACGACGTTGCTGCCGCCGCCATCCGTGAAAGCGCCGCCCGTCCTGGCTTCTACATCACCGCCGTCGGCACCTTCACCGGCAGCTTCCTCGTCGCCGAGAAGCGCCTCAACCGCCAAGCTCACTCATCCACCAGCAACACCCCCCTCCAGTGCTACTGGCTCAACGGCGTCCGCCGCAACTTCACCACCGCCCAAGTCGCTGCTGATCAAGCCGCCGGTCACCGCAACTGATCCGTCCACCACCACACGAGAGACCACCGACATGACAAGACGAATTCACTATCCCGCGAAGACCGAGAAGCGCGACTCGACGGGGTTGGCCCTCGCCGGTCGCCACACCGACGGGCGCTACCAGTACCGCAGCCTGTCCGTGTTCCGCGACCGCAACGTAGTCGCGCTGACACATCCCGCACGGGTCGGCCTCGCCATCTGCAAGGCCGTGGCCGA
>Ga0255048_10002909_pt1 | contig 10636 bp, 6 predicted proteins | sample JV7_2_2_MG_FD_183619 | JGI IMG/M metagenome (GOLD analysis project Ga0255048, IMG submission 183619) | Seawater microbial communities from Jervis Inlet, British Columbia, Canada - JV7_2_2 | ecosystem: Environmental > Aquatic > Marine > Inlet | place: Canada: British Columbia | collected 2016-10-06
TCCCGGCCAGCAACCCAGCTCCACCACCGCCGCACCGGGTCCGAGCTGGGGCAGGCGCTGCAGCAGATCCAGCAGCTTGTAGGCGGCGCGCGAACGATAGCCCTCCGCCTGAGCCCGCCGGTAGAAGGTGTCGCGAGGGACGTAACGAGACGTGGAGACGGGTCCCTAAGAGCGCACCGAAACTCGTACCCGAACCAGTCCGTTGCGGTGGCCCGGGACTCCGCCGCGGATGAAGAGCAGGTTGCGCTCGGCATCGACCCGCTCCAGCTCCAGGCCCTGGGTGGTGACGCGCTCGTGCCCGTACTGGCCGGCCATCTTCTTCCCACGCATGATGCGACCCGGGTAGGTGCCCGCGGACAGGGCACCCCCGTGGCGGAAGTACTCGTGGGTCCCGTGGGTCGCCTTGTGGGTCTTGAAGCCCCAGCGCTTCACCACGCCGGTGAAGCCGCGTCCCTTGCTGAGGCCGCTCACGTCCACCTTGTGGCCCGGTTCGAAGGTCTCCCCGCAGCGGATCTCCTGGCCGAGCTCCAGGCCCTCCACCTCTTCCGGAGCTAGCCGGACCTCGAACAGGTGCCGTTTGGGAGTGACCTCGGACTTCCGAAAATGACCCAGCAGGGGCTTCCGGGTGTGCTTCTCGTCGCTCTCCTCGAAGCCGAGCTGGACCGCGCTGTACCCGTCTTTCCCGGGTGTCTTCTTCTGGATCACGACGCAGGGTCCCGCCTGGATAACCGTGACGGGAACGCGATCGCCGTTCTCGGTGAAGATCTGGGTCATGCCCAGTTTTCGGCCTAAGAGTTCGAGCTTCATGCGTGGCTCCGGGCTGGCCGCTGCTACGGGAGCAGCCGCAACGGGCGCGGCATTATAACCGTGCAACCACAGCCCCCGCCAGCCTAGCGCGTTATCGGGCGGCGAAGCCGCCCTGCGCGCACGGCGGGCGACTTCGTGCCCGCCTTTGCCTGTGTGACCCGCAGAACGGGCGCTTTCCGCCCTCAAGGGGCACCCCTATATTCCGTAACCTGAAAAAGCACCCACCCCCTGAGCTACGGGGGGTGGGCCGTGGTGCGTCCGGGAAAGGACGGAAGAGCGGATCGTGAGCCAATCGCTGGCGGAGCTCGCAGAGCAAACAGGGCAACGGGAACGGGCACTTCGGCTGCTCCGTGTGCGGGGTAGTGCGGGCGCCTTCCTACTTTCCCGCCTGCGTGCGAGCCACTCCGGCCCCATTCTCTTAATCGCCCCCACGTCGAGCCGGTCGGAACGCTTCGCGGCCGACCTGCGCTGCTTCGCGGGTGGCGCAGATGTCCGCATCTTTCCGCGTTACGACACGCCCCCCTTTGATCGCTTCTCGCCCCACCCGGAGATCGAAGCGCGACGCATGAGTCTGCTCTACGGCCTGCTGTCCGCCGGCGCGGACACGCCACTGACCGTGATCGCGCCCTGGACCGCCCTGCTGCGTCGCGTACCCCCACGCTCCGAGCTACGCACTCGGGTGACCCATCTCGAGCGCGGTATGACGGTGGACCGCGACGCCTTGATCGACGTGCTGGTCTCCGCCGGCTATCACCGCACGGTCCTGGTCGAGGAGCGCGGTGAGGTGGCCTCCCGGGGTGGGATTCTCGACGTCTACCCGCCGCAGCTGGATCGGCCCGTGCGCATCGAATTCGACTTCGACCAGATCGGCTCCCTGCGACACTTCGATCCAGCCAGTCAGCGCTCCAACGAAGATCTCGACTCCATCGTCGCCATTCCGCCGCGCGCCTACCGCTTGCCGCACGAGCTGGACGACCTGGTCCAGCGTGTGCGCACGCTGGGCCGCGCACAGGGCGCGCCCGAATCGAACATCTACGCGCTCACCGAATCCCTCGCCCGAGGTCACCTGCCAGCAGGCATCGAGAACCTGGAGACGCTGCTGCACGATGAGCTCGAGAGCCTGTTCGACTACCTGCCCCCATCGACACTCGTCGTGGTGGATGACCCGGAGGCCGGGCTCGCGCGCAGCCGCAGCTACGTGGAAGAGGTCTTCCAGGGCTATATGCGGGCCCAGGCACAGGACCGAATCGTGTGCGCACCGCTCGAGCTCTACCTGACCCACGAGGCCGCCTGGGACGAGGTGCGTGCGCGCCGGCCCGTGCTGCTGGATCCGCTGGGCGTCACGAGCGCGGGCGACGACGAGGAGCAGATCCCGATCGAGACGCTCGACCATCACGAGCTGCGGCGCGAGATCAAGGAACAGCGGGGCTCGGGCCGGGCGCTCGAGCCGCTCTCCCTGCGCCTCGAGCAGTGGCAGCAGCAGTCGCGCCGCGTGCGCATCGCGTGCCCATCGCTCTCCACCGCCGAGCGCATGCAGGACATCCTGCGCGACTACGGACACGATCTGCCAATCCGCCGTAGCGATGCCGACGAAGCGCGCGGCATGGACTGGAGCGAGCTCCCCGAGCACGGCCAGCCCGAGCTCTGTATCGCTTCGCTCTCCGAGGGCTTCGAGCTACCGCTCGAGCAGCTCGTCGTCCTGACCGAACAGGACGTCTTCGGCGCACGGCTGCAGCGTCGGATGATCCGCAGCACGCGTCGGGGTCAGGCCATCGACCGCCTGGCGCAGATCCAGCAAGGGGATCATCTGGTTCACGCCGATCACGGCATCGGGAGCTACGGCGGTCTGGTGCAGCTCGACGTCGCGGGCGTGCGCCAGGAATTCCTGCTCCTGATCTTCGACAAGGGGGACAAGCTCTACCTGCCCGTCTCGCGCCTGAATCAGGTGCAGCGTCACATGGGAGCCGACGGCCATACGCCCGCCCTGGACCGCCTGGGCGGGCAGAGCTGGGCGCGCACGAAGCACAAGGTCAAGCGCGCGGTGCGCGACATGGCCGAGGGGCTGCTCGCCGTCAGCGCAGCGCGCCAGGTCCTGCAGGGACACGCGTATCCCGCCCCGGACGCGAGCTATGAAGAGTTCGAGGCACGCTTCCCCTATGAGGATACGGCCGATCAGCGTCGCGCAACCGAAGAGATACTGGCCGATCTGCAGAAAGACCAGCCCATGGATCGGCTGATCTGCGGCGACGTCGGGTTCGGCAAGACCGAGATCGCCTGCCGCGGGGCGTACCTGGTGACATCCGCCGGACGCCAGGTCGCGTTCCTGGTTCCCACTACCGTTCTGTGCCAGCAGCATCTGCAGACCCTGCGCGAACGCTTCGCCGATACGGCTGTGAACATTGCCGGACTCTCGCGTCTCTCCACACCGAAGGAGGTGCGGGACGTACGCGAGGGGCTGGCTTCGGGGCGCATCGACATCATCTTGGGAACGCATCGCGTCCTGTCCAAGGACATCCACTTCCGCAACCTGGGCCTGCTCATCGTTGACGAAGAGCATCGTTTCGGCGTGGCGCACAAGGAGCGGCTCAAGCAGCTACGTAAGCTCATCGACGTGCTGACACTCTCGGCCACACCCATCCCGCGCACGCTGCACATGGCGATGTCGGGCATGAGCGATCTCTCCGTGATCGGAACACCACCACCGGATCGGATCGCGATTCGGACCGAGGTCTGCAGACTTTCGGACGAGATCGTGAAAGAGGCCATCCAGCGAGAGCTGCGGCGCGGGGGACAGGTCTTCGTCGTGCACAATCGCATCGAGACGATTGGCGAGTTCGCCGAGTACCTGCGCGGTGTGGTACCCGAGGCACAGGTGGCGATCGCGCACGGTCAGATGCCCAGCCACAAGCTCGAGGAGGTCATGCTGGGCTTCATCCGCCGCGAGTCCAACGTTCTACTTTGCACCGCGATCATCGAGTCGGGCCTGGACATCCCGAACGCCAACACGATTCTCATCCACCGCGCGGATCAATTCGGACTGGCCCAGCTCCACCAGCTGCGCGGTCGCGTGGGCCGCAGCGACCGCCGCGCCTACGCCTACCTCTTCCTGCCGATGAGTGGTCACCTCACCGACGACGCACAGCGCCGCATGGAGGCGATCCAGGATCTCTCGGATCTGGGCGCGGGCTTCCGGCTCGCCATGGATGACCTCGAGATCCGGGGGGCAGGAAATATCCTCGGTCATGACCAGTCCGGAAACATGGCCGCCGTGGGCTACGACCTCTACATGGAGATGCTCGAGCAAGCCATCGCGGAGCTGCGCGGCCAGAGTCTCGAGGAGACGCTGGAGCCCGAGATTCGGCTGCCGCTGCCCTCTCTATTTCCGGAGCCATACGTCCCAGATGTGAACCAGCGCCTCGTGCTCTACAAGCAGCTCTCGTCCGCGCGGAACACCGACGAGCTCGCCGAGATCCGAGACGATGTGCTCGATCGCTTCGGCCCGCTGCCCAGCGAGGCACAGAACCTGGTCGAGGTGATCCGGCTCAAGATCCGCTGCCGCCAGGTCGGGATCGCGGCGGTCGACGTGACCGGCGGCAAGCTCGTGATGCGCGTGAGCGAGCACAGCCAGATCGACCCGCACACGCTGGTGCGCCTGCTGCAGCAGCCCAAGACACCTCTGGCCGTCAGCCCCGACCACCGAATTCATCTCGAGCTCCGAAAGACCGAGGACGCCCTGGCGGAGAGCTTCGGTCTGCTCGAGCTTCTAGCACCGACCGCGGAGGACTCCTCAGCCTCGAAGGAGGCCGCCGCGTCGCGCGTTGAGGGGGGAGCGGCGTGAGGCGAGAACTCTGGCGAATCGGGCTTGGCGTGGGACTGCTGACGCTGCTAGCGGCATGCAAACCCACGAGCAGCGAGGACTCCTGGATTGCGGAGGTGGACGGGAGGCGGATTCCCTTCTCGGACCTGCAACGGATGATCGAGGTGCGCTTCGAGGACGAGCCCAATGTGCCGCGGGAGGACATCTTGAACGAAGAGCTCAATCGACTCGTCTCACGTCAGGTGGTTCTGAATCGTGCGCGAGGGCTCGGGATCGAGGTGCCTCAGCGGGAGGCGGAAGTCCGCTTGCGCCAGCTGCACGGAATCGATTTCGAGGGGATCGATCCGCAGTTCCTGCTAGAGGTGCGCACCGAGATGCTGATGGAGCGAACCGCTCTGAACGACCTGGCCAATCGGATCAAGGTTTCGGAGAGTGCGCTCAGGCTCCATTTCGAGGAGCATCGCGAGCGTTACCGGACACCGGAACGCATCCAGATCCGCCAGATCGTGGTCGCGGAGGAGGAAAAAGCGCGCCGTCTGCACGCCGAGCTGCGTGAAGGAGCGGAGTTCGCCACGCTGGCCGCGGAGAACAGCCTCGCGCCCGAGGCCAGCGAGGGAGGACTCCTGCCTCCCTTTGCGCGCGGCGAGATGCCAGAGGTGTTCGAGAGCGCCTTCAAACTCAAACCCGGAAAACTCTCGAGCGTGCTGGAGTCACCCTACGGCTTCCATATCTTCCGCGTCGAGGCCAAGCTCCCCGCGGTGGATCCCAAGCTGGCCTATGTACGTGAACAGGTTCGCATGGAGCTCGAGCAGCAACGCCTGGCGCAGCTGCACAAGGGCTGGTTGCGGAGCTTGCGGCGCACCGCCAACATCCGTGTCAACGACCGGCTGCTGGAGAGCCTGCAATGAGGCTGGCGCTGCTGGCCAGCGTCCTGCTCCTGCTCTGCGCCGGGCGCAGTACCGCCGAGCAGCTCGACGGAATCGCTGCCATCGTCGGGGACCAGGTGATCCTGCTCTCCGAACTCGACCAGGCCACGGGCCGCATGCTCGAGCGCGTGCCACCCGATCAGGAGCTCGACAGCTCGCTGCTACGTCAGCTGCGGAAAGAGGCGCTGGAGAGCCTGATCAACGACAAGCTCATCGCCATGGTCGCCGAACGACTGAAGATCGAGATTTCCAACGAGGAAGTCGACACGGCAATCGAAGCCATCGCGCGAGAGGAGGGCGTCAGCAGCGAGCAGATCTACCAGGCCGCGGCGGCGCAGGGATTGGACCGCGAGCGCTACCGCAGGGAGCTGGCGGACCAGATGGTGCGCATGAGAGTCGTCGCGGGCTCGGTCCGATCGCGCGTCACTGTGACCGATGCCGAGGTCGAGGAGCTGTATCGGCGACGCTACGCGGACCTCGCACCCGGTCTGCGGGTGCGAGCCCGGCACATCCTGCTGGCCTGGCCGGAAGTGAACACCCCCGAGAACCGAGCACAGGTTCAAAGCGCGGCAAAGCAGATTCGTGAGCAGGCACTCGAGGGCATCGACTTCGCGTTTCTCGCGCACCGCTACTCGGCGCTGCGCTCTGCTGCCCAGGGCGGACTCGTCGTGCTGCGCGAGGGAGACCTTTCCCCCGTCATCGCCGAGCAGGTCTTTAAACTCCAGCCCGGCACCATCAGTGAGGCGATCGAGACCGAGCACGGCGTCAATCTGTTCCAGGTGCTGGAGCGCTTCGACCCATCCCAGATCCAGCTCGAAGACGTCCGCGATGCGTTGTACAGCGAGCTGCTCGAGCGCAAGAGCGGCCCCGAGTTCCAGCGCTGGATCGAAGAGCTGCGCAGCCAGCGTTACGTCGGGATCGTGCTCCCGGAGCTGCAGTGAGCGCAGCCGCGCTCACCCCCCGCATCGGCATCACGCTCGGGGATCCGGCCGGCATCGGACCTGAGGTGGTTTCGCAGGCCCTACGTGCCGGTGCACACGGCAGCGCCTGCGTACGCGTTTACGGCGACCTGGACGCGCTGGAACGCGCGGGCGGCCTACCGGCCAGCGTGGTCCGCAAGAGCTTCGCCTCGGCGCAGGTCGCAGCGGGCAAGCCGAATGCGGAAGCGGCGCATGGAGTGATCGAGGCGATCCGCTGTGCAGCGCGTGACTGCCTGGCGGGCGAGATCGACGCCATGGTGACCGCACCGATCTCGAAGCAGGTCATCGCGCAAGCGGGCTACGCGTATCCGGGCCATACGGAGCTGCTAGCGGAGGCCGCGCAGGTGCCGCGGGCGGTGATGCTGCTCGTGGGGCGGGGACTGCGTGTAGGGCTCGCCACGATCCATTGTCCCCTGCGCGAGGTTCCCGAGCGACTGTCCCAGCCCGAGCTGGTGGAGGTGATGGCAGTCATGCACTGCGATCTGGCGCGACTCTTCGCGATCCCGCGCCCGCGCATTGGCGTGTGCGGGCTCAATCCCCACGCGGGCGAGGGGGGACGCTTCGGCGATGAGGAAGCGCGGATCATCCGGCCCGCGGTGGAGCTGGCGTGCGCGCGCGGGATCGACGCACGCGGTCCCTTTGCCGCAGACAGTCTCTTCCACCGCGCCGTCGTGGGTGAGTTCGACGCGGTGCTGGGCATGTATCATGATCAGGCATTGGGGCCGCTCAAAGTCCACGCCTTCGGACGCGCGGTGAACGTAACCCTGGGCCTGCCCCTGATTCGCACCAGCGTGGACCACGGCACCGCATTCGACATCGCAGGGCAGGGCAGGGCGGACTCCGGCTCCATGCTCGAGGCACTTCAGCTGGCCATCGAGCTCGCCGGGCGTCGGACCGAGGGGGGAAACCAAGCGTGAGTTCGGGACCGAAAGAGCTCTACGTCCGCGGGGCGCGCGAGCACAACCTGAAGTCCATCGACGTCCGCATCCCGCGCAACGAACTCGTGGTGATCACGGGGCTCTCGGGCTCCGGCAAGTCCTCGCTCGCGTTCGACACCATCTACGCCGAGGGGCAGCGGCGCTACGTCGAGAGCTTGTCCGCCTACGCACGCCAGTTCCTGGGCCAGATGAGCAAGCCCGACGTTGACTCGATCGAAGGGCTGTCACCGGCCATCTCGATCGAGCAGAAGACGACCAGCCGCAATCCACGCTCGACGGTCGGCACCGTCACCGAGATCTACGACTACCTGCGCCTGCTGTTTGCGCGGATCGGCGTTCCGCACTGCGTGGAATGCAACAAGCCGATTCAGGCACAGACCGTGCCCCAGATGGTGGAGAGGGTCCTGGCCCTGAGCCAGGGCACACGGATCCAGGTGCTGTCTCCCATCGTTCGCGATCGCAAGGGCGAGTATCGACGAGAGCTGCGCGAGTTCGCGAAGCAAGGTTTTGTGCGGGTTCGCATTGACGGCGAGCTCCACGACCTGGACCAGACGCCGGAGCTGGACCGCAAGAAGCGCCACGACATCGATCTGGTGGTAGACCGCATCGCCCTGAAGTCCGGCATCAAACAGCGCGTGGCTGATTCGATCGAGACCGCTCTGCGCTCGAGCCACGGCTTCGCGAAGATCGACATCGGGCCAGGGCAGCAAGAGCTGCTCTTCTCGGAGCTCGCGGCCTGTGTGGATTGCGGTGCCAGCTATCCTGAGATTAATCCACGCATGTTCTCGTTCAACAACCCTCACGGAGCGTGTCCCGAGTGCACCGGGCTGGGTACGCGAGACTACTTCGACTCGGACTTGATCGTGCCGGACCCGACACTGTCCATCTCGGAGGGCGCGATCGCGGCGTTCAAGGGCCGCGGTCGCGCGACTCGCTACTACACCGCGCTGCTACGCTCCCTGGCAACGCATCTGGACTTCGATATCGACACACCGTGGAAGCGCCTGCCTCCGCGCATACGCAAGCAAATTCTGCACGGAACAGGCCGCACGGACGTGCTGTTCAAGTTCGGCCGCCGCGGGCGCTTCCGCTTCGCGCGGCCCTGGTCGGGCGTGATCGGGTATCTCGATCGCCGTTATCGCGAGACGGAGAGCGACTCCATTCGCGAGGACATGCGGCGTTATATGAGCATGACCGAGTGCCCAGAGTGCGAGGGGGCGCGTCTACGACCCGAAGCTCGCGCGGTGCGCGTCGCGGGCATGCGCATCCACGATGTGACCCACTCCACGGTGACGCAGGCGCTCCATCTCTTCGATAACATGAAGCTCACCAAGCAGGAGCGCGAGATCGCGGACCGTATTTTGCGCGAGCTGCGGGAGCGACTCTCTTTTCTGCAGAACGTCGGACTCGAGTACCTGACGCTCAGCCGCAGTGCGGGGACGCTCTCGGGCGGCGAAAGCCAGCGCATCCGCCTGGCCACACAGGTCGGCTCCGCACTGGTCGGCGTGCTGTATATACTGGACGAGCCCTCGATCGGTCTGCACGCGCGCGACAACGAGCGGCTCTTGGCCATGCTCTGCTCGCTGAGGGACATGGGCAATACGGTGCTGGTGGTCGAGCACGATGAGGGCACCATACGCTGTGCCGACCACGTGATCGATCTGGGCCCGGGCGCGGGTCGCCACGGCGGCGAGCTCGTGGCACAGGGCGACGCCGATGAGATCTCGGCGAATCCGAAGTCGCTGACCGGGGCTTTTCTCTCGGGCAAGCGAAAGATCGCGGTCCCGCGTCGTCGGCGTCCGGGCTCCGACAAGTTCATCACGGTGGTGGGCGCCAGCGAGAACAACCTGCGTGACATCACCGTTCGCGTCCCCTTGGGTGTATTCAGTGTCGTGACCGGTGTATCGGGCAGCGGCAAGTCGACGCTGGTGAACGACACGCTGTATCGCGCCCTGGCCCAGAAGCTCTACGATTCGCGGGAACGACCCGGGCATCACAGGCGGATCGATGGAATCCAGAGCATCGACAAGGTAATCGACGTCAATCAAGCCCCCATCGGTCGCACCTCGCGCTCCAATCCAGCGACTTACACCGGCATCTTCACCGTGATCCGCGAGCTCTTCACGCAGCTACCCGAGAGCCGCGCGCGTGGCTACAAGCCGGGACGTTTCAGCTTCAACGTGAAGGGGGGCCGTTGCGAGGCCTGCCAGGGCGACGGGATCCTGCGCATCGAGATGCACTTTTTGCCCGATGTCTTCGTCACCTGTGAGGAGTGCAACGGACGCCGTTACAACACCCAGACCCTGGAGCTCCGCTTCAAGGGCAAGTCCATCGCTGACGTGCTCGACATGACAGTCGAAGAAGCGCTCGAGTTCCTCGAGCACATCCCGAAGGTGCGCAACGGCCTGCAGACGCTGTCCGAGGTGGGGCTCGGGTATATCCATCTGGGTCAACAGGCCACGACGCTCTCGGGCGGCGAGGCGCAGCGGATCAAGCTGGCCAAGGAGCTCTCGAAACGAGCCACGGGACGCACGCTCTACATTCTGGACGAGCCCACGACGGGTCTGCACTTCGCGGATGTGGAGAAGCTGCTCGAGGTTCTCAGTCGGCTCGTCGATCGGGGCAACACGGTCGTCGTCATCGAGCACAACCTCGACGTGATCAAGACCGCCGATCACATCATTGACCTGGGACCCGAGGGGGGCGACAAAGGCGGCGAGGTCGTAGCCCAGGGTACCCCCGAAGAGGTCGCCAACAATCCGCTCTCCTACACCGGCCAGGTGCTGCGCAGCGTGCTCTTCAACGCATGATCCCCCTGCCCGAGCGCGATCCGGAGTCCCCGCCGCAAGCACTTCCGATCACACCGGGCTTCGCGGTTCTGCTCAGCCTGCTGCTGGCGTTCTTTCAGGTCGTCTTCATGCTCATGCTCCACGGGCTGGGCTTCGCCGCGGGCCCGGGAACCTGGGGCATCGCGGTCCTGCTCGCCTTTGCTTTCTCATTCACGCTCGCGGTTCCGCGCATTGCGAGCCCGCCTGGCTTCCATCTTGGCTTCGTGCGGCCGGCGCCGCTGGCGTGGGGCGCGGCGCTGTTTCTGCTCTCCTCCATTCTGCTCATCAGCGAAGCCGACAACATCCTGAAACAGATCTGGCCGCTGCCCGACGGCTCGTG
>Ga0255048_10002910_pt1 | contig 10636 bp, 12 predicted proteins | sample JV7_2_2_MG_FD_183619 | JGI IMG/M metagenome (GOLD analysis project Ga0255048, IMG submission 183619) | Seawater microbial communities from Jervis Inlet, British Columbia, Canada - JV7_2_2 | ecosystem: Environmental > Aquatic > Marine > Inlet | place: Canada: British Columbia | collected 2016-10-06
AAAGAACCCATAGCTGCCAGGATCTAAGAAGTCGAACACATCATCACCGTGCTCTTGCTGGGCTAACCGCTGACTGAGAGTCAGGCTATCGAACTCTTCTTTTTCGGCAGCGGTGAGGCCTGGCCCCAGTATCTCTTTTTGTCTAAGGAGAGCCTTACTATGCTTATCCCAGCCACTGACAGCGCCAGCAGGAATAGGAGATCGTAAGATCCTCTCCAGAATCGAGAGCCTTTCAATATCATTTTGAGCCTGTGCGGAGTTGTCAGGATTAGATAGCCACTGAGCCGTAGTCGGCGCCTCCTTGATCAACTTTTTTACGTTGACCTGGTTGATCCTGGACTCAACCCTGGCCTCATCAAGGTTATGCTCAATAGCAGGAGCAGGAACACCATGCTCACGACCCAGGCGTTCAGCCTCGGCAGCCTGGCCGGCATCCTTGCCAATTCCTAAGCGCAAACTATTATTCAGTTGTAGTTCTGGATCTTCAACACCAGGTAATTGCGCTGGATCTTCAACACCAGGTAATTGCGGCAGGTCTCTTTGCTGCTGCGAAGGCTCCGGCACAGACATGAGCGTAGGAGCCGGCTTTTCATATTCCTGAAACAGCCCTGATGACCGGAGCCGGTTCAGTTTTTCTTCGTTTGTCTCTCCTAGTGCCATTAGTCTTGTTCGCCGGAGTAGTCTTCAATCCAATTGGCAATGTTACTGGCTGTAAGATCGTTAGGAGATACCCTGCCATCCCGCATTTCTAGTATCGCCTTCTCGACCTCTTCAGGAGTATAGGTGTACTCAAGGTTTAATTGGCCCAGGATCTCCCGTGTTGTGATCGTTTCTCTGGACAGTCCTCGCTCGATAAGTGCGTTTTGTGCGCCTTCAAGCTCGGCGCCGGTGTAGCTGGTGACATCAATTCGTTTATCGAACGAATCTCCCCAGGTCGCCTGGGCGAAGGCATTCGAGCTTAATTTGTGCTTCCTGGTGTAACCCCACTGTAAATTAAGCAGCATCTCGTCAAGATCATTATTTGGAACTGTTTTAAATCGTGGATTGTTTATTAGCCATTCCTTCTGCCTTTGTTCATACAAACCAAGCAGAACAGCGTATTTCTTTTTATAGCGGGATAGTGCTTTCGGCGCACTAGCTTGTGGTTTCGTTTCGAGAAAATTCCCCATCGTAAGATCAAATCGCTGCCTCGGTGTACCACCCACACTCTCAGCAGCCGAAGTACCTTGTTTCCCCGCTTGCATGTGATCGAACATCCATAGGCGAAATGTCGACCCTAACTTACCTTCGTCGGTGTATTTATCCATTATTTCGCGGATCTCTTCACTGTTCATATCCGGCATTCCAAGATAACCCACAAGTTCTGTCTGGACGTCTGTATCTGTCCAATCCAGGGTTCCGCCTTTGAAAAACTCACGTCGACGAGGATCCAAAGTTGCCCACTCCGATGCAAACTCCCTCTGAAGATCCTGATGAGTGCTGCCAGGATTGGCCTCCAGATAGTTTGCAAACTTCGTCTCAAGTGAGTCCTGGTACTTGGTTCGGCTGGCCGTCTCGTTAGTTACCAACGAGGTAGCTCGCTGTTCGGCCATTACACGCTGTTCGGCTGTGAGGCTGCCGTCCTGGTAAGCATCGCGGATCTTCTTGCTGAGTTGGGTCTTGGTCAGCCCCATGCCGGCGAACTGGTCAACAAAGTCCATCGAGACACGCAAGTTCAAAGATCCCTCGACTTCGGATCGCTTCTCTCCTGCAAAGTTGTCGCTAATTACACCGCTTTTAATCGCTTTCTCCAGATAGAGTAAAGCGTTTTGTGGATCTTGGCGCTCTAGAAATGAGTCGATAGCAGCGCCATGTCCGACGTCGATCGCGTCTTGAGCCATCTTTTTGATGATCTCCGCTTCTTCTGGCACATCTGGGTTCAGGCCGCTGGCAATTGCAACGGCAGTCACAGAACTAACTATATTGTCCATCATCGGAGCATTGTCGTAAGGATGTGCGGCCATCTCCTCCTGGTTGATCTCGATCGTTTCCTTGCGCACATTTAGCTGGTGAATTTTGCGATTTTTAGCAACGAAGCTGGAACCCTCTTCATCCTCGCGCAGCATGTATGCCTCAGAGTCGTTCTGGTATTTCCTCTGTCCAACGGAATTTTGCAGCCCATCTCCGTGCTTCTTATAGATCTTAGAGACTTCGTCCAAATAGCCTGGATAAGCATCTACAGCCGCGCCACCCTCTAGTGAGTAAAAGCCACCATCATCAGTGCCAAGTGCAAGCACCTCACGACGAGCAGCCGACATGCGCTCATTCGCTTGTGTCTCACCATCCTCGGTGAACAAGCGGTCAGCGGTCTTAGCCAGTTCTCCGCTGACGTCTTCCAGACCAGCCGCAATGTTTTCTCCGAACGCACCTCTAGGTATGTCTACCGACAGGTTACCGCTATAGCCTGTAGCTTTTACTCTTGGAGCATTCATAACTGGTACGGTAGGCATTAATTCTTCCCCTTCTGGTCTTTTGTTGCCACTACTGCTTCGGCTTCCACATGCTGCCAACGCTGCTGGCAGTCGACAGTACAGTACCTGCCGCATTTAATCTGCCAGCCTGCTTGTGCATCTTTGAACTAGCCAAAGCGTTCGAGGCCGAGACGTCGTACCCCCAACCCTCCCTGGCAGCGTTAGCACGAATGGTTAGTGCATCCATTTCACCGAACTGTGCGGTGTCTTCTATTATCCCCATAGGTGTGTCGCTATCGAGACTCAGGTTGTTCGCTGCCATCGCAGCTCGTTGTTCACCCTTTACACCTGCAATTTGGCGCCGATAGTTTTGCTCTTCAGTTTTGCCACGCTCGATTGCATCATCACGCTTTTGCTTCTCTACAATCGCGTTATTCTTTGCAATCTTACTCTGGAACTTACCCTGCTGTAACGAACCGTATGCGCCTACTACGCCGCTGGCTATAGAAGCCGCAGCGGCTGTGCCGGCCGCATAAGCCGCAAAGCTAGTAGCAGCGGCTGTGCCTGTGGTTCCCAAAATCGAAGCTCCCCATACCGCTAGAACTGGGATACACATCAGTACATACCTCCCATGATTGTCTCCCCCCCTCTCTGTCGCTTGACACGCTCTCTTTTCCTGGCTGTCCCACTCTGGTCTGGTTTCGCTTCGGCATGCGGGTCTCCAGGCAAAGCATCCTGCTGCTGCTGCTTGCGTTTCATGCGACCCATGAACAGATCGCCCGTAGTTTGACCGGCATCTTCAATGATCCCGCGAAAATCGCCAGTAGTCATGCCCTTGTTCACATGTTTAAAATGACTAGCCCCTTGCTTGGTTACGTTCCCTGGGCGAAAGCCTTCAAAATCGAACTTCTGTCCTGATGTGCACATTATGCTGTCCTCTCTCTCTCATAAACGGGTAGAACTTTTCGCCATTAAGCCCATACTCTACCGGATCATCAAACTTGAAACCTAGCCACTTTAACCAACGAACCGAGTGAGTATTCCTTACGTCGACATAGTTGTGTAGCACAGGATATGTTTCGTTCATCTTCTCAACAAACTGGGCATTCATTCTCAGGAACTGATGCTTTACTTTCAATATAGCGTCAGTGCCAATCAACCAGGGAGACCCAACTCCACCTAAAACAGTTAATGGTGCAACACCAAACATCAAGATCGGATCGTTATCAACGAACCCTGTCCAACAGCTAGTAGACATTCGATACGACCTCCACAGCGCCTGAGTGGGACTGAGTGTTGACATCGCCTCGATCTCACGTCGATCATCACTGCGGATGCTACCAGCAATAAACAGTATGTCTGATGCCCTGGCTTTCTGAACGTAGCCGCTCACCCTACCACCACCACCTCTGGAACAATACCAAGCACCGTGCCTGGCAACGGATAGCTCTGGCGAACATAAATCTGTCCGTCGTCTGTCCAGGGGATATTCATATCCAGATACCGAATGCCTGTGAAATATTCCAGATCACCGTATTCATCTGAGGCTGTACGATCCTTGATCTCATAAAGGGTGTCAGCATCCTTTCCACCAGATAGGCCGCGCGTTTTCTCAACACGCATTGCAAGTCTTGAAATAGCCTTCTTGCGCGACTGAGCCGTTTCCTGCTGGAAGTCGATAGGCAATGTCTCGAAGTCGCAGTTATAGCCCAGGCCGATGTGTATCTTGTGAACCTGTGGTTCAAGTGTCAGCTTGCCATCTGCCGGCACCAGGCTCTCGATGACGTTGCCGTCTGCAAGCGCAACACAAGTCTTGCCATTAAGGTGCTCCAGTCCACTGAGAGTGGGAGTACAAACCTCAATAGTTCCGCCACTTGTGTACTCCTTGAAGACGCTGCTGCTGATGTCACGACCATCCTCATCCTGTAACGTAAATGAGTTAGTTGTGATGTTCGCAACTTTGTACTGACGATCATTGACCTCAGTCATGCCAACGACACCTCGAATGAAGATGTAGGTGCCGACCAAAATACCATGCCCTGCTGACGTCACCCTGCATGCAGATGACTTATCAATTGCCGTGATGGAATGCGTATCTCCCTGGTAAGTCAGGCCTGAGTCGACGCAGAACGCATCGCGCACATTCGTGAATCGTCGTTCATTAAGGCGCTCGACGCTGTACTCGGTTCCTCGCTTAACCGTAGCGTACACGGCATCTTCCTGGCCTTCGCGAATAGAAGAGACAGACACGAAGTCTCCATCGGTCTCATGTTGTGACCAGCCCCACACTTGCTGATCACGAATGTATGTAAGAGCCAGCATTACACCATCTTCACGGACAGCCCAAATGATCGAGTAAGGTTCTTCTGCATAACACCAGTCTGTGATTGTATGCCCATAGAACAGGTGCTCCGCCATGATCGAAAGATCGCTGCTGGTAAACTTGTCGACGTCAAACGTATAGCGAAGATCTCGAACACGAGCTTCACCGCTTTGTATGAAGAGAGCAGTGCCGCCAACAATCAAAGGCCTGACGGATGAACAGCCCCTCGATCCCTGACGGACTGCTCGAACATTGCTCGGCTTCAAAACGCCGGTGTCGTCCGACTTGATCGCCCAGACTCCTCCGCTGGTCATTACCATAAAGTCTTCCATTGACAACACATGCCGAATCTCGTTGACCTGGCTGGAAGCTATGCCGATCGTAATGGAATCATCTGCACGCCTGGGGCGACTGTAATCCATATTGTTGTAGTCAGCCGTCCTGGTCATCCAGAAAGTTTGCGGCAAGATTTTGCTGCCGCCGAACGACAGCCGCTGCTGATGGTAAGTCACTGCACGGGGATATTTGTCAACAGCATCAAACGGATCATTATCAATTGGAGGTGTTATTGAAGAATCAGGCCCAAGCATAAAGTCAGCGAACTGGGGTTCGACGGTGACCGTGCCACCACCCGCAAACGCCGGGGCACCACTCGTGCTTACCGAAGTCCTCATAGTGAATGTCGTGCCAGTAGAATTTGGCTCAACAACCCAAAATTTATTGTTAAACTGCTGGTAAATCGGATCCCCAGTAATGCCGGTGATTCTGATTAGTTCGTGCTCGCTAAATACTGGATTCGTCGACAAAGTGATCGTTGGAGTAGCACTAGCTGTAATGTTAGTTATCGTGTATGAACGACCTGAAGCCTCTGATTCACCAATAAAGCCGAACGTCTCAGAGTTGGCCGAAACTTCCTTGTAGACGTTGTAATACTCCGCTTGAGCAACCGCAGTCCAAGTAAGAGCTGTTCCGAGAGTGTCGGTTCTTGTTGTTGAGAACCTGGTTCGTACAATTGAAGATGCCACCGACTCATCTCCGCCTTCAGCCACCGAGGTGACCACATATCGGAAAGTCTGCGCATCACTAGTGGGAGTGGTTTCTGACCCAACACTGGCTGGGGTAACATTGCTTGGAGGCGCTATTCCACTGGCGAAAGTTACTGTAGCAATCGACCATGCGTCATGGGCAGTCCTGGAGATCTCTCGAATGACATATTCAGGATGCACCATCGTCATAACGTCGGCTGATTGAGTGAAGTTAAGATCAAACAGATGTGCTTCTAAATACGGAGTTGTCAGAACAAAGACGCGCGCGGCTGTACCTCCAGAGACATAGGCGGCATCAAGCTCATCGCTAACTTGAAAATCGTTTCCTGCTACGGAGTGGATGATGAATAAACGGTTGTCCAGGTTGGTGTTAGTGCCGGCTATATAGATCTCGTTGCCGTTAATGAAGGGATGACCAGTGGCTGTGATTGTCGTATTTCCTGAAGCGGAGACCATTGCCGACACCACAAAAGAAGGATCCTCAAGAACAACACCTGGATCTTGGCCTGGATTCTTTAGTATGACGCGCATTTCTAAATCAGAGAAAGCCAGCATATAAACCTGATCAGTGTTGAACTCAAACGGAATCATCCGCATGATTTTCTGAGCAGGGTGCTGATAGACAAAACGGAAACCAGCCCTGGTGCTAATGCCACCCTGTGCATGCGCAAACCAGTTGTAACACTTCGCAAGAGAGCTGTGGTATCGGGCAAGATCGGATCTTGCATGAAGTGCCGGCGCAATCTCCCCTCCGGTAAACGATGGTTGATAATCGCGAGGCATCAGGCGCTCCGATAAAATTGTCCGTTGTAGTAATAGTGCCGAGGACGCATGTCGCTGCCAGCGGCTTGAAGGTTGCGCGGCAAAGCCCTGGGCGCTTTCTTTGCTTGGTTCGCGTCAGCAGCAGCAGCCTCTGCCATCACCATTTTGAACTCATTGAGGGCGACCTTTCTGTAATCCGCTGATGAGTCTCCTCCAAATGGCAGCACCAGTTCAGCGGCCAGCCACCAGGCAATAGCCTGGACAAATAGGTCACTGAACAAAGCGTTGTTGGTGATGCGACGTATGTAAGCCAGGTAAGCCTCTTCCTGGTTGGCGCCGATGACTTTGGTCTGCTGGTCATCCGACGAATAAACCTCATATGGTTCAGTGTCAAACTCGATATAGCCGACGTTTCTCAGCAATTGCTGCCCAACACCGGCAGGAAGAACGTAAAGTGCCCTTAAAGCCTCATCAGGATAATCGTATTCGTATTGCCACTCTGGTGGTGTTGTGGTGCTTGTTAGTGCAAGCGCCTTGACTCGCTTCGCGAATCTCCAGGGATACTTTGCCAGCACATAGTCGCGAGCCATCGGAAACAGTATGCGACACTTAGACGCCTCGGCACTGCTTTCATTAATGTCTCCGATCTCTCCAACTCTCGACCTTGTCAATGCCAGGTTGCAGATAGCAGTATCTGAATATGCCATTACCCATCCTCGTTATCAGATCAGCTACGAAGTTTTCTTCTTGACCTTCTTCTTAGCTACCTTCTTCTTAGTTGCCTTCTCTGCCACCTTGCCACGATATTTCAGGTGTGGTGACAGCTTATCGTCGGGAATTTTCTCATCAACGATGAGGTACTCGCCCTTCCGAACCATTCGATTGCGATTCGTATTAGGATCTGGCACTACACCAGAACTCCAAATCTCGTATTTATGCTTTGCCATGTGCCGCTCCTGGGAAAGCAAGCGGGAGGCTAATGCCTCCCACCCGCTGTCTTTTGTCGCTTAACTACTTGTTGGTCTGATTTGCAGATACTACACCCGCTGTCACTGTGCCGGCATTGTGAGTGCCGCTCACGGTGTAGCGAATCGCTATGTACCGTTCAGTCAGATCAGTAGGCAAGACACGCAACGCCAGGAGTTGTTTTCCGGCAACCGCATCGGCTGTCAAGACTGTGGTGCCAGTGGCAATCACAGTCGGTGAACCAAACGTAACGTCGTCGTCATTCTCCAGGGCAGCAACAATATTAGTGCCGTTAGCGAAGTTTGTGGTTACCTGAACGATTATCTCAACGAAGTTGCCTTCACCAGGGCCGATGTTGATCCCCGAAGGTGCGTCCTGCGACGTCAGGATAGACGCCGATTGCAGGTCGATCACATTGTCAGAGATAGCGGTCGTGGTTATAGCTTGGTCATCAGAGAACAAGTTTTCTGTATCTAATATCATGATTTACTCCTTAGCTCACTATGGCTTCAGCGTTGCCTATAGCATCGCATTCACGGATCGGGATGCCACGATAAGCCATGACCTCTTTGCCATCAGCCTCAGCACGAGACAGGCGAATGTTGCCAGCAACAGTTGATCCGCCACTGTTCATGGTTGGTGTGGTTTGTGCATCCAAAGCCTCGCAAACATTAGCATTCGCATAGATAGCGGCTCTTCCACCGGTAATCTGTCGCTGCTTCAGCTTCCAATAGCCCTGACGCAATAACCCAAGCACGTCTGTACTGCCTGCGGCCATCGCACTCACATCAATGTTCGCGATCCGCACAACGTAGCGCCAATCTCGAACTGTGAGTCCAACGTCCCAGGTGAACTTCTCGCGGAAGACGTCGTACAAAGACCCGTTGCTATTTTCCTTCGTGGTCTTGCCTTTGTCGTCGCGGGAAAGTCCAGCTTTTGATCCTTTCGGATACAAGCCGTGAACGGTTCTTGGCCCCCACACTACCATCCAAATCGAGGTGTTATCTGCGCCAGAACCTCCGCCAAGAACAACCTGGCCGCCATTATCAGCGGTCGTGCTGTCAAAGCGAGGCCCGAAGCCCATAAACTTCTCAGGATCAGTATCGGTGTCACCGTTGAACAACGCATCCGCCATCTCGCGGTTCATGCCTTCGATGAAGGCAGTCGCCTCGTTCAGTCGGAACTGACGCGGATTGTTCGACAGGTCAACCAGCTTGGCATCGACCTCTGACCAGGATTCCAACATGCCACAGGTGTCTTCGACCTGTACGTTAGTTCCCTTTAGAGGCTGCACACCCTCGTACAAGCGCCGCCATGTTGGTTGTGGGATGCCCGAACGCATCGTCGTGAGATGCTTCGTGCCGTTGTTACACTCCATGAAAGGAATGTCCTGGAGTATCAGGTTTGTATCAGCCAGCATCTCAATGATGTCAGCCACAACAGTCCCTGTGTAGTCCGATTGCTTCGCCAGGTCTAACAGCGTCGGATATGATTGATTTAAAGTTGCCATGAGATTTTAATCCCTGTGTTTGTTGACAGAATGTTTATCCATTTGAATCTGAAGTCGTCTTTCCATACAAACGATCTTGCATCGACGTTTCAGTGCCAGCAGGACTACCTGTTCCTGGATTATCCTCGATGAGATGTCTGCCGATGTTCAGTGCGAACCGAAACAGATCAGGGTTATTGCCCATACCCGTCTGGTTTAGCACTTGCTTCAGTTCAGGCGAACCGAATTTCTCGATTGCCTTCGCTGCAACACCAGCATTCTCATCAAACTTGTCGCCACCAATTTCTTTATCGGCTTTGAGTTCGCTCACCCAGGAATCTAACTGGTTGGTGAAGTTATCAGACATTTGCCCTTGCATCTCCGCTACATGCTCACCGAACATTTTGTTCAGTGATGTAGCCTGGTTTTGCGTTAGGCCAAGTTCCTTAAACGTGGTTTGAGCACGAGACGCAAGTCCCGCATCCATATCCAGGCCTTCAGGAGCTTCAAGCTCATACTCACCTTCAGGAACCGAGCCGCCATCTTCGCTGCCCTCTTCCTTCCCAGCTTTTTCACCCCCCTGGTTGTCAGCTTTGCCTTCCTGGTTGCCATCAGTTCCCTGATCGCCGCCCTGATTAACATCGCCTCCACTCAGCAGAGTGTCGTCGGCTTCAGATCCGCCTTCGGTTCTGGTGTCATTCTGTCCGTTGTCGTTTTCATCAGCCATCGAATTATTTCTCCGTTTTAGGTTTCAGTATCTCGAACGATTGATCCACATCGACTTTCAAGAAGTCTTCAAAGATCTCGCGCCCAAAGTCCTGGCGTCCCGACTTGTGATACGTCATCGAGTTACCAGTCATAACTGACTGAAACAGTCCACTCCTTGCGACTATATCAGCCATCACTCGCTGAAACTCAGGCATTCCAAGTAAAGTAGTACGGTCATTGTGCAACCGTGCCGAATACTCTCTGAGCCTTTGTAGTTCAGCTTCTTTTCCTCGCTTCTCGCGCTCCCTGCGATCTAGCCGATGTTCGTTATGCTCTGACATTTTGAATGCCACCACCGGTGACATTGATCAATGTAGGTGAACCACCAACAACAATTTTAAGATCCTTCGCGAGCACACCGATCTCTATGCTTTTGGGTAAAGAAGTTATCGTGCCGTTCTCAAGAGTTCGGTCTGTGCCGGCATCATCAGTGTATTTGAGCTTAATGTCTACACTGCTGTCACCGTCAATCAACAAGGTTCTGCTTGACCCTCCCGAAGACGTCAGGAAGCTAAAGCCACTGGTGTCCTTTGTGTATGTTCCTGCTGCTGTAATATTGGGCATAATCTATATCCTCACTGTGGCCCAGCACCGGCAAGGGCGCCGAGCGCATTGTCTTCTGATATTTCAGCTTTGCTCAACGTCGCTGCTGTGTTGGCAGCCTCAGCCGCCATTGCTGCTTGATTAGCTGCGGCAGCCTGTTGAGACTCGGCTGATAATAATTCTTGCGCCTCAGCGTCAGTTCTAATCACCTTCGGTGGTGCTCCCTTCGCTTTCGCATACTCATCAATTGCCTGCATGGCATCAAACTTGTGCCTGGCTTCAGGGAATA
>Ga0255048_10002914_pt1 | contig 10633 bp, 8 predicted proteins | sample JV7_2_2_MG_FD_183619 | JGI IMG/M metagenome (GOLD analysis project Ga0255048, IMG submission 183619) | Seawater microbial communities from Jervis Inlet, British Columbia, Canada - JV7_2_2 | ecosystem: Environmental > Aquatic > Marine > Inlet | place: Canada: British Columbia | collected 2016-10-06
CTTTTTGAGCAGCGGTATCACAGCCTCGAGCATCGATTCGGTATGCCCAAACTCGGACGGCTGCGGCAGCCCGGGTGGCAGGTAGATCAGTCCGTTTCGGTCAACAGCGTACGGACTGGGGAACGTTAGTCCCACGACATCGACCAGGCCCATGCGCTTGGTGAAATGCGAAAAATCTTCACCCACCGCCAATGTTGCTGATGTAAAGATCCACGCCTGGTGAGCATTATCGATCAGGCCGTTCAACGTGGACGACACGTCCAGTGGCGTCAGGTTGATGCGCAGACTCCGCGGATTGATCTCGAGCCAGCGCAGGCCGTCCCAGGCATCATCGGTCGCCAGCAACACCAGTCGCTCCAGGATGCTCGTTAGCTGTTCGTGCAATTTATCGAGTTCGATAGAACTATCCGCGATCTCGGCAAGGGCGGTGTTTAACTCGCCGAGCGCGAGGCGCAGCGTATCGAGGGGTTCACGAAGCTGATCGATGACTTCGGCAAGTTGTTGCCGGCCTTCTTCCCGTGGTGCCTCGGCCCGCAGAACTCGTACCGCCGTTTGTACCGCATCGACACGCCGCAGCAATTCGGGCTGTTGAAAAGGAACCGTCGCCACGCGAGTTTCGTCGACCAGCCTCTCGATCTCACGGGTGCCGAGTGCGACGCCAAAAAACTGTACGGCCAGGTCGGGAATCTGGTGCGCCTCATCGAGGATGATCGCCTCGGCTCCCGGCAGGAATTCGACAAAACCCTCTTCTTTCATCGCTAGATCCGCGAGTAACAGGTGATGGTTAACGACGACAAGATCTGCTTCCTGCGCGGCACGCCGTGCTTTGACAACGTGGCATTTGGAGTAATCAGGACATTTTTGGCCAAGGCAGTTATCGACGGTCGATGTTACGAACGGCCAGATCCGTGAATCCTCAGCCACCTCGGTCAGCTCGGCTTTGTCACCGCTGTCCGTTCGATAGCGCCATTCACGCACGGCATTGAGGTCGTCGAGGAGTGTCTCGCCGACGTCTGCAACATGCTCGAGACGCTCCAGGCAAAGATAATTCGCACGGCCCTTCAGGAGCGCTGTCGCCACCGGGCGCCCGATTGCCCTGCCTATCAACGGCAGGTCACGGTGATACAGCTGATCCTGCAACGCCTTGGTACCCGTTGAAATAATCGTCTTGCGGCCGCTTTGCAGGGCCGGCAGCAGGTAGGCAAATGTCTTGCCGGTTCCGGTACCGGCCTCAACCACGAGTTTGTCGAGGTTCGCGATGGTTTCGGCGACGGCATCTGCCATCCACGCCTGTCCGGCGCGCGGCTGAAAACCGGGCAGCATCTGCTTCAGGGGGCTGTTCGCACCAAAAAACTCGGAAAGGTCTGTCACCCGGCAATGGTTACATGGATACGGCCCGTTTCACAGGCTCGAATCGCGCAAATCCGGGCTGCATATTTGCGGACTTTCCGTATAATTGCCCACCCTACAAGAATGTAGTGCGCCTTGCGCACGGCCACCCAGAGAACCCTTTGATGACAACCCAACTACCGAGCCTCCAGCAATGGGTGGACGAGGTCGCGGCTCGTACCCGACCCGACCAGATTCAGTGGTGCACTGGCTCGGACGATGAATACCAGCGACTGATCAAATTAATGACTGCCGACGGCACCTTGTCGGAACTAAACCAGGACGAATACCCCAACTGCTATTTGCACCTCTCGGATCCGAGTGACGTTGCACGCGTCGAACACCTGACGTTTGTGTGCACGGAGAACGAGGTCGATGCCGGCCCCAACAATAACTGGATGAACCCGGCCGAAGGACACGCCAAGGTCGACGCCTTATTCGAAGGTGCGATGAAGGGCCGCACGATGTACGTCATCCCCTACTGCATGGGACCGATTGCATCGCGCTACTCACGATGTGGTGTCGAGATCACCGACAGCCCGTATGTCGTCGTCAACATGAAATTGATGACGCGCATGGGTTCCGCGGCTCTGGAGCGTATCGAGCGCGATGGCACATTCGTCAAGGGCCTGCACTCGACCGGCGATCTCGATCCTGAGCGTCGCTTTATCATGCACTTCCCCGCTGAACTATCCATCAAAAGCATCGGGTCAGGATATGGCGGCAATGCCTTGCTGGGTAAGAAATGCCATGCGCTGCGCATCGCCAGCTATCAGGCTCGCCAGGAAGGCTGGCTCGCCGAGCACATGATGATCATGGGTCTGGAAAGTCCGGAAGGAGAGACTCACTACGTAGCTTGTGCATTTCCTTCAGCATGCGGCAAAACCAATCTGGCCATGCTGATTCCGCCGCATTCAATGCCCGGCTGGAAAATTCACACACTTGGGGACGACATAGCCTGGCTACATTTTGACGACGAAGGTCAGTTGCGTGCGATCAATCCTGAGTCTGGCTATTTTGGTGTCGTACCCGGGACCAACAAGAAAACGAACGAAAACGCGTTCAACATGATTACGCACGACACGATCTTCACCAACGTGGCGCGAACCGAGAACAACGAGCCATGGTGGGAAGACAAGAGAGTCGGCGAACCTGCGGTGGACTGGAAAGGCGAAAAATACGACAGCGCAAACGGAAAAGCGGCACACCCGAACTCCAGGTTCACGGTTGCTGCGACGAACAACCCGAGCTATTCAGAACTCGCTGATGCGCCCGAAGGCGTACCCATTTCAGCTATCGTATTTGGCGGCCGTCGCAAACGACTCGCGCCGCTGGTGTACGAAGCCAGGGACTGGAAGCATGGCGTCCTCGTCGGTGCCAGTGTGGGCTCCGAGACCACCGCGGCCGCAATCGGTGAAGTTGGCGTCATCCGCCGCGACCCGATGGCGATGAAACCATTCTGCGGCTACAACTTTGCTGATTACTGGGGTCACTGGTTGTCGCTGGAGGAACGCAGCGACAAGCTACCGAAGATCTTCCACGTCAACTGGTTCCGCCAGGACGACGACGGCCGCTTCCTGTGGCCAGGCTTCGGCGAGAACCTGCGCGTTCTACGCTGGATCATTGATCGTTGTGAAAATCGTGTCGGCGCCAAAGACACGCCGGTTGGCTATTTGCCGGAAGACGGTGACATCGACACAACGGAACTCGATATCAGCGCAGAGGACATGCAAACGCTGACTGCGGTAAATGTCGATCATTGGAAAGTCGAGAACCAGCACTTTTCTGATTATCTCGACTCATTCGGCGAGCGAGTACCGCAGGCGCTTCGTGATGAACAGTTAAGAGTGGCTGAAGAGCTGGAAAAGGCTTCCTGACTACTTGACCGATTTGAAATGAATCGCCAGTGACGCGCCGGGTTCCTCGGCGCGGCCGAGGCCGATCGTGCCCTCGCCACTGATCTCCGTCGAATCGCGGCGTACGAAGGTCTCTTCGCCCATCAGGTTCATCACGAATGTGCCATTGGTGCTCTGATCGACAAGCATAAATTTGCCGCGACGCATTTCAACCTTGGCGTGAATTCGTGAAATCAGGTTGCCTTTGACCACGAGATCGTTGTCTTCGGCGCGGCCCATGATGACATTCTTGCGCTTGTCGCTAACTTCGATGGTTTTGTCACGAAAGGACAGTTCGAGTCTCGACGCATTTCGTTCCTGATTCTCCCATTCGATGGTCGGCAACATGCTGGTTGCCTCTTCCGGGTTCCACAGAAATTCGTACAACGCGACCTCGTCCAGCTTGCCGCGAACCGTCGCAACATCGATCTGCCGAGTCTGTTTCTTGAGTTCGGGGCTCATTTGTTCGACGGTGCCGCCGGAAATGACAATCTGACGGGCCTTGGCCTGTGAGGTCATGCGATTGGCTGTATGTACGGCGGCGCCAAAAATATCGTTTTGCTCCTGAACGACCGGACCGTAATGGCAACCAATACGAATCGATACGGTGATGCGGTCTTCTTGCTTGGTGTCTGCTGAAATCCGCGCCTGCATCATCACGGCTGCACCCATCGCCTCCTCAACGGTCGGAAACGTGGACATAACTTCATCGCCAATCGTCTTGATGACGGTGCCGTTGTACTGGTGGGTAGCATCCTTCATAACGTCCAGGCACAAGGCGACCGTCTCGCTGGCTTTGGTATCGCCAAACTTGTCGTACAGCTGCGTGCTACCGACAACGTCAGCAAACACAATCGCAACTTCAAGGTCCTTTGCCATATTGAGCCCGTAACTACCTAATAACGAAGCTATTTTTCAATAAAATAAGCTTCACTTTTCAGCAACAATATACGCTATCCAGGCGAGATCCGCCTCACCCTTGTCGTTTGGTGTGAATACGCCGTTGCCCTCGCCATCCTCGTCTTCACCTTCCCAATAGATTGTCACATCGCCGAAGCCGGCATCGTGCAGCATGTCACGTAATTCAGGAGCCGTGTACAGGCGCCAGGCATAGCTGAATGCGCGTTTGAGCTTCGAGCCGTCCGGAAACTTGAAGTGGATGTAGCACTGCATGTGATTGGTGACCGGGTGAAACTTCGCCTGGTGCCAAACGTATGTGAAGCCATCGTGCTTGGTTTTTTCCCGGGTTTCTTCGAATGACTCCGGACCACCGAACATATCCATAAAGAGGATGCCGTCATCCTTGAGCGCCTCGTAGCAGCGCCGCATATAGGCGACCATTTGCGCGCGCTCCTCGAAAATCCAGTAACTGAAGTTAAAGGCCGCCAGGATATCGACCTTGGGTGTTTCTACGGTCTGAACGTCGGATTCAATCAGGCGGACCCGCGCCTGGTCCGCAACGTCCAGCCGGCTCACGCGGTTCTTCCGCCCCCATTCAAGAACGGACGAGTCGACATCGACGCCAACTGCCGAGTATTCGTCACCCTGCCTTACCCATTCACAGGCCAGGCTGGCGGTGCCGCAAAAGTCCTCACGAAACGTATGGGCCGTCCTTCCACTTAGCTCACGGAATGTGGCGCCCAGGAATTGCACTTCATTTTCGACGTTCTGTACCGACTCCTCGTACAACTCTTGGATATCGGCCATATCGGCCATCGTTGGCCCTTTGTTTTTCTTCAATGATTTAGCGCCCATGGATTGGCTGTCGCTCCGGCATTTTCTGTGAACCCGATATTCTATGCTGCAACTGGCATGGCATCCAGCGCTTCGAGCAGAACCTCTGCACCAGCTCCATCGCGGAATGCGTGTTCGCTGAGATAGCGCCGCCAGGCACGTGCTCCCGGCATGCCCGCAAACAGCCCGACCATATGCCGGGTGACCCTGCCAAGTCTCTCGCCTTGTTCGAGCTCGCGCTTGATGTAGGGGAGCATCTGCTCGATGACGTCACGTCGATCGGGTAGCGGCACTTGCGAGTTCATGTGATGTTCAAGCTCGGCAAGGAAATACGGGTGATGGTATGCCTGTCGACCAATCATGACGCCGTCAACGTGCCTGAGCACGTTCTCCACGTGACCGATTTCCGAGATTCCTCCGTTAAGGACAATGTCGAGATCTGGATTGGCGTCTTTGAGTCGATAGACGCGCTCGTAGTTCAGCGGCGGCACAGTTCGGTTTTCTTTGGGACTCAGGCCGTCAAGGATCGCAATTCGAGCGTGGACAATAAACTTCCGGCAGCCGGCGGCAGACAAAATGTCAACGAATCGCGCCAGGTATTCATCGCTATCGTGGTCGTCTATGCCAATCCGGGTCTTAACCGTCACAGGTATATCGATGTTTGACTGCATGGCCGAGTAACATTCGGCGACAACATCGGGCTGTGCCATCAGGCAGGCACCGAACTGGCCGCTCTGCACGCGGTCGCTTGGGCAACCTACGTTGATATTCACTTCGTCGTAGCCAACCGCGGCAGCACGCTCCGCAGCCTCCGCCAACAATGCCGGGTCGCTACCGCCCAGTTGAACAGCGATTGGATGTTCGGAGTCATCGTATCGGAGCAGCGATTCAGCATCACCAAAATGCAACGCGTTTGCCGTCACCATTTCGGTGTAAAGGAAAACGTCTGAACTCAGCAGCCGCATGAAGTAACGGCAGTGACGATCGGTCCAGTCCATCATGGGAGCGACGGATATTGGCAAGGCCGTTTGCAAATCTAGCTTTTCGGTCACATTCTACTTTTAAATCAATAAGTTATTGTTAACTATTTTGTACTGATTTTGTACCTTTTGTCGCCCTTTCGGTAGATTTTCTTCGCATGTCGCACCGATGTCGCACCGAAAACTCGACTCATGTCGCACCGAACTCAGCAGATTTAAGGGCATTTGTATGGCCACAATTAGAACCCGACAACGCAAAGACGGAAGTCTAGCCTATCTCAGCGAAGTCCGAGTCAAGCGAGACGGCGAGATCGTGCATCGAGAGTCAAGGACGTTTGAGCGACGCGGACAAGCCAGGGCCTGGGCGGAAACCCGAGAAAAGCGGTTCGCCAAGGAAATTCCGACGATCAAACGCCCGCGTGAAATGGAGCAGGCAACCTTGCGTTCAGTACTCGAAAAATATCGTGAGGACGTTTTCGAAGTACGCCCTATGGGGCGCAGCAAAACGAGTAGCATCCGGTTTCTGGAGAAGTGCGATATCGCTCGAATGACGGCTTGCGTTTTCACGACCTGCGGCATGAAGCGACGCGCCGATTGTTCGAGGCCGGTTGTTCCATTGTTAAGGTGCAACAATTCACACTGCATGACAGCTGGGGGACATTGAGCCGGTACACACATTTGCGGCCTGAGACTGTCCGGATTCGGTGACCGGCAATTTCAGCCAATGGATCAGACTGCACCGATCTCCTCATCGAGAGCGGCGATAAAATTTCGTTTTCTGAAATGTGCCTCCCGAAGCCGCAGCACACATTCGTCGAAGGTGGACGGACTGATATAGGAAAACACGGGACGAGCCTCGAGCAACGCCCTTACGGCCGCCCGATAGCTGCGGTTGGTCTTTCTCATAACCAAAGCGTCAATAGCCTTTTCATAGACGGAACCCGCACTTGCCGGCGAAGAATTCGCAATCCAGCGAGCCGCTTGCATCAGGCGATCCGGGTCACTGATCCGCGTCAACGCCATCTCCGCGAGTGCAACCCAGTCCTGATCGCCCTTCAAAATTCGGACCAGCATCCAGGCCCGCCGTTCGTCACTCCACGACAATTCCTTCTTGGCAGAGCGCAAGAATGTGAGAACCGATTCGCGTACGTCTGCGGCACGACCTGCCTGTTCGGCAATCTTCATTAGTTCTCGATAGTCGTCGTAACTGATATTGCGATGGAATGCAGCTTCTTGCGCCTCAATTGCCGCCTCCCAATCCCCGCTCGCAATGTGCACTGATGCCCACAGAGTCTTTCGGCTCCTTCGGTCATGTTTGTCCAGCGCATCGGCTTTCGACAACCATCGGCTCGCTGCCTCCGGATCCCCGTTTTCCAGGTACAGCCGAGCGATGTTGTCGAAATCGATGGCCGTGGTCGCCGTGAGTTTTTCAAGACGGATCATTTCATCAAGATCGCCCTGCTCTCTCGCCCGCATTACGAGATAGCTCTTCAAACGGAGATAAGGCAGCCTTTCGTCGAAATCCGCGTGCTTCGGCGGTGCAGGAAGCGCCGCGAAACGAGCTTCGACGATCGCATAGAACGCGCTCAGACCATCATCGCCAAGTACGTCAGCGTAATCCATTGGCACCGCCTCATGCTGATCCCACGAATCGGCAAGTGCCTGCTCCAGTAAGTGTCTCGCTCGCTTCTTCGGTGTCCAGTCGATTCGTTGCAATGCCCGCCCATGAAGGTCCCGAAGTAGTATCTGGGAATGCTCGCGATACCCACCGGAATCATCGATGCGTTCCAGGGCTTTGTTGAGCCGCGACATTCCGTGCAGCGCGGTGTCGAGCAAGACGTCGGCCGGTAGCTGATTCGCAATCTCCACAATTCCTGCAAGGGTCGTCTCCAGGTTCCGGAAATACGCGCTGACCCTGCCCCACTCGAATATGTCTAGCAATGGCGTGACTTGCGTAAGTGACTTCTTGAGTTCTTTGGCATCCAGGCTATTCGCAGCCAGCATCGCCTGCCGCTGCAACCGCTGGTAGAGCAAGGGGTCTTTGGGAAGCACCTGTAACACGTACGAAACCAGAGCGTCACGATCTTGCTCGGCAAGATAGGCCTGGAGCACTTTCTCGTCGCCACTATCGACCGTGGCCAGCGCGGATTCTGTCAGGCGATCACGAAGTTCGAGGGCTGTCGCGACACAGTGTTTGCAGAACACGATGCCATCGGACGCTGGGCAATCGCAGCTACCATCCAGTCCGGATCCGTCATGGAGTAGTTCCACGCGATACAGGTCGGTGCCGCTGACCATTGCCACTATCCGATTGCCACAGATCTCGATATCCCCGACATGACCTTGTCGGTAGTAGTCATGGCCGCGCTCATAAGCACCGGGCCCTGCCATTTCTATAAGCTCGTCGTCGGTGATGCCCACTAGTCTGAGTCTTCTGATTTGCCTGCGACTTGCCATCGCTCACGACATCTCGCGATGTCGTCTTTGAGCGCATCGCGCAAGTCGTCAGAAAGCTCGGATTCATCGATCACGCCCATGGCGATGGTATGCCCGATCCACCAATTCTCCAGGCTGCCCGAGTACATGTTGAATAACTCGCGTGACCGTCCATTGTGGAACTTGTGAATCCTATCCGATAGCTCGAACGCCGTGATCTCGCCGCCTTCCCAGTGCTTGAAGTCCTTGCGCAGCGATCGCAATGCTTCCTCAAGTTCACGCTCCCACGCCAGACCCTGTAACTCACGGAGTTCGCGTCTTTGTTTCTTGGACCAGCCATCAGCCATCTTGGCAACTCCCACAGCGCACCGGCCAACATCCATGAGCCTATCACTATTCTGCTGTTGTCGGATGCATGGAGATGTACGCAGAATTAGGAACCTCAGCATTAGTTTTAGCACTCAAAAGCACTGCGGAACTGATAACACATACAGTGGCTGCTTCACCCCAAAGCGGTCGATGAGAGATATCGAATAAAATTGAAAAGGTATCGGAGTGTTTTCGGCGGTCACGACAACATAAAAAAGGACACCCGCGTCGAGTTCGACTTCAACTATGTTGCCACCACCCGGATCATTTGCGGTATTTATCAAGATGTTGCCAGAGGCATCGAGAACGTCGAAGTATGCGGCTGCTACATCGATATTTCCGGTATTAGCGCCCACCGCGCAATCGCTCGCGCATAGCTGAAAGTGGTGTCCTCGGCCGTGACTAACGGTCAATGAGTAAAAGTCGTAAATGTCCGATGAGGTATCGACGTCTCCGATACCGATAACGATGTCCGCCTGGCCGAAAGCAGCCCTTGGGCTGTTAGACTTCTGAGGGGCTGGTATTGACCCAAAGTGGACGTCCCAGACCGCTCAAGAAGGACCAGATTGAGGTAACCGACTGGTAAATTCCTTTTGCTGTACTACGCTTAGGTGATAACAATCGTGAAGCGAAATCGGCCTAACAAAACGTATTGCCCAAAGGAGAAAAACAATGAAGAAAATTATTATTGCTTCGCTGACTGCATCCGTGCTGTTTTTGTTCGCCGCTCCCGCCTACGCAGACTCTATCTTGCAACTCTGGAGCTGCAAGCTAAATGACGGCAAAACAGGGGCTGACGTGATAGCAGCATCTTCGGCCTGGCTCAAGGCCGCCAAGACCAATGAAGGCGGTGAAGACATCGAGGTATTCGTGGATTTTCCAATTGCGGCGGACGCCGGAGATGATGATTTCACTTTCGTCCTTGTCGTCGCCGACACAAAGACCTGGGGCGTTTTTAATCAGGACTATCTCGACTCTCCAGCAGGAGAGGCTGAAGAAGCCTGGAGTGAAGTCGCGACCTGTTCAGTCAGCTCTCTTTGGGAATCGGTCGAAATCGAATAGAGATCGCGCATCGGTCGCTATCAACAACGAACGGGTTTAATTCAGAGTTTCCAGTCGGCATGATCAAAGACTCGGGATTTGACGGGCGACTGACTGCTTATGACCGAAGCAGACGGTCGCATGGTAGCCGCTGAGCGACCGCTATTGGTGAAAGCACACGTTCAGGATTGCGGTTTTCTCAACGTTCACCCTGAGTGGCTGGTAAGCACTCGAAAGCAGCCTGTCAGGTGCTATTGTTTGGGCGACTGCTTGTGACCCAGAGCGGACACTTAACCAACTCACTCACTGACACTAGAGCGGTCGGCAGCGCCTCAACCTGTCTTACTCGGGTGCTGTCCGACTAGTTCCCAGTCAGCCATGAAAAGCGGCCGCATTCAATTCGACCGGATGCGGCCCTCTTCTCTTCGTTCCCCTTGGGCCAAGTGAACGTCAGAAGGGAGGTCCGGCGTCGAGATTATCCCAGACCCGTTTTCCGGGCTTGATCATCTGCTGGACCCAGTCCGCAAGTGAGATGCCGTTAACGCCTACGCCGTAGACCTTCTCGTCGCTGCCGATGAACGTGTGAAACGCGCCGGCATCGATGAAAAAGCGATAATTAGGAAGCGATGCCGTGGCTGCTGTCATTAGTGACATCGATACATACCATTCAAACGCCGTTGCAGCATCGGGTGGGAACACGCCCGTCATCAACCCGTAAAAACCGATCTGGGTCAGGTCAAAATTGCTGGTGAGCGAGGCCATGTGCGCGTTGGGCTTGTAGTCCGCAAG
>Ga0255048_10002916_pt1 | contig 10631 bp, 7 predicted proteins | sample JV7_2_2_MG_FD_183619 | JGI IMG/M metagenome (GOLD analysis project Ga0255048, IMG submission 183619) | Seawater microbial communities from Jervis Inlet, British Columbia, Canada - JV7_2_2 | ecosystem: Environmental > Aquatic > Marine > Inlet | place: Canada: British Columbia | collected 2016-10-06
CGCCCCTGAGGGCCCCGATTCGACTACATAATTCTCTTTATTTTCCACTACTTACAAGATTTCGTCGTCGGTCCCTCCGAAGCCGGCTTAGACCGGCTTTTTGCTAGAATCGCTCCCGCTACGGCCAGCCTATGAGGGATGAATGCGGGATCCGGATCGCTATTGGGACTGCCTGGACCAGGCCGTAGAGGCTTCGGGAGGAGGCCGGGTGGAGGAGGCCCTGCGCTGGCTTGAGGAGGCCCTGCGCGCCAACCCCCGGGGCGCCGAGGCGCACAACGGACGCGGCGAGATCTTCTGGGACAACGGACGGCCCGAGGAAGGCCTGCGGGAGTTCGAGCTGGCCGTGACGGCGGCCCCGGACTTCTTCCCGGCGCAGCTCAATCGAGTTGAGATCCTGATCGAGGAGTTCCAGGAGCACGAGGATGCTCTGGACCTGTGCGATGACCTCCTGGCGAAGCCCCTGGAGCTGGGGACGGAGGCCGAGATCTACTATCTCAAGGCCAAGGCGCTCTTCTACCTGGATGATCTCGAGGGTGCTCTCTTCCTGTTGCGGCGCGCGCTCAAGGTCCAGGGAGAGTTGGGTGTCTACCGTGGCTTCGAGGGGCAGATCCTGTTCGAGATGGGTCGCTTCGTACAGTCCCGTCGCAGTCTCGAGCGCTCCCTGATCCTGGACCCCGATAGCGGCCACACCGGCTACCACATGGCACTGGTGCTCGAGCAGCTGGGCGAGTTCGAGGAGTCGGAGCGGCTCTTCGCGCGCGCGGCCAACCTGGCGCCAGACCTGTATCCCCTGCCGGTGCGGATTGAGGAGAGCGAGTTCGAGGCCGCCGCCAGCACGGCTCTGCGCGGTCTGCCCGCGGATCTGCGCCGCTATATCCGGAACTGTCCCATCCTGATCGAGGCGCTGCCGAGCCAGGACCTGGTCAGCTCAGAGCAGGTCTCGCCGCAGGTGCTGGGTCTCTTCCAGGGGGTTCCGGTTACCGAGGCGGGCGCGAGCCCGTCCGGAGGCAGCGCAACGCGTACCGACATGGACCGCATCCTGCTGTTCAAGCGCAACCTGGAAAAGGTCGCACAGGATCGCCGGAGCTTGGTCGAGCAGATCCAGATCACGGTCAAGCACGAGATCGGGCACTATCTCGGCCTGGATGAGGATCAGATCGAGCGCCTGGGCCTTGGCTGAGCCGCGGGGAGCTCGGTCCCCGCAGGCGGCACCGGCGTCTCTCGCCCAACGCCTAGGTCAGATTCCCGATGTTGTAGAGGTGCTCGCGCGCGAGGCCGACCTGTTTGCGTACGAGTCCGACGGTCTGACTTTGCTGCGCGGACGGCCCGGCATGGTGGTTTTCCCCACCAGTACGCAGGCCGTGATCGAGATCGTGAGCGCCTGTAATGACGAGAGGGTTCCCTTCGTGGCCCGAGGCGCTGGAACGGGACTCTCCGGGGGCGCGACGCCGGTGGACGGCTGTGTGCTGATCGAGTTCTCGCGCATGGACCGTGTGCTCGAGATCGATCCGGTGAACCGCACGGCGACCGTCCAGCCGGGCATCATCAACGCGAAGCTCTCGGAGCTGGTCGAGCCGATGGGCCTGCTCTACGCGCCCGACCCATCGAGCCAGACGGCCTGCACCATCGGGGGCAACATCGCCGAAAACAGCGGGGGGCCACACACGCTGAAGTACGGCACCACGAGCCCGCACGTGCTGGCGCTCGAGGTCGTGCTGCCGGACGGCAGCCTGGTCATGCTCGGCCGGCGGGACGGTCACAACCACGGCTATGACTTGCGTGGGCTACTCGTCGGCTCGGAGGGCACGCTCGGGATCGTCACCTCGGCCATCGTGCGCCTGGTCCCGTTGCCGGAGACGGTGTGTACCCTGCTCGCGAGCTTTGCGGACCTTGTCTCCGCCTGCCGCGCGGTCTCCTCGATCATAGGGCAGGGCATCGTGCCCGCGGCGCTCGAGCTCATGGACGACCACACGATCGAGGCGGTGGAGGCGTCCGTGTTCGCGGCGGGCTATCCGCGCGATGCGAGTGCGGTGCTGCTGCTGGAAGTCGACGGGCGGAAGGCGAGCGTGGCCGCCGAGCGTGCGCAGATCGAGCGCCTGCTGCATGCACACGACGCCATTGAGGTACGCGTGGCCCGAGACGATGTGGAGCGCGAGGCCTTATGGCGTGGGCGCAAGGGTGCCTTCGGGGCCATGGGGCGTCTGGCTCCCGATCTTTACGTGCACGATGCAGTGGTGCCGCGTACACAGCTTTCCCAGGTGGTTGGCGAGATCAACCAGGCCGCCAGCCAGCGCGGGATCCGCATTGCGAACATCCTGCACGCCGGTGATGGCAACCTGCACCCCAATATTCCCTTCGATCGGCGCGACGCTGACCAGATGGCTCACGTACGCGAGATGGGAGCCGAAATTCTCCGTATCTGCATCGACGCCGGAGGTGTGCTTTCGGGCGAGCACGGGATCGGCATCGAGAAACGCGATTACATGAGGATGCTCTTCACGGAGACCGATCTCGAGCCGATGCGCTGGGTTCACGACGTCTTCGACCCCGAGGACCGCTGCAACCCGGGCAAAGTCATCCCCGCGCCTCGAGCGTGTGCCGAGAGCAACCCGCGACACCGAGGCTACGCCAAAGTCGATTTCTGATGGCACGTGATCCGTTCGAGCAGATCGTGGGCGAGGAGTACTGCTCCCGGCCGGAAAACGAGACGCTCGATGATGTCCCTGTGGGCCTGGTCGTGTGCCCGGGCACGGCGCAGGAGGTGGCCGCCTGCCTGGCGCAAGCGCGCGAGGATGGGCGTGCTCTGGTGCCGAGCGGGGGGTGTTCCAAGCTCAGCTGGGGCAACCGGACGCAGGCAGCGGCCCTGGTGCGCCTGGATCTCGGGCGCCTGAGCGAGAAGATCGACCTGCAGGCCGAGGAGGGCATCGTGATCGCCCAGGCGGGCGTTTCCGTCGAGAGACTCACGCGCGTCGCGGCCGAGCACGGCAAACGAACCCTGCTGTGCACGCTCTATCCCGGCGCCAGCGTCGGCGGAACCATCGCGGCGGATCCACCGAGCCTGGACTTCGCTGCCGACTGGCGTCTGCGGAACGAGATCCTGGGGCTCGAGGTCGCGCATCCACAGGGGGGGCTCGCGCGTTGCGGAGGACGCGTGGTAAAGAACGTCACCGGCTTCGATCTGGTGCGTCTCTATTGTGGCTCCTTCGGGACGCTGGGGGTGATCACCGAGGCCACATTGCGACTGCGACCGCTACCCGCGATGCAGCAGGTGCTGTGCCGGGACTTCGAGAGCCCGGAGGCCGCCATCACCGCTGCGCGAGAAATTCTGCCCTTCGAGCCGCGCGCTATGCTGTTGCGGCCGGCGGGACCAGCTACGCGGCTTTGCTGGACGCTCGAGGGGGAGCAGGACGACGTCGCGCAGCGCGCCCGCCAGACCCAGGGCCGAGCCGTCGAAGCGGTGGCGTGGGAGCTGCTGCGGGCAGAGGCGGCGGGTCTCGCGATCGCGCCGGAGGGTTGCATGCGCGTTCGTGTATCGGGGCGCGTCAGTGACGTACTGGCGATCTGGAAGGAGCTCAGAGAGTGCGCGGGGGAGGCTTCGTTGCGCATGGCACTGCCGCTGATGGGCAGTGTCGTGGCCGAGGTCCCGGCTGTTGCGCTCGAGCCGATCTACGCGCGGGCCCGGGAGCGGTACTGGGCCGTGCATGTCGAACGGGCGACGCCCGAGCAAAAGGCGGAGCTCGATGTGTTTGGCCCGGCTCCCGAAGCGCTTCCACTCATGCGCGCGCTAAAGCGGCGCTTCGACCCCGAGCGCGTGCTTTCTCCCGGCCGCTTCGTGGGGGGCATTTGAGTTCCGTGGCGACGCCTGACTCCGAGCACGAGGCGGCTCCCTCAGCGGGACTGATCGACTACCAAGCAACGCTGGACTGTGTCCACTGCGGTCTCTGCCTCCCCCACTGTCCTACCTATCAGGAGACGGGGCGCGAGACGAGCTCGCCGCGCGGGCGCATCCAGCTGATGCGCGGTGTGGCCGAGGGTCGCCTCGACCTGGACGAGCGTGTGACGCAGGAGATGTACCTCTGTCTGGCCTGTCGTGCGTGTGAGTCCGCCTGCCCCGCCGGGGTGCGCTACGGACGTCTGATCGAGAGCATGCGAGCCGAGATCGATGCTCGGGGCGCTCGTCCGCGGACCCGACGCTGGCTCGAGCGTACGCTGCTACGCCGGGTCGTGGGCTCGCCTCGGACCTTGCGCGCGCTGTGCGGCGCGCTGCGCTTTTACCAGCGCAGAGGGCTGCGACGTCTGGTTCGAGGTAGCGGTCTGCTGCGCTTGCTGCCGCCTCTGGCCCGCGCCGAGCGCATGCTGCCCGAGCTCCCTCAACCGTTTCGCCCGCCTCTCGTCGTACCCGCAGAGGCTCCGCGTCGCGGGCGGGTAGCGTTCTTCTCGGGCTGCCTCATGCCCGAGTTCTTCGCGCAGGTGAATGCCGCGACGCTGACGGTGCTGGTGAAGAACGGCTTCGAGGTATCGATTCCCAGGAACCAGCGCTGCTGCGGTGCGCTGCAGCTTCACTGTGGGGATCCTCGCGCCGCTGAACGTCTGCTGCGCAAGAATCGAAGTGTCTTTCGGCTCGACAACTTTGATTCGATCGTGGTCAACTCCGCGGGCTGCAGCGCGACGCTCAAGGAGTATCCGGGCGAGTTTGCGAGCAAGGTACGGGACGTCTCCGAATTCTTGCACGAGGCTGGTTTGAGGCCGCCAGAGAGGGCCCTCAAGCTGCGCGTTGCGTACGACGACCCCTGCCATCTGCTCCACGGGCAGCGTGTGGCGGACGCGCCGCGTGCGCTGTTGCGTGCGATTCCGGGCCTCGATCTCTTCGACCTGCCCGGCACACAGGACTGCTGTGGTGCGGCCGGAATCTACAATCTGACACACGTCGAGATGTCCTCACGCCTTCTCTCACGCAAGCTCACGGCTATCCGTGAAACACGTCCCGCGGTCGTAGCCACGGGCAACCCCGGCTGTCTGCTCCAGATCGGCTACGGCGTACGCAAGGCCGGCCTCGACGTCGATGTCTTGCATCCCGTCGAGCTCCTCGCCCGTGCCTACGGTACCGGCTGACTACTTGTAGAGGAAGGCGTCGGCGGTTTCGCCGGGCAGGCGCACGCGCGGGAAGGCGGCCAGGCCGAAGTCTTCGAGCCCGCCCTTGAGCACGATCTCGACGGGGAGCAGCGACTCGACGGGCCGGATCTTACCGTACTTCTCGGTGGTGCTCAGGAACACCGCGTCTGAGCGGGCCGAGGGGCGCATGTCCGGCTCGTCCAGCAGACCGAGTCGGGCACGTTCGAAGAAGAGATCACGTTGCGGGTCCGGGTCCGGCAGCTCGCGCTCGTCCGTGACGAGGCGGCGATAGCTGGCGAGCTCCAGGGCCGCAATGAAGTGGGTAAAGCGCTCGGGCGGTACCTTGTGCACGACGGGCTTCTTGCCCACCAAAGAGATCTCCACCAGGGTGAGGCCGAGCAGCGTGATTCCTTCATCCGCCATCTCGCCGTTGTCCTTGTCGCCGTCGAGAAGTTCCTTCTTCAGACCGAGCGCGCCCGGAGCCCAGAGCTCTGGGTACTCGAGCAGGAAGTCTTTGGAGAGGCGAATGTGTTGCGGTGAGGCCGTGGTGATGAGCTTTTGCAGCTCGCGCCGAGCGGTTTCAGCTTGGGGCGTATCGCTGTACTCGCTCATCACCGAACGGTAGATCGACGCACGTACGTCCACACGCGGGTGACGCTCGGCGGCGGCCAGCGTCCGCTTCGCGATTTCTTCCCGGTACCAGGCGATCTTCTCCGGGTCGGGATGCTTGTGTCCGCGATGGTGCTCGAGGGCCTGGCTCCAGCTCTTGCGTGCCGCGTACAGACTCTCCAGCTCGCGGTGCACCTCCTCGGCGTGATTTCCCTCGGGGAAGTGTGCGATGTAGCGCTCACCGGCTAGCAGTACACCGCCGCCGAATTGCGCACGTGCGCCCGAGTACTGCGCCAGCCGTACGGGCATGCTCACGATCGATGAAGCGAGCCCCGGCAGGCCCAGCAGCCACTCGACGGGTCGCGGCAGGTCTCGCTTCGGGGGCCCGTTCGCGAACCGGCCCAGCCAGATCCAGCGGATGCGTTCTCCACGGTCGCTGCGGCGTGCCGCGAGGTAGTACGCGTAGGGGTTCTGCTCCGGGTCGCGCATGGCCCAGCTCGCGTGCCGCGCCATCGTGCTGCGACGCGGATCCAGCTCGGCGATGTCTTTCATCGCATCGAAGAACTCGTCCTCCTCGTCCCGCGCGAGATACCAGTAGGCCTGGAGGAAGCGCACCTCGTCCCAGAGCGGTCCGGCCTCGTGTCGGTCTTCCCAGGCCCGGGCGTGGCGCGCGACGTCGTCGGGCGGCGCCTCGAGCACCGCCCGCGCGAGCTGCTCGAATTCCGCGGCCGCCTCCGCATCCAGCGGGATTCCAACGACACTGCGCGCCCCCAGACTCTCCTGAATCAACGCGTCGCGTTTTTGAAGCGCAGTCTCCGCGCGTTCGCGCAGCTTGCGCGCGTGCTTGTCATCGGGGATCAAGCGGTCCGCGCGATCGAGGTGGGCGACCGTGGCCTCGGGTCCGCCGGCCTCCATGGCACGCTCGGCGGCAGCGAGCGCCTTCTCGTGCAGCTGCTCCCGCAGCTGTCCCTCGTAGAGTTCGATCTTCTCCTCCACCCACTCGCTCTCGGGCGCGTCCGGGTAGCGCTCGACGAACTCCTGGTAGGCGACCAGGGCCTGCCTCTCCTGCGTGGTAGCTTCCGGGAACTGGTGCACGACCAGTAGTGACGTGAGTGCGGCACGGGTCGCCTCGACCACGGAGAGCACCCCTCCCATGAAAAACCGCACCACGGGTGCCGATAGCCGGTTGAAGACTGTTCCGATTTTGTACATCCGGTCTTCATGGAGCCGCTTCTCGGCTATGTGCAGCGGCTGCTCTTCGATTGAACGCTCCAGTCGCCTGCGCAGCACGGGATCGAGATCCGGATCTTTCAGCAGCGCCTGCGCGTGATCCAGATAGCCGTCGCTTCCATTGAGCGCGTACAGCAGGTCCAATCCGTTGTCGGCAAGGCCGCTTGGCTGCCCCCCGCGCGCCTCGGCCGCCGCATCATATGCCTCTATCGCATCCAGCATCTCGGCCGCGTTGTCGGGCCGATTCGCCAGGGCGAGTGCAGCCAGTCGTCCTGCGGAGCGTTCCACGTCGTCGGGCAGTGGAGAGCGCGGGGCGCTTTCGTACACCAGAGGTGAGCGCTCTGCGGGCAATAGCCCCTGTGGACCCGCGCATGCGCAGAACGTGAGCGCTAGGCCGGCAAGGCTACTCGCGGAGTAGCTTCTCATTGTAGACCTCGAGGGTGAAGGCCAGGTACGCCTCGAGCTTGCGTGCGGCCTCCACCTTTACGACTGCACCGTCTCGTTGGGACACGGCCTCATACAGACGTGTCGCGCCGAAGGCATATTCGTCGAAGGTTCCAGGATCGAACTTGAGCGATGTGGGCGGCGAGCGCCTGACGTACTGGCGCGAGAGATCGGCGTACAGATCGGCGAGGCTCAGAAGGTGGCGATCGCGGTTCTTGCTCTGGGAGTGCTCCTGGACCAGATGCTGGTACTGCTGCAGCGCGATCACGTTCAGCCATGGCTCGATCGCGCGCCGCGCTCGGAAATACTCCGCACGTGCGACGGCGGCGCGCTCGCTCTCCTCGCGTACGACCGCAACGTAGTGGGTGCCCTCGACATCTGTTTCGAGGTCTTTGAGCAGCTGGAGGCGCCGATCGAACTCCGCCATCGCCTCTCCCGGAGTCGCTCCCGAGGCGGGCTCAATCCGGCTGGCCTTGTCGAGCGTCTCGCACACGGACCTGGAGAGATAGGTCTCCTCGCGCAGAGGCGAGTCGAGGTCCATCACTCGATCGTAATGTCGGGCTGCAAGCTCGTACTCGGTTACGCGCTCCAGCGCACGGCCCTTCCCGAACAGGATCACATCGACCAGATAGCCAGAGCGGAACTTCTCTGCATGGAGCTCCTCCAGAGCTTCGAGTCGGCTGAGCACCGCGCGATAGATGTTCTTGCCCGTAAAGTCCCGCGCTGGCGGAAAGCGGTAGGTGTCGTCGTCGACATGCAGACGCAGCACCGAGATCACTTCGAGCACGCTTTCGGTGGGCGCGTAAACCGGATTGGGGCCTTGCTGAGAGCTGCAAGCGAGGAGTAGAGCCAAGAGTGGTAGCGAGCGTCTCAAACCCTCTTGGTCCGGGGTTTCGCAACCAGGTTCAGCATCTTCTCCGTCGCGATCACGGCTGCGGCAACCTGGTCGGAGTCGACCGCGAGGGTCGAGAACGGCTCCCCGCGCTTGCCCATGCGCCAGGTGATCACGGTCTCCACGAGCGCGCCCGTCTTCCCTCCCGGCGGAATGCGGACCTTGAAATCCACCAGCGTTGGGAGCTTGAGCTTGAGCTTTCGGGTTGCCTTGGCCAGGGCCTGCATGAAGGCGTCGTAACCTCCGTCTCCCGTCGAGCTGGCTTCGACTCGCTGCCCCTGGTAGCGGAGTCTGAGCTTCGCGCTCGGAAGGTCATCGTTGGTCGAAAGAATTTCGTAGTTCTCGATGCGGACGAGGTGCTCGGCGGGCGTCTTGAGCACGTCCGCGATGATCATGGGCAGATCCCCTGCCGTCACGGTGTGCTTCTTGTCCCCCAGCTCGATGATTCGCTGTAGCACGAGGTCACGGTTCTCGGGCAGGAGCTTGATGCCGAGCGCCGAGAGGTTCTGATCCAACGATGCTTTCCCGGACATCTTCCCCAGGGCGTAGCTACGCCGACGTCCGAATCGGCTCGGCAGCAGTTTGGTGGCGTAGAGGTTCGCCTTGCTGTCTCCATCCGCGTGAATGCCGGCTGTCTGAGTGAACACATCGCGCCCCACCACCGGTGCATTATCGCCGATGAGCTTGCCGGAGAAGGTGGCCACGACCTCGCTGATGCCCGTGAGCTTGCTTTCGTTGATGCGGGTGCGGAAAGAGCTCAGATCGTGCAACGAGGCGACCACCTCTGCCAGGCGGGTATTGCCCGTTCGCTCTCCCATGCCGTTTACACTGGTGTGCAGTCCGCGTGCACCGGCCTCGACCGCGGCGAGGCAGTTCGCCGTCGCTAAGCCGTAGTCGTTATGTGCGTGAAATTCGAACGGGATGTCGGGCCAGGTTCGGGTCATCAGGGCTACGTAACGCTCCGTGTCCGATGGGTTCAGAATGCCCAGCGTGTCCGGCAGGAAGACGCGTTTCACACCGAGCCCGCTCAGATTGGAGGTGTGAGCGAACACGTAGTCGAAGCTATCTTGGACGCCGGAAGACCAGTCCTCCAGAAACACGTTCACCAGGAGACCTCGCCGCCGCGCATAACGAATAGTGTCGGCAATCTCCTTGAAGTGACGCTCCGGCGTGATGCGAAGCTGCTTCTCGCAGTGGGCGCGCGAGCCCTTGGTGAGCAGGTTCAGGACCGCGCCGCCATGTTTGACGATCCAGTCCACCGACTTCTTGCCGTCGACAAAGCCGAGGAGCTCAATGCGATCTGCGCACTTGTTCTTGCGCGCCCAAGCCGTGATGCGCTGCACCGCGGTCGCTTCACCCGGCGAGATGCGAGCCTGCCCGAACTCGATGCGGTCGACGTTCACCTCGCGCAGCAGGAGGCGCGCGATCTGGATCTTTTCGGCCGGCGTATACGAGACGTTTGGCGTCTGTTCTCCGTCTCGGAGCGTCGTATCGAGAATCTGGATGGTCTGGCGTGCCACGGCTCTGAGTTTACCGCCTACCCTGCGGGAGGCACCCCGACGCGCTCGATCCGAGCCGCGGATCCGGTTAGCTTCTGCCATTCTGCGCACGTGGTGCACACGCATGGAGTCCCCCGTCAGGCTGTGGGCTCCCCACGTTTCGTGCGCAAGATCGACTCCAAGCGTCAGCGCACGGGGTGGTTTCAGCTGGCCTCGGCGCCGGCCGATTCAAGCTGTGGCCTCAGCCGCCGCCCCCCAGCGAAACCGCCGCGCCGAAGCGCGGTTTAACCTAACGAAAGGGTCGACTCATCGACGGACACTATGATCGATGACGACGCTCGACTTATGCTCCGAGTGCGGGGGGGAGACCGGCGCGCCTTCGAGGAGTTGTTTCGCCGCTACACTCCACCCCTGGTGGGTTTTCTGGGGCGCATGGTCCCCGAGCGAGCCCGCGCCGAGGAGCTAGCGCAGGAGGCGTTCTTGCGGATCTATCAGGCACGTGACCGCTACGAGCCGAAGGCTCGGTTCTCGACCTGGTTGTTCTCGATCGCGAACAACCTGGCCCTGAACGAGCTCGCCCGCAGCTACCGCAAGCGGGAGGCGCCGCTCGAGGGATCGGGCGTCGATCAGCTGGAGGCCCCACAAACCCCTGTCGACGAGGGCCTCGAGGAGCGACGCGCCTTGAGAGCCGTCGAACAGGCGCTTGCGGCTTTACCGGAGCGCCAGCGTGCCGCGCTGCTCTTGCGCGCCGGGCGCGGTCTGGGCTACGCCGAGATCGCGGAGGTCATGGGTACGAGCAGCGCGAGCGTTAAGAGCCTGATCCACCGCGCGCGCGAGAACCTGGT
>Ga0255048_10002917_pt1 | contig 10629 bp, 21 predicted proteins | sample JV7_2_2_MG_FD_183619 | JGI IMG/M metagenome (GOLD analysis project Ga0255048, IMG submission 183619) | Seawater microbial communities from Jervis Inlet, British Columbia, Canada - JV7_2_2 | ecosystem: Environmental > Aquatic > Marine > Inlet | place: Canada: British Columbia | collected 2016-10-06
TATGAAATCTACTCAATTAAAAATTAGTAGAAAATGGAATTCAATGATGTCGGGCATAAAACTAAAAGGTAAAAACGGTTTATATACACCGGCATCTTTTAGCCACATTTACAAACTAAAGACTACTCAAATGTCTAATGACAAAGGCACTTGGTTTGGTTGGGAAGTAAGTAAAGTTGGTCCTATTACTGACGCGAGTATCTATCAACAAGCTAAATCGTTTTCTGAAAGCATCTCTAAAGGTGCAGTGAAAGCGAAGCATGGTGAAGAGAAACCAGCGGAAAGTAAAAGCATTATATAATTCCTTCGGGAATGTGCACAGCGTGGGCCATGAGGGAGACTGAGTGGCCCGCGTAGACAGGATAATTATGCAAGAGTATATAAAGATATTTAATGGCTATAGACATGCGTATGGTATCGCAGATTGGACTAACGCTGTCATTGATCCCGAGAACGGTAAAAAGAAACCGGTCTACAGGTGGAACTACGAAGAATTTACTGACACAATTTATCAAGAACATTTAGAAGGAAACATATCTGTTGGAATACAACCTACTAATGAGAAAGGTAGTGCGATATTTGGGGTTATAGATGTAGACCCAAAACAATATGAAAACTTTGACAAAAAATTTTATTTAGAAACTATTCAAGAATATAAACTACCACTAGTACCCGTTGAATCTAAAAGTGGCGGCCTACATTTATATTTATTTATGAATGAGTTTGTGCAATCAACAGTTATTGTATCATTCTTAAGCAATCTATTACCTATATTTAATCTTAAACCAGACTGTGAAATATTTCCTAAACAAACACAACTGACAAAGGATCCGGAAACAGGGATCATGAAACCAGGACAATTTATAAATCTACCTTACTATGGCGGAGAAAGAAAGGCTGTTAATATTGATGGCACTTTCTTTACACTAGATCAGTTTGTAAAAGTTGTTGATGCAAACATAACGACAGTAGAAGAACTAAAAACACTTACAGAAGACATGGAAAAACAATCTATGGAAGGTGTAGATGAAGATTTTTTAGATGGACCACCGTGTCTTGCTCTGATTTCTAAGATATCTAACCAGGAAACTTTTGATGGTAAGGACAGATTTATGTATAATTACCATGTGTTTGTAAAGATGAAGTATGCAGATACATGGGAGCAAAAAGTAAAGAATGCACCAGTAAAATATTTTGCAAGAGAACACGCCAATGCGTGGGATGATAATAAATTAAAACAAAAAACAAGATCATGGAACAGATCAGAAAAAGGTTACACTTGTAACCAAAGTCCTATCAGTGATTTTTGTAAAAAAGGTATCTGTGTTAAAAAGAAGTTTGGAATACTAGCAGGATCAAAAGGACAGTATCCTGTGTTAACAAACTTAAGAAAGATAGATATAGAACCGGACCCAGAATATGAATTTGATGTAACCAAACCAGATGGTATTGGTAAAGCAACTGTACACTGTAGAACTATTGAGCATGTAACAGACCAACGTAAACGTAGAAACTCGATAGCAAAAGCTGCAGGGTTTCCACCACCAATTATAAAAGCACCAGAAGATCAAACAGTATTAGAAGCATTATTCCAAACACAGAAAGTAATTAATCCACCAGTCGGTACATCACCAAAAGAAAAACTACATGATGTATTACATGCAAAAATAAATGGACCTAAAGCTATGAACGATGCATCATTTAAATCTGGTACAGTATTAATAGAAGATGGTTATGCATACTTTAAGTTTGATAAATTTTACGACAAACTAAAATCTAAAAACTGGAAACATGGTGAAGACAAGACAGGTGTTATGATGAAGACTAACTATAAGAGTTGTGACATAGATTTCTTAGATCAAAAAAGATTTCCAACAAAAGAAAAAGGTAAATATAATACACCAACTAAGAATGTGGTGTCAATAAACATAGAACAGTTTGAAGATGTTAAAATTAATCACACTAAACTAAAACACAACACGGAGATAATGTAATGAATTGTTGGCACTGCGGACATGAATTAATATGGGGAGGGGACCATGATACCGAAGATAATGAGGATTATGATATAGTTAGTAACTTATCGTGTCCCGAGTGTCATGCAGCGGTTGACGTGTGGCATCCATCAGAAAAATTAATAAAAGAATATAAAGATTATGAAGATAAAAAATGAGCGTTAGAAAAATATTAGGTCCTCCAGGTACGGGTAAGACAACAAAATTATTAAAGTATGTTAAAACATTTTTAAAACTAGGTACACCTATTGACAAGATTGGTTACTTTGCATTTACAAAAAAAGCTGCAGAAGAAGCAGTAGATAGAATGTTAGATGCATATCCTAAACTACAGAAAAAAAATTTAAAACATTTTAGAACACTACACTCGTTAGCATTTACAAGACTTGGATTAAAAAAATCTGAAGTTATGCAAGATGAGCACTATGAAGACATCGGTAGGCAGCTTGGAATAGAAGTTACTGTATATTCTAACGGCCAAGAAAAAACTGGTTTTGTAGATTCAGACAGTGAATATTTTAATCTTATTAATGCAGCAAGAATTAAAAATGTAACTATTGAAGAAGAGTATAACACCGACATGTATTCAGAAGATATAGATAAACATATGTTGCAAATATTAAAAGACGAAGTGGATAACTATAAATACTCTTACAAGTTAGTAGACTTCACTGATATGATTGAAAAATTTAATGTGGCAGAATTGTGTCCGAAATATGACGTAATATTTGTAGATGAAGCACAGGATTTATCGCCAATACAGTGGAAAATGTACGATATACTTAAGAAAAACTCTAAACATATTATCTTAGCTGGCGATGATGATCAAGCTATTTATGGTTGGGCAGGTGCAGATGTGCAGAGGTTTCAAACCGAGCCTGCAAAAAACATTATTTTGCCACAATCTTACAGGGTGCCACAAGCAGTACAGCAGATAGCAGATCAAATATTAAATCGTATACCCGACAACAGAAGAATTAAAAAACAATGGGCATCACGTCCTGAAGGAGGAAGTGTGAATTATGTGACATCAATAGAAGATGTACCATTACATCAAAGTGATTGGTTAATATTAGCTAGAACAAATGACAAATTAAAAAAATTAAAATCAATTTTAAAAGAAATGGCTATTTATTTTGAAATAAAAGATAGGAAAAGTTATAAAACGAGATTGTATACGGCAGTAAAACATTACACAAGATGGACTAATGGAGACAAACTTTCTTTGTCTGAATGTAAAGACTTGTTTGAATATTTAGAACTAGATCAAGAATTAAAAGAAGAAAGAATGTATGATTTGCAGGAGTTTGGTTACAATACTACTGATGAGTGGTACGAAGTTTTCAAATCAGATCCAGAAGAATGTTTATACATAAGAGAAATGTTACGTAATAAAGAAGAGTTATCACATCCGGCTAGAGTAAAACTATCTACAATACATTCAGCAAAAGGTGGTGAAGCTACAAATGTTTTATTAATTTTAGATAATACAAAAAAAATAAGAGAATCAGTAGACAAAAGCGAAGACAAACATGATGAAGAACATAGAGTTTGGTATGTAGGTGTCACTAGAACCAAACAAAATTTATATATAATGACGCCAAAAAGGGAGGATAGAAGTTATGACATCTAAGAAAGAAAATCCATACTTAAAACAAGTTTCGGGGACACATTACATGTATATGGAAATACAGCCCGCAGATTTTATAAACAAGAACAAATTGCTTTTTGCAGAAGGCAATGCTATAAAATACATATGCAGACACTCGAAGAAAGGCGGAGTAGAAGACATCGATAAAGCAATACATTACTTAGAAATGATTAAAGAAAGGGACTATGGAACCAAATAATCACATACCATTTTACATGGGGCTATTTACTTGCCTACTGATTTTTTGTTATCTGGCATTATGAATGAGTTTTTAAAAGTAAGATTAAAACTAGAAGCAGCTCGTAAAAAAATAGAGAAAATATATAGAGAAAATCAAGTTATGAAAAGAAGATTACTTAAATATGAAAAACAAGGAATGATTTACTACAACAATAAAAAGGCTTTAAATGAAAATACCAGTATTTAGTGCACAAACAGAATGGGTTATACCCAAAGAATTTCCAGATTTAAGACAGGTTGACGAGATTGCAATTGACCTGGAGACAAGGGACCCAGACTTAATTAAAAAAGGATCTGGTGCAATTATAGGTAATGGAGAAGTTATAGGAATAGCAGTAGCGACTGCACATTACAAAGGATACTTTCCAATAGCACACCAGGGTGGTGGCAACATGGATCGTAAGAAAGTTTTAGAATGGTTTAAAGATACTTTAAGCACTACTTCTACAAAAATATTCCACAATGCAATGTATGATGTGTGTTGGATTAGGGCTATGGGTTTTAAAATTAATGGAAGAATTGTAGATACAATGATAGCGGCAGCTGTGACTGATGAAAATAGATTTAGATATGATCTCAATAGTTTGTCATGGAAGTATTTAGGTTTTGGTAAAAACGAGGCTGCACTTGCAGAAGCAGCAGCTGAATGGGGTATAGATCCAAAGTCAGAAATGTACAAACTGCCATCATTAAATGTTGGAACATATGCAGAAAGAGACGCAGAAGCTACGTTTGGTTTGTGGCAAGAAATGAAAAAAGAAATTATATCACAAGATTTAGAATCTATATTTGATTTAGAAACAGATTTATTTCCATGTCTGGTTGACATGAGATTTAAGGGTGTAAGAGTTGATGTAGAAGCAGCACACAATCTTAAGAAGACATTGATAGGCGAAGAGAACGCTTTACTAAATGCTATTGAAAAAGAAACTAATGTACGACCACAGATTTGGGCCGCAAGTAGTATAGCAGAAGTGTTTGAAAATTTAAAGATAAAGTTTGAACGAACTGAAAAAACACAAGCACCTAGTTTTACAAAAAACTTTTTACAAGAACACGAGCATCCTGTTGTTAATATGATTGCAAAGGCGAGAGAGGTTAACAAAGCACACACAACTTTTATAGATTCTATTCTACGTTACGAACACAAAGGTAGAATACATGCAGAGATAAACCAATTAAGAAATGCAGGTGGTGGTACGGTTACAGGAAGATTCTCTTATCAGAATCCTAACTTGCAACAAATTCCAGCACGTAACAAAGATCTTGGACCAAAGATCAGATCATTATTTATACCAGAAGAAGGCTGTAAGTGGGGTTGCTTTGACTACTCGCAACAGGAACCACGTCTTGTTGTACACTACGCAGCATTATATAAATTACCGTCAGTGTATGACGTAGTAGAGTCTTATCAAAATGATTCTGGCGCAGACTTTCACCAGACCGTAGCAGACATGGCAGAGATACCTAGAACACAAGCGAAGACAATTAACCTTGGTTTGTTTTATGGTATGGGTAAAGCTAAACTGCAAGCAGAGTTGGGTGTATCTAAAGACAAAGCTAATGAATTATTTAATACGTATCACGCAAAGGTACCTTTTGTTAAACAACTGATGGACAAAGCATCTAACAGAGCACAAGATCGTGGACAGATAAGAACTTTACTTGGTAGACTATGCAGGTTTCATCTATGGGAACCAAACAGTTTCGGTATGCATAAGGCAATGACGCACGAAGATGCACTCCAGGAACATGGACCGGGGATCAAGAGAGCTTACACATATAAATCTTTAAATAAATTAATACAAGGATCAGCTGCTGACATGACAAAAAAATCTATGTTAGAATTATATAAAGAAGGTATTGTGGCCCATATACAGATCCATGATGAGCTTTGTATATCAATAGAAAATGGCGATCAGGCAAAAAAGGTTATTGAGATTATGGAACAAGCTGTTACTTTAGAAGTACCAAACAAAGTAGATTACGAACACGGTACTAACTGGGGTAGTATAAATGATTAATGATTTATCTTAGAACTTGATTAATGAATTATTAACCGGTAAGATATGCTCCTTAAAACTTGGAGGAAGAGGATGATAAATAAATACAAAGATAAATTTATGGTCTGGCAATTAAACTACAGAACAGAAATAATATGTGCTGCAGTTGGTTTTGTGTTAGGATCTATTATATTCTAATAATGACACTGGAGGTGGCCAGGAATGAATTATTATTTCACAGGAATATTGATTGTATTATTTGTCCTAATGGCCTTCTTTATAGAACCGGGGTACATGCCTAAATGATTGACAGATTTCTACATAATTTTTTTGGTAGTATAGACCGAATTTGTGAAGCTATTGCTAATGCTATGGCTGGACCGAGATGTCAATGTAAAAAGAAAAATAAAAACTCTAAAAGAACCTACAAACATAAAAAAGACCACGGCACAGATATAAGTTTTGAGAATGAGGTAAACAATGGAAAATAAACCATTAAACATATCAGAGTCTGCAGCTGTACAGATGCCGATGAAGACGGTTGCTAGTTTAATTATTCTCGTTGGAATGGGCGTACTCGGATACACAGAGCTGACTTCAAGATTAGTATCTCTGGAGACATCACGTGAACTGTTTGAAAATGATTTACTTAAAAAATCAGAACAGGTCCCTGTGGACCAGGAGCAACATTTTTTATTGGAAGATTTATACAAATCCGTTGAGAAAATGGAGAAGACTCAAGAGATGAATATGACAAACAAAGTCAACATAGAATTTCTTAATACACAATTAGAAAAAGCATTAAGTGATATAGAAGATTTAAAAGATAAGGTAAGGGCAAATGGCAACGGGGCGCATTAATAGAAAAGTATTAGATCACATCGCACAGATAAATAAAGAAAGTAAAGCTGCGAGTTTAGCAAAAAATTTAAAAAAAGAAGTAGAAACCGGCAAGAATGGTACACAAAAATATGTTATCAAGCAAGGTGAAAACAAAGGTAAAACAGTATGACAGAGTTAGTGGTAGCCTTACTTATGATTATTAACGGAGAGATTAAAGAGGCGCGTATACAAGGGTCTATGTCTGAATGTTTAAAAGGCAAACGTACAGCTAAACGTCAGTTAAAACCTGAAGGACATGTCAGATATCAATGCATAAAGTCAATGGCTGAACTTGAAGAAAATATAGATGGATCTTTGTCGATAAAAAAGTTAATAATAGAGTAATGAAAATACAGGCAGAAGTAGTTAATGGTAAGTGTCCAACATGTGATCAATATACAACTTTAGTTGGTCTTGATAAAGCTTTCTATAGATGCATGAATTGTGGATCAGACTTAGAACAACACATCAATGGTAAAATAACTTACTTACCTATTATGTCATCGCGCTCTGATGGCAGTGCTCATTTTGTAAAGGAGTGGAAAGATGGATAAAAAAAAGAAACTACAAAAACATAGCAAACATCATAGTAAAAAACATATGAAAGAAATGAAAACCGATATGAAAAAAGGTGATTCATTTGCAAAAGCACACAAGAAAGCACTAAAAAAAGTTGGTAAGTAGTGGCTAAAAAATTTAAATCGTTTGAAACAAGGGACCAACCTAAAAAACGTGGGCCTCGTAAGCATAAAAAATCATTAAATAAGAACGAAAAACGTCAAAAACGTACTCGAAGATATAAAGGCCAGGGTAAGGGTTGACAGATATAACATAATATCCTATATATAAGACATGAAAGAACTAATAAAATATAATAAAAGTTTGTTAGAAGTTGCAGATCAAAAATTAAAGCGGTTGATCGAAACCGAACATGACATAAATCATCCGGGTCCATACTTTGATATGGTTAACAAGCAACTTGATTATGTAAACACGCTTAAAGAAAGGATAAAACTTATAGATGAAAAAATTGACAATAACAGGAAGTAACATTAGTCAGAAACAATGGTCTAATCTTATCTTAGAATTAAATATTATGAAAAAAGCATGGAAGCCTTATGCAAACATCGAGATCCAGGGAACAGGGATCAAGAAGATAATTGCATTTGGAAATAAAGTTGGTAATGAAGAGAAATAATGGATCTAATAATATTACAGGATGGTTTATATCATCTAGTGCCGATAACAGCCGAACTTCTAATAGGTGAAACTTGGGAAGATTGTTTTGATTTGTGTAATATTGTAAGAAAAAAAATTGCTTTGCATGACTTTCAAGTAAACATGCATGTTATAAAAGATGGTACATTCTTTTTTGGATGTATCTGTAAATAGAATTGAAAGCTCAAGGGCGTACATATCTTGCCAATGGCATTTCCCTGGACGTAAGCAGTGACCGCAAGGTAGCAACCTGGAGTTTGGCCGGCTGTTAGTACGTCGACGGAAAGCAGCCGGTTTGATATGAATTACGTTTCTATTTTACCTTCGTCTTTGTGGGGAATACAAGTAAACTGAGGATATAATAGATTATTATTTATAGTTTCTTTAGTAAAAGTACCTTCCGCATATATAATTTCATAAGATTCAGATAAGCCTGCCCTTACACAATCGTGGTGATCCTCAAATACTTTAGGGTATTCTTTATGGGTATAACACTCTCCACTTATTATAGAACAAATATAAACTGTTAGTAAAAATTTCATTGACACCTATTGTAATTTGTGAGATAAATCCCACATGATATTAATTAAAGAAAGGAGTATATCACAATGACGGATATAACTAAATATAAAAATGTATCATTGAGTCACAAAACATATGACTTGATTGATAGAATAAGAAAAGTAATACAACCAGATACGGTTCTAAGTAGATCACAAACTATTAGTATTTTAGTAAATGAGAAAGCGAGGAAACTAAATGGAAAAGTCAAAGAAAAATAAAATAATTTGTCCTACCTGTAAGGGAAATGGTTACATCAAAGTACCTTATAGATCGGCTAAAGAAGAAGTTACCGCACAATGTAGTGTCTGTAATTCTCAAGGAGAGGTGGATGCAGACAGTGTTGATGATATTATCATTGATGCTGACGGTATTCATAGATTACAATGAAGGGACCGGAAGATCTTTTAGAACAAAATAAAAAACAAATAGAATATTTACAACGTCAATGTCGTAAAGCAGGTAAAACTATATTAGATTTAGAGACACAAAAAATAGGTCTTAAAAAAGAAATAGATAGACTTGCAGAAGAAAACGATAACTTACGACGAATGTTAGATGCCTAGATGTACTAAACATATCAAGGGCGATCGTGCCGAACTGATTGCCCAGGAATTTTTTATTGAAAAAGGTTTCTATGTGTTTAATAATATATCTCAACATGGCCCCGCAGATTTAGCGGTCATGGACAAAGATGGAAACATTATGCTTGTTGACGTTAAAGCATTGAGTTTACGAACAAAAAACGGTTGGAAAGTTAATCGTGTTCCAACCAAAGAACAGGATAAGTTAGGTATTGAATTAGTGTTTGTTAATTTAGATACGAAAGAAGTATTAGATGAGGTGCCTAACGCAAGATACAAAGATAACGTAGTTAATTTAAAATGGTACAAGAAATGGATAAAAAGTGAAAACAATTAGAAAGGTAAAAAATGAAAACAGATATGATACAGAATATGAAAAAAAATGAGTGTGTTGTTTTTAACATGCAACTATCTCCAGATTATAAATTTACTAAAAACCAAGAAAAACTTTATTCTTTTTGTTATGAAAAAGATTTAAAAACTTTACAAGAAGGTGGAGAAGTAGTTCTTAAAATAGGAAAAAGTATATCGGTTGCACAAAGATTACAAAGTTTTCATAATTCTTCTCCTGAAAATGTTTGTGAACTTTTTCAAACTAGTTTTTGGCAAATTGAATCACCGGATAAAAAAGAAAGACCTTTTGTATTAGACCTTGAAGATTTTATAAAAATTTTATTTTCGAACGATCCTAGAGTTAAACATGTTAAAGGTGAGTGGTATAAGTTATCTTTGGGAGTTTTAAAATTTTATTTTGATTGTTTAAAAAACCTACCTGAATTTATTAAAGCCGGAAAATGGCCAACTTTTTATAACAAACTTGAATTAGACCCTGATCATTTAGTTAATAAACTAGATAAATATGAAATAAAACAAGAAAAAGTTATAACTAATGTAGAAACACAAATTAAAAAAATTAGAGAAGAATGTCAAAAATTAGATCCTCTTGTTGAAGAAATGGAAATAGTATGTAAAGAAAAACAGAAATTTTTAAAAAAGTTTAGTGAAGAAACTTTAGCATTAAGATCTCTTCTAAAATTTAGAGGAAACCCTGAATCAGAAAAATTAGAAAATAAATCATTTATAAATTATGATACTTTGTTTCACATTGGATATGAAATTAGACAAATGATGATGAACGGATCACAATATTATGGAAATTGGAGTGAAGATGTTCATGAAGATTATGAACATTATTTTTTAAAATCTTTAAAAAGTGTCGATAATATGCCTTATGATTTTTTTGAAATAGAGGAAGAAAATCCAGAAGGAGATAAATTATATTATAATAAAGCTATATTTGCACAATATTCAATTAGTGATGTAAGGAAAAAAATTTACCAAAGTCTTACTAAAAAAAATTGGTTAGCTGAAGTTAAGAAAAATGTCCCTTCTAATGGACCTTCTAAAATAAAAAAATGGATTTTAGAACAAGAAGAAAAAAGAGATAATGAAAGGTAAAAAAATGATAGATTTAT
>Ga0255048_10002918_pt1 | contig 10629 bp, 7 predicted proteins | sample JV7_2_2_MG_FD_183619 | JGI IMG/M metagenome (GOLD analysis project Ga0255048, IMG submission 183619) | Seawater microbial communities from Jervis Inlet, British Columbia, Canada - JV7_2_2 | ecosystem: Environmental > Aquatic > Marine > Inlet | place: Canada: British Columbia | collected 2016-10-06
AGCCGGTGACGGCATGTGGTGGGTGCGGTGCGTGTTGATTTGGTATGAATTGCTCATTGGTATTCTGGCCCCTCAAGTTCGGCGTCGGTCACTTGCCGGATAAACGTCCAGTCACGTAGCCGCCAGCCCTGCTTCACGCTGCCCCAGGTCGGGTCGTAATAGAATCCGTTGACTGACACAATGGCGTGGTCCTGGAAGCCGCGCTTGCCGAACAGCAACACGTCTGCCTCGTACCCGTTGTCGCGCAGGATACGGGCATAGCGGCCTGCCTTGTTGGTGCAGTCGTTCTTGCCGGCAATGTACTGGTCCATGTGAATGCGGTTGAACTCGCCTACCATCGGCGGGTTGACGCACCCCGTGGCCAGTAGCAATATCAGGCAGGACCACTTCACGGGGCATCACTCACGATTGTCGGGTTGCCGGCGCCCAGGGTGGCATGGTTCACCCCTACTTGGTCGCGGATGTTGCTGGCAATTGCGTCTGATGGGTCGTCGCCGCCGCGCCACCATGCCGAGGGTGCCGTCAGCCCGGGCGTGTTGTTCAGGTCAAGGTTGCTGCTGCCGTTGTTGTAGAACCGCGCAACCTCGGCCGCAGTAGGCTCGCCCCCGGTCCAGAATGCCAGGTCTTTCAGGCGCCCGTCAAACTCCCGGTTCCAGTCGGACTGCCTGTTGCCAATGCCCAAGACTCCATCGGCAGTGCGTGTGCCCACGGGCGTAAGCGCCTCGGTGATCGCCACCGACGAGCCGTTGATGTAGAGCGTGGGGTCATTGCCCACGGCATCGGAGTCGTAGGTCCACAGGATATGCGTCCAGACGTTCAGTGTGATTCTCGCAGTCGTAGGTGACCAACTGCCAGAGGCACCAGAGAACGCGACGATAAACCTTGTTGACACTTCGCCGCCTGACTCACTGCTGGTGTCAATCAACCATCCCGTCTTGTCGAAGATGCGCCCCACGTCCCCGCCGCCGTCACTCGCTGGCTTGATCCACCCGCCAGCGCCTCCACCGCTGTCCCAGGTATTGTCGATAGCCGCGTTGGCAGCCACCGCAAACCCGTCACCCACCCCGTCAAAGTCCAAGCACTTACTGGCAGGCTGGATTGTCCGAGCACCTGCCGATCCCCGTGAAGTCCTCATGCTACCCCCTTACCAGGCCACTGGTGACGTGGTCGATTCCTTGTACTGGATTTGCACCCCGAGTAACAAGGCGTCATTGTCCAGCGTGTCAGTACCCACGTCCCGAGTCACCTCAAAGTACGTGGGGTCGCCAAGTGCCGGGGTGCCGCCCACAGTGAGAGCCCCAGAGGCCGCGGTAATGTGCATGTCGTCCGCGGTAAGCAGGGTGTCGGTGACCGTAGCCTCAGTGCCAAGGGCAGTGTCGATGACATCGCTGTCAGTCAGGGCCAATGCCGCGATATCCCACTTGACCGTCCCCGTGCCACCAACTGAGGTCCAGTGGAACTTGACCTTGATCGTGCTCAAGTCCCACTCGTCAGGCAGTGTCACCCAGAAACCGACCGCCTGCTCAACGGTATCGTTGAAGTCCATCGTGTCGTACATGATCAGGTTGGTGGTCGATTGCGTCTGGCCTGCCACCGCACCGTTGGTCAGTAGCGGGATCATGGCGCTGGCTGGAACGTAGATATGCCGGTAGACACCCGTGCCTGCCGTGCCCGAGATAGCCGCGCCCGACGCCAGGCTGTAGCTAATGCAGCGCACAGTGTTGGTGCCGTCCGAGAAGAACGTGAACTCATCCCCGGCAGCAGTCGTCACGTTGGCACCGCCAGGAAGGTCCAGGGCAGCGCCGTGCGTCATCGTCAGCACGCCGTCGAACTGCAAGTGGAACAGTCGGTTAGCCGCCACGGTCATCGCCGCAAAGCCGGTCGTGCCGGTCACGTCGAAGTAGTCACCGTCCGTATCAATCACAAGCGGGGAGGCACTGGCAATGTCGCCGCCCTTCTGCCGCCCAATCGAGCCGGTCGGCGTGATCGTCCCACCAGTGATTATCCCGGTGGTGGTGATCGCCGAGGCCCCGTTGTTGATGGCCCCGAACCCAGACGTGATCGAGCCTGCATTGAGCGCACCTACGGTAGCCAAGTTGGCCGCTGACGTGATTGCAGCCTGCGTGGCCTGCGTGGTAGCCGTGTCAGGGGCCAGCCCGGTGATAGTCGATACCGCCCCGGCAGTAAGCGATGCAGCCGTGCCACTGAGGTTGGTAGCGACACCCGAGGCAGGAGTACCCAGCGCCGGAGTGACAAGTGTCGGGCTGGTTGCAAAGACTGCCGCCCCGGTGCCTGTCTCGTTGGTGAGTGCCGTCGCGAGTTGAGCGCTGGTAAAGGAACCCAGCACCGCGGCATTGCCCACCGAGGTCACATGCCCAGTGAGGTTGGCGTTCGTCGTGACATTGCCAGCCGTCAGTGACGCGGCGGTCCCGCTTAGGTTCGTCGCTACACCACTGGCCGGGGTGCCCAGTGCGGGGGTCACCAGCGTGGGACTCGTTGCGAACACGGCAGAGCCAGTGCCGGTCTCGTTGGTCAAGGCGGTCGCCAATTGGGCGCTGGTGAACGAGCCTAAGACGGCAGCGTTGCCCACGGACGTAACGTGACCAGTCAGATTAGCGTTCGTCGTCACCGTGTCAGCGTTGCCAGTCAGTGGCCCAGTGAACCCTGACGCAGTCAATTGCCCAAGGACACTGGAGGCACCGTTGACATAGCGCCCGCCGATAGCCGTCCAGATACCGCTTGAGCCGTCAACGGTGTGCGGCACACTCTCTGCGCCGCTGTCCGCATCGTCCCAGGCATAGAGCGTAAACTCGTCCTTGCCAGCAACCGTCTGATAGCACAGGCGAACCTCGCCCTTGGCGGCTCCCGCAATCGCATTCAACTCCGCACTGGGGTCAGCCAGGCTGGTCACGGACAATGCCGTCACGCCGACCGACAGAGCGTCCACGTATGCCTTGATACTCTGCTGCGTAGCCAGGGCTGTAGCACTGTCCGTCGCCAGCGTGTCCTCGTCCAGCACGTCAGAGATATTCGCCGTGCTCGGGAAGTCAATCGCCTGCCCGTTAAGGTCCAGGTCGCCGCCCAACTGCGGGGTGGTGTCCTCGACCACATTCGCCATCAGCGTGCCCGCGACATCCGGCAGACTGATACTGCGGTCAGTCGTCTGCGTAGGCAGGAGCGTGGTCGTAGTGCCAGTGGTCGAGCCAGACAAATCGACAGACAACTTCTTGGTGGCGTCAGACCCGTCCAGTACGTTGACCTTGCCCGACGCCTTGGTGGTCAGGTTCAGGTCCACGTTGACATCGTCGCCATCGCCGCGAATGATAGGCCCGCCGCCGGTCGCCTCGTTCTCGATCTGCACCTGGTTGACCGCAGACCCGTCCTCGACAAAGGTCACCAACTCGCGGGTGCCGTCACCGATTGCATTGCCGTTCACGTCGATCTGCCCGCCAAGAGTCAGCGCCCCGCCCAGGGACAGCGCCCCGTTGGTCGTCAGCGCCCCCTGGTGATAGCGGCCAGCGATAGCAGTCCAAATGCCACTGGACCCGTCCACCGTGTAGGGCACTTCCTCGGCGCCACTGTCGGCGTCATCCCATGCGTACAGGGTCCACTCGTCCTTGCCGGCCACAGTCTGGTAGCACAACTGGAACTCGCCCTTCACCAGGCCAGCAATCGCGTTCAACTCAGTGCTGGGGTCAGCCAGACTGGTCACCGAGATAGAGGTCACGCCGCCGGCAATAGGCACACCACTGGCCCGCGTGTAATCGACGCAAAGCCATTTGCCCGCAGCAGTCTCAACGAACATAGCCACGTCACCCGCGGCAGTCGTGAGGTTCGCACTCCCGGGCAGCGTGATGTCGTCGCCGTCGTGGGTGATCGTCAGGATGCCATCAAACTGCAGGATGATATGGTAGCCAACGCGCACCGTGTTCATGGCCGTGAAGCCAGTGGTCCCGGTCACGTCAACGTAGTCGCCCGACTCGATAAGCGGGAGCGGATCGGCGCTGGCAACGTCAGCACCCTTGATATGTACGAATGGTCTGATCTTAGGCATGGTTTCTCCTACCAGGCCGCCGGGCCACTGGCCGAGCGTAGGGTTTTGAATTGAATTGAAACGCCGAGCAAGCGGGCATCCACGGCCACGGTATCGGCACCATCAGCAGCAACACGCGCCACCTCAAGGATAACCAGACCGCCAAGCGCAAGGGTGCCGGCAATGGTAACGGCCCCCGTAGCAGCCGTGACATGGACATCGCCAACAGTCAGCACGGTATCGGTCACAGTCACCTCAGTACCAAGGGCAGTGTCGATCACCCCTGAGTCTGCCAGGTGCCCGCCACTGATACCCCACACCACGTCACCGCTCGCCGTAGCCTTGGCGTCCCAGTAGAACTTGGCCTTAATGGTCCCCAAGTCCCATGAGTCTGGCATGGCCAGCAGGATATGTGCTGCCTCTTCCGTGGTTGCGTCGAAGTCGAGAACGTCATACGTGATGCTCTGGCCGGCGCTCTCGATCTGGTCGTTCATGGGGCCGTTGGTGACCCTCGGGGTAAACTCAGCGGCACGAATGAGGCCGCCGGTCCCGAGCGTCTCATATGCCCCCGTCAATAGGCTGGCTCTCGCTGTGCTAATCATGGCTCATGCTCCTTCGACAATCTTGACGTTCAGGGTTCCGCCAGATGACTGAAGGAGGTAGATGGTGGAAACGGCCACATCGAAGCCGCTGTCCTCCACGCTGTCGCCGTCTGCCAAGAGAACCATTCCATTTGAGTCGGTGGGAGCCGTCTTGCTGGCCACGTAATAAACATCGCTGCCAGTTTCGTTGTAGATGGCCCAGAACTTTCTCCTGAAGTTCGCGGCCAGGCCGATGGTGACCGTAGCGGTGGAGACCGATTTGTAGGTTACCGGTGCATCGCTTACTCTGTGCTTTGCCATTTTACTGCCTCGTTTGTGGTTTCTGTGTGGTTGTTTTGCCCATGGTCTTGCGTGCCAGCGACACCATGCGCTCGTATATCGGGTCCAACGCGGCACGCTTCTCTTCTGCCGTCATTGTCTTGTTGGCGTAGATTGCCTGGATTCGCTTCCACGCCGGCTTCAGGCTGTCCGTCGCAGACTTGACCCGGCCGCGGCGAAGCAGTAACGCCTTGTTGTCCTCGCGCAGCTTCTTCACCTTGGCCCTGTCACCCTGGCCGGCAGCAGTCTCGATCCGCTGCATGAGGGTGTCCAGTTCGTTGCGGGTCTCGTACAAGTCCCTGATCGACTGGGCAGACGCTCGAGGATTGGCTGACACGAAGACCTTGATTCCCGGTATGGTCTCGACCAGCCTGCGCTTTGGCGTGGTCGGGGCGTCGGGGTCTTCTATCACCGAGTCAATGATATCCAGCGCGGTACGCCCCATACCGGCGGTGTGGCCATAGACCATGTGCTCGATGTGTGCCGGGCTGATGCCGATTGACGGGTGAACGTCCACAAGCAATTGCGAGATTGCGCGAGCCGTGGCACCCGTCCATCGGTTGGCTTGCTCCTCGACCGGGAGCTTGGCGGTGAAGGCATTCACAATGTCCTGGCGCCGGAAGAGGCTGTAATTGGCCATCACCTCTGCCATGGGCTGAATAGCGGTCGGTATCGCTGCTTGCACCATGGCGTTTATGGTGTCCCGCCCCAAGTCCTTGGTCATCTTGGTGAAGTCGTTGCCGGGGTCTTCGCTCTCTATCAACTCAAGCATCCGTGTAGAACCGTTGCCGAAGATATATCCGTACCCGTGTGGCTTCGGAAACCTCACCAGTTCGTCAGAGCCCGGCAACCTGAAGTGCCAGTATGCGTCCTTCTCCCACCGTGGGCGCTCTTCGTACTCTTCGTCATCCCGCATCTGCAGGGCGCTAAGAATGGTCGGTACGCCAATAAACAGTGCAATCCTACTCAGGGTGCCGGCAGGGTCTTCTTTAAGCTGCCTGACCATCTTCTCATGGCCCAGGAGGGTGGCGTTGAAGAAGGCGCTGTAGCGGTTCCACTGCTTTGCCTGCATCCCGCCGCGGTGGAAGTCCAGCGTCACCTCTCGAGCCGAGTAGGTGGCGTGGGCAAAGGCTTCTTCCTTGGTCATGTCTTGGTCAAGTGCTTTCTTCTCAGCCTTCATGAACTCACCAACTCGGGTGGCGTTCTCGAGGCCGGCGCTGATCACCCGCATACCGTCAAGGGGACTCAGTATGGTGTTGTGGACGATCTTCTGAATGACCGTCCGCGAAGAGTTCTTGATTATCTTCTGCTGGTTCTCCTTGCTCTGAGAGAAGAACCCTGACTGCAGGGCGCCCGATGCCTTCACGCGCTTGTAGTCGTCGCTGTTGGTCAATATCTGCAGTAGGCCGGCAGCACTGTCCAGAATGGGTATGAAGCCGCTCTTGCTGTTGATGCCGGCGGCGAAGGTGTCACGCCCTATATTGCGGAAGGCAAAGGAGAGAGTCAGCGTTGCCGATTCCCGCAGTATCTCGGCAACCTTGCTCAGAATGCCTATGGTGAGCTTGCTCGTTTCAGGGTGCGAGTTGACCAGGGCGTCGAGGAAGGCGCGGTCCTTGACTCTGAAGTACTTGCGCTCGCCGTCAATCACCCCGGTGAAGATAGGCTCGTCACTGCCGTAGCGGCCGGTCGTGTTGTAGAACGTCAGGATGGTCTCTGCCATTTCGGCGGTGATTAGCTGGTCCATATCCTCTGGCAGTATGCCCTTCTTTATAAGCTGTTCTATGACTGCCAGCGCCGTTTCTGAGGTCGGCCGGTTGGGCGGGTCTGGTAGTGACTCAACGAAATGTCCTGCGCCCGGTTTGGCGGCAAGGTCATTTAGTGCTGACACAACGCGCTGGCGACCAATCGCCCTGGTGATCGTGGCGACGTTGCCGACCAATGCCTCGAGGGCGGGTGACGTTGATTCATTGCGCTCGCCAGTGAACGCCTTGAATGCTCGACCACCCCCGGTCAACCCCTGGCTGGCACCCATGGCGTTCTCGATGATACGGTGGTACGGCGTGTACGCGCTGTTCACCGACTTGATTCTGTCGGCCTCTGCCTGCGTGAGTATGCCACCGTCAACTGATGCGGTCAGCAGGCCGTCAGTGAACAGGAATACTTGCTGTGACAGTGGCCGGAATTGCGGGAACGCCTCTTCAAGTTCGCGGACGGCTTCCTCGGCATTTTTAATGTTCTCGGACGTTTCTTTGGGGCCAACGATATTCCCCTCTGCGTCCTCGCGTTGGACAGACAGGTCGTCGGAAATTCTGCGTGCCTTGAGGTAGGCTTGGAAGAGATCGCGGGCCCCAAGTTTCGACACCGCCCTGACAACGGCATTGAGACCGGGCGCAATAATGTCACCCTTGAGGTCCTTGATTCCGTCCTCAAGCCAGGCGGCAGCTATGTTTTCAGCACCACCGAGCATCTGCTGCAGCTTGTGGACGTCACTCAGGATTGCGGGGCCACCAGCGTCGTATGCCTCGGTCATGGCCTGCTTGAGCGGGTAGATGCGGTCGAACCACCCTATCATGGCCCGCTCAAAGTTGGTGCCCGGTTCCGGGTCGGTGCCCCATGCAATCGTCGCTGCTATGCGCTCAGTAGGAGTCTGCCCAATCAACTCGGCAAATCTGTCCTTGGCCAGGTTGACTGCGGCTGACATTTTCGGGTCTGCTGCAATCCGCTGCAGAAAGGTCGCGTACATTGTGGGCGCAATCTCTTGTGCCTGGTTCTCGTTGATGACCAGTATTCTGAAGAACTCTGCCACGCCCTCTCTTGCAATCTTCGCCTTGCTGTAGCTCGCCCTACTGGTGCGCTGACCAAGGTGCTCGCTGGTGAGCTCTTTGTGCAGGGCGGGGTCTGACGAGAAGTGAAAGCGGTCGTCAATGGCATGGCCAATTTCATGTGCAGTAACCTGCATGTCGTTGGCGATTGCCGTGCGGATAACGCCAGAGCCTGGCTTGAAGATACCGAGAGCCCGCTCCTTGATCTTGCCTACCCTTATCGGCACACCAAAGGCTTCGGACAGTTCCTTGATCGTGGTACGCAATTGCCGCACCTTGCGTATGCGCGAGCCGAAGGTATCGGGGGTAACGGGCGTACTGGAAGGCAAGTGCTCCACATTGCTGCGGGGAAGCGCCATAAGCTGGGCGTCATCAGCCTCAATGAAGTCCAGTGTCTCTTGGAGCGTGGCCCGCTCGACGGCCGCTGTCTCTGGCAGGCGGGCAATCGCGGCCTTCAGTTCCGGCACCGTCATGTCACCTGAGCGTTCAACAATGCTTGCTGTCTGCTCTGGCGTGAGTATCGGGCCTACGGGCGCTGGTTGCTGTGGCACCTCTTCTGCGGCAACCTCTGCATCCGTGGGCTCGCGCTCGGCCACCTGGCCTTCTGCCTCTGCGGCGACGGCTACCTCGCCTGGGGTGGGTGCCGTCTCTATAGCCTCGTTGAACTCATTGACTAATGTGTTTAGGCGTGCCTCAGTGTCCTTGACAACCTTAAGTACGTGCTTCTCGGGACGCGCTGCATTCACGTCATTGGCTATGTCGCTGATATTCTCGAGGTCTAAGCCGGGCAAGTCAGGGTTATCAGCTATCGCCTTTTGCACAGACGCGAGAGTTTCCTCCATGGCCGTGATTCGGTCATCCTTGGTGCGCCCTTTTGGCTTGGCAATCTCTGCCATTGCTGGTGGTGCTTCAACAGGCTCAGGCGCGATGTCGGCCACTGGCTCTGCTACTGCCGGGGGCGTGGGCTCGTCTGGAACCTGGGTCACGACATCTTCTGCGGCGGCGACCACCGGCTCTTCTACGGCAACAGGCTCCGGCGTGACTACGGGGGCCTCGACGACAGGCTCCGGCGCAACCTCTGGCTGGCCCGCAGCCATGGCCTCTTCGGTCACGCGGGTGTCCAGGCTGCGAATCAACTCTACGTCCTCGGGCGTCAGCCCAAAGTCAGTGCCGATATTGCGGGCAGCGAATGGAAGGGTGGTCGTGGGCCCGGCAATGCCCTCTGCAAGGATATCACCCAATGTCGCCTCCTCGCCTATGGCCCGCGACCCTAAAGCCTCGCCAGCACCACCGGCAACCGCGTCTACAAGGGTCTCGCCCACAACGCCAGTAGCGATCTTGGCGGTGGATAGGCTGGCCACTGTTTCCTTGAGCGCTTCACGGGCTGCTGTTTTCTCTGAAGCCGTGGCAGCGTTCCTGACGACCTCGGTGGCGGTCTTCACGCGCTTGGCACCAGACAGGATCTTGAACACCTTGCCAGCTAAGCCAGCAGTAATGCCGTCAAGCAGTCCTATTACCCCGCCCTTGGTTGCACCGCGCTGGACAGCCAAGTCATGAAGGTCGCGGGACTCCTGGGTGTTCTGCCTGAAGAAGCGGTCAAGTGCTTCGGGGTCGGTGATATCAACGCCACCGGCCTCAATCGTGCCTATGTACTCAAGGGCACCCTCAGTCATGGTAGAGCCGGCAAAAACGCCTACGCCCGTGCCTACCGCTGTGCCAACCGGGCCACCCGACACAGTGCCACCAGCCGCGCCAAGGGCCAGTGAGCCCACGCTGGTGACGGCTGACTGCACAATCAGGCTGGTGAGAATATTCAGCGGGTTGTCGGAGAAGGCGGCAAGGGAATCGGCCACAGTGTCGGACTGTGAGAACCTGACAAGCGCGTCACTTGGCGGGAGCGCCTGCAATTCGCGGGATACCTCTGCCAACTCCTGCGTGTCCTTCTGGACCAGGTTGCCAATCTGCCTGAGTTGCAGTACGCCACGCTGAAAGGATTCAGACGCCGTGTCTATGAAGCTATTGGGGTCCGAAACGCCGAACTGCTCAGGGTCCAGGTCGGGAATGTCCTGGGCCAAAGACCTGACGAAAGCCGTGTTCTGCTCAGACGTGAAGGTGCCTTCCTCCGCCTGTACCTGATCACGCAGTCCGGTCGCCCAGTCGGTCGCAATAGTTCTGCGAGCGTCTGGGTCGGCAGACTGAAACTGGGAGAGCGCGGTAATGTCGCTCCACCTGGGATATTCGGCTACTGACACTTATCGAGGTCTCGGAGTTGCACCCAGCGGGGTCTCTGGGATAATTGCAGACGTGGTTGATTGCAGATCACGGCGGCGGCGATTCGATTGCAGATCTTGGCGGGGTTGCGGTGTTGAACCTGGACTAACAATGGCCGCGGCCCTCGCTTGGCGTACCGCCGACAATGCCCGGTCAATTTCCGTGTCCCTTTTCGTGTCCTTTTTAAGAAATCTCTTCTTAGCGGCGTCCTTTTCGGCAGCTTTTTCAGAGGGCGAGCGTTCTGCTTCGGCTTCTATTTGATCGACCTCCTCCTGGGTCATCTCCTCCACTGAAACCATTGTCACCCTGCCATTGACAATCCTCTGAACGAATGGCTTTTTAACCAGGACTGTTTTGGAATTGCCAAACTCGTCTGTTGTCGTGACCGGCACCTCCAAGAGTTGAATGTCCTTCTCTTCGACCTCCTTGGCCATGTCGGGGTCGATCTTGAAACTGTTTACCACCTGGCCCGTTGAGTCAACGAAAGCCACGTTGTTACCGTCTTGGACCTTGGTCAGTTCGGGTTGCTGCTGAACCATCCCAAGGCGTTCCTTCATGAGCGAAAGCCCTACTGGGTGACCGT
>Ga0255048_10002919_pt1 | contig 10626 bp, 28 predicted proteins | sample JV7_2_2_MG_FD_183619 | JGI IMG/M metagenome (GOLD analysis project Ga0255048, IMG submission 183619) | Seawater microbial communities from Jervis Inlet, British Columbia, Canada - JV7_2_2 | ecosystem: Environmental > Aquatic > Marine > Inlet | place: Canada: British Columbia | collected 2016-10-06
TGTTTACCATGTGTTGGCAAATTTTAAATAGATCCTCTAACTCTTTTACCCTAGATTTTAGGTGGTAATTCTCATTCTCTAAATCAGTTGTCATATTTAGCCAATAACTTATCGACCACTTTTTTTAAGCAGTCTTCAATATCATTAGGTGAACTAAATCCACTAGTGAGCATTTGCCTGATGTTGTTCAGCTCATGTATCATTTTCTTATCGTCTTCTTTACTCATGATTTACCACCCATAGTATGTATCCTATTATTGTTTGTAAGCTAAGACAGATAGCTAGTTTTAGTATTTTTTCTTCGGTCATGATTGCTCCTTATGGGTGTTGATTAGGTCGGTTATAGCCTCAATATCGGTGTCAATAGGTGAATACTCTAAGCTATACAACATAGATCGTACCTTATCAACCAACTCTCGCAGAGCATCGTTGTCGATAACGCTCTTTCTGTATTTAGAAGCTATACCACTATATATTTCCTTTAAATTATCTTTCTGTCCCTTCAACCTCGCTACCTCATCTCGCAGAGCATCGTTTTGCTTTTTAGCGTCAGACACTAAAAGCTCCCCATCTACACCAAACAACTCAATACCACCTGACTCCATTGCTAATTTTATTGATTCATTCTCGTCTCGCAGAGCATCACGTTCCCCAATACCAATAGCTATCATTTTATCGGCGAACTCGTCAGCCGTATTCAACCTCGCCACCTCGGCTTGTAGGGCTTGGAGGCGTTGACCCATCACCCTCATAACAGCTTCATCTGGCGTGTCGTGCTCGGGGTCACCATTTAGGGCTACTTCTATTAACCCTTCTGTCGTTGGCGCACTCATTTCTCCCCCTTGTGGATTAGGTTGAGGGCGTTACCTATTAAGCAATCCTCTGCATGGCCTGTATTAATCCGCCACTCGCATTGAGGACAATCGTCTTCTTCTGAGCAGTATTGAATTTTTATAAGTGTGTTTTGGACAGCATCAACCAACTCTCGCAGAGCATCATTACTCTTTTTGTAAGATGCCACAGAAGCCTCCCAAACGTCTTTAGACACTTTTTCAGAAGATTCTTCCTTCAACCTCGCCACCTCGGCTTGTAGCGTGGTGATTTCCTCATCAGCCTCTTTAGCTATTTGCTTGTATATTTTTAATAACTCTGGTTCGTCGCTGTAGTTCATGCCCACAACATAACTACAGTAAAAATACCCAAACATACTCCCAGTGCGAACCCATTAAACCAAGTTTCTATAAACAGTTTCTTTATTTCCTCATCACTCATTTCTTCTCCGATTCTGTTTGGTGGAGGTTTAATATCACCTCTAAAACTTTCGGTGTAATTTCGATTACAGATTTGTCTCCACAAAGGTTATTCATTATTATCATCGCTTTCTGTTTGGTGTCGGTGGTTCCAGTCATCAGGGCTAACAAAGATCATGCCCCCCAAAATACATTCGTTTTCTGAATGTTCGTATTCGTAGTACGGCCTAGCATTATTTCTTTTTTTGGGAATATCCCCACAAAAAGGACAAGGCTTTAGGGTGCTATCGGGTGTTTTATTGGTTGTCATTGTTAAACTCCCTCAAATCCTCTTGCACCTCTGGGATCTTACGGCCACGTCTCTTCATCACTTCTTCTGATGGGAGGTACAAACCTTCTTCGTTAAACTTCTGCCTTGCTCTTCTGATTGATTCAAACGAGGGGAGGTCTGGTCGGGAAAACTCTCTAAACACTAAGTCGTGAAACTCTTCACGGTAAAACCTTTTCCACACTGAGATTACTAAAAGTGTGTCATCTTCTCTGGTGTGTGGCTTCTTCTCTAACACCCACGCCACTTTATCTTTAACTCTTTTTAAATCCATTAATGCCATTTTCTTACGCCTTCCTAAGTTCTAAGTTCACATGCTTTGTAAACTCTCGTTGTTCATCCGTGTGGTGCATACCCACTACCATGCTACCTGCTTCTTTAACTCCCCATATCCGTATAAACTCTTTCGCTAGTTCAGGGAGTTGACTGTAAAATGACTCTTCACGGCTTATCATTTGGTTAGCTATATTTGTGAAGAACGCTCGCTTCTCTTTATTGGTCTTGATGTCCATGTTCCGCCATGACTGCACCTCTTTGACCTGTTTATTACTTGGGTGCTTATACTGGATGTGATCGAGCACAGCAGAGCATGAAAATTTGAACTGCTTCTGGCTGATCATGTCTCCAAACGCTTCAGCTACGTGGACATAATCAAAGTCTTTTAACTTCGCATACCATAGATTGATAAGATCCAGTGGCATGTCCTCATCTCTGAGCCTGTAGTTTTGCTTATATAATGTTATTAGCCTTGTAAATTGTTCACGATCCATTATTTATCACCTCTCAAAAAATGTGCAATATTACTGTCAAAGTCAACCTTATTCTCAGTAGGGTTCTCAGGCTCCATACAAGCCCATTTTTCGCAGTTGTCGATTCCCCTGACTGTTCCTATGGCATAGCGAATATCGCTGTATTTGGCTCTGTCAGGCCACGTATCCTTTGACATATTGGTGATGGCTAGAAGTACCACGTCAAGGCCATGAAACTTGATGGCGTTCTTGATCATTTTTCTTCTGGCTGGATTTAATTTTGTCAGCTTGTTTTTCTTCATCACTGTTACGTAGTGATCAAAGACTTGCTTAACTTCTTTATCATGTGATTTTTTCATAGTTACCATTTTCTTTTCGCTTTCTAAAAATGCCCCCACCATTTAGGCAGGGGCTTCTTCTCTCAGGGGTTATAGTTCTTCTTCATACTCAGGCATACTATCCGTAGCAGTGGCCTCTTGCTTCCCTATGTCCATCTTACCAGCTTCAAGTGCTGGTGCTTCTTCTTGTGTGATCCATTCACCTTCAATCACATCCTCTTTTTCAAGGTCTTGAAACGCATTGACTGGCATGATCTTAGATGGCATTAACTTCGCTGCACGTCTAATCACACTCTTCTTAGCCATTTCAGCGTAGTGTTGCGTCCAAGGTGTATGATTCTTACCCATTGAGCTGTTGCGGATAGCGTCAATCTCTGACTTATCCATGATCTCAATGTGATGGCCACCGTTATTAAAGTGCGCCACGAAATATGAGTGAGTGATTTGACCACGCTCATTAACAGGTTTAGTGCTAGGTTTATGAGATAGTCTTTCAACCAAGCCAAGCTCATAGTCAAACTTATCAGCTTCATAAACTACATGCACTGACAATGATTTAACCTCGCCTGATCTTCTCATAAGTTCAAGTAAGCCACGATAGCCGATAATGGTAGTGGCCTCGTTCTTAAATGGGATCATGTAAATGTGACCGATTGCTGATCCAAACTCTAAGCCTAATTCTGCTGACTGCATCAAGGCTGCTGCTAAAGATTGCTGACTACACTGCATTAACTTCGGGGTCTTCCGCACCTCAGTCATAAACACACGGCCTAGTCTTTCAGTTGTAACGCCCAGTGCTGGTAAGGCGTTCTCAATCTCTTTACCCATTGAAGCTACTAACTTTCTTAGTGGGTCTTCTTTTACTTTTGCGACTTCTTCTGTCATATTATTACTCCGTTCTTAGTTTAAAAAAGAGGTGACACCAAGCCACCTCCCAATCCCTCCACCGTTGAAGAGGCATAATTGCCATGTCAGGATTTATTTATCTTCTTTAGGTTGTGGCAGTCTCTTCTTTAGGAACTCGCACATTTTTGCTGTGGTTTCGAAGACGAAGGTATTCCCACCACAACCTCTACTCCTTGAGTTAAATGTAAGTTCCCATCCGTTTTCTCTTGTATTAAGGCTTACATTGTAAATATCATTTTTATCCATTTTAGTTTCTTTCTGTTTAGGTTCTATTATTAACTTTTTACATATTTCTTGAGGTATGTATAGTGGTGGGCTTATAACCCTCTCTATAGCCTCTCTTGTTACCTCATCCCAGTCACGTACCCAGTTGGATGCCATACTGTTAAATGCCCTGTCTACTGGCGATCTGCCATACGTAGGTACATCATTATCCCTATCGTACTTGTAATAATTCAATTTTGCTCCTTCCGCAAAACCATTTTTTCTACAGTTGTTTCATAAAGAGCATCAGCACCCTCCAACATCTCGTTGAACTTACTAACGTCTTTACCCTTCATACCTTTTTCACTCCTATCTTTAATTAATCCGTGTATTTTACTTTTACTTATTTTAATCACAGGTATTAACGCTTCAAGTAAGCTACCCTGATTAGGCATAAACTCATCAGGTATTAACATTGCTGCAATACTTGGTAGGGCTTTTTCGAAGTTCATTGAAGTTCTTACCTCTTCGGTGACAGCTACTTCCATGCCATCGCCAGTGCTGAGTGCGCCATGTTCTTTGATGTGTTCCTTCATGACCTTCTTCGCCTTCTCAGCTATCTTCTCTACAAATTTAATTTTTTCATATACTTCTGCGTATTGTTGAGCCGTGACATTTTCACCGATGTTACTTAACATTAATAGTGATGAGTGAGCTAATTCTTTTTTAGCTTCACAGTTCAACCTTGGGCAGAACATGCAGTTACTATTTGATGGGTTGTATCTCTCACTCTTAAGAACGTTAGACAACTCATTGTAATATTCTACCTCAATTTCATGTCTAGTATTTTTAACCACGTCAATGACTTGTGATCTCACATACACCGTGACCAACATCACCTCTTTGACATCTGGGTACATTGGCAACATCGCATAGCCATAAGCTTTTAACTGGCTACTGAAGTCTGATTCAACTCTCGATGTCTTCCAGTCAACCACCATCAAGGTGTTACCGTCTTTAGTCACGCCCATTAAGTCTGGGTGGCCTGTTACCGTCCAGTCATCTACGTGGAAGCTCAGGGCAGTCTCTACCTCTAATGTATGGATGTTGATGTGAGGCTCAATATTTGTCTTCCACGCCTTAAACCCTACGTGAGACAAGATCCCAAGTTCCTCGATGTCGTCTACCTTCTGATCGGCTGCCACTTCGTTGATGGCCTCCTGTGAGATATACTCATCTTCATTCTTAACAGCTAACTCAAGCACCCTGTGAACTGCTGTTCCCATAGATGCTGCATCACTGTCTTCATTGATTTCAATCTCTACCTCGTTCTTTGAAGCATGGCATGACATGATTCTGGGTAGACTACTTACTCTAATTGTTTTAGTCATTTAACTTCACTCCACATTCTGGGCAAAATTTGTTTTCCACTTCGCATGAAGCGATTAACACTTTACCACTTAACTGAGGGTTTCTTGTCATCTTTGTTCTGATGAGTTCATGGTCGCAGGGGGCAACTTCTTCTTCTAACACTTCGGTGTAGTAGTAGATTTTGTGGGTGTCTATATCTTTTTGCTTATTAGAGGCAACCCAATTTTCCACTTTACCATAGTCATCTGAGTAAGCTAAACTTAACCTCTCCGCCAACAATTTATTAGCAGTCTCAATACTGATCACCCTAGTCTCTACGGTGTACACGCCTCTTTCAAAGCCATCTTTATCTGTTAGTAGGTTCATTTTTGTACCTCTTCATCTAAAATTTCCAAACTCATACCGATCTCACCAAACAGAGTGACCTGTGAGGTTTCCCCATACTTATCTTTAAAGAATATCTTATAACTTTCATAACCTGATGGAGCATGGCTCCTGTTTAACCAAGTGGTTTTTCGTATCTTAACACCTTTCACATCGTGGACGTTTATTTGTACGCTCATTACTTATCCCCCAACATTATAAAATTCTCAAGATTAGCACGTTCTTTATTAAGGTACTCAATCTCATTTTCATATTCGCTTAACAATACTGATTCTTCAAAGGGTACTGATAACCTGCCAGCTACGAAGAGCATACAGCAGATCATTATGAATAGTGTTTTGTCTAGTGTTGTCATTTTTTACTCCGTTTACAATTACATCTGTTAATCTGGCTACCACATGAGCACCAGACTTTACGCCACTGGATGACCCTAGCACTTGGCTCGATAATTTGATCTTCTAAGTCAATGGGTTGTACTGTGACAATAACGTCTGGGTCATCCCTATACTTAAACCTTGTATCCTCACAGATGATTTTAAGAAGGTGTGCGTTTTCCGCAAAGTTAAGCTCCACCATCTCACCTGATTTAAATGTCTTTATCCAGTAGAAAAATCCGAAGTTCATTTCAAACCCACGATCTGATCAACACCAGCCTGTAGTGCTGCATCAAAATCACCTGCTACTTCGGCTGGCATACCATCTCTCAAGATTTGCACCACTGTGAAAATAGTGGCCATGCCTGTGCTGATGTCTTCACCGTTTAATACATCCATGATGAGTTGTACATTTTCCATCGCATCCATTGCGTTTTCTAATGTCTCCTTCATCTTATTTCGTTCTTCTTCGTTCATTTTGTGACCTCTTCTAAAGCTTCAAAAATCTTACCGATAACTTCTTTTTTATTATCTTTAAGATACTTCTGATTCACTGAGTTTACTATCATATTGGCAATAACATCTAACTGCTTGTCACTATCCAACTCATATCTATTTGCCTCTTGAACAATCATATTAATTGATTCTTTTATTGTTACGCCATTCATTTTGTGACCTCGTCTTTCTTAATCAAATATTGGGTAGTTAGCCCAGAATTTATCTTCGTCTTTTTCCCACTTTAAAGTACTTTCATTCACCTCTAAAGTATTACAAATATCCTTAGCCTTTTTTCTGGCTTCGGCTTTTGAAACTGCGTGACATTGGTTGTAGCCACCTGATGTCCAGTTCCATGAGTATAGTTTCATTTTTGGTGTTTTTTTCATTTCGTCACCTCATCTTCCATTATCCATGCCTCTCTATCACAATCATCGTTTGTGCAGATCAGCCATCTTCTTCCACTTAATACGCCCTCTCTGTGCCATTTAGAGCCACAGTCTGGACACTTCTTTAAATCATGGCCTTCGCAGTTGTCGCAGTACCATCCATCTTCTTTACATAGCTTCATTAAACTCTGACAGTGGTCTTGGGGGCAAGTTGGTGTTGCCGTGATCCACTGGTTTTTGTATTCATAGTTCACTTCTGACCTTCTTTCCACTCTTTGTAATGAGTTCTAAAAGCAGGGCTTAGGTAGACACCATCTTCATTCTTTGTTAAAAATGGCTTCAACCCTAAAACTATGTCTAGGTGAGCTTCTGGGAACTCTTTGATCCCTAAGCCATCTGCACACATTTGGAATACTTTAATCACTTCTGACCTCCTTTAAAAAAAGTGGCAAGTGTCGGATTCGAACCAACGACCCCCTCTAAGGACACCGAGGTTTCGTTCTGTTGCCATGCAACTATCCACCAGCTTGATGTCCTTAGAGTTGCTCTGACCTCTGAGCTAACCCACCTTAAATTGGGGCTAGGCACATTACCTAACCCCTTGCTTCTGAGGTCAGTCATTAGCGAAAAGCTTGTTACTTTTAGAGAAGAATAAGAGTTGCTAATTAAACTGACCATGAACTATTAGATGAAATGTCGCAGGGTATGTCAACTATAATCTTGATCTTTTTTTGCTAGATGGTAACAAAGTGTCGCAAGGTGTGCGTTACTTATGTGTAGGTCACCACTTAGGGAAATTAAAAAATCTATGACTTCTGGAAAATCATCGTAATAAATTGAGTGCTTGTGAGCGTTAATCTGAAATTCGAGGTTCTTTAAGCTTGGCTCTGGGGGTCTTCTTGAAGATTTCATTGAACCGCTTCTCACTTATAGTCTTTGACAATGCAAAGTTGCCACGCTGCTTACTTGTTTTTTGCTTAGGTTTCATAGTGAATATTGTACCATTAAAAATGCCCCACAGGTAACGGATAAAACCTGTGAGGCTGGCGTTGCGAAAAAAACTGGTGCATCTGCCAAGATTCGAACTTGGAATCGTTGGGTTCGTAACCCAGTGCCATGTCCAGTTAGGCCACAGATGCTTTTATTTTCTCTTCTTACGAGCACTCATCTTGCGCTTCTTTCGAGCTGACTTCTTTTTTCTCTTTTTCTGGGCTCTTACTTTTGGCATTTTATTCTCTTTTGCTTGACGACGAAATGCAGTTAAGCTTTATTGTATCAAATTACTTTGTAATATATATGAATTACTTTGTGATTGGTTATCTGGTTATCTGATCACCTGACCACCTAGACCCCTTAGCCCCTGTCACCCCATAGATTTAAATTATCATAATTTGGTTCTTGTCAATAGCAATCTTATCCATTTTGCGTAAAGAAGTATTTATGTGTTGTTTTGCGCATTTCATATAAAACCACTATATCTTGTGCGTGGCTAACAACTTACACACTACATCTTGTGGTCTTTTGCGCATTTCTCATATTAATGTTATTTTTGCGCATACCCCACATGCAGGTGATTACCATTTAGGTGCATTTGTCAAAGTCTTCAAGTTCATTTTGATCACTGTGTGGGTTAACGTATTTAATTAAGCTGTACATACATTGTATATACACGTCTTTACTTTACTCCTTATAGTAAACTTGACACATCACACTTTTTCAGGTATTTTATTACTGTGGTTGGAGGGATCTTCCACTTAATGTGAAAAGGACGGTTTTATGATCGAATATTTTAATAATTTAATGAATCAGCAGTCTACATTCGTGTCTACAATTCTCACAATTGTGATGGGTATAGGAGTTTACTATATTTTTAAAGCTATGCAGAACGATAAAATCTAATGGATGAAGGATTTCCTAAAGGATTAAGTAGACCAGAAGCAGCACACGAAAAAGAAAAGAAAGCTCTCAAGGCTTATGAGATGCGTGTTAATGGCTACAGTGGTAAGGATATTGCTATTGAGCTTGACATCTCAAGAACCTATGTCTACACATTAATCAATGAATTTGTTGATCGTGAGGCTGTTTATCGTAAAGAACTTGTGCAAGTCGAGATAGATAGGCTTGACGTTGTAATTAAGCTCTGTATGAGAGACTTAGAGAGGCAAGAGGTCACATGGGTCACCGATGAAGATACAGGCGAGAAAGTGCCTTCACAGCAAGACAGGATTGATAACCAAGTATGTGCCACATTATTCAAGGCTCAAGAGCGTAAAGCTAAATTCCTTGGCTTGGACAAACCTCAAGAGGTTAAGCATGATCATGAGCACACCATCACTATTGAGGACATGATTTTGCAGTCGCAGCCTGAGCCTAAAGTTATTGATGTTGAAGCTAAGGAGAAAACGGATGAGTGATAAAACATATTTATATGACGTTAAAAGGCAGGAATATCCTATTTACGAGATAGAAACTGTGAAGGCTGAAGAGCACTATTGGGATTTTAAAGTGTTTGAAATAACCTCTTGGGATCCAACTAAAAGTGATAACCCTATCGATAACATTATAGATAAAGAAAGTATTATTGGTGGCTTCATTAAATGGGATGGCTGTTCTCACTTCTATTTTGGTGAAGAGGATGAGAAAGGGAATAGAGATTCCTACCTTCATATCTGTAGCTCTCACAACTTTAAAAGGATAGCTAAATTACTTGAGTATTTATATAAAATAGCCCCACTAAAAATGGGTAGAGGTGAAGATGGTTTAGACGAAGAGTGGGGAGAGGATTTGGAGATGGGGATAATGACATGATCAAAAGATACAACCTAGAACACGGCTCAATGTACGGTGATGGCAGTTTCATGGACGTTGATGAAGATGGCCTGTGGGTTAGCTATGTTGAGCACAAGAGCTTCATGGAGCGTATCACACACATATTAGATCACGCTGATAGCTATGGTGGCATCGGTGATATTGAGATTGCTTTGAGAGAGGTGTTGAAGGATGGATGAAATAAGAAAAGAGCTTGCAAAACAAGGCTACACACAATCAAAAGACTATTTGCACGTATTAGAGATAAATCAGAAGTTCGTACTTAATGGTAAAATTTACCAGATAGTGGAATCAAACCAGCTTGACAATGTGACTATGGAGAAGATACCTGTGATTAAGAGGGTTGGATGAGTAAGCACTTCCCTGATGGTATGTTTTATGCTGATGGCATGGAAATTATGATGACCCACATCATCGAAGCGATGGAGTGTCGGTGTGTTAGTGGGAAGAGGATTTCGGCTGACCTTAATGGTGTAGACAATTATACCACTACCTGTTCACGTTGCGCCAAACTAAAGGAGTTGAGAGATGAGTAGTGCTAAATATATGGGGATGAAGCTTGAGATTTGGGATTCTAAAAAGCATTTAGTTCACAATGTTGACAGTCCGTTTCAAGACTGGTTTTGGTGGGTTGAGGGTAATGGGTCTTGCGATTGTAACAGAGAGTTGTTGTGTGGTGAGGATTCAGGGGGAGATACATGCCTTGGAAGTAAGAGATATATTATCCTTAGTAACAGCCGAGGTTATAGTTTTGATGAGATGAACGAGCAATACCCTGAAGAGTTATTAAAAATAGCGAGAGGTGGTGTGTGAATCATGAGTAAGTGGAACGTCAGGAAACTAGGGGTATCAGTAACCCCCTCCCTATGGCACAGACAACTAGCCTTAGTAGAATTACAGAAAACCACAACCATGCCCTGCGATTGGTGTTTAGGTACTGGTGTTAATAAATGGTTATTTGGCTATACCGATAAAGCTATACCATGTGACCCCTGTAATGGTGAAGGTC
>Ga0255048_10002921_pt1 | contig 10624 bp, 13 predicted proteins | sample JV7_2_2_MG_FD_183619 | JGI IMG/M metagenome (GOLD analysis project Ga0255048, IMG submission 183619) | Seawater microbial communities from Jervis Inlet, British Columbia, Canada - JV7_2_2 | ecosystem: Environmental > Aquatic > Marine > Inlet | place: Canada: British Columbia | collected 2016-10-06
ACGATAGAAATTTGCCCTCCGAAACGTAGTCAAACTCGGATTGTATTTAGTTGCAGGATTCTTGTAATTTTTGATGACGTGTTGTGAAAATTTAGGCAAAGACATTCCAGCCGCTTTTGCTTGTTTCGTGAAAGCACCCGCTTTCAAATTCGCATAAGGATTCTTCGGTTTCCTGTCGGTGCTCCGCGAAGGCATTATTTTATACTGACTCATAGAAGTAATTTTCACATTAAATTTTGATTTTTAGTTAAAGCTTTGAGTTGTAATTATAACAAGTTATTTTACTACGTTTCTATAATGCCTATTACAAAACATACCGAATCCAAACTGAAGAAATTCAAAAAGGAAGAATTAATCTCACACATCATAACTCTCTATGATAAGATTTCAGAAGGAGAGGCGGGGTCTGTCCCATACTACGAACATAAAGAACTTATAGAGAAATACGATAAACTCAAAGCAAACGCCGATGAGGGCGAGCAGGAGATTGTGTTGCTCAGGATAGTTTCGGAGAAGAAGGAGAAGGAGATTCAGGAACTCTACGCGGAGAAGTGCCTTTCTCACGAAGGAATTGAGGAGTTCAACAAACAAAAGAAACAGATTAAGGAACTCAAGGAGGAGAATGACACGCTGAAGCAGAAACACAAGGATTTCCAAGAAAATACCGAGCACATCTGGAAACAGCAGAAGTGTGCGGAGGAAGAACTTAAGAAGGTGGAGGAACTTATGAGTATATTCACGGATAATGGAGAACTTCCAGGTGGGGAGATGGGGTGTTTAGGTTGCAGGATTACGAGATACAGCAACTTCACTACAGAATGGATGAGGTCTCATAAGAAACTGACCGAGAAACTCGTATCCGTGGAACAGCAACTTGCGAATCCTGTCGTAGCACAGCCAGCAACGTCAGAGTGATTGATATTTCTTTTGAGAAATAAATTCATATTTGTCTGTCATTATTTCTCTTCTTGCTGATATTTGAGAAGGAGAACCTTCTTCTCGGAAACAACCAGGAAACCAATAATATTGTTTAATTCCGATATTACCCAGCATAATATCAATCGCTCTATATCTCTTTTGCTGATAAATTTTATTGAGAAGACTTAATGCGACTTTCCACGTAGGAAAGATAATAGCAAGTGTTCCAAGCACACGATATTCAGGAGGACACACATTAATTCCTTCTTTGTGTTCTACGCCAGGCTTCAAATTATTCATCATCTTTCTGTTGTGAATAAATCCACCCAAATAGACTATTGAATCACGTGGATAATCAGAAGGAGGAGTTCTCATCAAAACCGCATCATCTTCCAATATCAATACATCATCTAATTTTTGTTCTACGATGTGTTCCCATAATTTTGTGTGTGATAAGAAACAAGCACATCTGGCGAGGTGTCTTTCTCTTCCAAAATTATACATACTCATCATCTTTTCATCAACAAAAGCAGGGACTTCCTTTTTTGTTGTTGCTCTCCAACGCTCAAACCCAGTTTCCGCATACTTCTCTCTTCTTTCACAAGCCGTATCAAGATTGATGTAGAATGTTTTCATATATACTTTAGTCAAGAAAAAGAGAGTAAATTAAATCTGGCGGAATTCTGTATCTGTCTAATTTACTTGTTCCTCCGTGAAACGACCCTATATCTACTTTATGTCCGTTGAGGACACGTGCCTTCTTTATTCTCTTTGTATTACCGCAATTTGTATTATGGAGAGTTCCTACCATATTTCCACACGCACCAGTCTTATCACAAATCAGATTATTCCACCCTTTTTTGTTAGTCCAAATACGAGTCTTCTTTTCGTATCCCCAATCTGAATACATACAATAGGAAACATCATAGAAAGGAATATCCTTGACAACATCTCTCTTTTTTAAAGTTCCTGTTGCTGGATTTTCCATAAACCATAATTGAGGATTGAAATACTCAATTATCTCTAATGTTCTCTCTATAATTTTATCACTTTCTTTTCTATTTTCCTCTAATCCTTCTTTTGTGAAGATTGTCCCATCTTTCTTTTTGCGACCGAACCAACAATATTGAAGATGACTATAATACGTGCAGGGCGGTGAAGCCCATACAATATCAAAACTATCTTTAGGATATTGCTTGTAATCCCAGTCCATAATATCAATTTGAATATCTGCTTTTATCTCCAAGTCAAGTGATAAGACTTCCCAGTCAAGTGATTTAGCGACTTTCCCCACCGAACCTGTCCCCGAGAATAATTCTAAAACTTTTAACATCTTTACTTTATGTTAAGTATGTAAAATAATTTTCTACCTTAACGTATAAATTGTAAAGATGGAGGAACTTGATGAAACTATTATCGCAGAATTAAAGGCGAAAGCAATTGAGCGAGGTGATGATGATGATGATGTATCTATTGAGGATAATACGCTTGATGAGGACGTAGTCAAGGCACCTGAACCTGAACCTGCCCCCAAGAAGTCAAAGAAGGTGAGGTCTGAAAAACAGAAAGCCGCGTTTGAGAAAGCACGTATCGCCAGAGCAGAAAATCTCCGCATCAAAAGGGAGATTGCGGCGGAAAAGAAGGCGGAGAAGAAGAAAGAAAAAGAGGCAGTCCAGGCGGAAGTAGCGAAGCGTCTGAAAAAATCTAAACTCCCTGTGCCTGCTAAAGAAGCAGCCGTTAGATATTTAAAACAACCCACGATTCCTCAAGCATCAGAGATGATTACGAATAATTACTATTACTATTCGGGGCCGCCACCTGGACCGAAAAAGAAAAAAGGTCGGCAACCCAAGGCAGTCGTGCGCCCTCCTACTCCATCTGAATCAGAATCAGAAGAAGAATACGAAGAAGAATCGGGTGGTGCTAATTTTGTCTATGAAGAAGAATCAGAAGAAGATGAAGCAGATATGCCCCCATCTTTCAAGGAATTACAAAATTATGATGAGAGTGCGGATAGATACACAGAACCAGACCAACCTCAATTAAAATTTAGATTCGCGTAATTTAAATCTAATAACTCAATAATGAGCCAAACAAGAATTACAGAATGTCCGTATGATAAACCAATTAATATCACAAAGCACGAATTTACTTGTGATGATATTGATGAATCAATCCCAAAACCCCTTCCTCAAAAAGGCGGATTCGCTATTCTCGTAATAGGGAAACCAGGTGCGGGAAAGACCACACTTCTATTGTCTTTGCTCTGTAAGAAAGGACGAGCTTTCAATCGTAAATTTGACAGAGTATATCTCTGGAGTCCAAGTCTAATCACTATGACAGACGATCCTTTTGAGACCGTGCCCGAAGAACAAAAATTTGAAGAAGCTACCCTTGAGAATCTAACCGATGTTCTTGATGAAATCAGGGACACGGGTGAGAAAGTCCTCTTCGTTTTTGACGATGTTATCGCAGATATAAGAGGCAAAGGAAAAGGGCAAGTAGAAAATCTTATGCAAAAAATCTTCTTTAATAGACGACACCTTGCTGGTGCTGGAGGTTCAGTATCAATTATAGCAACATCACAGGCATACAATAAGATTGATACAAAATTAAGAAAAACGGCATCACAAATTATCTTCTACAAAAATTTACACAAAAAAGAAACAGAATCTCTTTATGATGAAGTTATTCTGATACCAAAAAAAGAGTATAATGATACATTACGATATGTCTTTAAAAAGAAACACGATTTCTTGTTTATAGATACAACACAAGAACCTGATAAGATGCTTCATAAAAATTTTGTTAGAATGGCTATTACGTCTCCGAATATTTCAGAGGATTTATTTTAAGAGTCTGACGAGAAGTTTCTTCTTCGGAGCATAAAGTTCATACTCCGCGACCTCACCGGCATCGTGGGCTCCCTCGTGCTCTAACGCACATACATCATCAAAAATACTACCCAAGAGCCGTTTATCATAGGGAGACAATCTCTTATGGTGATTAGAAGGGATTTTGTTTGTTAAATCCTTGACCGCCCCTTGCAGTGCGAGCGCCTGTGTTTTTAAGAGGTTAATCTCACCCTGTTGTTTAACATCCTTTCTTTGAATTCTCTTTTGATAATATCGTGCTTCCTCTATGGTGTGAGCGTATCCACATTCATCAGGAGACATATTACATAGAGTATGACGACACATAGCATTCTTCCAAAGATAAGGTGCTCCAGGCGGAGGCTCGGGATAAGGTGGTTGCCCGAGGACCTTCGTCTCAAGTGCGTGCTTGTGATTGCGGAGCATAGTCTTGTTCTGTTTTTCCAATTTTTCAATCTCTTCTTTCAATCTTTCATTCTCTTGAGTAATATCTTTGAATACTCCTCCATTCTTAAATCCTTCAATCTCCTCTTTCAATTCATCATTCTCCTTTCTCAATTTAAGTGCTTCATCAATAGTAGGGAGTGAATCAGTAATATCAATTCCCTCCGCTGTAAAATCTTCTTCTTGTTTTTCTTTTATTTCCATCATTCCAGATGTAATTTCTCCCATACGCTTTTCCATATCATTAATAAGGTCTTCAATAGATTTGTTAGTATTTTCCGAACTAACCAATTGATTGAGACAGTAAGGGCATTGACAATTATAAGGGAAGACCCCGCTGTGTCCGCCACCTCCTGTGCAGTTGTTAGTTCCTTCCATTATTATTTGTTATATTTACAACACTAAACTTTAAATCAATTTCGGAATCATTCTTCTTGCGGTTCTTCCAATTCAGGGAGCAAGTCCTCCTCTAATATTTCCGTAAGGTCAGAGATAGGGATTAAATAATGGGCGATACAATTTGTTCCAGTCAATTTACATTCAAAGGAGACATCTTCTTTTAATTGATACCGAAACATCTTGTCAATAAATACAAATACGAAATAAACTTCATATCCTTCATCTATCTCCATAAATCCAGCGGTTATTTTTGAGGCTGTGATGAGAGTCTGTTTGTATGCAGTTGAGAGGATTCTTCTGCCCTTGACTTCTACGATTTTCTTTTTCTCTTCATCTCTAAAATCAAGAATATCATAAATATCATTCTCATTCCTCTTGAAATCACAATCATATAAACTATTCACAATAGGGAGAACCTTATCTTCAACCTTTCTTCCATATTCCCAAAGTGTCTTGTTAAAATTACTTGACATTCTAATATACTAAAGTAGGGAAATATAATAATATTTGAACTTATTATAATGACTGATAATATCTTTCAAGCAAAAAGGGATAGAATGCTTCTCCTATCGGGGCTTCCAGGGTCAAGTCCATCTAATCTACGAGTCCCTGTGCCGAAGTCTGGGGCTCTCGGGCGTTATGAAGATGCGGAGGCATCACGTTTAAGAATACTTGCCGCACAACAAAAGAAACCAAAACGCCCCGCGAGGAAATTGAAAAAAAGACAAGCAGAAAGACAGCAAAGGAGAATAGGTGAAAGTGGAGGAAGGGTCGGCAAAGGCAGAAGAGGTGAAAGTCAAGTTGTCCGCGATAAACCAAAGGCAGAAGAAGATTTAGAATTTATGAGGGATAAATTGAGGAATGAGAGAGCGGAAACACAACGGAAAGCAAGGGAGAGTTATATTCAAGTTCAAAGAGATTATAGACGTGATACTCAACGAGATAGAGAATTAGATATACAAGATAGAACCGCTCAAGCAGTCTTACAAGCAGCACAATTACAAGTAGGTGTGAAGGACGTTGTTTCACAAAGAGAAGTCCAACAGAGAATCGCTGATAGACAAGCAAACGCCGCATTAGAAGACCGACGGCAACGCCTTCAACGAGATAGAATCCGAGCAGAACAACTTCAGGGAGGCAGACAAAGGGGATTAGAACATAGAAGATTGAATGAAGAGACTCGTAGATTTGATGCTGATGTTAATGATAGACGCCAACAAAGAGCGGCTGATATTAATAGACATCAACAAGACCTGCAGCAAGTCCGGGATAGAGTAGCGGCACAAGATGCTCTACGAGCACAAGAAATCCAACAACAGCACGAACTTGCTCTCGGAGAACTTGCTGAAAGGGGCAGACAAAGAGAACAATTACAAGAGAATGAAAGATTCAAATTAGACCATCAAAGACAAATAGATTCGGATAGAGCCGTATCTGACAGACAAAGAGAAGAATCATTACAGCAAGCATTAGAGTTATTGAGACACAATAAACCTCCTGATGAATTATCAGAAGAGCACTTGAGGGCGAGGGAGCACGTCCGACAGCGTCGGGCAGGCACACCACCCAAGGGAGGGGGTGGCCTCGGACCGACAGAAGAAGAATTTCGGAGACGTGGCGGGAGTGTTCCTGCGGGAGGTTCAGAGCGGGACGAACCTATACAACGCGGTGCGGGAGGGGGTGGGGGATTCTTACAAGAATCATCCGATGATAGTGATTTAGGAGCTTCTCCGCCGACAAGACCACGGCAAACGGCCCAACCTGCCCCTGAACCGAGCTCTCCACCTCAACAGGTTCCGGCCCTTCCAGCCCCTTCTTCAACAAGAGATACAGAACCCCCAGCTCAACCGATTCCTCGTGTGGAAGAAGAAACGCAAACAGAGAATCCCCTTCACGGAGCACAACCAGCCTCTCCTCGTAGGCGGAGACATCAAACGGCTGACGAAAGATTACAAGATTTATTAGGACAACCCGCAACAGCAACTCCTCCACATCGTGAGGAAAATCCAATAGTCGGCAGACCGATTACACCAGAACGAGAAGGTTAAAATTTTAAATTGTGTCAAATTAAAATAAAAGGATAAGTATAAAATTATGCCTTCAAAGAATCCTCTTATTCAGAAAGCTCTCAAATCCGGAAAAATTTCCCAAAAACAATATCAGAAACTTCCAGAAGCACTTCTTCTCGGTATTGCCAAGAAGGGTGATAAAAAAGGAGGGATAAAAGAGAAGAGAAAGAAGACGGGGAAAGAGAAGGGCAAGGTAGGTCGCCCGAAGGCTGGTTCTAAAGTGAAAGTTGTTGAATAAATTATTTCTAATAATATTTATATGATAGAATCTATGAGTTGTATGCTGATTGATGTAATCAATGCGACATTCGCGAATTGTAATTATACTGCGTGTGATTTATACTGCAGGAATTATCTGTGGGCGGTAGCGAATAATTGCTCTCACGTCTTTAACAACGATACTTATTCTGAAGTCTGGCGGACATTAATTCGTATGTGTTATGAACCCCAATCAAGTTAATTTGTTTATATCACAAGTTTTTTATATTTCTTTTGTTATAATGAATTATCAAGAGAAGGTAGAGATTGCTAAAGCAGCAAACGTGATAGTCGCCAGTAATGACCCTCGTTTTAATTATCAATTTATCAAGAAACAAGAACATATTGATAAGTTTGATGAAGCACCTGAAATTGTCTTTATGGATAGATACGACTATTCTATAAAGAGAGATGAAGGAGATGATATGAACTTGCCTTCTTTATGTCCTTTTTCATTAGCGTCTTGTAAGAATAATCTTGAGGATATGGAGGCGTTCTATGCGGCAAAGTTTCCCCGCCTCCCTTCTGAATATCACGGAATTTTAGCGAGATATTCCTCTGGAGAACTCCTCACCAAAAAAGAAGTCAAGAATGGAATTAAAAAAGCAAAGAAGAAGAATATAGAATTGCCTGTCGGATTATCTGTAGCACAAGGAGACCACACTCTTCACTTTGATTAAAATTAATCTTATTCGTTTAATAAAATATAATGACTAATATAAATAATGCAAAATCTTCCTAAAGATTTCTTCTCCGCTGAAGCCGCCAAAAAGCGTGGTCCCGAAAGACACCTCACTAAAAATTACAACTTTGCGGGACCAGGCACCGAATACTTTGCTCGTATGAAAGGTTCTGATTTCTATGAAAAGATGATGAAGGACGCTGGTCGTCCAGTCGTCGGCTCAAAACCCTACAATAAAGCATATGATAAATTAGATGGTTGCGGTCGGGTTCACGATAAAGTATTCGCAGACCCAAAGGCGACACCAGCCCAAGTTAGAGCAGCAGATAAACAATTTCAAAAGTGCGCTCAGGGTGTTAAATTAACGGAGGACGGAATCACAGACAAATTAAGGTCAATAGCAGCAAGAGTAGGATTTGAGGGGAAGATTGCAGCGGAGAAAGCGAAGTTATTAAGACCAGGTTCATTCGCGTCTGGTGGAGAAGAAAAAGGACATCACGGAAAAGGAGAATTCGGTCAGCAATTAGGAAAAAAGGGTGGAGCGTTAGTATCCCTCGGCAAGAAGGCGGTCGCCATAGCGAATAAAGGAGTCAAGTTAGTTGATAAATAAAAAACTAAAATTTATCTGCCGTATTTTTTTTGTTTCATTAAGTATAAATAATAATGACTGCTATGCCTGCCTCAATTTCGTATGAAGACGTGCTTCCTGTCGCTGTTCCTGCTGTCGCTCGTCGGCGTAGGTTCTATCCTCAAAACGGGACTACTTTTAATGCTCTCGGCTCGCAAGAAATTAGAATTGAAGTATCCAGCTCAAACGCCCTCCTTGATGCCGCACACTCGTATCTTGAATTTTTTGTTTTTAACAACGGAACGGGGACAACTTTCGCTCCAGACCTCGGGGGCGGACACGTTTTTTTTGATGAGGTGTGGGTAGAACAGCAGGGACGAGTTCTCGCGAGAGAACAAGCACACAATCGTCTTCACGCTGGAATTCTGTCAGCGGCTCAAGTGAATGATGACGGGCAGTTCGGCGAATCTATTTCGCAGATGCAGCGCGGTTGTAATCAAGGTATCGGTGGTGCTGTCGCTCAGATGACTCCCGCCCCTGGTGCTTTAGCGGGCGACGTCTATGTGAATCGCGTTCATAATAACGTCGGTATGCTTCCGAATAATACTGGTGTCCGTATCGCTATGGCTATGCCGACAGGTTTATTCACACAGAATAAACTACTCCCGTTGCCTCTTGTGGCTCAGAACGCTCCGCTAACTCTCTGCTTTAGATTAGCGGAACCTCAACTCGTCGGGGTGTGGGGTGCTGCTCCTGGTGCTGCTGGTTTAGAAATCCGCAGAATGAACTATGTAGCACAGATGGTAGAAGTGGGTGGAGATGTTCTCCAGCAATTTAGAACGATGCAGGATATGAGTGGAGGTCAATTGACGATTTCCACTACGGATATAGAACACTCTCAAGGACCCCTCGCAAACAATTTACAAGGGGAACAAATTATCAGAGTCCCTATTCGCAAGAGGTCTGTTAAATCGTTGCTCTTCCAGATTAATTCGGAAGACGTCACCAATCTTGCCGCACCAAATAATATCAGAAATATTTACAACTTATCATTCGGCGGGAATGCGTCTATGACCTCGTATCAGCTGAAGGTCGGTTCGGTGGTCTATCCTCCGACTCCCGTGGGTTGCTGGGGAGACCCCGCTCGTGCTGCCGTGGCGGGTGTCAGCGACCCAGGCTGCGAACGAGGTGAATGTGCGATGGAACTCGCCAAAGCACTCGGCACATTAGGATTCACAAACCCAACAGGTCGCCTTTCGGGTATCACGTATGGTGTGAATAATCAGACTGTTCTCGGCGTTGCCGCTGGTCCCCTTGCTGATGGTGATAATGGCGATGGTGCCGCATTCGTATGCACGCAATCAAGTGAGAAAACTTCGGTCTGTCCGTTCGGTCTTGACCTTGATTCCTTTCAGCAGACGGCAATTGAGGCGGGAGTTGATAGTGAAACCCTCGCTCTTGAAACCAACCTCATTCTTCAGCTCGGTGGTGCTGGTTCGGGCGCGGAAGACAAGAACGTCCATACGTATCTGGTTTTTGACCGCCATTATTATTTCAACGCTGACGGAAGCATTACGACCTCCGAATAAATTCTTTTTTAATTTCGTTTCAAAAAAATATCAAGCAATCCATATGGAGAAAATTGATATTGACAACGTTATTGAGGTTCAGCATATCCGCAAACTAATTAGTCAGCATAAAAATCTCGTTGATTTCTTTGACGTGTTAATCAAGAGATTGAATATAGACCTGAATACAGAAAGAGAAGTTGAGTCTATGCCTATAGAACGCAAGTCCTCTTCAAATATTTCTTCAGATTCCGATGATGAATATGAATTATCATTAGAGGAGTTGATATTTCTAAAAGGAATTAATGAAAAAAAAGATGATGATTGATTGATTCATCTTGTATTATCGCTGTATTTATTCTCAAATTAATTACTTCAAGTGGGGGTGGGGGTGAATCTGTCAAAAGTGGCTCGGCAGAAAGCACATCGGAAAATCTCGTGTCGTAATCCACCGAGTCTGATTACTGGTTTATGAAAAGTTTCACCTTCCCATTCTCCCGACCAAATCTGCTGAGTGCAGTCGGAGCAGTGAAATTTCTTACACTCCCAGCAAGTAATATTCGTGTTGTCTTGTTTAGGCACGTGAGTCTTATTACAATAAGGCACGTCGCAGAGTTGAGGTTCGGTCTGATTCTGAAGGAGCGGGGAGGCGAAGAAGGGCATATTTGCTCGGTGTTAAATTGAGGTTTTTTTACTACTATCAAAGCAAATTTAAATCTTGTTTTTCAGTCAGCGAGTAAAACGTTTTGCTCGTTTTGCTCGTTTTGCTCTGTGGATTATGATGATTTTTTTCTTCAAAAGGAAATCAAATTTAATTCATTTACGTCTTCCAGCGATCATAATCT
>Ga0255048_10002928_pt1 | contig 10615 bp, 9 predicted proteins | sample JV7_2_2_MG_FD_183619 | JGI IMG/M metagenome (GOLD analysis project Ga0255048, IMG submission 183619) | Seawater microbial communities from Jervis Inlet, British Columbia, Canada - JV7_2_2 | ecosystem: Environmental > Aquatic > Marine > Inlet | place: Canada: British Columbia | collected 2016-10-06
CTTGCTGTAGACGAGATCGTCATCAACGGTGACTTCAAAGACGCCACCCCGGGCAGGGATCATCAGGATCTCAAAAGCCTGCCCGAACTCCTCGAACAGTTGCTCAGCCATGCCGACCGCACGGCCCGTGTAGTTTCAAGCCCGGCAGAACTCGATGGTGACTTTCATGGAGGGGGAGGTTAGCCAGGCGAATCGCCACGGCGATCGAGTCGCCATACTGTGACGATGCCTCGGCTTCTTCTCGTTCTCATAATGGTGGCTGCCGCCTGTGGGGGCGGCGAGGAAGTGGAGACCACGCTGCCGGTAGCCTCCAATGCCATGTGTGCCGACGTGACCGATGTGGTTGTGACCGCGGAGTCCGGTGGAACCTTCCGCTTTGATGTGACCGTTCGGTCTGCCGACACCGGGTGGGAGAAGTACGCCGATGCCTGGGAGGTGCGGGCACCCGACGGAACCGTGCTCGGCGAACGTGTACTGGCTCATCCCCACGTCGACGAGCAGCCGTTCACCCGTTCTCTCACCGGCGTAGCAATCCCGGACGGAGTTGCGGAGGTCGAGGTGGCGGCCCGGGACCTGGTCGAGGGCTTCTGCGGCGAGACATTGACGGTCGGGCTCACATGAGGGCCGCGAATTCGTAGGCGGCACCGGTGATCCCGCCCCCGCCGAGACCTAATCCCGCAGAGCTCACTGGGGCGGGACCTTGGTTGGAGGGGGATCGGCGAAGGTATTAGCTGCCACCCTATGGTGACGGCATGGAAGTTCGCCCTCTTCTAACCGATGTCGATGTCGCCGCCGTACTGGGGCTGATCGAGCGGCGGGAGGCCGCCACGGGAGTCCCGCCGCTGGGTGAGTCCAAGTTCGTGGATCTGGGTGGTCCTCTCCGGGGCCGGGGTCTGATCGGCTCCGGCGACGACGACGTCGTCGCCTACCTGCATCTGCTGTGGCATGAGCCCAGCGGTGTGTGGGAGATGGAGTTGGTGGTCGAGCCTGGCCGGGTCACCGACGCCGACTTGCGTGACCTGCTTGCGGTCGCGACGCCGGAAGCAGCCGACCGGATGTTGTGGTGGAACTTTGGCGAAACCGGGGGAGTCGCCTTTGCACTCGAGCACCTCCCGCTGGTGAGGACGCTGCACAAGTTGAGCGGACCACTTCCGCCTGCCGCTGAAGCGCCCTCACAACCGCCGGCGGTGATCAGAGCCTTCCGGCCGGGCAAGGATGAGGAGGCCTGGTTGATCGCCAACAACGCCGCCTTCGCCGGGCATCCGGAAAATGGCGCCTGGACCCTGTCCGACATCGTCGAACGGCAATCGCGAGAGTGGTTCCGGGCCGATGACTTCCGCCTGGCCTGGGTGGATGATCGGGTGGCGGGGTTTTGTTGGACCAAGCGGCACGGGCCAGAACTAGGCGAGATCTATGTGGTGGGAGTCCACCCCGAGTTCCAGGGAAAGGGCCTTGGAAGGCGGATCGTGATCGACGCGTTGTGGTACCTGGCGAGCGTGGGCTGCGCCTCCGGCCTGATGTACGTGGATACCGCCAATCAGACGGCGCTCAGCCTCTACCAGTCGCTGGGATTCACCGTCGAGCGGGTCGACCACTGCTTTGAGGTTCCGAAAGGCTGGCCGCAGGAGGCGCAATAGTCGTCGAGCTCGTTGGTGTCCGAACGGCACCAGGGGCACGGCAGATCGGAAACGTCGGAGAGCCGGACGGTGGGGGCCTGGATGGGGCGGTTGGAGCGTCCGCCGGCCAGGACCAGGGCTACAAACAGGGCGATTACAACAATGGCTTCAAGCATGCGCGCAGGCTAGAAGCGCCAAGGTCGGATTTCGCGGATTTAGGAGGCGTTTCGCGCTCTCAGGCGAGAGCTTCGACCGCCCTCGTCAGCTCCTTGACCAGCCAGTCGGCGCCCCGCAACTGCTGGTCGGAGGCTTCGACGGCCTGGCGCAGCATCATCCCCGAGTGGTATACGGCCCACCGTTCCAGCTGCTCGTCGCTCATCTCCCGGCCGTACCCGTCCACGATGCCGGCTGCCGAATCGGGCCCGGCCTTCAGGTGGGTCAACCACAGCAGCCGCGAATAATCCCATTCGGGCGGGCCCAGGGTGGACCACTCCCAATGGAAAAGTGTGACGTTGCCGTCGTCGTCCACCATGAACTGCTCGGGATTCGGATCGGTGTGAATAATGGCCGGCTCACCCACCTCGGGCGGGGCCATCGCGCCGGCTTGCTCCACTACCTCGGCGGCCAGATGGAGGCGGCCCCGGTAGCGCTCCAGACGCCTGAAGGTGGACGGATAATCGGCGCTTACCCAGTCGCCGTCCATCCCGTGGGCCACGTTGCTCAGGTGACCGGTGTCGTGAGAGTGGAGGGCGGCCAGAACCTCGCCCGCCTTGCGGCCAAGCGAAATGCTCTCCGGCAGCGAGGCCAGGTTCCACTTGCCGGGCTCGGCGAACTTGACCCAGGGTGAACCGTCCTCGTCACCGCGGTCGATGACGGTGGGCAGGCCGGGAAGGTCGGCCAGGTTGTCGAATGCCTGCTGCTCGCGCCGCTCGGCGGATGAGCTGCCGTAGATCTTGACCAGATGGGTCTCGGATCCATCCCACACCCGGTAGAGGCGTCCTACTCCGCTGCCGACCTCAACGATGCGGCCGTCACCGGAGAGTTTCCGGGCTATCTCTGCAGGTTCCATGACGTCGGCGTCCCTCCGGTCGGGGCCTATCCTTGGGCGCTCAAGCCTAACGACAGGGGCCCTTTTCCCGTGGCAGATTCCATCGGTTTCACCTTTCCCGACGGCTCCGTGCACACGTTCCCGTCCGGTACCACCGGGCTGGAAGTGGCGGAGAGCATCGGCCCGCGCCTGGCCAAGGCCGCCGTCGTTGTCAAGGTGGACGGTGCCCAATACGACCTGAGCCGCCCGCTCGACCAGGGTGGCGCCTTCGAGGTCGTTACCGGCAACTCCGATGAAGGCCGTTTTGTGATCCGCCACTCGTCCGCCCACGTGTTGGCCCAGGCCGTTCTCGACGCCTTCCCCGGCGCCCAGTTCGCCATTGGCCCTCCGATCGCCGACGGCTTCTACTACGACTTCGACATCGGTCGTCCCTTCACTCCCGAGGACGTCGAGATGCTGGAAGAGCGCATGCTGCGCATCCTGGAGGAAGACCAGCTGTTCGAGCGCGAGGTGATCGACCGCCAGCACGGCCTGGATCTGTTCGCCGATCAGAAGTTCAAGACCGAGATCATCACCGACGGCGAGGCCAGCCAGGGAGTGGGCGACGGGATCATCACCCTGTACCGCAACCACGATTTCGTCGACCTGTGCCGTGGCCCCCACGTGCGCTCGACCGGCTTCATCCCCGCCGTCAAGCTGCTGCGTAGCGCCGGGGCCTACTGGCGGGGCGACGAACACAACCCGCAGCTGCAGCGCATCTACGGCACCGCCTGGGAGAGCCCCAAAGAACTGAGCGCCTACCTCGAGCGATTGGAGGAGGCCGAGAGGCGGGACCACCGCAAGCTGGGGGTAGCCCTCGACCTGTTCTCGTTCCCGTCCGCACTGGGCTCGGGCCTGGCCATCTGGCACCCCAAGGGGGCTCTGGTTCGCAAGCTGATCGAGGATTACAGCCGCAACACTCATCTGGCTCACGACTACGACATCGTCAGCACCCCGCACGTGGCCCGCGCCAACCTGTGGGAGACCTCAGGGCACCTGGATTTCTACTCCGAGGCCATGTATCCGGCGATGGAGCTGGACCACGGCCAGGACTACTACGTCAAGCCGATGAACTGCCCCTTCCACATCCTCGTGTACCAGAGCAGTGCCCGCAGCTACCGGCGACTGCCGATGCGGCTGTATGAGCTGGGCACCGTATACCGATACGAGCGCTCCGGGGTGCTGCACGGTCTGTTACGCATCCGCGGCTTCACCCAGGACGACAGCCACATCTTCTGTACCGAGGAACAGCTAGCGGATGAGCTGCAGGGATTGCTCGATTTCACGCTGATGGTGTTGCGCGACTTCGGGTTCACCGAGTTCGAGGCCGACTTGTCGACCAGGCCGGAGAAGGCGATCGGCGATCCCGAGCTGTGGGATCGGGCCACCGAGGCGCTGCGCCAATCGATGGAGATTGCCGAACTGCCGTACTACGTGGCCGAGGGCGAAGGTGCCTTCTACGGCCCCAAGATCGATGTGCATGTGCGCGACGCCATCGGGCGGCGCTGGCAGTTGTCGACGATCCAGGTGGACTTTGCCCAGCCCGAGAACTTCCAACTGGAATACAACAGCGCAGGCAACACCCGGGAGCGACCGGTCATGATCCACCGGGCCCTGATGGGCTCAATCGAGCGATTCGCCGGCATCTTGATCGAGCATTACGCCGGTGCGCTGCCGGGCTGGCTGGCCCCGGTGCAGGCTGCCATCTTGCCGGTGGCCGACCGCCACAACGGCTATGCCGCCGAGGTGGCTGCCGACCTGCGAGGCCGGGGACTGCGAGTCGAGGTCGACGACCACGATGACACTCTCGGTGAGAAGGTGCGGCGGGCGATCACCTCCAAGACGCCGGCGGTCCTGGTGGTCGGCGACGACGACGTCGAGCATCGTACGGTGGGGCTCCGACTGCGCGACGACGAGAGTGAGCAGCGCGGGGTCGCGCTGGATGAAGTCGGCCCCCGCCTCGCCGAGTTGTACGCCCCGCCCCGCTGATGGACGTGCTGTGGGCGGGTTGGCGATCGGCCTACATGTCCGAGGTACAGCAGGGCACGGAGGCCGACGCTTGCTTGTTCTGCGAGCTGCCCAAGGAGGACGACGAGTCGGTCTACATCCTGGAACGAGGCGAAGCGGCCTATTCGGTCCTCAACCTGTATCCGTACACCAGCGGGCATCTCATGATCACCCCGTACCGTCATGTGGGAGCGCCCGGCGACCTCACCGCAGCTGAACAAGCGGATGTCTGGCAACTGCTGAGCCGGAGCCAATCCGCCCTCGAGACCGTCCTGGGTCCCCACGGATACAACCTGGGTGTCAACCAGGGGCGCGCCGGCGGAGCCGGCGTGCTCGACCATTTCCATCTGCACGTGGTTCCCCGCTGGAGCGGCGATGCCAACTTCATGACCTCGGCCGCCAACGCTCGGATCCTCCCCGAAGCTCTGGCCGACACCTGGCACCGCATCCGAGAGCAGCTATCGGACTGAAAAGGGCGTCTTCGGCGTTGGCTTGCCTCCGCCCACCGTCGACGTAGGCTCGGGCGGGCCGGACCGTAGCCGCGGGCCGGCCTTCTGTGCAGCCGACCTCAGCCAGGAAGTGGCACCGTGAAGAGTCTCGTCAATCTGCTCGCCAACCTCGTCCGCCGCTCGCCGTGGGGTGTGCTGGCCGGGGCGCTGGTTCTGACGCTGGTTCTCGGAGCCTTCACCTCTCAGCAGGAGATGGCCAGCGGCAACGAGGGCTTTTCGCCCGACTCGCCCGAATTCCAGGCCCAGGACACCATCACCGAGCACTTCTCAGACAACTCGGAGGAGCCGGTCCAGATCGTCATGACCGCCCGCAACGGTGATCTGCTCACCGCCGAGGGGTTGCTCGACTACCTGGCGGTGCAGGAAGCCATCAAGACCAGCGATGTGCAGGACTTGCTCAAGAACCGGCCGGGCGGCGACATCGTCGGGTATTTCGATCCGCTCTTGCAAGGCCTGCAGGAGCGGTCCGAGCAGGAGGGCATTCCTTTCGAGGCGCTGGTGAGCGGCCTCACCGACCAGGACGTCAAGCAAGGGTTCCGCGACGCCCTCGCTCAGATCCCGCCTGAGCTCGCCGATCTTTTCACCGGGCTGCTGGCGGAAGGCTCGGACCTGGCCGTCCCTTCCTCTGACACCGGGTTGATGGTGGTGTTCTTGAACGTTGCGGACCTGGACGACCCCGACCAGACCATCCTGCAGGAGAAGGAAGTCGACATGGCCGAGGCGGTCGAGGCCGCGGCCATGACCGCCAGCGACGGCGCCGCCTTCAGCTTCGCCTTGCTGTTTGCCAACGCCGACGAGTTTCAGTCCGAGATCGGGCGCCTGTTCGGCACCGCGTTCCTCATCATCGTGATCATCCTGCTTTTTGTTTACTGGATGACCCGCCACGAGTCGCGCCGATACGGCTGGGCGGCTCCCGGCTGGGGGCGGGCTCTGCGAATCGGCCTGATACCGGGAGTGGGGGTCGCCCTGGCACTGACGGTTCTGTATGTCATCCTGGTACTGGCCGGAGAAGAACCGACATCGCTCCCGATTGTCATCGCGGGCGCGTTCGTGGCGGTGACGGCGCTCGGCACCAGCTACGCCCGTTTTGCCCGCTGGCGCCGGTCGTGGGCGGACATGGGGGTCACGATGCTGGTGATCATCATGTCGATCACCTGGATGAACGGGATCGGGGTGCTGCTGGGCCCCAAGTATCTGGGCGTGATCGGGAACTTCAGCGAGATCCTTCAGATAATTCCCATCCTGCTGATCGGCCTGGGCGTCGACTATGCCATTCACATGACCAGCCGGTATCGGGAAGAGTTGGGGGACGGAGTGTCGGTGGCCGACTCTGCCGGTCGGGCTACCCGCACGGTCGGGATCGCTCTCGTGTTGGCAACAGTCACCACTTCCGTGGGTTTCCTCACCAATGTGGTCAACCCGATCACCGCCATCGCCGACTTCGGCATTCTGGCCGCAGTCGGCATCACCGCCGCCTTCATCCTGATGCTGACGGTGGTTCCATCCATCCGGGTGTTGCTGGATCGGCGAGCCGAAGCCGCCGGGACCCTTCCCCGGCAGGTGTTTGGCCTGCAGGGGGAGCGGATGCTGCCAAAGCTGATGGGCCGTTCCTCCATCCTCGCTCAGAAGGTTCCGGTGGCGACTCTGACGGTTGCCCTGCTGCTGGGCATCGGGGGTGCCTGGGGGTACACCGAACTGAACACCGAGTTCAGCTTCACCGACTTCCTCCCCGAAGACGCTCCGGCTCTGGCCACCTTCAATACGATCACCGAGGAATTCGGCGGTGGGTTCGGTGAGGAGACCGAGGTAATCATCGAGGGCGACGTCGCCACCGTCGAAGTCCACAACGCCATCGCGGTGGCGTGGGGCAATCTGGCGACCACTCCCAATGCGGTCCAGTTCGGCGACCGCGCCGCCGCCGAGTCGCCGGTGTCTGTGATCGGACAGCTGGTCACGCCGCCCGAGCAGGGTGGCGATCCCGAGGTCTTCAATCCTTCCTTCGCTGCGACGGCCGACGCCGCCGGTTTGCAGGCCGATCTGACTGTGGCTCCGGGCACCGACGTAGCCGCCCTTTACCGCGAGGCGCTGGCGGTGGCGTCCGACCCGATGCGACGAGTCGTGGCCGAGGTACACGGCGCCTTCCTGTTCGTCGACGTTGGGGTGTCAACTCAGGCAGGCGAAAGCGGGGCCCTCGCCCTCAGGGACGATCTACAAACGGCCTTTCAGCCGGTTCGGGATGCCGGGGCCACGACGGTCGCCACCAACCAGAACATCATCAGCCAGGGAGTGGCTCAGTCGTTGCGCGACTCGCAGCTCTCCTCGCTCTTCCTTACCGTGCTGGTGGCCGGGCTGATCCTGGTCATCAATTTCTGGTTCGAGTCACGCCGCCCCGGGTTGGGTCTGATCACGATCCTGCCGGTGGCGTTGATAGTGCTGCTGGTTTTCGGGATCATGGCGGTGCGGGGAATTCCGTTCAACCCGGTGACGGCCATGATCGCCAACCTGGCGATCGGTATTGGTGTGCCGTACACCATCCACATCACCCACCGGTATCAGGAGGACCGGCTCCGGTTCGCGACGCCGGAGGAGGCCATCAGGTCCACCACAACTCACACGGGTGGAGCGCTGGCGGGCTCGGCCTTCACCACTGCGGCCGGTTTCGGGGTCCTCATCACCTCCACCCTCAAGCCTTTCCAGCAGTTCGGTGAGGTGACGTTCTGGTCGATCGTCACTGCCATGGTGGGGGCGGTGTTCGTGCTGCCATCGCTGCTGGTCCTGTGGGACAGGTGGCATCGCGCCCGGGGGCACGCGGTGGTCGACGAATCGGTCGTGCACGGGGCGCTGCAGGATACGGGTAGCGTTGCAGGGTGATGGACTCAGACCAGGCGCGCTCGAAGAAACTGCCGGGAGTGCAGGGGATCGAAGTCCCCGACGAGGTGGCGGCCGCCGAAGGGCTGCCAGAAGACCTTGATGCTTCCATCCTCGGTCCTTACACGGTTCCCAGCCTGACCCGGCGGCGCCGGGCCGGCGCCTACTACCTGGGGGGAGCCGTGTTGGTCGGGTTGGGGATAGTTGCCGGCCTGCCGGCAGGAATGTGGCTGCTGGTCGCCGTGCTGGCCCTCATCGGCGGATACCACTTTCTGGCCGCCTTCGACCTGAAGGTGGCGGACACCGAAGCGCTCTCAATCGCCAACCAGCAGACCGAATTTCCGGTCGGGCATGCCTCGGCGTCCGTCGGGTTCGAGGGATGGCGGGCCCGTCCCATCTGGAACGTGCTGGTCTTCTCAGCCGAAGAGCCCCCGCAACGGCGCGGCCTGGTCCGCATCGACGCCGTCACCGGCGAAGTCCGTGACGTTCTGGTGGAGGACAATCCCGAGGTGTTCTAGCGAGAGCTGGAGGTCTCAGGGCGTGCTGGAGAGCACAGGAACGCGCTATCACCCCACCCCCCAAGCAGTCCGCCGGGTTGTTCGCTACCGGTCGTCTACCGGGACGAAGGGGCGTTCGGTGTAGCCGGCGTAGACCTGGCGGGGGCGGCCGATGCGGGTGTTGGGATCCTCGATCATCTCTTTCCACTGCGCCATCCAGCCCGGCAGCCGTCCGATGGCAAAGAGGACGGTGAACATCCGCACCGGGAAACCGAGTGACCGGAAGATCATGCCCGAGTAGAAGTCCACATTCGGATACAGCTTGCGCTCGATGAAATAGTCATCGGTGAGGGCGTGCTCTTCGAGTTCGAGTGCGATGTCGAGCAGGGGGTCGTTGACTCCCAGCCGTTCCAGCACGTCGCTGGCGAAGTCCTTGAGGATCTTGGCCCGGGGATCGAAGTTCTTGTACACGCGATGGCCGAAGCCCATCAAGCGGAAAGGGTCGTCCTTGTCCTTGGCCTTGGCGACGTATTTGTCGACGTCACCGCCGTCGGCGGAGATGTCGCTGAGCATGGAGATGACCGCCGAGTTGGCGCCGCCGTGCAGTGGTCCCCACAGGGCGTTCATCCCGCCCGCCACCGAAGCGAACAGGTTGGCCTCCGAGGAGCCGACCAATCTGACCGTCGAAGTCGAGCAGTTCTGCTCGTGATCGGCGTGGAGGATCAGCAGCACATCCAGCGCCCGGGCCACCACCGGATCCACTTCGTAAGGCTCCACCGGGAGGCCGAACATCATCTGCAGGAAGTTGGAGGAGTATTCGAGATCATTGCGGGGGTACATGTAGGGCTGGCCGATCGACTTCTTATACGCGAAGGCCGCAACGGTCGGCAGTTTCGCCATCAAACGGTTGGCCGACTCCTTGACCGACTCCTCGTCGCGAGGGTTGTGGTAACGCTCGTAGAAGGTCGACATGGCTGCGGTGGCGGCGGAAAGGATGCCCATCGGGTGGGCGCCCCGTGGGAAGGCGTCGAACATCCGCTTCATCTCTTCGTTGAGCAGGGTGTGGTTACGGAGCGTTTCCTCGTACTCATCGAGTTCCACCTTGGTGGGCAACTCGCCGTTGATCAGCAGGTAGGCGACCTCTGGGAAGGTGGCATCGGCGGCCAGGTCCTCGATCTTGTAGCCGCGATAGCGGAGTTCTCCGGTCTCGCCGTTCACGTAGGTGACCGAACTTCGGCAACCGGCGGTATTGGCGAAGCCGTAATCCAGTGTGATTCGCTTGTGTTCGGACCTCAGCTTGCTGATGTCGATGCCTACGTCGCCTTCGGTACCGGTGACGGTGTGAAATGTGGCGTCTTTGTCATCGTGCGTAAGCGTTAGTTCGCCGTCGGACGTGTTGAACATGCCTTCTCCTCGCGCTTAATGGCTCGACAAGACGTTTCGTCTTCTGTCGGCAATACTAACGACCGCGAATAACCGTCCTCTGAGGTGCCCGTGATCGATCAACGAGGCCGTTCCTGGCTCACCAAACACATCGTCGCCCCGACGGCGAAGGTGCTGGTGCGCCTCCACATCACCGCCACCGCCGTCACGCTGCTCGGTCTGGCCGTGACCATCGTCGGAGCGGTGATCCTGGCCAACGGCCATCCATTGGCGGGCTGCTTCGCCATCGGGTTGGGTGGTGCCATCGACGGGTTCGACGGCACGGTGGCGCGCCTCACCGGCACTGCCTCCCGTCGTGGGGCATTCCTGGACACAATGGCGGACCGGGTGGGCGAGGTGGCGATGTTCGCCGGACTGGCCTGGTTCGTGGCAGGCGATTCTCTGCTGGTCCTGCTCACCGTCGTTGCACTTGGCAACTCAATGCTGATCCCCTACGCCCGCTCCAAGGCTGAGGCCGAGGGTCTCGACGGCAAGGGAGGGATCATGGGCCGGGCCGAGCGAATCATTCTGTTCTGCCTCCTCCTCATGCCGGTGGGCCGGGACTGGTGGGGGCCCGAGGTGATGCTGTGGCCGATGGTGACCCTGACC
>Ga0255048_10002929_pt1 | contig 10614 bp, 14 predicted proteins | sample JV7_2_2_MG_FD_183619 | JGI IMG/M metagenome (GOLD analysis project Ga0255048, IMG submission 183619) | Seawater microbial communities from Jervis Inlet, British Columbia, Canada - JV7_2_2 | ecosystem: Environmental > Aquatic > Marine > Inlet | place: Canada: British Columbia | collected 2016-10-06
CGTTCGCTAATGACATGAAGTCCCCATCTCTCCCCCCCTAACCTACATCCCGAAAAAATCAAGGTCCGGTAATCGCCAAGGAACACCAGAATCAGACTCCCCTGGAGTCCTGGCCTCCCTCAACATCATTACTGCCTTGTGCATCGCATCAATCAAATGGTCGTCCTGCTTCGCCTTTACACGGCCAGCATCATGCTTATATCTCCGCTTCTCCATGAGAATCTCCTGGCAACTTGCAAATACCTTGAAGCCACCCATCTGCATACGGTCAATAACCTCTTCAATCACCGTCATGATTGCAAAAGTCTTTTTACCGTCTGGACCAATCATGTGCGAACTAGTCGAAAGCATCCGCAGACCAAGCTCGTCATACTTCTGCTTGATCGTTCCACCGTCAATGAAACCACGACCTGCGTCATGAGGCCAAGCACAAACAATCGAACCAGCACCCATCGAAAGAGCGCGACTCGCATAGGCAAAGGTGTCCTTGCCGTGATCCTTGTACTCACCCGTCACATACACCATGTCATTGTCACGATCATACGCAAGGCGAACCATGGCAAAGAAACCCACCCCGTGAGGGAAGTCCAAACCTATAATCTGAGACCAATGCGATGGTACATGGAAATCCTCAACTACCAGCAACTCATCCGGAAGAGTGTAGATGAGACCAACGCCACGAACCGGACGACCATGAAGGCGAGCCTCCGCCAATGGATGGTTCTTGTACTTCTCCATCAATGACATCCGATGGTCCCGGTCCATGTGGGTTGCGTCATTGATGTCGTAGTTCACCAGGGAGCGGATGCCACTATTGTCATTCTCAAACAAAAGATACAACTCAGTCTCCCCCTGAAGAGGAGTCATGGATATGTCCATTCGCCCCTTCGTCGCATTCAGGCGAGCCGAGAACTCGTCATACACAGGGAACGGAGGCTCCTCGTCAATGCCTATCCAGTGCAAGGTATAGCCCTGAAGACGCTGCCAACCAGTCGAATACGAGAACACCATGCACTTGCTCATACCATCGAAATGACCATGCTCGTCATGATGGCGCACCTGGAAGTAGTCTATCTGATTCGCTATTCCACCACTCAACCTCACAATATCCTTCTGAGGATCAAAACAACTGTCGGGAATAAAACCAGACCCTCGATCCTGCAAACCACCAAGCAAACGATCACACAACAAATCACGAGTACTCTGAGCTGTCTCACCACCAATCGCTGCCTGGATCGGACCCTTGAAGCGAGGACCATCAAACCCCTCCGGGTACAAGCCTGTCAGATGGTACGATGCCTTCATGCACAATGCCGTTGACTTGCCAGCCTGATTCAACCCCGCAAACAAAGTCTCGTGAGACTCAGAGTTCAAGAAATCCCACTGACGAAGGTTAGGGGCCAAGCGACCAAGCTTGTCGTACTCAGCACGACGGGCTAACTCCCGCTCTAACTCCAACTCCTCAATCAAATCATCACGGTCAATCTCACTCATCAATCTCCTCTTCCTCCTCACGCGCCACCTCCTTCGCCTCGATATACTTGATACGAGACTCGTCAGCCGCCTCACGCTCCGCAACCGCCCCCAAGCGAGCCTGACGACGCTCATGCAACAACCGCGCTAACTCCTCGTCACTCATCTCCGTCAACTCAGCCTTCTGAGTATGCTCAATCTTCGAGGCCACTTCCTTTGGCAATATGTCCTTGATCAAGAACTTCACCATGAAACCCAGCACCTCTTTACCCTCCGGAGTGTCCGGGTCCGCCTTCGAGACCATCTCGGGAATCTTGTCAAACAATCCAGCATCAGCCAACTTGTTCACAAAATCACGCTTGATCTGCAACGGAGAACGACGGTCAACCATCTCCTTCGGCTTACCAATCTGGGGACGGTCCTCACTCAATCTCCACCAACCCCTCATCTCCTCATCCACCGACACTGATCCCATAGCCACTTCATACGGAATACCAGCTGCCTCAGCAGCATCCACAAAATGCAACCCACGATCCATGCCACGAGCCATCTTCGCCCGACGATGCTCACGAATCAGGAAAACTCCAACTTTCTTCTGGCGACAACGCCTCACTTTAGGCATCTTATACTGGTAACCCATTAGCACCCCTTGCTGCGGACAGCAGCATAACAGAAAGGAACACCAGTGAACAACCCCGAAGAAGCCGTCGAAACCATTATCGAGATACTCCAGGAACAAAAGAAACTACTCACCGACATCCGAAACCTACTCGAAGATAATACACAAACCGAAAAACTCTCCGAAGAAATACACCGACTCTCATCCTCCGTCGGACAAACTAAACATAACCAACAATCACAACCCGGCAAAAAACCACTACCCACCCCCACATGGTTCAACGAAAATAATGAATGGATCTGCGAGAAACCTGAAGGATCTCCAAAATCCACCTGCAAGAAATGCAAAGATACCATCTACTGGACACTATCCAAAAACGGCAAAAAAGTACCCATCTCCGAACATATCAACTTCCCCGGGAAATACGCAGCACACTTCAACCACTGCGAACACTCCAATGAAATCAAAGAAGATACCAAACAAAACACACCCGAAGACCACAAAGAACTACCCTTCTAAAACAATGCTTGAATAACCACCAAGGGGATGATAGAACCCCTTCGACGGCGGAAGCCAGTGCATAGTTCTGGGGGGTCTACGGCACCCTGCGATAAACTCACACGGGACTCAGGTTGATGAGCGCAGGACAATCCCTCCCCTTACTCTCCAATACTCTGGGGGGGTAAGGGGGGGTTTTGACCTGCTCCAAATCTACAGGGATCTAGGTTGATGATTATTACTACTATAATCAATACTACCAAGATTATCGAAAAAACAGATTCCTTCCTCGGGGACCAGCTCAATGTCTTCCTTCCTTCTTCTAAAAGCTGGTCCCCATCTTTTTACCAAAATACCGGGGATAACCCTAAAACAATAGCTGTCCCAATCACGGACAGAGGGTTATCCCCGGACTAAATGCTTACTTGCGGCGGATCGACTGGATTCCTTGGTAACTCTTTGTCTAAGAGTGGGAAATCAGTCGGTCCTTTTTATGCCGAAAGTCGCCCCCACGCGTACAACATCGTGGAAATGGCTTATATACCACAAGCACACCGCTGCTCGGGGGGGACCGGCAACACCCCCCATCCCCCCGTGTTCCGATAACCGACATTATGGGATACCAGGCCGGGATTCCGCTGTAACTTGTTGCCAGATACCAGGATCGGTCACTAGTTACCAGGTCGGAACCTCCAGATGTCCGGTGGAATACTCAAGATTCCAGCTAGAATCTGCAGCTCCGCCGGGAAGATGGGCAACCGTGTCCGATTTCTTGAAAGGGTTAGATCACCACCCCCTACATCATAATCAGATGTCACTATCCCAATTTTCCGATGGACAAAATCCTAGAAAGGTAATACCTTTATTTGTGAAGGGAGAAAGTAATGCAAGATGATGACATGGACGATGCAACGGTTCTCGATTACCTCGCTGGAGTTGTGCTGGTTGCGATGGTGTTCGCCTGGCCTGTTTGCGCAATTTTAGCGATGATGGATGGGTGGAAGTAATGGACGATGGAGCAATCGAGAGAATGCGCAAGATGCGTAACGAGTGTATCAAATTTGAGACGCGTCGCGCTAGATGGTTGCGATCGAGTTACCGCGCCGGGTGGGTTAGTGCTGGCAAGGATATCACGGATCTACCAGATGATGATGATGATGATGAAAGGGAATCACAATGAAGAAATCATACCCCATCATCTCACCTAAGATTCTAGCCAGATACAGCGATATCGAGTTACCAGGCCGGGCCGAATTGGTCCGGGAAATTCAAGATGGATGGAGTCGAATACAAATTCGGTCCATCCATCGTGGTTTCCGGCGAGTATCTCCCAAGATCCCACGGTCGATGGAGATTTTCGGAACCGGATTGAAAACGGGAAAGGGAGAATATCTCGATTCTCCGGTGGATACTCTGATTTGGTACGGTTCACCAGGTCGGGAGTCTGGAATTGAGATGTGCGATAACAGATCGCCAGCTTGTACTTCCGGATGCCTAGGCCACGGATGCGCGCGGTTGCGGATGAAATCCGGTAGAAATTCCAAGCTATGGAAGACAATGCTCTTAGTCGGTGATCCTGACCGATTTATCCGGTTGATGATGGTGGAGCTAGAAGCTCACATCGCAAGATGCCATCGGGAGAATGTGGAACCGGCAGCACGAATTGATGGTTCCACCGATACCGGCATCGCTGACACCTTGTCAGGGTTTGATCGGTTCCGATCCATCAAGATGTACGATTACTCGAAAAGTACCTACAGGATGCATCGGTTTCTATCGGGAAGCTTCACCGACAATCGGCATCTTACTTACTCAAGGAGTGAAAATAACCATCGGCAGTCAATTGAGATATTGAATCGCGGTGGAACCGTTGCGGTGCCGGTCGATTGTAACCGGGAAGAATTCCCATCATCGTGGTGTGGGTTCCCGGTGGAAGATGGGGACCGTCACGATGTGCGATACCGGGACACTCCGGGAACGTGGCAATTTCTCACTTGGAAAGGGGACGTGGGAAAGGATACCGCTAGGAATAGGGGGTTTCTAGTTTCATGTTAGTTACTGTCATTCTACTGGCAATTGTGATGATCGTAATACCAGAATTAGATCGTAGGAATAACGGAAGGTAGCACAGATGCGAATTGAGATGATCAGGAAACATATACTCGCACAGTGGACAGCGGAAGAAACAAACAATAGCAACGGTAAGCTGACCATCGGACCGGACCGACACAATAGGCGCACAATCTCCGGATTGTTAGCCGGTGATGGCGATGCCGATTCTATCCGTTACGCATCGGACCGTGACAAGCTTGGAATCCGGGAATTGATTGTGCCGGACAGCTCGTCGATCCTCGGTATTTTCTACACTGACCCGACATCGCCAGCGGTAGATCGTAGCGGTGATGCCGATGATCTATTGCTAGGACATCCTCTACCGGGGTGGAATCACAATTGTATTATCATTTATTGTGAAGGTGATGTGCGTTTCGAGACTGCGCTATCCTTTGATGATCATCTCCGAGGTATAAACCGACACGCGGAATTCCACGGTGTCGGTCCGATTTACTGCGGGAGGTAGTAGAAAATGACTGATGCCTAAAATCGAGTCCCCAGGTTCGATTCTAACGGATTTTATTGAGCTGTCCCGACCCCTAGCACTAGGGAAATTGGGACAGCTCAGGAAGGAAAAAGGAAATGGAAGTAGTGACGAGCTATGGAAGAAAGACGATGTGGCTATGCATGAATATATTGATGATGATCGCATATCGCTCAGATGATCTACCGCGTGGATTTACGATGCCGTTCGATTTCAGTTTAGAGCCTGGGGAAATTATTCCCCAGGGGTCACCGATTACCCCCCGAGTGGTGGATTGTATAAAATCCAGAATACCTAGATTCATCGAGGAGATACGAAGGGAGGAAACACGATGAGCAGTTGGCCCAGGAACAAGAAGGTTAGATCACAGTTTCGCCGGAAGGTTAGATCACAGAAGCGAAGTTGGTATCTGGAAAGACAGGAGGAGATGCGTGTTGCCGCTAGGATTCAAGCCGCAAAGCGAGATCAGACCACAGGGTCTACATAGGCTTCTCCCGCCCACTCCACCAGACATATCAGCTGGAGGTTTGCTGCCTTGCGTAGCTCTCTGGTATCTCTCGGTCTGGGCGAGGTCAGAGATGGTGAAGTGGGGAACCCTTGCCCCTCGGCTATCTTCGAGTAGTCGTTTTGACAACTTGGTTCGAGATCAGGCATTTCTGTGGAGGACACGCCACGATGAGAAGCGGACAATTGATCGTCACTTCACCTTGATGGAGTACGCGGAGTACCGTGAGGACATGAAGGAGTTGATTGCTGGTGATCCTTTGTTAGATCACAGAGGTCAGGAGGAGATCGAGGGTATTCCAGCGCAGCATTATGAGAGGGACAATCTGTTTTTGATCTTTAGTTTGAATCGAAAGGCACCGTCAGTGGCACAATACAAAGCAAAAGAGCAAAGAGAGGTTAGTGGGGATGACGCAGTTCCTCGGTCAGTATTCAATCTGGTCCCTTATCCAGGTGAGAATGGCCGGGAGTATATCAGTCGGTTTTTGTATGCGGAGTTGCACCCGGTGAGAATATTGATGAGGGATAAGGGTTTGAATCTCATGGGATTTGCCGATGCCATGGGTATTGCGAGGGCAAAGATTCCAAAGAGTTTTTTCACTGATTCGATTATGAAGCACTGGAATCTGGCAAAGATGAAGAAGAACTGGCCGGAACTGGACCTGGAGGAACTGCGCCGAGAGTTCCATATCTGGAAGGCGACGGACTGGGAGGCAGATCCTGTGCTGTTTGCGGCCACTGCAATGCAGGTATTTGTGGAGCATGAGGAGCAGCTGAAGGAACAGTCGAAAAGAAAACAAAGATAATGTAATACCATACCACGATAATGGTGTACCTTATTTGTCCTTTGGAAGGGAGTTTGATTTTGCCGATTTCACCAGAAGAGCGGGAAGCTAGACGGGTATCCGTTGGTGCTTCAGATGTGGGAGCAATCATGGGATTGAGTCCATTTGCAAATGCTCATGACATTTACCTGCAAAAAGTTGTGGGTACTGACGAGGAGGGAGGGACTGAGGCTCAGAATCTGGGCAATGACTGCGAGCCAATGCTTGTGATCTGGGCCGACGAGCAGTTGGGTAACAGAAATCCAGACTGTTTGATGGAGGTGGACAAGAAGTTCACGAAGTTGCTCGACGAGCCTGGAAAGATTCTTCCAGCTCATGCGAATCTCGATGGGTTCTCCATATATGAGGACAAGCGAATAGGCATTGAGGCGAAGACTACTTCAATGTTTGGCGCATTCGGCGAGACAGGGACTGACGAGGTTCCTGACCACATTCTTGTCCAGGCTCAGTGGCAGATTTTCGTTGCTGATCTGGATCGTGTTGTCATTCCGGTCCTGCATGGTGACGGCAATCTCCGCCGCACCTTTTATTCGGTGGACCCTAACCCTGAGTTGATCGAGTCGATCAAGGCTCAGGTCATGGACTTCTGGAATGACCATGTGATACCAAAGATCCCACCTCGGGATCTGATACCAAATCTTGAAACCATGACGAGTTTGCGGAGACAACCAGAAACCTCTGTGGATTTGCCAGAAGACTTGGTGAGAAACTGGTTAGTTACTCGTGAAGTGAAGAGTCAGGCAGCGAAGGACGAGAAGGCAGCGAAGGCTGCGCTGATGTCTGCAATGAGTGATGCTGAGGGAGGAGAGTGCGAACTAGGCACTCTCACATATTTCAAACAAAAGAGAGCTGGATACACCACTCAAGATGCGGAGTTCAGAGTTCTCCGCTGGAAGGGAAAGAAGAAGTGAACAGTATACAGAGGGTAGACAATTGGCTGGAGAAATCTGGCCCCAAGCTTTTGGAGTTGCTGCCTGGAAACATTGACCAGGATAGATTCCTGAGAAATGTGAGCAGTCAGGTCAAGATGAATCCTGCGATTCAGCGATGCCGACCCGATACGATCATCAACTCGATCATTCGGGCGACCCACCTCGGTCTGGACATTGGAGTGCTGGGCAGTGCCTGGATCGTACCTTACGGGGATCAGGCAAATTTGGTCATTGGATATGCTGGTCTGATTGATCTAGCTAACCGGAGCGGAACGGTCAATGCGATCCACTCTGGAGTGGTGCGTCAAAACGACTACTACAAGCGGACAGAAGATAACTTCTCGCACGACTATGACGCATTTGCGAGTACTGAGACTCGTGGTCCGGTGGTTGGATGCTACTGTCTTGTGGACCTGAAGAACGGTAGTCGTCAGATCGAGACGATGAACCTGGAGGATATCGAACAGGTTCGTTCTGGTAGCCGGTCAGGAAACAACGGACCTTGGGTGCAATACTTCGAGGAGATGTCAAAGAAGAGTGTGATTCGTAGGGCATTGAAGCGAATCAAGTTGAGTCCAGAATTACAGGAAGCGATCCAGAGCAGTGACGACGCTGAGTTCCTGTCATCGGAGGTTCAGCCCCCGAAGAAGCGAGGTGCTGTCAATCTAATGGACCGGCTCGACAAGGCAGCCCCTGTCCAGCAGGAGCCACGAGTGGTCGATGCGGTGGTAACTGCGGTGGAGGAGCCGGAAGCCCCCCAGGAGCCTCCCCAGGAGCCTGTGAAGGACACCCCCAAGAACAGTGACTATTCAGTAGGAGACCCGGTGTCTGCTGGTGCAGTGGACTGGGTTGCTCACCTCCGGCTCGCCAAGGATGTGGCCCTGAAGATCGGCGCGCCGGTCAGAAAGTGGTATAAAATCACACCGCTTCGTCAGAAGATGATCAAGGAGAGGGCCAAGACAGAGGGGATTTCAGCTTCAGATGCTCAGGCTTTCTGGGATCTGGTCGAGGAAACCTTTGTTCCCTTCGATGCGTCGAAAGTTGAGGACTGGAAAGACAACTGCGATCTGGATATTCTGTTGAGGATTCCAAAACGAGGTGGGAAAGACCACTTCACTGCTGCCAGAGAGGGTGCGTACCGGGGAAAGACGGAGGAAGCACCGAAGTTCTCTGTAGCAGACATGGCAGATTAGCGACTAACGAGAGGGTCTGGCGTGGAAGTGCCACCAGTTGAAGAGTTCGGCATGGTGGAGTTCGGGACAAGGTATTCCGTTCAGGTACATCACTTTCATGGGCGCGTGAGGTTGAAGATTGTATTGCACAATGTTCAGGGCGGATCTCACGACATCCAGACCCTCTATTCTTACCCCGTAACTAGCCCCGGCGAAGAAGCTATATTCAGTCATTATGACCGCAGTGGTTCCGCTACTCAGATAGACATAGAAGAACTCCTGCGCTGGCTTCACGACCTCCCTTCAACAGATAATAGTATTCTCTCCTTCCTTTCGATCATGTGTCGCTCTGACGCAGCTCGACATTTTGTGTGTTTAGTTGAGCAAGCGATCTGTGCTTGCGAGTTGTGGTGGGGGTGGGGTTGCCCCATGGAATCCACAACTCTTGAGTGCTATAAAGAAGTGGGCAATGGCTCACCAGATAATCTTCAGTCGCAGAAACAGCGAGACCAGTGGGTATTCGCCAACGAGATCCTTGCGACCAGGGAGGCAGCAAAGAAAGCAGAAAATCGGTAGAAGAAGGAAGCAGAAATGGGAGTACCCCCTGAAGAAATCGGAAGAAGGACCAGAATCCAACTGGCATGGCCGACGGAATTTCACGATCAAGTCGAAGATCTCGAACTCGACATCCACTGGTGCAAAAAAAAAGAAGCGGTCGTCATCGTCACGCCGAAAGCGGTCTTCGAGTACTCGCCGCCAAGGGGAAAGTCACCTTGAGAAGCAAGCGTCTCTAATAATCAAAAGCAATCATCTCCCAGAGTTTGAGCGGGAGTTCCGTTTCCACCCGGTGAGGCGATGGAGATTTGATTTTGCTTGGCCTGACAAGTATATCGCACTTGAGGTGGAGGGTGGGATCTTCAATCGAGGACGGCACACCAGTCCAAAAGGATTCATTGCAGATTGCGAGAAGTACAATACTGCAATGATCCTGGGCTGGAAAGTTCTCCGCGTTACCCCTCCAGATATCAAAGAAGGGCGAATGATTGACTGGCTAAAAGCTATGCTTCCTGCACCTTGAGTTGGCGATCACTACAGGTCTCGTGCCAGACTCCAAGAAAACTTTCTTTGCCAGTGTAGTCCCTGGTCTCTTCCAGGTGCTTATGCCACTTCTCCAATGACTTCTTCTGGTCAGAAGTGAGCATTGCTCCTTCCTCGTACCACTGTTGCCCAACAAGAATCGCACTGTTCAGGGTTGCGATCCATTGCTTGACCGGGCCTTCGCTTGTGGCTTCTTTGTATTGTTCATTTGTTGCACAGAAGTTTTGCCGGTCAGAGATGGCGAGGATTTGCTTGACCATTTGATCGAGATCCTTCTCGATGATTGTGTTTGAAGGCCAGTTCTGGCCCTCTCCTGTGACATAGATTCTCGTTTGCTCTGGTTTCAACCAAGTGCAAAAGCGATGTTCAGAGATGTGACCTACAGGAAACTTGCTCATGGGATACCCACCAGCCACTCCCACATACCACATCAGATCATTGTTTTCTGTGAGGTTGCGGATAATCGGTAGCCCGTAATGCAATCCGATTCGAGAAACAACCTTGTGTCTTCCAATGTTCGCGAACTCGAACTCATCAATCAGCTTGTCCATTATTCCTTCTTCCTTATTCTAAAACTTCCCAAGCCAAGAGGACCTGAGCAGGGACTTGCCCGTTGCCGATTGCCTTCAAGCGTGAAGCCCTATTCTCTTTCTTCTCTGTTAGGCGTGGCACCTCACCCGTGTCCGCTGGATCGGCATCCCAGTAAGTGCCAGCCTTCACGCTTGTCTCCCATGCTTCCATCGTTCCTTCAGGGAGAGGGTCGAGCGAGGTCCATCCACACGGCCATCCCATTAAATATTCCACCCAATCTGGACTAAGTTTTCCCTGTTGTCCAGGTTCGAGCAGATGGTCGAGCCGGTCTTCTCTTCGTTTTCCC
>Ga0255048_10002931_pt1 | contig 10608 bp, 12 predicted proteins | sample JV7_2_2_MG_FD_183619 | JGI IMG/M metagenome (GOLD analysis project Ga0255048, IMG submission 183619) | Seawater microbial communities from Jervis Inlet, British Columbia, Canada - JV7_2_2 | ecosystem: Environmental > Aquatic > Marine > Inlet | place: Canada: British Columbia | collected 2016-10-06
CCTCGCCAGTCGCAATGACTCGTTGATCGGATATGGATCGGGTGAGGAGGCACGGTGGCGGATCTCCGGCCTCCAACACCGCGACGGCGGAGTCGGGTTCTCGCTGGTCGGTTCATCGCAGGTCGAAGTCTGGGTCCCCAAACCGGGGAATCACGTCGCTCGTAACGCCGCCGGAGTGATAGCGCTCCTGGCTGAATCTGGGTTCGACCCTGCGGAGGTGGCAGCTGGCTTGAGGGGCTTTACCGGGGTCAGGCGCCGGTTTGAGATCAGGTCGCGCCGCGGCGGTGTGGTCCTGGTCGACGACTACGCACATCATCCCACCGAGTTGGCGGCGACGCTGGAGGCGGCGAGGCTCGGGCATCCCGGGCGGATAGTCGCGGTGTTCCAGCCGCATCGGTTTACTCGCACCGAGGAACTTGGTCAGGCATTGGGTGAGGCACTGTCGGTTGCCGACCGCGTGTTCGTGAGTGATGTCTATGCCGCCGGGGAGGCTCCGATCCCGGGCGTATCGGGCAACACGGTGCTTGCTGGCGTTTCCGACCCCTCCATGGCTACCTATGTGCCGCGGCGGGCAGACCTTGCGGCCGCGGTGGCGGATGAGGTCGTTTCCGGTGATCTGGTTCTCCTGCTTGGTGCCGGGGATGTGACGCAGGTTGCGGACGAGTTGGCGCCGCTGCTCCCGACGTGATGACGGCTCTTGAACGTCTCCAAGCTGCTGGGCGGCTTGGCAAAGACGTCGCTCTCGGCCCCCTCACCACATATCGCCTCGGTGGTCCGACCCTCTACTTGGTGACCGTCGACGGCGAGCAGGATCTTCGTGATGCCTGGGCGTTGGCTACGGCTGAGGACCTTCCGGTGCTTCCGCTCGGGCGCGGTAGCAATGTGGTGGTTGCCGAATCCGGTTTCGTCGGTGTCGTCGTTCAGCCGGGTCCCGGTCTCAGCCGGCGTTCGATCGGGGACGAGGTGGTGGCCGGCGCGGGCGTTCCGCTCCCGCTTTTGGCGCGGGAAGCGGCGAAGGCCGGGCGCGGCGGCTTGGAGTTCTTTGCCGGGATTCCGGGGTCCGTGGGCGGGGCCGTACGGATGAACGCCGGTTGTCATGGAACGGAGACCTCCGACGTGCTCGTTTGGGCGCGGATCTTCGACCTGGCGACTGGCACGGCGTTCGATCGCACCGCTGCCGACCTGGATTTGAGTTACCGCCATTCCAACATCGACGACAGGACGTTCGTCGTCGAAGCCCATTTTTCGACGGTGGCTCGAGAGCCGCAAGAGTCGGAATCTGTGATTCGGGAGATCACCCGATGGCGGCGAGACAACCAGCCCGGGGGGACCCTCAATGCCGGGAGTGTCTTCAAGAACCCCGAGGGCGACACCGCTGGAAGGATCGTCGATAGCCTCGGCTTGAAGGGGCTCAGCTGCGGAGCGGTGAGCGTGAGTGAGCGACATGCCAACTTCTTTGTGGCTGGAGAGGGTGCCACTGCTCAAGACCTGTACGCACTGGTGGGAGACGTCCAAAGGCGGGTAAAGGAAGCAACGGGGGTTGACCTCGAGCCGGAGATCAGGTTTGTAGGGGACTTCGGGTGACGGCTCCATCAAGGGCGTGGCGCTGGCCACTCGTCCTGCTGATCTTGATCTCGGTGGCAGCGGTGTCGGTTGCCCATTCTCCGCTGATGGCAATCGAAATGGTGGAGATTCTCGGAGACGAACACAGCGACGTTCGAGACCTCGTCGATGACCTCGGGATAGGAGAGGGCGCACTTCTGCTCTGGGTCAACACAGCAGCCATCGAGGAGGCCGTGATACAGGAGCCGTGGGTTGCCGACGTTCGGGTCGACCGCATTTGGCCGGACAGGGTGGTGGTCGAGGTCCTGGAACACGAACCGGCGGTGTGGATCGAAGGTGTCCTGGGGTGGATGCTGGTCGGTCGTGATGCGACGGTGTTGGAGCGAAGCGATGCTCCCGGCGCTGGGCTACTCCGCGCCGCACTGGCCTTTCCCGATCGCTACCCGGGAGATCAGCCCGTCGACCCGCTGTGGAATGAAGTCGTCGGGATGGCGCTCGTTCTGGCGGATGACATCGGAGGAACCATCACCCTCGAAATGCGGGGAGCCGAAATGTGGACGGTCGCATTCGGACATGATGTTCGCCTCGGACACCCGATCGACCTCGCCGACAAGGGCAGGACCCTGCGGGCGATGCTCGCAGAAGAGGTGCCGGAGGGCGCGATTATCGACGTCAGTTCGCCACTGCGACCGGCGCTGGTCCCCGCGGAGTCTCAACCAGACATCGAGACTCCGTAGTCTCAAGGGTGATCCGCCCCATGAGGCTCGCTATCGTTTGCGGTTGAGATGAGGAGTTGATCGGATGATGACCTCTGGCCCCGGTCTGCAGAGCTACCTCGCCGTCATCAAGGTTGTTGGCGTCGGCGGTGGAGGAGTAAACGCCGTAAACCGGATGATCGAATCTGGTATGCGCGGTGTCGAGTTCGTCGCGATCAACACCGACGCCCAGGCGCTGCTCATGTCGGATGCGGACATCAAGTTGGACATCGGACGCGATCTCACCCGAGGTCTGGGTGCAGGCGCAGATCCCGAAGTAGGTCGCGCCGCGGCGGAGGCTCACAGCGAAGAGATAGAAGACGCACTGCGCGGGTCCGACATGGTGTTTATCACCGCAGGAGAGGGCGGGGGTACCGGTACCGGTGGCGCTCCCGTCGTGGCGGAGATCGCCCGGGGGTTGGAAGCACTCACGGTGGCCGTGGTGACCCGGCCGTTCGGGTTTGAAGGCCGGAGGCGCTCCGTGCAGGCCGAGCAGGGGATTCAGGCCATCCGCACGTCGGTGGACACCCTTATCGTCATTCCGAACCAGCGGTTGCTGGAGTTTTCAGACCAGAACCTCCCGATAGTCGATGCCTTTCAACTCGCCGACGACATCTTGATGCAGGGTGTTGGTGGTATCACCGATCTCATTACTACGCCCGGACTGATCAATGTCGACTTCGCCGATGTGAAGTCGGTCATGTGGGGCGCGGGAACCGCAGTCATGGGCATCGGACTAGGACGTGGTGAGGACCGAGCGGTCCAGGCCGCCGAGAAGGCGATCTCCAGCCCAATGCTGGAGATGTCGGTGCAAGGAGCGCGCGGCGTACTTCTCTCGGTAGCAGGGTCGAGGAGCATGAGCCTCCATGAGGTCAATGCCGCTGCCACTTCGATCGCAGAACACTGTGATGCCGACGCCAACATCATCTTTGGGGCCACCATCGACGACTCGATGGGTGAGGAGATGCGAGTAACAGTGATCGCGGCGGGATTCGGTGGCACGTCCGATCGTTCCCGAATTCAGGCTCCTTCCGCAGAGATCGGTCAAGGCGCTCCCAAACCGGACCGGCCCGACGACGGATCGGGCGATGTCGATCCGGGCGCCGATCCCTTCGACGTAGAAATACCTGACTTCCTGCGGGGATGATCAGACCGAGTGTCGCCGGCGTCGCATTTGGGACGGCAGCTGATGGTGATCCCCGAATCGATGACGTCGCACGTGCTGCGGTCTCCAGCTCTCTCGGTATCGCTTCGGAATGGGCTTGGGTTCGACAAGTGCATGGTGCGGTTGTTGTCGAGCCCGAAGGTGCCGGTATCGGAGACGAAGCCGATGCTCTCATCACCATGAATCCGGCTCTGCCGATAGCCGTGTCGGTCGCCGACTGCCTGCCCGTTGCGCTTATCTGCGATGGCGCCGTGGGGATTGCCCATGCCGGATGGCGTGGTGCCGCAGGAGGTGTGGTTGGAGCAACCATTGCGGCCCTTGTTGCCGGCGGGCACCAGCCACATACCGCCGTTATCGGACCCGGCATCGGCCCGTGCTGCTTCGAGGTCGGAGACGAGGTTGCAGATCGCTTTCCTGGACACAGATCGCGCACCAGCTGGGATACCGTGAGCGTCGATCTTCCCGGCGCAGTCGCTGCAGATCTCGCCGGCCTCGACGTCGAAATGGTGGGTGGATGTACCCACCATCAAGACCGCTTTCATTCATATCGCAACGATGGAACCAACCACCGTCAGTTTGGAGTCGCGTGGATACCACCGGTCTGACCGAGGTCGAAGGGCGTATCGCTGCAGCCTCCAGGCAATCTGGCCGTACGGACCCCATCCGGCTGGTGGTCGTCGCCAAGTACGCGTCGGATGCCGATGTTGAGCGCGTTGTCGCCGCAGGGGCCACGGATCTCGGTGAGAACAGAGCTGATGCTCTGGTCAAGAGATCCAACGAGTTCGGGGACGTCGTATGGCATTTCGTTGGACGGGTGCAAGGAAACAAGGCGCGGCTGATTCGCCCGGCAACCGAGCTGTTGCATTCGATGGATCGGTCGAATCTCGTTGGCTACTGGTCGAAGGGCGATGCCGTCACGCCTCCCGTTCTCGTTCAGGTGAACCTGGCCGGGGAGCCGCAGAAGGCGGGAGTTGCTCCGGATGAGGTGCGACAGATCATCGAGCAGTGCGCTACGTCGGGCATCGAGGTTCGTGGACTCATGACCGTGCCGCCGCGGCCTGATGTCGGTGCGGATTCGGCTCGCTGGTTCGCCGCCCTGCGCCAACTGCGTGACGAGATCCGTGTTGATCACCCCGCAGTGGCTGAGCTGTCGATGGGGATGACCGACGACTTCGAGGTGGCGATTGGAGAAGGAGCAACAATTTTGCGGGTCGGACGGGCTATCTTTGAGCCGTCCCGCAACGAAGGTTGATTCGAGCAAATGGGTATGTGGCAAAAGACGCTGTTCTACCTGGGTCTCGTCGATGAGGACGACCCGGGCTCCTATTCAGCATCAGCCGCTCACGGTCAGCCGGTACCGCAGCGTCGCCCTGAGCAGCAGACGGCAGCCCCGGAGGGTCGGAGAGTCCAGCGCCGCCCGGTTGAGCAGCCGGCCGGGCAGGAAAGGCCCGAGGTGGCTGTCCGTCGCAATCCGCCGCGCCGGGTAGAAGCCCCTCAGCAGGTAGCGGACCCGATGCCTCAAGCCGGCGGTGGAGTCCAAGGCCGACGGGTCGAGCCGCCAATGACGACCCGCCGACGCACCACAGTTGCCGACGGCGCTCTTGCCGAAGCAGGCGTCGTTATCCGTCCGCCGGACACTCCCTTGGTACGGACGGTGTCCGATACAGATCTCGAATCTGAAGTGATTGTGGCTACCTCCTATTCAGACGCCCAGCTGCTCGCCGACCACATCAGATCGACGATCCCGGTCGTGCTCGACCTCAGGAAGGTCGAGCCGGCGATGGTCCGGCGTCTGGTCGACTTCGCCAGCGGACTGACCTATGCACTTGGCGGTTCGATGCGCAAGATCGGTCAGGGCGTCATCCTGGTTACCCCGCAGAACATCAATCTGAGCCGTGACGAGCGACGTCGCCTCAAGGAACTCGGGTACTACCAGGCTCCGGAAGAGGGCTGAGTCCGACTGTGGCCGTCATCTGTTTCGTTCTTCAGGTCTACTGGATCGTCGTGGTGGCCAGGATCATCATGGAGTGGATTCCGGTCTCATATGACCACCCGCTGGCTCGACTCCGGTCGGTGTTGCGAGCCGCCACTGAACCGATTTTGGGCCCGCTGCGTCGGATGATCCCACCGGTGCGTCTGGGAGGAGTCGGTCTCGATCTCAGCCCGATCATCCTCCTCATCACTCTTAGCCTGGCAGCCGAGGCGATCTGCAACTGAGTCCGGTCTGGAGTCAGCCGAGCTCGATGGCAAGCGTGATCGTGGCGTCTTCGCCAACCGGCCACGAGCTGCCGGAATCATCTCTGACAAGGGTGGTGGCGAGAGTCTCGGATGCAATCGAGGCCTGATGTGTCTCCATTGCGGCCACGACTCGAGGCTCGTCCGAGTCCCAGCGCAAGGTGATGCGATCTGATACGTCGAGGTCGGCCTGGCGCCTCATTCCCTGCACTGTCTTGACGATGTCACGCGCCATACCCTCGATCATCAGAGCCTCAGTCAGTTCGGTATCGAGAGCGACGCTCAGATCCTCACCGGTTGCCACTGCCAGCCCGGCGCGTGCCTCACGGATGACGATCACGTCGTCGAGTGAAATGGTCATTCCGAGCACCTCGATTTCTCCACCGGCGACGAGTCGGTCGACCGCGCTCGCATCGAGAGCGGCGATTGCGGCGGCAGCGTCCTTCATCGAGGAACCAAAGCGTGGACCAAGGGAGCGGAAGTTCGCCTTTAGTCCAAGGTGGGCCAGGCTCGCCTCGTCGGCGGAGGTCTCGACCGACTTTACGTTCAGCTCCTCAACGATCAGGCCGGAGTGGGCTTCGATCGCGGCGCGCACCCGCGCATCGTGGCTTACGACCGTCACTCGCGCCAGGGGTTGACGAATCTTTAGTGACTCGCTGACTCGCAGTGCTCGTCCCAGCGAGACTGCTCGGCGAATCGCGCCCATCTGCTCCTCGAGTGGGGCGTCGATGAGGTCGTCGATTGCCTCGGGGTAGTCCTCGTGATGGACACTCGCTGCTCCCGATGCTCCGGTTGCTCGCTGGGAGACGACCAGGCCCTGATACATCGTCTCGGTCACAAACGGGAGCACGGGCGCCATGAGTTGGGCGAAGGTCACAAGCACCTCGTACAGCGTTGCGAACGCAGCCATCGAATCGGCAGACATCGATTCACCGGCGGCGCGTGCCGCCCAGAACCGGCGGCGGGACCTGCGGATGTACCAGTTGGTGAGGTCATCGACAAATGAAATGAGGGGAGGGATGACGTTGTAGAGGTAATAGCCCTCCATCTCGACGTTTACCCGCTTCACCAGGCTTTGCAGGGCCGAGAGAATCCACCTGTCTATCTCGGGTCGCTGTTGCGGAGGCAGCGCCACGCTCAGATCGCCGGCGGTAAGACCCTCAGCTGCGGCATATGTCGTAAAGAAGGAATAGGCGTTCCAGTAGGGCAGCAACACGGTTCGGACGACCTGGCGCACCCCTCGTTCGGTGAAGCGAAGCGGCTCCGCCCGGACCACGGGCGAATTGATGAGGAACGCCCGCAGCGCATCCGCGCCGGTGGAATCGAGCAACTCGAAGGGGTCGGGGTAGTTCTTGAGGCTCTTGGACATCTTGCGGCCGTCCTCGGCGAGGATCATTCCGTTGACGAGACAGTTCTGGAACGGGACCGAGTCGAACAGGGCGGTGGCGTGAATCACCAATGTGTAGAACCAGCCCCGGGTCTGATCGAGACCTTCGGCGATGTAGTCGGCCGGAAAGCGTGCCTCGAACCGTTCCTTGTTCTCGAACGGGTAGTGGTTCTGTCCATACGGCATGGCGCCGGACTCGAACCAGACGTCGAGCACCTCGGGTGTTCGAATCATCGATGCGCCGCAGTTGGTGCACGGGAACTCGATCTCATCGACGATGTGCTTGTGGAGGTCGGCTACCCGAGTGCCGGACAGTTCCTCCAACTCGTCGATCGAGCCAACGCAGACGCGATGCTCACACCCCGAGCACTCCCAAACGGGAAGGCATGAGCCCCAGAATCGATTCCGACTGATGGCCCAGTCCCTGGCGTTCTCGAGCCAGTTGCCAAACCGACCCACACCCACGTGTTCGGGGACCCAATGAACCGTCTTGTTCAGTTCGGCCATCCGATCTCGGATTTGCTCGACCGCCACGAACCAGGTGGGGATTGCTTTGTAGATCAGGGGGGTATCGGTGCGCCAGCAGAAGGGATAGGAGTGGACCGCACGTTCGCTGCGAACGAGGTCTCCAGTCGCAGCAAGCAGGTCGAGCAGAGTCGCGTCTGCCTCCTTTACGTTTACGCCCTCGACGTCAGGCACCGCCGCGGTGAAGTTGCCGATTTCGTCGACCGGGTCGACGATCACGTCGAGTCCGGCGGCGCGGAACGCATCGAAGTCTGCTTCTCCGTAAGCGGGAGCCATATGGACCAGGCCGGTCCCCTCCTCGGTGCTGGTCTCGTCGCTGGCCACGACGACGAACGCTCCCTCATCAGCCTTATCCGCGAAGTAGTCGAACACTGGGAAATAGCGGGTCCCGAGGAGATCCTTGCCCGTCGCTCGAGCCGTCGCCGCCGGGGGATCTTCCCAATAGGACTCGACGAGTTCTTCGGCGATCCAGTATCGGCCGTCGCTGGAGCCGATCGGTGCGTCGATCCTGACGTAATCGATCTCTGGTCCAACGGCCACACCCAGGTTCGATGGCATGGTCCACGGGGTCGTAGTCCAGATGAGGAGATAGTCGCCTGCGTCGGCCGGGCCGGGTGACTCGGTGACCCTGAGTCGCACCGTGATCGATGGATCCTCGACGTCTCGGTACTCGCCCAGGTTCACCTCGTGGTTCGACAAGGGTGTTGCCGCGCCCCACGAGTAGGGGAGGACTTTGAACGCCTTGTAGATGAGGTCCTTGTCCCACAGTTGCTTGAAGACCCACCACACAGACTCCATGAAGTCTGGGTCCATCGTCTTGTAGTCGTCCTCGAAGTCGACCCAGCGGCCGATTCGGCGGGTTATGGCTTCCCAGGGCTCGGTATTGCTCATCACCCGACTGCGGCAGGCTTCGTTGAATTCGGCGACTCCGAACTGAGCGATCTCTGCGGGCCCCGAAAGGCCCAATTCCTTCTGAACCTCGAGCTCTATCGGAAGGCCGTGGGTGTCCCAGCCGAAGCGGCGTTCGACACGGTGACCCCGCATCGTCCAGTAGCGGGGAACGATGTCCTTTAGGACACCGGCGAGGAGGTTCCCGTAATGGGGGCTGCCGGTGGGGAATGGAGGCCCGTCGTAGAACGAGAACTCGCTCGATGCTGGGCGCTGGTCGACCGAGGTGACAAACGCATCGATCTCATCCCACAGCTCGAGAATGGACTCTTCCTGATCCGGGAATACCACGTTTGCAGGTACCCGCTCAAACGGCCGCTGGCTCGTCATGTCCGTCCTCGGTCGGCGCCGATGCCACCGGGACGGGGTCTAACCCGCGGTACCACCCGGCTTGCCGTGCCGTAGGCACGACCGCTCGTCATACCCATTTCGGAGGGCGGTCCCGGCGAGGTCTAGTCCGGTCGTCATGACCGTTTCTACTCGCGGCTCGGGGGTGATTTCTATCCCGGACGAAACGCCGACCTCACACCATCCGTCGGCTCGCTGTGATCCGTACCCGGTCGACTCCCCGTCGTCGCCGTGGCGCAGGAATGTAACAGAGTTCTACCCGGCCGGACTTCGACGCCTGCGGCGTCGAACAGGTGTAGCGGGGCGCCGAGCTTGGCGAGGCACGATCGAAGGTTGGTCGAGACCGGGGAGGGCTCGAAGTGACCTGAGCAAGACATGGTCGGCCCTCCTCCGCAAAGTGGGGCCCCAGCCCCACTGCGGCCGTGGTTCTGCCTGACTCCGGGCTGATGACTGGCGACCGATGACTGGTGACTAACTTTTGCTCATGCTCGCTTCTCATCCGAAAGGCGTTGTAGTCACCGCCTGGGTCGTTCCGGGGGCGAGTCGCGATGAGGTCGTGGGGGAGCACGATGGCGCGCTGAAGGTGCGGACGGTGGCGCCGGCCGAGGGAGGGAAGGCGAATCGGCGCGTGGCAGAGCTGATCGCCCAGGCCTTGGGAGGTCGGAGCGGCATTGTCGCGTCGGGATCGTCTTCTCGACGCAAGCAGGTGGTCGTATTCGGAGTCACGCTGGCGGCGGCGTCCGCTGCGCTCGGCGTCGTTCGTCACCATCCATAAGCCACCCGGACCCCAAGGCCCGTGGTATCGTCGCTCGCCCTCGGGAGGAGACAATGGCCCGCTCGCTCGCTGCGTCAACGCTCAAGCGCTTCCGCAAGATGCTGGAAGACGAGCAGGCGCGCCTGACCGAAGTCATTCGGGATATCGAGGAGGAGCAAGAGGAACTGCGGCTCAGCGAAACCTCCGCCGAACGTAGTCCTGATCCGAATACCGCCGAGGGCGGTTCGCTCGCATTCGAGATCGAGAAGGAGCTCTCGCTCCTCGAAAACGCCAAGGACCTTCTGGCGCAGTCCGATGCAGCTCTGGAACGGATCGATGATGGTTCGTATGGGATCTGTGCCCACTGCGGTCGCTCGATCCCGGTCGCCCGGCTTGAAGCGCTGCCGCATACGAAGCTGTGTGTGGATTGCTCTGCCGCCCGGCACTGATTAATCGACGCCTCGCTCTCAGCGTCGCGGCGGGAGTAATCGCCTTCGATCAGCTCACCAAGTGGCTGGTCGTTCGAACCCTCCCCGGCGATCCTGTCGTGTTGATAGACGGCTTTCTCGAACTGCGGTATGTGACCAATTCGGGAGCTGCGTTCTCGATGCTCGACGGGTTTGGGTCGGTGATAGCACTGATCGCCATCGCGGCAGTGGTGTTCATCTTCCTTCTTGCGGTACAGGTCGACAGGAAGGGCGAGATTGCTGCTCTCGGTTTGGTTCTGGGAGGAGCGATTGGGAATCTTCTAGATCGAATCTTTCGTGGTGACGGGTTTCTCGACGGCGGCGTGGTCGACTTCGTCGACTTCTCGTTCTTCCCGGCCTTCAATGTGGCCGACTCCGCGATCACCATCGGGGCGGCGGCCGCTCTGTGGTTCGCATTCGTAAGGCGATGACCACTTGGCGATGAAATGGCCGGTACCGGA
>Ga0255048_10002933_pt1 | contig 10607 bp, 11 predicted proteins | sample JV7_2_2_MG_FD_183619 | JGI IMG/M metagenome (GOLD analysis project Ga0255048, IMG submission 183619) | Seawater microbial communities from Jervis Inlet, British Columbia, Canada - JV7_2_2 | ecosystem: Environmental > Aquatic > Marine > Inlet | place: Canada: British Columbia | collected 2016-10-06
GTTAGCGGCGGCCCTATTGGCCATAAACCGAAGACCCCTGCACATTATTTGCCGCACGCGCTCTCGCGAGAGGCCGATGATTTTGCCAACTTCCTCAAGCGTGATTCCATCTAGCACATGAAGCTGTACCGCTTTGGCGTCACGGGGATTGTGCAGACGAAGCTCCGCCAGCAATGTATCCGCGAGGTCCTTGGCACCCGCGGTTTTCCCGGGGTCCGCCGCCTCCAGTAGAAATCTTTCTTTTTCCGAGGCAAAAAAGTTTCTGCGATCCCAGTCCGCTTCAGCCACATCGTACTTGGCCCGAGTTCTTTCAAAACCCTCTATTTGACGAGGGGTAAAAAAATCCTCGGGCAGAATGCCGGTGGCCTCGGACAAGGCCACAATCTCTTTGCGCCACATCCCGTCCGCCTTCTGCGGGCACTTTGTCATTGCGACTATGGCGCACATTACTCCCGCATCCACCCCTACTCGTTTTGCGAATGCGGAAGGGGCTTCTCTCAGGTTTTCCAGGGCGCGAAGAATGGTGGCATTTCGCACCTTCATTTCTACCCGGTATTCCTTGGTCATTTTAGCCATTCCCTCGCCAATTCCCCCAGCGTCTTGGCACTGAGATCAATCTTGTTGCGTAAAGCATCGACGATCTTTTCATCTATGGTGCCTTCCGCGATCAGGTCCACGTAGGTAACTGCGTTTTTCTGCCCGATGCGGTGGCATCGATCCTCGCTCTGGATGCGGTGTTCAAGGTCAAAACTGTTGGCATAGTAGACCACGCTGTGCGCTGCCGTCAAAGTGATGCCATAGCCGGCCGTGGCCGGGTTACCGACGAAAAATCTCAGGGGGTTGTCCGGGTCCTGGAAAGCCTCGACCACTCGAGTGCGCTCCTCGGTGGAGGTGTCCCCGTAATAGGACGCCGCGCTGTCGGGCCCGTACAGCTTTTGCAAGGCTTTGACAATTTCCTGGATGTCGTACCGGAACCGGGACCAGATGATTACTTTGCCATCCGTCTCCTCGAGGACCTGCAGCAAGGCGTTCATTTTGCCGGAGTCAAAGTATTTTACCCCCCCGTCGTCAAAAGGCAGGTGCCCGGATAATATCTGCTGCAGCCGTATCAGCTGGGTCAACACGATCGGGGTCGTGGTGTAGCCATCGTCCAGCATCAGGTAGGCGTCTTCTTTCAGATCCTTGTATAGCTGTTTTTGCTCCGGGGTCAGCACGACATAGCGCTTGGTGTAGACCTTGTCTGGTAGGTCCAGGCAGTCTTTTTTCAGCACCCGGTAGCTGAATCGGTTGATAATTTCGGACAATTCGTCGAGGTTCCTGTAGCCCACAACTTCATCAAAGGAGTGCTGGCCCATGACCCGACGCTTGATAATCGCGTACCTCCCGCGGAAGGCATAAAAGCTGTCAAAACCCAGCAGCTTGTGGCCCAGGAATTCGGCTTGGGAGTAAATGTCCATGGGGGCTCGGGTGATTGGGGATCCAGTCAGGATGCGGCGGTACTGGAAGGCTCGGGAGGCCTTGATCAGTGCTTTTGTTCGTTTGGCGGAGTGATTCTTGATCATGGTGCTTTCGTCCACGGCAATCAGCCCGTGCTGCCCGAGATTTTTTCCCAGCCACTCGCCGGCGTTTCGGCCCTTGGGATGGGAAAAGGCCTCAATGTTCATCACAAACAGGGTCACTCCGGCGAAGGCCTTGGCCACGGATTTCATCTCCGCCTGCTGCTTTTTGCTGGGGGAGGCCACCCAGGAAATAATTCTGTGCGGTACGTCGGAAGGGAAGTGCTCGGGGATTTCCTTGGTCACCCAGTTCCTGTACACACCCTTGGGCGCCACGATCAGAGCGAAGTTCACCTCGCCCCGAAGGTACAGATTCACGATCGTATCGATCAAAACCTTGCTTTTTCCGGTGCCCATTTCCATGAAAAAACCATACTGCTTGTGGTCCATGCTCCGGTCTAACGCTACATGTTGATGCTCGTAGGGTTCTGTTCCAAATTTGTAGTTGACAGTCATTCATACCCTCCTATACCCTCACATTACGGACAAGCAACTTGTTTGTCTAGAACAAATCCACTACACCTGAAGAGGAGATACTTTACGTGGATATTTTTGACGAAGTCATCGATGACGCGGACACCATGAACGGTGTTGCCACGGGTCCGATGAAAGAGCTCAGTGGTTTGGTCAAACAGACAATCCAGCTGGGTGAGGACATCGAGGGGGCCGAGGAGGCGCTCAAGAACCTCAAAAAACAAAAGCAGGCACTGGTTTTCGACAGGATCCCGTCCCTTATGGACGAAATGGGGGTCACCCGGGTTGACGTGGAGGGCTACAGGGTCACCACCAAGCCGGTGATTCACGCCAGCATCCCGGTTGCCCGCAAGGAAGAAGCATTTGAGTGGCTTCGTGAGCGAAACCTTGACGATATTATCAAGAATGATGTCATCTTGTCTTTCGGGAAGGGCCAGGACAACGAGGTGGGCCATGTGCTGGGGCTGCTTCGGGATCAGGGTCTGGACCCTGATCAAAAAACCCAGGTGCATTCGATGACGCTCAAGGCGTTTATCCGTGAGCGCATTGAAACGGGCGCAGAGATCGATTTTGATCTGTTTGGCGCCTTCATCCAGACAACCGCAGAACTGAAGAGGACATAACCATGGCCAGTACCGCAATGGCGAAGAAAAAAGAAACCCACCTGGCGTTGATGGACGACATGGTCGAAGACGCCGGCATCGGGACCGATTACGCCCCCGACGAAATGCTGATCCCGTTTCTCCGGATCGCGCAGCCGCTCAGTCCGGAGATTGACGAGGACACTGCGAAGTTTACGCCTGGTCTCAAGAAAGGGGATTTGTTCAACACAGTGACCCATGACAAGTGGGTGGGTAAAGAAGGGGTTCTCGTGGTACCTTGTTATCAGGTCACCAAGTACCTTGAGTTCGTGCCTCTTCTTCAGGGTGGAGGGTTTCGGGGCGAAATCAACCCAAGTGATCCGGTGCTGGGACAGACCACCCGGGATGAGGACACGGGCAAAGACATCCTTCCCAATGGAAATGAGGTAATCAAATCCGACCAGCACTATTGTTTGCTGCTGGACGATGAGGGTGGTTTTCAACCGATCGTGGTGGACATGAAAATCACTCAGCTGAAGGTGTCCAGGCGTTGGAAGACCCAGATCAAGCTGAAAAAGGTCACGCATCCGAAAACAGACCAGCAAATTACCCCTGCGCTGTTCGCCTCGGTCTGGCGCCTGCGCGTCGTGTCCGAGGAAAATGCCAAGGGCAAGTTCTACAACTATGTTGTGGACAGCGCCGGCATGGTCGAGGGTGTCGAGGTCTACCGCGAGGCCAAGGCCTTCCATGAATCGGTCAAGAAGGGCGAAGCTAAGGCGGTGCCGGAGCAAGCCCAGCCGCAGGGCGATTCTGACATTCCGTTCTGAGTGAAGAATTGGGCGTGGTGTGTTGTGCAAGGGACACCCTGCTCATAGGGGACGGCAGCGCTCGGTTAGGTCTTTAGGGTTTTTCTACCTGGCCCAAGAAACCTGACCTAGAGAGCGCTGCCGCCCCGCTAAAAACCTCAGGCGGAGTGGGATATGACAGCACGATCAGAGCGTTTCCTAAGGGTTTTCGAAGGCTCTGACCTGGCCCATGGACGTACCAAGATTGGCGCCAAGGGCCGGGATGGAAAAACCGAAGGCAAAAGCTTCACGGTGCGGAAGCCTTTGTCCATAAGGCTGATGGAAAACCACTTGTCCGGCAAACAAGGGGTTGGCGGCATTGCGATCACCTCAAAGATGCAGGCTCACTGGGCCTGCATAGACATAGACATTTATGACCTCGAGCTTCTGGAGGTTGTACGTCGCGCCAAGAAACTGAAAATCCCCATTATCGTATGCCGCTCAAAATCCGGGGGCGCTCATTGCTACCTGTTCTTCAAGAGCTGGGAGCCGACCGAAACCCTGCACGATGTCTTGATAGAGGTGACCTCGGCGCTGGGCTATTCCTGGTCCCCCAAAGGATCCAAAACAGAACTGTTCCCGAAACAGAAAAAGCTTCTTCTGGAAGAAGATGACGTGGGTAACTTTATCAATCTGCCCTATTTCAACGCGGATCAGACCACTCGGTATGCGCTGGATGAGCAGGGCAATGGTCTGGATCTGGAGCAATTCTTCGAGCTGGTGGAGGAACGTCGTTGCGACATCGCGGATCTCGAACACATCTTCTTGCGGAACCAGACCGAGGCCCCCGAATTAAAGGATTATCCCCCCTGCATTCGGCGGATCGTGGCCCTGGGCGGGTTCTCCATGAACCGAAACGAATCATTGTTTCACGCCGGGGTATCGGTTCGAAAGGAAAGACCGGACGACTGGAGCCAAGCCCTTGAGGAGTTCAACAAAAGCTACATGGTCCCACCGCTGCCGGCCAACGAGGTTGTGGCCATCCAGAAGCAGCATCTCAAGAAGAGCTACGGCTTCAAGTGCGACACCGGTCCAATGAAAGACCACTGCGACAAGGAGATGTGCCGCAAGGCCAAATATGGCATCGGCAATGGAGAGGTCAGCTTTCCAAGGTTGTCGGGTCTGACCATCATGCAGTCTGACCCTCGGCTGTATCTTTTGAACGTGGATGGGGATCGAATAGAGCTGTCCCTGACTCAGATTAATTCCCCCCGGGAGTTTCAGCTCAAGTGCCTTAACGACCTGCACATACGCCCCCCGCTTTTAAAAGAGGCCGAGTGGGGCCGAGTGGTCAACGATCTTCTTGAGCATGCCACCGAACTCGAGGTCCCCCCGGAATTGACCACGGAGGGGCAGTTTCTGGAGCTGCTGGAGGATTTCTGCACCAGCCGGATAAGAGCCCTGGCGCCAGAAGAAATCAAGATGGGCAAGCCCTGGACCAACAACGACAAGACCTATTTTTCAATGGCCGGTCTGATGGAGTACCTCAAGCGTAGGGAGTTTACTGCTCTGACCCGGACCCAGATCCAGGAGAAGATCAAGAAACTGCACTCCAGCAAAGAATCGCACACGGAGATCTTGAGCGTGCGGAAAATGGATGGAGCCCGGACCACCCTGCGTGCATGGGTGGTTCCGGCGTTCGGAGTCACGGAGTTGAAAACAGATGTGGAGGAAACCGATGGGAAAGTCCCCTTCTGAGGACCAGCAACTGCTGAAGATCAGTCAGGTGTCGAGTTGGCTCGGGGTTACCGAGACCACGATTTATCGCTGGATAGAGATGGGGCATTTCCCCCCGGGCCTGGTTCTGGGGAACCCCAGGGACCCGGCGGCCGCGGTACGCTACCAGCGGAAGGACATCGAAGCGTGGCTGGGCAAACGGCCGCGGCAGAAGGCGAAGAAGAGGGCGAAATGATGTCAATAGACAAGAATAAATGGCCTCGATTTTTGGTTTATTCTCGTCGTGTCAAGTTCGTTATCTAGGGAGTTGAAAACACATGGAAAAAAAGGAACCTGTGAGACATCCGTTGCCAGAAACAGATGATCTCGGTCATGCATTTGCGTTGCTAAAATTCTACGATGACACAGTGGATCGGCTTGGCAATAATTATTGGGAGTATGCTAGAGAGCAACTTCTTGAGGAGGGGTGGAGTGGGATAGAGCTCTGGCCCTATGACAGGTGGCATGGGTACATAATGTGCGCCATACTTCAGGCGTTACGAGGTTGTGCCAGACGAATGGAGCACCCTCAACTCGGCCTATCGCCCACCTTTAGGAAGGTTTTTCTCTACGAAAAAAACGAGGCCTCCAATGAAAAACAGTGAACTGATCCTCGGACCGCCCGGCTGCGGCAAAACCCACACCCTCATAGAGATCGTGCGTCAGGCCCTTGATGCCGGCACCGCGCCGGAAAGCATAGGGTTCTTTTCCTTCACCAAAAAGGCGGTCCTCGAGGCCGGGGAACGGGCAGGCACCGCCTTCAACCTAACCCAGAAAGCCCTGCCCTATTTCCGAACCCTGCACTCGTTGGGCTATCGGGAACTGGGGCTGCGGAATGAAGACATCATGAGCAACGAGGATTGGAGGCTTTTCGGGGAGGAGCTGGGGCTTCAGTTCAGTCGGATGTCCACCGACCCGCAGGATACCGGATCCCTGCTCCCGAGTGGGTGGATGGATGGGGACAGGTATCTTCGGCTCGTTGAACGCGCCAAGCTGCGGAAGGTGTCCCTAGAGCATGAGTTCTCGGAGCAGGGTGATTATGACTTATTCTGGCCGGAGCTCAAGAAGGTCGAAAAGCTCCTTGAGACCTATCGCAGGGATCTGGGAAAATATACCTTTGTTGATATGCTCAAGCAGTTTGTCCTCCGGGGCAACGCTCCCCGGCTCAGTATGCTTATCATCGATGAGGCTCAAGATCTCTGCCCCCTGCAATGGGAGATGGTCGCCATGCTGGCGGAGCGAGCCGACAAGGTTTACTTTGCCGGGGACGACGATCAAGCCATTCATCGTTGGGCCGGCGTGGATGTCGGGCAGTTTCAGACGCTCTCCTTTAACCAGAGTGTGTTGACTCAGAGCCATCGCCTGCCGGAGTCTGTTTTCAACATGGCCCAAGTGCTTGTGCGCCGGGTGAACGACCGCATTCCAAAAGACTATAACCCCACGAAAGATCGGGGCACGGTTGGCTTTCACTACGATCTTGGAAACCTGCCGCTGGAAACCGGGTCCTGGTCCCTTATGGCAAGAACCAACGGATATGCCAAAAACTGGGCCGACAGGTTGCGAGGGGATATGTTCTACTACAGCCTCAAGGGGGCACCCAGCGTGAAGCAGGAGCTTGCACAGAGCATAGGAGCGTGGAGGGAGCTTCAGAAGGGCACAGCGCTGCCCCTAGCCGCTGTAAAGGCCCTCTACAAGCAGCTGGATCCCCATCCAAGAGGGCTTCAGGACCCCCTGGAGAAGGGCGCCGAGAAACTGCTGAAGGCTGCGGACCCACAGGCCCTATACGATGCAGCGGAACTGAAAGATAATTACGGGCTGCGCATGCCCTTGGAGACAAGCGCCTTGGATGCGATATCCATGAGCGTGGAGGAGCGGTACTACATCGAGGCGATCGAACGTCGAGGGGAGGATGTAACCCAGCCGCCCCGCATCAAGGTGTCCACGATTCACGCCATGAAGGGCGGGGAAGACGACAACGTGGGCCTGTATCTGGGATCCACGAAAAGGATACGCCTGTCCCCGCACCAGGATGACGAGCATCGAATATTCTATGTTGGTGCCACGCGGGCAAAGCAGAGTTTGCATTTTGTCGAAGGAAAAGGAAGGGACCAGTATGTCGTATAAAGTTCGGCTTAGTTACAGTGTCCTGGAGATGTGTGATGAAGGATAAAAAAGACACCAGCACCGAGGATTTTTTGCTCCGGTTTGATGTTAATAATATCCACACCGAATGGTCGGCGCCCTCTGAATACCCGGACCTGACAAAACACAAGACCATTGCCGTGGACCTGGAAACCCGGGACCCGGATCTGAATACCATGGGCCCCGGGTGGGCCACCAACAACGGTGAGGTGGTGGGCGTCTCCGTTGCGGCCGGGGACTTTTATGGATACTTCCCGATTCGGCATGCCAACGGACCAAACATGGCCCCCAACGTGACGCTACGCTGGCTCCGAGAGCAGATGAATACTCCCGATATCGAGAAGGTGTTCCATAATGCCTCCTATGACGTGGGTTGGCTGATGGCGGAAGATGTTCCGGTGCAGGGGAAGATCATTGACACCATGCTTGCGGCCCCGGTGGTTGACGAAAATCGATTCACCTATGGTTTAGACGCGTTGGGCAAGGAATTCCTTGGTCTGCGCAAGGATGAAAAGATTCTCCGGGCCGCGGCCGCAGAATGGGGCATCGACCCGAAGAAGGAAATGTGGAAGCTGCCGGCGCGTTTTGTCGGAGGGTACGCCGAGCAGGATGCGGTGCTGACCCTGAAGCTTTGGAACCATCTGAAGACGGAGTTGGACAAGCAGGACTTGTGGGCGATTTTCGAGTTGGAAAGCCGGGTGCTGCCGGTCCTTATCAAGATGCGGGCCCGGGGCATCGCGGTCGATTTGGACTACGCCGAGCAATCAAGGATCAAGCTGCGATCCCGGATCAAGGATATCCACGCCTTCATCAAGGGTAAAACCGATATGACGGTGGAGCCTTGGGCCGCGGAATCAATCAGAAAGATCTTCGACCATCTCGGTCTGCCCTTCCCCATGACGGAGCCGACTGCCGGGCACCCGTTTGGGCAACCCTCCTTCACCAAGGACTTTTTGAAGGATCATCCGGATCCGGTAGCTCAGGCCATTAACAAACTGCGGGAGGCGGACAAAGCCGACAGCACATTTATCGACAGCTGCCTGCGGTTTGCCCATAAGGGCCGCATCCACTGCGAGTTAAATCAGTTGCGCAGCGATTCTGGGGGCACGGTGACGGGACGCCTCAGTTCTTCAAACCCGAACCTGCAGCAATTGCCAGCACGGGATCCGGAAATCAAGGAACTGGTCCGCGGCATCTTCATCCCGGAGGAGGGGGAACAGTGGGTTTCCTTTGACTATGCCAGCCAAGAGCCCCGCCTGACGGTTCATTACGCTGCCAGCCTTGGTGACAGACACCGGCACCCGGCGATCGACGCCATCGTGGAGCAGTTCCAGAGTGGTGAAAATGATGATCTTCACCAGCTGGTTGCGGACATGGCAGGAATAGAGCGTAAGCCGGCCAAGACAATCAATCTTGGAATTATTTATGGTATGGGGAAGGCTAAGCTGGCGGACCAGCTGAGTTTATCTCTGGGAGAGGCAGGAGAACTTTTGTCCCTGTACCATAAAAAGGTTCCCTTCATCAAAGGCTTGGTGGAACTGGCCTCAAGGCAAGCGGGCCGAGAGGGTCAGATCAGAACGGTTCTTGGTCGCCTGTGTCATTTTGATATGTGGGAGCCCAAGACCTTTGGCTTCAACAAGGCTATGAAATACGACGAGGCCCAGAAGGCTTATGGCAGCATGGGTAATGGTCTTCGGAGGGCTTTTACCTACAGGGCGCTCAATCGATTGATCCAGGGGTCCGCGGCCGACCAGACCAAGCTGGCTCTGGTGGAGTGCGATGAAATTGGCTTTACCCCATTGATCCAGGTGCATGATCAACTCGATTTTAGCCTGCCTATGGAAGGGTCTGCCATCAAGAACATAGCTCGGGTCATGGAGACAGGGGTTGAACTTAAGGTCCCGAGCAAAGTGGATATTAAGAAGGGGTCGCGATGGGGTTTGGTCTCATAGCGCTTCGAGTTTGCACCATAATACCGGTTTAAAGATGCCGCGCGCTCTCATCTCACATGGGCAGCATGGCTCACCGTTTTGTCGCCCAACACAAAAACATGCCCGTGCTTCATGGCCCGATATAACGGAAATGTCTTTCTGACTGTATTGCGTCATCTGATGCTCCTTATTGTGAAAGCCACGACGGAGACCAGCGAAGCAGCAATTGCGCCCCGCGTGGCGATCCCGACCCAGCATCATCGACGGGCGGGCGCACTTCCAATTCCAACCCCTCAAGTTCCAAAACAACCCACGCGCATTGTCCCGACTCGTGGCCAGCGCAATGGCTGTACGTTTGTATTCCCGCCCCGTTGAGCGCAGTAAGCAGAGGAACCATCTCCCTGTCGGCCATGAAGCTAAACCCGTCCGGCCGTGACATTTCCTGCTGCCCGCTGTGCGGCTCGGATCGACAGGGTTCATGCTTTTCAGGCTGATATTGCAGATGCGCCATATCGCGGCTCGCAGAACCAAATTTTCCACCTGCGGATTGGAGCGGGGATTTGGTCACGTCAGATGCTCCCACTTATCGGTTGGGTTTCGTACATCAGGTTCGTGAAACCACCGGGTTTGCAAAATGCCATCGTGAAACCATTCGCATTCGTAGCGTGGGAACGTCCGGCCCCATTCGAACTCGACTGTGATAACCCTCATTTCAATTCCAGCGACGAAAACTTCTGCGCCGGGTTCATACTGAGCGATTAGCGTAATTGGCATCCTCGTCACTCCTTCTTAATTTCGTACATTGGCCACCCGCCGCCTCCACGGACGCTTAGCACGGCTGCGGAACTTGACCGATATCGGCCCTTGAAGCGACCAGTCCCATTCCCAGTCACGGCCCTCGCAGCCCTGCCCGGTGTCGAACTCAATGCCGATCTCGTTCAGCATTGCCTGCACCTTTGGCAAGTGGCCCGCAGAAAACCGCTCGAATACAGGACCAGGGTTACCCGCCGAAAACGTCATGTCTTGGAGCCGATCCTCTTTGAACGTCACAGTGACATCCAATTCTTGCCCATACCAGATCAGGTGCGGGAACAACCGACGAAACCTGATCCACCGACTTTTCATGTTGGAACGAAATTGCTGCCCCTTCGTCATTTCTATGGCTATGCTTTCCATCTCGCTCGCTCCTTCAATTGGCCTTCTTCGTTTTCATTTTTCGCACGCAGGGCCGCCCCGTTGCAGCCCCGGATGTGCAAAGACCTGAGTGGGGGTCTTTATCAATCCAGAGACGATACATGGGCTCCCAACATTCCTGACAGTATGCGCTGTAGGGGACGCCCGGCAGCCCCGGTGCGCGCTTAT
>Ga0255048_10002934_pt1 | contig 10604 bp, 15 predicted proteins | sample JV7_2_2_MG_FD_183619 | JGI IMG/M metagenome (GOLD analysis project Ga0255048, IMG submission 183619) | Seawater microbial communities from Jervis Inlet, British Columbia, Canada - JV7_2_2 | ecosystem: Environmental > Aquatic > Marine > Inlet | place: Canada: British Columbia | collected 2016-10-06
TCGCCTTGGACGGTACTGGAGACATACTCGGGACTCTCGCAGACCCCGTGTTTAACCGATACAGAACCAAGCCTTACAAAGATTGGAATAACGGCTTAGATCTACTGACCCAAAAGATCCGAGGTTAGAAGTGGCTACAGGCTACATACTTAACGAAGGCGACGCTCAGAGACTGCGGGAAATGAATAACGAGGTCTCAGACCTCACGAGCGGTAGGTTAGTCGGTAGGCGGAACCGTAGAGCCAAGAGATCCGCAGGCGAGGCGGGGGATACATATGCAGGGCAGTTTGCTATAACAGATAACGGTGATGATACCCTAGACATAGCCGCCGGTGTTGCGGTTAATGGTCTCATAAATACGACGGTAGCCGCCGAAACGTCGTTAAGCGTTACCGGAAACACCCACGTGTCCCTTGAGATATGGTACAACACAACCTGGAAGACTGCATATCTTACAGGTTCTTCGTTCCCCGGCCAAGGCGTAAAGGATGACGGCGGAACAGACTTCCCTTGCCTTCGTGTATTGATAGCCCAGAAGGTCGATGATGTTTGGTCCCAACAGCAGCACGGCGCAATTTATAACGTGAGGGTCGCCTGATGCCTTGGAGTACTGACTACGACTGGACAAGCGCCGACACCCTGCGGAACAACCCTAGAGAAATCATCCTTCAACTTGTACCAGCACTGAACGAACGCCGTGAGAACGCCAATACTTCACTGTCTTACCCGGCGATAGTAGTCGAACGGGGCGAGCCGATGGCTACTGTGCAGTTACTTGATTACGCTAACAAGATCGATCAGGTGATGGAAAATTCCTTTTTTTCTAGTTTCGCTGACCAAACAGACGGTGTTGGCGGTGATTTTAGCGGCGGCAATATACCTCATTGGGACCAATTGAGACTCAACGCCGCTATAGGACTGGACAGGCCAGATTTTAACCCCGGTGACGTAGTTTCTGCTGAGTGGGTTTGGTGGATGTATAGCGCGTTAAATCTACTTATATGGACAGATAATGAAACAAGCGGAAGGGTGAGTAACCGATCAAGAACCGTAACAGGGCAACCTTCATTCTCTGCTGCCGTGACTGCATGGAATGCAGAACCTTGGGGCGCGTGGAGCGGGTACGGTGCTACCAGTTCTCCAGCTCGCCACAGCGGCTCACAAAGCTCAATAAGTCGTAGAGCATCAAGGCTTGACGCGATCTCGCCACCGTCTTCGACATACTATAAAGCCGACATATACGTCAGGTTTTCCAGAAGAAGTATAACGGTTTATGAGAACAACGACTATACAGGTGTTGGCGAAAACACATTAGGCCGTGTTCACGAAGACAGTACAAGACGAACCGGCGACTTCCCGCAAGGGTTAGCAGAAGTTGGTAATTTCGATGTGGTCACGGTAACTGAGCCGGTTTCGGGATCAAGGGGCTGGGCCACTGAAGAAAGCTTCGACACTGCCGACTGGCGCATCATCCGCAAATTTGATGTAACCGGCGGGTTCGATTACGTAGCCCCCTAAGTTACCGCCTTAAAATTGCCAAAACATAGCCTAAACTCCTATATTATCTAAACCTCAGGAGCTCAATTTGCTATGTCCAATACGCCACAAAAAGTTTTCTTCAATGTCACTACACAAAAGCCGCAGGACGTCAACGGCACCCCGTTAGCTCGTAAAGAGGTTTTCCCCGGCCTCACGTTGACTCAGGTTGGTCTGATCAATATCCAACTCGTCTCTGATGACCTTAATACCATATATACTGACCTTCCTTCGGGTTCGACTGCTGAGTTCCTGGTAGACAATGACTTCAGTAACCCGACGCCCATACTTCAGTTTAACGCGGGCAACAGCAATTGGACAGCGGGCACCGGCTCCGAATACTTTTACACGGTAGCTCTGGACGAGGAACCCGAGTTCGTCTACGAAAACACCGCGGAAATGACACAAGGAACCGTTGGCGCTCTGGCCGCGGGCGAATGGGGCTGGGACTCTGGGAATAGCTATGTTTACGTCAGGCTAGCGGATTCCTCGGACCCCGATACAAAGGCCGTCGGTTACGTAACTTACAAGTACCCGAACGCAACGTACACCCCGCTTTTCGTATTCTCTAACGAGTTCAACGAAACCAATTCGTGGTACGACACGGATACTGAGACCTACAGAAACCCGGTACTTACAGATGGGGAAATCGCGTTCAACATCTCCGCGAAGACTGAGAACTTCTACGACCGTTTAAGCACGAGCGGCGAAGTCTCGGCTACAACCCAGGTTCATTTATTCGACGCCGTACCTAACCGGTTCATGATAATCGAGTTCGATTTCTATTGTAAAAACGTGTTCCTCGACGACGGCGCTGTCACGTTGGATATCGCCACGGCCAATGTCTACACGAAAGCTGAAACTGACGCCCGGTATATCCAGAAAGCAGACGCCGCCGCGACCCCAGCGACAGAGCTCACGATTGCAACAGGCGCAGTAGCCCGGACTCAATGGCTACACTTGGTCGATACCGAGGGCGACGCGGGCAGCGACGACCTGGACACAATCTCAGACGGCAACGAAGGCGATTTACTCAAGCTAAGGCTAGCCAACGCCGCTAGGATTGTAACCATTACGAACGCGGGCAATATCACAACGTCTTCAGGGTCTTCCGTTGTCATGGCGGCTAATACGACGTACAACCTAGAACACGATGGCTCGGGCTGGATAATCAATGATTTTTTGATCGCGGGCGGCTCTGTCGAATTAGCTGACAACCTTTTCCGCATCGTTGATAACGGCGACGACACCAAGAAGCTTGCCTTTGAATGTTCCGGGATCACGACCGCAACGACCCGGACTCTTACCGTCCCGGACCGAGACCTGACTCTCATAGGCACGGGAGCCGCAACGACAGACGGCACGTTATCGAGGTTTGACAGCAACGGCAACCTGACCGATTCACTGTTGATCGATAACGTTGGAACCGGCGCTTTGACAATCGTCAAATCAGGCACCACGGCAAGAACGCTGACGCTTGGCGATAGGGCGTATAACCTGAGCCCGGTTTACAGCACAGATGGTACAAATGTAGGCGTAGGTGGCACCCCGACTGCGAAGTTGAGGGTTTATGGTGGGATCGTTTCTGGGAGCCCTGTAAATAATGCTGTGACCTCAGGAATAAGTATCAAACAATCAGCAGACAGTATATTGTCGGGCGTTCTCTTGGAAGAATCTGGGGGCACAAGCAACGGGGGCATCTACCTCGTTGGGGCGAATTTGACATTCCGGTCGTCTGGAATAAATGCCATGCAATTCAACGGGGCAGAGGTCTACGTAAACGGTGCCGGAACGCCTAAGCTCGGCGTCGGCACATCCGGCCCCGACGCCACGCTCGACGCAAGCGCTACAACTGAGCAGCTAAGGCTCACTTATACTGATGGTTCTGTCTATACGTCGTTCACGACAAGCTCCGGCGGCGATTTGACCATTGCGCCAAGCGGCGGGGACGTTAATGTCACCGGTACTCTGACCACAACCGGAACCTTGACGGTTGGCGCGTACACGTTGCCCGCTACCGACGGAACCCTTAATTATGTGCTCACGACCGACGGGGCAGGCGCTGTAACTTGGCAAGCAGGCAGCGGCGCGGGAGACGTCGTAGGCCCCGGTTCTGCGACGGACGAAGCCTTTGCACGGTTCGACACTGGCACAGGGAAACTAATTCAAAACAGCAACATCACTTGCACCGACGCGGGCGCTATCACAGTCGCCGGGAATTTCACGCTCCCGACCGCTGACGGCACGCTGAACCAAGTACTCGTAACAGACGGCGCGGGTGCGGTTACCTGGACCACGGTAGCCGGGACCGGCGACGTCGTAGGCCCCGCGGGCGCAACAGATAACGCGATTTGCCGTTACAATGGCGCTACAGGTACTTCGATTCAAGACAGCGGTATAACCATTGACGACAACGACCTGTTGTCCGGGGTTGCCGGGGTCACGCTAGACGCGCCAACTGAGCTCACGATATCCGGGGGCGTTGTTACCGCGGTTCAAGGGCTCCACAGAATTGATACCCAAGCAGATGCGGCGAGCGACGACCTCGACACGATTACCGCCACGTATGCCGGGGAGCTCAAGGTCCGGGCCGAGAACTCCGCGCGCACAGTAGTTTTGAAACACGGAACCGGGAACTTGGAATTGGGCGGTTCTGATATCTCGCTAACCGATACCGACCAATTCATTATTCTCCAATATGACAGCGTCCTTAGTAAATGGGTTGTCGCCGGTGATGGCGGCGGAGGCGGCGGGGGCGCAACCCTTGATTCAATCGTCCGGTTGCACACGGCCAACGGGCACGGGTCTAGCAGCACTAAAATACGCCGTTTCTCTACCTCAGTGACTGATACGGGCTCGGACATTACCTACGCTGACTCAGCGACATTAGGCGCGACGTTCACGATTAACGCCGACGGCGTCTACGCGATATCTTACACCGACACGTTCAACGGCGTGTCAAGCTTAGGGGTTTCCCTGAACTCCGCGCAGCTTACAACCAATGTTAGCGCCATAACCGCAGCCGACCGGCTGGTTTTGAACACGTGCGCGGCTTCGGATCATGCCGTAACGGTTGCGACCACTATCAACTTATCTAATACCGACGTCATCCGAGCTCATACGGACGGCGGAACGACAGGGGCAACCGCTGCCTACGCAACGTTCACAATCACCAGAGTCGGATAACTACTAAGGAACAAAGAACCTATGACAATTAAAAAGATAGCCGAACAACTCAAGACCCGCAAAGACATTGCGGATATTGATTACAAGTGGACGGACATCGTCCTCCGCAGACGCCTGGAAGATATTGACAAGCCGCTAGCAGAGCAGCATATTACACTAGCCGTTCGCTGCGTCGGCGCGGAAGACGGCGCTGAGTCGCCGATGCCCGAGGAACAGATCAGTATTAAACTAACGACGGAGCAGATACTAAGCCTCTCAGCAACCAAGAAAAACAAAATCAAGGCTTTCGTGAACATGTGCGAAGCTGGTTGCAAGTCGACCGGCGACACGTATGTCGAAGATTTCACACTAACGGAAGCCTAACACCAACCCACCAACGAGGGTAACGAAGACATGCCAGAAGAACTGGAAATCAAGGAACAAGAAGCCGAGCTCCAGAAGCTCAAAACCGAGGACCAAACGAAACGGATGGACGCGTGTACCGAGGAACTAAAAACGATTCTCGAAAAGCACAATTGCGCGCTGGTATCCGTGATTACTTATGCAGGCACAAACACACTTTCCGAGGTTCAAGTCCGCGCTTTGGGTTAGCCTAATAGCCCTCGTTCTCATGGGTTCTGGGCTTTCTTGCGTAACGTCCGAGCGTATTGTCACCGAAGGCGAGCAGCAGTATGAAGTGATTGAGACTACGTTCCTAGGTTACTCGTTAAAGAAGACCCGGAAACCTATCCTCTCTGCGATGCAACAGGCTCTCGAAGACCTTAGGCAACAGAAGCTTGAGACCCAGGCTATGTATCGCAAGGTCGCGTTATACTGCGCTCTCTGTGCGGTTGCGTGCCTGGTAGCCGGATACCTAACCAAGTATGGCGAGGCAACCGGGGCGGCGGCGATTCTAGGGGGTTCCTCCTTGGTTTTCGCGTGGCTCTCAGTAGCCATGGGCCTTTGGTGGTTGGTTCTGATAGCAGTGGTTCTGTTGGTAGCCGTTTACATAGCTTGCAAGGTTCGGGGGTTCCATGCTCCCGATGTTGTGAAAGATAAAATTCAGAGGTTCCGAGATGCACGGACTAATAGAAACGTATCAAGCAAGAAGTAAGAAATGGCGCTGGCGGTTCTCCGAGCGCGACAAAGACGACGAGAAGTGGAACATTGTATCTGTCGGGACCGACGAGTATAGGAGTCAGGAAGCCGCGGAGCTACACGCCCGGAGAATTATAGTCAATAGCTGGGGCGTCGAAGTCGGCATTGTAGTTGACGATAAGCAACAAAAAACCCATATTAGTATAAAGCAATATCTTGAACGCCTTTGGGCTTTTGTTACTGGAATCCTCCTTAAATGACCAACAAAGAACTCCACGAATCACAAGAAAAACTATCTGTTAAAATCGACCTTGTGATGCCCCACCTAGAAGCCCTGTCAACAATGGTCAAAGGCCATGAGAAAATGTTAAACGGCAACGGACAACCAGGGTTAGTAGACAAGTTCGCCAAGGTCCAAACCCGCCAGGACGAATGTAGAGCACAGACCCGGGCCCGACGTTCTGAGATTATGGCTATGGGAGCGGTGGCAGTAGCCGCCCTGTCGCCTTTTGTTCCTATAGTTTATAAGCTGGTTACGAAATAACTTGAAATAACAGGTAGGTCCGAGACCCAGCCGGTCTCATAAGCCGGTTTAGCGTAGTTTGACTCTACGACCTGTTACCAATTCTACCTCCCAGCACAGGCCCCGATACCTAATTTAGTTGGTATCGGGGTTTTTTATTGTAAAGGGGTTTGCGTTACTCTGTTTCCGGTGTATTGTATCTCATAACCTAAACAAAAGGAGTATTCAGAGATGACCAAGAGAACCGTAAAAAAGAAACTGAAGAAACTGTATTCCGCGTGGCTTAAGTCGCTACCAAAGACCTTAAAAAAGGACGTAAAGAGTAGTACGTTCGTGTCAGGCGGCGCGATTGTTAGCCTGTTGACAGATGACGTTGTTCATGATTTAGACGTGTACCTGACTGACAAGAGGGTGGCGGAATCCTTGGTTAGGCACTACCTCGGCGAGATAAACTGCAGGGACGCGAATGACGCCGATGTTCAAGAGACTGCCGACGGAGTTAAGGTCTTCATCCGAAGTTCTGGGATCGTAGAAGAAGGAGACGCGTCCGAGGACAAGATTACCATGTTCCGGACGTCGAAAAAGGAATCTGAAAATTATAAGCCCGTAGTGATTACGGACAACGCAATCACGTTATCAGGAGGGGTTCAGATAATTCTCAGATTCGTAGGCTCCCCGGAGACCGTGCACACAAACTTCGACTTTGAGCATTGCAAATGCTACTATACGCCGGGGAAGGACGAACTCGTTTTGCCGAAGACAAGCCTTTTAAGCATCGTTACAAAAGAGCTCATGTACGGCGGCAGCAAATATCCGCTATGCTCGATCATAAGGACGCGTAAATTCATCCAACGCGGTTGGAGTATCCACGCGGGGCAGTATCTTAAAATGATCTGGCAGTGCGGAGAGTTGGACTTGAACAGTATCTCAGTTCTGCAAGACCAGTTAATCGGCGTCGACGCCCTCTACTTTATTAGCATACTCCGCGATCTGCGAGAGGCTAAAGCCGAGGGTCGGCAAATCACATCCTCCTACGTGGCTGAATTGGTCGACAAGGCTTTCGGTTAAGCGGGGCCTAACCTAAAACAAAAAGGAGAACAAGTAAATGCCAACCCAGGAACAAATAACCCAAGCAGATAAAGAGCTCGGAACCTTAGCCGCCAAGTGGGCTAGCGCTATGGTAAAAGGCGACCAAGGGCTCGCGGACAAGATAGAAGCCAATATGGATAGGCTCTTGGAAATTGTAGGGCAAGAGGAACCCAAGTAACATGGCAAACCTAATCTTAATTGAACGAGACATGAAGACGGATAAGGGGCAAATTGTAAGCACCTTCACCACGAAAACCCTTCTCTGGGAATATATGCTCCCTAAACTCACAGACACTTGGGATCTAAGAACCCCGGAGAATGATCGGCTGTATGCCTTGAACTACCCGTCTCTCTGTAACATGGTCAAGAAGTTCCCGGTTGTTTTCTTCCGAGATAGCGGGAAAGTTAGATTCACCATAATCGAAGCACCAAAGAACCTAAAACCAGGAGAATGAAATGCTTGAAACCAAGCACCTACAAATCGGAGCGTTGATAGCCTACCTATTCGCGGGGCTCAACATATTCTTTTGTACGCAGGGTATAATCGTAGCAGTTGAGCCTTACATTGCGGCGGGGTTAGTCCTTAGCGTAATAGCAGGTTCTGTAAAGGAGGAATCAAAATGACCGGAGCCGAATTAAAGAAGTGGCGTGAAAACATGCCCAGCACGAACCCCGCACGCAATGCTTATATGAGCCGTGGCGAACTGCATCTCCTCCTAGGTGAGGCGGGCGTTGAAATATCGTTTCATTCCCTCGTAAGCTGGGAAGCCCGGAACAACGGCAAACAGAACCTGAAACAGGAAATCGAGGAAGCCGTGAACCTTATCGAGGAGTCGGGTTACATTAAGAACTGCTGCCGGGTTGCAATGATTCAAGACTCAATTAACAAGGCTAAAGACAGCGCCGCGGGCGGTCAGCGCCGGATTGACTCGGCGAAGTTGAACCCGTGGTTGAGTTCCTGGGAGGGGTTGATTTGAAGCTGCTCCCCTTCCAAGAGGATTTCACAGAGCAACTCGGTACCGTAGTAGCTGAGAACCAAAGCGCCCTCTTAGCCGCGGCTACCGGCGTCGGAAAGACGTACTGCGCAGCGCATGTCATCAGAGAGTTCGGTAATTGTGGCGTAAACGCCGCTGTTATCTGCCCCAAGATAGCCATCCCCAACTGGCAAAACGTGCTTAATGGCTTTGGCGTCGGGGAAACCCCGGTTATCAATTACGAAAAGGCCCGGACTCGCTGGGTCAGGTGGTCCAAGACGAGGGAGAAATGGCCTACTTGGGATAGTGGCCTGAAAGGGCGTTTGATCGTGTTTGACGAGTCCCACAGGTGCGGAGGTACTGACAGTCTGAACGCCAAGCTCCTGGGTTCTACTAAAGGCGCAGCCTACAGCCTGCAAATGTCGGCTACCCCAGCTGACAACCCGATGAGAATGCGGGCTATGGCGCTCAGCTTAGGGCTGATTCCAAGTTGGTCAAGCTTCTGGACCTGGGCGCGGGCCAACGGCTGTATTGAAAACGGCTGGGGCGGGCTCCAGTTCACGAAATCCGAGACCAAGGGTTCCAAGATTATGGGAGAACTGAACGCCCAGCTCTTCCCGGCCAAGGGTCAGCTAGTCACAGTCAACGACTGCGCGGAATACTTTAACGAAAATCGCGTTATGGTTGAATGTCTCCCGATACCCGGAGTCGCGGACGTTTGGGACCAAGTAATGGAAGAGTTCCAGCAGAAGTGTTTCCAGAACCAACAGCAAATGCAGAACTTCCGGCTCGCAATGAGGATGCGGGCGAGAGCAGAGGTCGAGAAACTAAAGGTTCCAGTACTCGCAGAGCTGGCGCAAGACGCTATGGACAGCGGTTACAGCGTGCCCATATTTCTCAATTTCACAGAACCCATTCTTCAACTTGCGGAGAAGCTAAAAATCCCGGCTATCTGGGGCGGTGACAAAGCCGCCGACCGGCAGAAGGCAATTGAGGCTTTCCAAGCCGGAGATGTACGGGGTTTGGTAATCAACATAGCCGCGGGCGCGGAAGCTGTGAGTCTCCACGACTTGGAAGGCAACAGACCGAGGCTCAGTTTGATTAACCCAAACGACCTTGCAACCGCGACGGCTCAGGTTGCCGGACGCGTTCACCGCGTAGGGGCCAAGAGCCCCGCAACGCAGAAGTTTATCCTCGCTGCTGATTCGGTCGAGGAACAGGTAGCGGCTAACTTAAATCGGAAACTCGGAAACCTAGGCGCTTTAACAGATAGTGATTTACAACTAATTTAATTGAGTGTAACCGCATACGCGGTGTATTCTAATAATATACAACCCGAAACAAGGAAACAAAGAAGATGAGCGGCGGACATTTCGACTACGTACAATATCAGATCACAGAGGCGGCGGAAGAGGTTGACCGTATGATCAGAGACAATGACAAAGAGAACAGCTGGGGCGAGGTTCCAGGGTATTCAGCAGAGACGCTAAGAGAGCTCCAGAACGGGTATTTAGCTCTGAAGTTTGCCACGATCTATCTTCAACGAATTGACTGGCTTGTCTCTGGCGACGACAACGAGGAGCGTTTTCACGAACGGCTGGAAGATGAAGTCAATAAGCTCCTTAACGAGGATTATTAGAATGCCAAATAGACGAATATACGCTTCAAGCCTTGGCAACGTAGCCCAGTGCCCTTGTTTCGACTGGCAACATAACGGTGACACTAAGTACTCAGACCGAGGTACTTTGATTCATGAAGCCTTGGAACATCAGGACCCGAGTAAACTGGAAGTAAATGATCTGATTCCTTATGAGTATGGGCTCTCGATACTTGAGAACAAGTGGAAGGACCATTTTGATTGCCAACCTAACGGAAAGCATGAGGAAGCCTTCTGGATGCCCGGAATCGGCAATTGTAAAATCGATTACAAAGCCCGATTCCGTAGACGGATTATGGTAATCGACTGGAAGACTGGTGTGACGGCTCATTACGCAGACTCAGACTTGCAGGGTAAGACTTATGCCCTGGCTATATTCCAACACTGTCCTGAAGTTGACGAGGTTGTAATCTGCTTCGCAGACTTAGATATTAAAAGAACCAGCGAGGCAACGTTCCTGAGATCCCAAGTCCCCCAGCTCCATGAAGACGTGTACAGCGTCTATTACGCAGCCCTGTCAGAAGACGCGGTCGCGACCCCTTGTGAGTTGTGCGCCAAGTGC
>Ga0255048_10002936_pt1 | contig 10600 bp, 10 predicted proteins | sample JV7_2_2_MG_FD_183619 | JGI IMG/M metagenome (GOLD analysis project Ga0255048, IMG submission 183619) | Seawater microbial communities from Jervis Inlet, British Columbia, Canada - JV7_2_2 | ecosystem: Environmental > Aquatic > Marine > Inlet | place: Canada: British Columbia | collected 2016-10-06
ATAATGCCTAAGTTTCTAGATATTGCCTTAGATATCGGGGAAAAGAATCCAGATACTGGAGGTATTAAGGCTACTAACTATTTTGAAGATTATTTGCATGAAATAATAGATGCGATGGGCGGTGAGACATCTGAATCTGTTGTCACTGATGCCACAGCCTCTTTAATGTTGGCAGCTTTACAGGCTAAAGTCTCTAATCTTGAAAAGGAACTAGCTAACGTAGACCAGGCTAATCAAGAGCTGCTGCCTTTAAGGTCTAAGGTTTCTAACTTAGAAAAGGACTTATCTAACGTAGACCAGGCCAACCAGGAATTATTACCTTTAAGATCTAAGGTTCATGAATTAGAAAGAAATATCGCTAATGTAGATCAGGATAATCAGAGTTTAATACCTTTAAGAGCTAAGGTTTCTAATTTAGAAGATGAGATTAACAATTTAAACCAGGTTAATCAGACAGTAATACCCTTAAATAGCAAGGTTTCACAGCTTGAAAGTGAATTAAATAACGTAGAACAGCTACAGATAGAGCATATACCAGTTGTAGCAAAGGTTTCTAAATTAGAGACAGATAACGAAAATCAAGATGGGTTAATTGATTCTTTATCGAATGATATAGCTTATCTAAGACAACAGATTAATAAGTTGAGGACTGACCCTATGAAAGATTATTTTCTGGAGGTCTCTAAAGGAAATATACCAGGGCATACAGCGGTTGGTAAGTTTGGCGAGGCCCCATCAGGAATACAAACATCTCCAACGGATATTTGGTCAAGAGCGGATACAACGCCAACCCAGCAAATATGGCTTGCACCAACAGCTGCTAATACTCACACAATAAAAAGCGATAGCGCGGCTGATGTATCTGGTGGTACGGGAACAACCAGTGTAACTGTCTTTTACTTACCAGATTGGGATACGGCAGAAGCAAGCGTAACGGTAACAGGTGACATTAATACTGGCGTATCGATGGGCGTGTCATGCGTGATGATAAACCGCATGGTGGCTTTACCGCAATCTACAAGCACAGGGCCAGGACCAAATAAAGGAACAATCACAGCGACAGCAGCGGCGCCTTCTGCAACAACTATAACCTCTGCGATACTCCCAGAAGAGGGGCAAACCGAACAAGCAATTTACGGTTTCCCGTCTGGTTATAAGGTTTATATAGATCGGTGGTCTGGAGGAATTGATAAATCAACCGGGGCAGCTGCAAGCGCTGATTTTCAGATTAGATTCAACCCTAACCCAGATGTGCAGACTCTTGCATTTATTCGTAAAAGAGATTCGTCTGTTCAGAGTACAGGGACAAGCAAATTTGAAAATAGATATAAACACGACAATCAACTGACTGGGCCGGGAATTGTCAAGATCCAAGCAATAGCATCAGCGGCAGATGTGGATGGTTATTCAGAGTTTGATTTAATTCTAGTGAAGGATGGTTTCTAATGACAATTAAAGGCGGAAATACGGCAAACGTATTAATACTAATTACTGACACGACCTTGCTCCATCCTACGACTGGTAGAGCGGTTATTACATTTGCTAGCTTGCACGAACAGACAGGAGTTGAGGAAACTTTGGAACTGTTTGTTAGTACTGATGCTTCGAGCGCTGCGGGTGAGAGGATTCAGCAATTAATCTTCCCAGCTAACGAAACACAAAGCCCTACATCCCTAGCAGGACTATCTATTCCCAGTGGGAGTTATCTAATTGCCAAGGGTACTGCGGGGAGTTTGGTAAAAGCTGATTTAACTTATACACAATATACAGGGTCTTCATAATGGGGAATCCTATAAGTGACATTGTAAAAGTTGCAACATTAGGGCTTGTTGATTTAGATGAGCCGGTTGAAGCGGCCCAAGCACAGGCGCAACGCAATGCCCAGGCGACAATAGATCAGGCTGCTCAGAATGAGGCGCTAAACCGTGAAAGGTTTGTCTATGCCCAGTACCTGATGAACCCTCAAATTGGTAGGTCTAATGTCGCTAGTCAACAGATTATGCGGGAGCTTGGACTACCTCAGAGTGCATTTGGGCATGGTTACGGGCCTCGATACCAGAATTATGGGGAGATGACTCCAGCGGGATCGGTTTCTCAGCAAATGGCAGGCCCTTTAGATCGGGATTTTAATAGCAGACTAGACCCAGGTGGGGTTTTAGGCGAGGCTAGACCTCCAGCACCTCCTAGAAATACGACACCAGCAGCTCCAGCATCAACCCAAACGATGGGCGAATACATACAGGCTATCTGGGAAACAGACCCTAGACGGGCTGAACAGATGGCTAAGGAGTTCATGGAGAATGGGGGAGATTGGTCTGACCCTGCCCCTAACTCAGCTCCAGCAGCAACTGGCGGCCCACAACAAGTACAGCCTGGAAGAGTTGCCTATAAAACAATGGTCTCACCTCAAAACGTGGCTTATGGAAGGTCTGGAGATCCAGGTGGTATAACAGGCGGCTCTAGAGCACCAGCTAGCTCTGAAGACCCAAATAACCTAACCCAAGGTCGTGAGGGCTGGATTGGGGCTAACGGCACATTCCAGCCAGGTGTGAGACCACAATATGGGCCATCCATGGCTAACATTGGGACAGCTCCGCGTATAGATATTGATTGGAATGCTGCTCCAGAGATGCAGGCAGGAGCTGGAACACCTAGCTCTGGAGGGCAGTTGGAATACCTTAATCAAATTGATCCTGATGCTGCTAGGCAGTTAATGGGTGATTACTTTGAACGAGATCCCAATGAAACTCAATATGAACGGCTGACTGGCGAGCTAGAGCAAACACCTGACTATTTGAGCAGGAATAGAGATTACCTGACAGATCCGGGTGATGCTTACATGCAAACCCCAGCTTATCAGGCGATGATGGACGAGTCTTTAAGGGCTGCGGGTCAATCTGCTACGGCATCAGGCGCAACTACATACGGCGGGCGAAGGTTGAAAGCAGCTGGCGAAGTGGGTGCGGGTGTACAGCAGAGCTTTTATAATAATTATATGGGACAACGTGAGCGAGCTTATGAGAATCAAATAGGGAGGGAGGCTAGCGCTTTCCACAACCAGCAAGCGGCCAAACAATCCTACTACAATAATTACATGGGTATGTTGCAGAACATGGCATCACCAGCAACATCCACTAACCTGGCTGGTATGGCTATGAATCAAGGCGCGATGATTGGTAGTCAAAATATGTCAGCGCAACAAATGGCAAGTGGGTATCAGTCTCAAGCGGCTCAAATCCCTGTCGATCAAATGGCTGATCAGTTTGGAATGATCGCTGGTGTTGGTAGTGCTATGTTGGGCGCACCTAGAGCACCATCTAACCCTGGAGTATATATTTAATGGTTCAATACACACCTTATTTAGCTCAGGCGGGCCAGATGATCGGGCAGGGGATTATGAATCGTGGCGCTCAACAGCTCAAGCAGCATCAAAACGCGCTTGTTGGTAAAGCTATGAGTGGTGACACACAATCCTTACAGGCATTAATGACAGCTAACCCGACTTTAGGTATGCAAGTTAGCCAGCATGTGCAGAAAAGCAAGGACAAGAAAGCCCAGGACGCGCTAAATAAATCGACTCAAGACAGATCTTTAGAGAAAGCCATGCAAACCTCAATGGAAAACCTCACTACACAAATGGCTGGGTTGCCGTATGAGGAAGCCAAAGAGCTATTTCAAAGAGAGGCGCCTAGGTTAGGTGAGATGTTCCCAGAGATAGGAAAGATTGTAGGTGGTGGAGATCTGGATTATTCAGAGGAGGATCACAGGAAGATTGTTAAACAGTTTGGCACCGAATCAGGGCTTACTAATATACAAAAAGGCTTAGGGCCAGATGGTAAAATAGCTATCTTAGGGTACAACAAAGAAACCAATCAAATGGAAGTAATTGAAGGCGGCAAGCCTGTGCCTAGCAAGGGTATGCGCATAACCATGGCTGATGGGTCAGTTGTCGAAACAGGTGTGCCAGTTGGGGGCGGGTTAACGAAGTCCAACAAAACCCAAGTAGGCAAAGACCTCTTGGCCGCTACGGACGCACTATTAAAAGTTAACGATATAGCGAAAGGGTTTAAGAAAGAATATCACCAGTTTGCCACACGTTTCAAGATTAAAGGCAAAGGGCTTATATCATCACTTGGCGGTGAAATATCTCCAGAAGACGAAAAAGAGGTAGCTGATTACGCAGACTATAGAGCTAACGCTGGTAGATTACTGGCAGAGACATTAAGTGAGTTATCTGGTGCAGCTGTAACCCCAAGTGAGGCTAAGCGAGCAGAAACCTACATCCCCAAGGTTGGGTCTGGGTTATTTGATGGCGATAACCCTATTGATATGCAAGCTAAGATTAAGAACTTCCAGAAGTTTCAGATGAGGGCAGTGGCACGGCTAAACTTCATAAGAACAAAGGGAATGGAGATAGGCGATATTCCTCTAGATAAAATGGATTCAATAATTGAGCGGCGTGGTGAGGCAATCGAGAAAGAACTAACGGATAATGGAATGCCACAAGAACAGGCTGAGAATATGGCACGACAGCAGCTATCTAAAGAGTTCGGGCTGGTGCGATAATGGGTAAGTATTCAGAAATGCTATTGAATCCAGCTGATGAGGCAGAACAGCCTAAGCAGAAATATGCTTCTATACTGGAACCTCAAGAGGTAAAGGAGACAGGAATAACCTCTGAAGGTCAAGCGGTGGGCGTATCCCCAGACTTTCCAATCATAAGAGATCAAGCCGTAGAAACTCCCGCCTCTGGTGTTGATGCTGCTGAAGTAGCGACAATGGTTGAGGCAAACTTTGTTGATAACCCTAAAGCACAAATGGCAATTTATGCAGCTGACCGTTTTCCGAATGAACCATTAGATAAGGCTGTTCAGAGGTATAAAGTTGTTGATGATAAGGTTGCGTTCACTACTGGCGAGAAATTAGCAGACGGACAATTTAAATATTACTTTGAAAAACCAAGTGGGTTAAAAGGGATGGCTGAGAAGTTTATAGCAGCTATCCCATCACATGGGCCGGAGGTTGTATTGTCTACTGCTTTAGGTGTTGGTGGCGCTACTGTTGGGGGTACTGTTGGAAATCTCCCTGGTGCTATGGGTGGTGCATCTCTGGGTGCTGGGCTAGGCGCTGCTGGTGGTGAAGGGTATAGAAAAACTATTGGTAACTTATTCTTTGACGAACCTCAGAGTGTTGAGGGTAATGTGAAGGATATGACTAAGGCTTATCTGGGTGGTGCTGCTAGTGAATTTGTCGGCGTACCTGCTGGCAGAGCTTTTGGTAAGTTGCTAACTAGGAAAACAGTCCAAGATATTGCAGAGCTAGACAAGACGCAAACACAGTCTTTAATAGATCTAGCTAAAAGTAAGGGTATTGATTTAACCCCAGCTGAATCATCAGGATTACAGTCTTTAATATCAAGACAAGAGTTGTTAAGGGATTTACCATCGTCGGCTGATGTTATTCAGAACTTTCTAAAGCTACGATCAAGCCAGGTTCAGAAATCTGTCCTGGAGATGCTTGAAGAGTTAGCCCCCAGAGTTAAATCACCAGAGCGAGGCTATAGGGGTGGTATAGAAGGGGCTACAGCTAAATTAGAACAGCTTGAACTTAAGAGGGGAAGAAAGTCTAGTCCCATTTATAAAAAAGCTTATACAGAGCAGAAAGAGCCTGTAGATATAGACCCTGTTATAGCTGTGTTAGACGATTGGAAGAACATAGGCGCTAAGGATGATTTAGTTGGTGGTGCTACAAAAGAGCAAACGGATTTAATTGATGACCTTATGAATGAGCTAAGACAAAATCCAGTTCAAGATGGTGTTCAATTGCCTCCAGTTTCAAAGACGAGCTTAGAGGCTTTACATCAGGTTAAATTGAAAATAGATAAGAAATTATTGGCTCTCGAAGAAAGCCCATCAGCAAAAGAAAAGTTTGATAAGGCTATCTTACTAGATGTTAAAGAAGAGCTTTTAAATCAGATGAAAAAGGTTAGCCCTACGTATGATAAAGCTAGAGCCATGCATGCCAAGCACAGTAAGCCTATTGATGAGTTTATGAAGACTTTCGCATCTGACATTGGAAAGCTAGATCAGAAAAAAGCTAGACGGGTGGGGTCTATATTATTTGGTTCTACATCAAGTCCATTAGAGATCAAAGCAGCTAGGTCTATGATTAACAGTATTGACCCTAAAGCCTGGAATGGTGTTGTAAGGTCTTATCTTGAAGAAGTCTTTAACAAGGGAATGAAAGATTCTGCAATAGGCGCTACTGGGAATATTGGTGGAGCTTATAGAAAAGCTGTGTTTGGTAGTAAGGATGCTAGACGCCGATTAAGGGCCGCTTTAACGCCTAGCCAATATGCTGGTGTTAAGGATCTAATGACAGTCTTAGAGGCTACTGGCAGAGCCTTTAAACAGCAATCTAATACTATGCCCAGACAAGTAGCTAAGGAAGCTATGGAAGCTGAAGCAGAAGGTATAGTAAGAATGGCTGATGTTGCAGCAACGCCCACAAAAGTAACAGGGAAGATGCTAGAAACACTGAGAACACTTAGCTTAGCTGACTACGCAAGAAAGCAAGCCAAGCTATTAACAGATCCAGAATCAATGCACGACTTATCAAGATTGGCGCCAATTCTTAGAGAATTAAGCCCAAGAGAGAAAGCGTTTTTCCCGGCCATTAGTTCGGCTCTTGGGGTTATTTTAAGACAAGCAATAGAGGATGATGTAGATGAGTAACGAGATAATTAATCCATATCAGACCTTTAGAGACTCGGCTGGTGTTGTCATTGCTAATGGCACGATCACATTTTTAGTTAATACCACTACGACTAAAGCATCTATATTCTCAGATGAAGCGCTGACAGTAGCTCAATCCAATCCTTATACGCTTGATGCCTATGGCCGAATTACTGGCGATGTTAAATATAAAGGGCTGATGTCCTTACTGATTAAAGACTCTGCAGGGGCAACGGTTAGGACTGACGATAATATCTCAACTATGAGCACAACAGCGGATACTATGATTGTATTCGAGACTGTTGCTTTGATGGTTGCCGATACTAATTTACAGGTGGGCGATCATGTAAAAACCCTTGGTTATCTAGCAATAGGTGATGGCGGGGGTAATGAATACGATGTAGTTGCAGCGGCCACTGGTACGGCAGACGGTGGTTATTACATAGACCTAGCCACACATCAAGCTAAAGGTTTATTTCCAAATGACCGGGTTTACCTAAAACAGTTCGGTGCGTTACTAGATGGTACAGGCGATCAATCGGATGAGTGGAACAATGCTTTTGCTGCGTGCGACAAAGATGGGGCGTTATTGGCAACTGGTGAGCTATGGCTAGGCACTGGCTCTATGCGGTACACATCCGCGCTCAATGTTAACAAGAGAGTTAATGTTCGAGGTCCTGGTAAATTTGCATTTAAATTTGTACCTGACGGGACATTTACAGCATATAAAGTAGTTTTTCCTGGCGTGAAGCACGTAGGTTTTACCATTGACGGTTCAAACTTAACGGGAACTCTTATAGAGGTTATGGACGTTACAGGGGTTAGTTCTAGTGATTCTTTAGAGTTTGACGAGCTTCAGTGTGTGAATGGATCTACTCACGCTATACACGGTAGAGCTGGCGATAGGGTTACGCTTAGAAACGTTAATATTAGCGCTTGTGAGGGGGATGGTGTTAGAGGAGAGGGTAAGACAGGGAGCGATACGGCAGTCTCATGTAATTTCTGGAAGCTTTCAAACGTAAGAGTTAATGGTAAGGTTGGGGGGTCTGGGATTGGTCTTAATTTAATAAGAACGGATGCATCATCTACTAATAACTGGCACGGAGATATTATCTGTGAGGGTAACGTTGGGGGTGGAATGCAGATAGCCACCTCAAACAATAAGATTGCAACATATTTAGAGGACAACACGGCTGCTGATTTAACCTTAACCTCAACTGCGACAGGAAATAAGCTAGCATTGCTGGCTGTTGAAACAGTAGCTGACATAGTAAATAACGCCACATCAAACGACAATGAAATATGGGCGCCTTTACAGGGGTTCTTTAGTATTCCAAGTATTGGAAATACTCCACCAGGGACCGCGATAGCAGGAAGAGATGTAACTATCGCTGGTGGGGCTACAGGTTCGACAGCAGACGCAAAAAGAGGTGGAACACTTTTCCTATTAGGTGGTAAGGCGGCAGGAACAGATTGCAACGGTGGGCATGTAACAATTAACGGTAGAGTTGAAAATGGCTTAGGTGGAATGGGTACAGTCACAACTCAGTCTATCGGTGGTCAGAATGTCTTAGGTGGAGAGGTAAGCTTAGGCGACTCTACAATGGTTAGTACTCACACCTATTCAGCTTCTGCTACTGCGTCAGTATCGGCAATAACCCAAGCCGATCCAGGCGTAGCTACAGCGACTGCTCACGGGTTTAGCGATGGGCAAGAGGTACAGCTAACCGGTATTACAGGGATGACAGAGCTTGAGAATGAGGTTGTTGTCGTCACAAGTAAAGATGCCAACACTTTCCAATTATATATAAATGGTGGTGCTGATAGGGCTTTAGATACAGCAGGCTCAGGTTCTGCGTTTAGTGGAACTTGCACAGCAACCAGATGTATAGATACTCGGATCACATCTCATTTAATTAACTCTACTGGTGGAGCGTTTAACTTAGTCCTGCCTAACGGGAGGCCAAACCAACTACTTATTATTCAAATGATAGCTGATGGGGGTGATGTTATTGTAACCCCAGTCGCTTTAACTGGAGGCAGTACTATTACGTTCAATGACCTTAATGATTTTGCATTCTTGTACTTTTTAAATAGTAGTTGGATGTCGTTAAACTCTACAGCTACCATTGTTTAAATTTACGGGGAGTGCTCCACAAAGTACTCTCCGTTTCTTTCAACTAGATACCAGTCAAGACCACTACTCTTAATCATCTCAGCTGGCACATGGGGCGGGGGTAAGTCTTTAAGTTTCATTTATCTCTCCAATGTTAGTTGTAATAGGGGCTATCCATAATGACTTTTTTAGAATTGGCAATTAGCCCCATAAATTCATCAATCCGGTTATCGATAGCCTTAAACTCATCAGCAAAGTTTTCTTTGTTTAGTCGGTGAATATAGAGCTGCTTACCTTGGGGAAAATCTGCACAGTAACTAATGAAATCTAACCAGTCTCTACCTGTAAACTTCAGATTACCAATACACTGCCATTTGTACGCAGGATCAACGTTTTGACGCTTTACCGTAGCAAAATGAGTGCTGGCTATGACCGATTTGATTTCTATAGCTCCACAATCCGACACAAGCCCATCAGGAGAGCACCCAATCGTTTCAGAGCAAAAGAAGCCACCATTAGACACATTGCAGAAAGTCTCATCCTCGTACAGCATACGGGCTATGGGCTCTTGTTCGTGGCCTCGGTCGGTATGCTCATTACTAAACCCATTCTGGTCAATCTTGCCGGTTATTTGTTGTACTGCTATATTAACGGCTAGTTTCTTTGCAGGCTCACCAAACGCTTTACCTAGATTAGCCATGACCTTGCCTAAATTGGAGCTGGTGAGCTTGCCACAACGTAACTGCCACCAATCATCCTCATTCTGATCGACGTTATGAAACTCCATTGGTCGCCTCACTTTCGGCTTTTACTTCAGCAACAATCAGAGCTATATCGTCTATTGATATGTTGGCGCGTTCAGTTACAGCATGGAAATTACCATCACGTATATATGCGGCCTTGGCACTATCCCAGCGCTTGGTATCTTGCTTTGTGATAGTTGGCTTTTGCTTTGGCGCCTCTGGGCTAATCCGCAACCCTTCAACAGTATCGCGACCAAAACGAACGTTAGAGTCCACATAGACTATCACCTCAATATTAACCCAATCCTCTAAGAATTTAGATTTAGTTCTCTGAGCCATAACTTTAGAGTTGTGGGCATTAAGAATCATAGGTTTTAGTGGTTCGCCTGGCCTAAGATCTTTTTGAGCAAAGTATGCTGTATTGAAATGGTCTTTTGTCTTCTTAGTTTTATCAGGTTCAAGCCTAACATTAGTTATCGTTAACACTGTAGGCTCTACAATATCAGCGCTTGATAAATAAGGACTATTAAAAGCCTTTCTGTAATGTGTTTTATCATTCATATCACTCTCCCAGTAATTCATTCCACGTACAATTAAATATCTTTTTAAACTCTCGTATTCTAGCTAAACCAGGGTCAGTTTCTCCGCTTTCATACTTTATTATAAGGTTAGATGTCGAGTGTATCATTGCTGCTAACTCTGCCTTAGTCCATCCTTTATTTATTCTGAGTCGTGCTAGCCTATCGTTAAATTTAAACTTTTTCGCGTTCCAGTGTATCGCGTTCATTTAAAAAAACCTCCAAAATTCACTATCAATTCCGATTACAATAAAACACGCGAATATAACTAACCCACTAATCCATTCAGCTACGTCTGGGCGGTTTAAACCGTGTCTGTTTTTTGCCATTAACATAAAGCCTTTTCCTCACTCTTTGATAAAGATCCTCTTCCCAATCCCTGGTCGATACTTCGATTAGATCATGGGTGGGTCGGTCGTAATTAATGAT
>Ga0255048_10002941_pt1 | contig 10589 bp, 9 predicted proteins | sample JV7_2_2_MG_FD_183619 | JGI IMG/M metagenome (GOLD analysis project Ga0255048, IMG submission 183619) | Seawater microbial communities from Jervis Inlet, British Columbia, Canada - JV7_2_2 | ecosystem: Environmental > Aquatic > Marine > Inlet | place: Canada: British Columbia | collected 2016-10-06
CACTCCGGCATGTTCGGCACCAACGACGACCGCAGTCGGTGGCACCAGGTCGAATTCCCAGGGAGCTCGAGTCCCGTCGGGGCGAGCGACGACGACCTGCATCCGTTCCTCGAGCCATTCCCGGGCCTCGCGGGCTGACGACCTGGCGATCGGGACGGTGAACAACGAGCCCTGAGATGCTCTCACGACGTTGGGATTGAAGAGGTCGGTGGCGGGATCGGCGAGCAGCATCCCGGCGTCGAGGGCTTCGGCGGTGCGCAGCATGGCTCCCAGGTTCCCCGGCTTCTCGATCGCTTCGGCCACGAGCACTGCCGTCAGGCCGGCGATCCGGTCGAGACCCAGCGGGGCGTGGGCCGCAACCGCGGCGTAGCCGTCAGGGTGACGGCGCACAGACAGTCGGGCGAACGCCGCTTCGGACAAGGTGAGGACGCTGCCGCTCGAAGGGATCTCGGCGCCGAGATCCGGGGAGATGAGGAGCTGTTCCACGACCCCTGCCGCAACCGCGCGCTCGACCTCCCGCCGACCCTCGACGAGGTAGCGTTGCTCGGCGTCGCGGTGCCGCCGCTTGTGGAGACCGGCCAGGCCCTTCACGGTGGGGTTGGCAGGCGAGTCGATGTGCGTGCTCACCACCCGCCACCGCCGCCGCTCGAGAAGCCGCCTCCACCCCCGAACCCGCCGAAGCTGCCGCCACCCCATGAAGAGCCCCCCCACGACGAGCCGCCCGAAGACCCGAAGCCCCCGCCACCGCCCCACCACGACGACCGGTCTCCGGACCAGGAGCTGTGGCGGTACACCGGCTCCCATCCATAGGACCCGCTGTGGCCGCGGGTGATGACCCAGTGGTAGTAGAACAACGTGAAGGGGTCGAACGAGCCGAGGGTTCCTGGGATCGGCCGTTGTGTCCAGGTGTCGACGCGGTCGCGCGTTCCCTCGTGGGCCAGTTCCGGAGCGAAGCGGTCGGCATCGTCGATCGACGACTCAGCGAGCGCCGTGCGCTGTGCTGCATAGGCCAGTGCAAAGGCACGGGGGCCCCTCGGATCGGAAGCACCGAACGCCGCGGCAACCTCGGCGTACGTACCGCGCAGGCCGAGTTCGCTCAGGGCAGTGTGGGCCTCCACCCAGCGACGTACGGCCGAGGATGGCTCGAGGGACACGGCGAGGATCCCGGCGATGGTCCTCGCGGCATCGCCGTCGACGTGAGCGGCGAGTTGATCTCGGAGCTGGGTGAACACCTCGGGTCCGTCGTCACGTCTGCGGAGGAGCGCAGCAGTGATCGCCACAGGGAGATCGAGTCTGCGAGCTGCAGTGCGTACCCGCGTGATCTCGCCAGCAGAGAGGAGCCCGGCGAGCGCATACTCGACCGCCTCTCCCGGCTCGCTCCCGGAATCGCGATGGATGCGGTAGGCCTCCAAGAACTCGTGGTGGTTGCCGGCATCGTTGTTCATCAAGAGCAGCGCGGCAACGGCAGGGATGTCGAGCCCGTCCGATGTCAGTGCGCCGCCGTCGCTTTCCAGGCGAGTACGCAGCTGCTCGAAGGCTGCGACGGCAGCCGACGGTTCGGTATCGAGGTCGGCAAGTGCTGCGGCAACCGCAGGGCGCGTCGTCGAAGCCGGGAGCAGACCGTAGAGCGTCTCCAGCCGGTCTGCCTTGGCCACGGCGACGCGATGGGCGGCCTCGAGTTCACCGATCGAATCGACGAGCGGAGCGTCCCCATCGAGGGCCGGCCCCGCCTGGACGAGCCGGATGCCGAGCGAGGTGACGGCACCCATGCCGAGCGGCGTCTCCACCAGCGAGGCAATGATGGAATCGGCAACCCGGCGTCGTGCCGCGGCGATGCGGTGGGGGCGCAGCGACGCGATCAGGTCGGCGAGCTCGTTCCGGCGCACCGTGAAGGCGTCGTCGCTGCGCCAGTCGACGGCGACGGCATCGGCGGCTGCCGACTGCACCGCGTCCTCCAGGAGGGGCCGCTCCTGACTCGCTCGCAACTCGAGGGGTTCTCGAGTTTGTGCGGCCATCGCTGCGGTGTCGACGAGGACGAGCAACTCATGATGGGCGAGAAGCGCCGTCTCTCGGGCCGACGGGGCGCGGCCTCGATCATCGAACGCCCGCAGCGCGTGCAGGGCATCTCGGGTCGATCCGGTCACGGGCTCGCCGGACAAGGGGAGGGCGAAGTCTGCTAGCTGGGGCAGCTCGTGGCCGGCAGGCTCCAGGCGTGCCAGATCGCCATCGACCAGTCGCGCTCTCCGGCGCTGTACCACCTTGGACCGAGCCCGGACGCTGGCTGATCGAATCCACAGACCGGCGCTCGCCACCCCGGCGACGACGACCGCCAGCACGATCCAGCCGGAGACGCCCGTCGTTCCTCCGGGTGCCACGACGTCGCCGGACAGGATCTGGTCGATCGTGCCGATCATTGCCAGGATCCCGCCTTCGAAGTCTCCTGCCGCAAAGAAGGACCCCGCCGACGCGGCGACGGACTCTCCAGCGATCGAGACCTGTGACTGGGTGACCACCTCGGTGCGACGCTCCTCGAGTGAGACGAGCACCAGGATTCCGTTCTCCTCGTCTGGATCGCCGACGCCCCAGGCGTTGGCCAGCTCCTCAGCGAACGCTGCGGGCGGGAGCCCGCGACTGTCGGTGACGATGACGATCGCCACCGAGTTGCCGTGCTCGGCCACGAGACGGGCGATCGCATCCTCGATGCGCTGGCCGTCCTCGACGACGCCAGCCTCGTCGGTGAAGAACCCCGAGCAGATCACGCCGCGGTGTTCCCCACAATCGACCTGTACGGCTGCGGCAGACGCCGGCATCGCCATGGCAAGGGTTGCCAGGAGTGCGGCCGAGACAAGGCGGGCGAGCGTGCTCACTGAGCCGATTGTGGTCGGTCCCACGCAGCCATGCGTCCGTCAGGCGCGAGCAGACCGGGTTGCCGTCGCCGGGAGGCCGTCGGCGTCTGCGAGGAACACAACACACAGCGCATCGCGATCTCCGGACTTCCAACTGTGGCGGTCGGGGACGAAGGCGTCCAGATACCACTCGGACGTGTCGTACGGCTCACCGGTGTACGGCTGGAAGAACGCCAAGCACTCGTCCCAGGCAGTGGCGAAGAGGGTCTCGTCGTCCGGCAGTGTCGTATCCGCACCGAACGGCAGGGTGACCATCGCAAACGCTTCCAGGTCATGGGCCTGGGTGCAATCGATCACGTCGATCTCGGAGACTGAGGCACCGACCGGGTCGGCAAAGCAATCGCCCGGCTGCACGGCAAAAATGTCGACGGTCTCTGCTGCGGTGATCGAGCGGACCACGAAGACCCCGGCGACCATCAGGCCGATCACCGCAACAACGAGCCCGAACGTGATGCCGGCCGTCGATCGGGATGGCGGCGGCGGCCGAGCATCTCCACCGCTCTGGGGCGCAGGGGCACTCGGTGGAGCGTTGCTGGTGCCTTCTGCGGTGATCCGATCGGACGGATACGCCGACCGAGGAGCGACCGGCGAAACCGGAGAGGATTCGAGCGGAGGCGCGGAACCATCCTCTGGCGTGAGCCACGTCTTGGCTTCCCGGACCAGCTCGTCACTGCTGCGATCGTCCATGGTGGTACTTCGGCACCATCGGCAGAGGCCTTGACCGGCGGCGGCTAGCTTCACCGGCATGGCTCCCACGGTGCTGCGTCCCCCGCAGCCGTTCGATCTGCGCCTCTCGCTGCGTGCTGCTGGCATCGGCTCGTTCGACGCCACTGGAGCCGCCTGGTATGTCACAACGACTACACACGGCGCGGCGACGGCGCGCCTGGAGTCAGCAGGCGAAGACGTGCGCGCCGAGCTGTGGGGCTCTGGAGCCGATGCGCTGCTGGCCGCGCTTCCCCGCGTGCTCGGATTCGACGACACCGCGGCGTCGCCCCCGAAAGGCGGCGGCCTGATCGCCGACCTGGCTCGGCGGTCACGCGGATTGCGCCTGGGATCGACCGGCAACGTCCACGAGGTGATCGTGCCCACGATCCTCGGCCAGCTCGTCACCACGAGAGAAGCCAGGGCGGGGCACCGGCGGATGATGCGGGCGTTGGGGGATCGGGCGCCGGGAGAACATCCGGGGTTGTTCGTGCCGCCGACCCCGGATCGGCTGGCCTCCCTCGGATACGAGGACCTCCACACGTACGGGATCGAGCGCAAACGGGCTCAAGTCGTGATCGAGGCATCCCGCCGGGCCTCCCGGCTCGAGGAGATCATCGCCATGGAACCGGAGGTCGCCAGGCGCCGGCTTCTGGCGGTACGTGGCGTCGGGCCCTGGACCGCAGAGACGGTCATGGGTGTCGCCTACGGCGACCGAAACGCCGTGCCCCCGGGTGATCACAACCTTCCGCACATGGTTGCCTGGGCGCTGGCTGGTGAGGACCGGGCCAGCGATGACCGGATGTTCGAGCTCCTCGAGCCCTATCGGCCGGAGCGGCGGCGTGCCGTCGTGCTCATCAAGCAATCGGGAATCCATGCCCCCCGCTACGGGCCGAAGACCCCGGTACGCCGCCACCTGTAGTCGGTCAGGTCACCAGCGTTCGCTGCTCCGGGAGCTCGGTGAAGGCACCGGTGGCGAGCTCCGCACCCAACGCGGTGGCGGCCGCCCATGTCTCGACATGGGTCGTGTAGAGCGGGGCGAAGCCGAAGCGGATGAGATCAGGGGCCCGGTAGTCGACGATGATCCCCTTCGCCCGCAAGGCCTGACAGACCTGCCAGGCGGCGGGATGACGCACGGCGACGTGCGAGCCACGAGCGGTGGGATCCCGGGGCGAGACCACCTCGATCGGGGCCGCGGCGATGTCTTCGAGAAACCCCGTAGACAACGCGCGGGACTTGGCGACCAGGGCGTCGAGACCAGCTTCTGCCACGAGGGCGACCCCCACTGCGACGCCGACCATCGACAGGATGGGAGGCGTCCCCACCATGAACCTCCGTATGTCGCCAGCAGCAACGAACTCGGACGAGAAGGCAAACTGATCTGCGTGGGCGAACCACCCGTGGATCGGGGGGTCGAGCCGGGTCTGGAGATCACGGCGCACATACAGGTAGCCGGGAGCGCCCGGACCGGCATTGAGGTACTTGTAGGTGCAGCCGACGGCCAGATCGACGCCTGCTGCCCTGAGATCGACCGGAGCGGATCCCGCGGAGTGCGCCAGGTCCCACAGTGAGTGCGCCCCGGCATCACGGGTAGCCGCCGTGATGCCCTCCATATCGAGCAGCGCCCCGGACCGGTAGGCCACGTGGGTCAGCGACACCAGGCCGACGCCGTCGTCGAGCGCAGCCGCCACCGTCGCGGCATCCGGGTCCTCTGCCACGATCCGAAGCGAGCCTCCAGCAGCAGCCGCCACCGCATCGAGGACGTACCGGTCGGACGGAAAGTTGCCAGCATCGGTCACGATGTCGCCGCGGCCTGACGATGCCAAAGCTGCCGTAGCGAGCTTGTACAGATTCACGGACGTCTGATCGCAAACGGCCACCTCGCCGCTCCCTGCGCCGATGAGCGGTGCCAGGGCGTCGCCAATCTCGAGACCCGAGTGCAGCCATCCCTCTTGCCAGGCGATCACGAGTTCCGATGCCCAACGGTCCAGCACATCGCCCACGCGGCCCACGGTGTCCCTGGGAAGCCGACCCAGCGAGTTGCCATCGAGATAGATGACGTCGGGATCGTCGATCACGAACCGTTCGCGGTAGCTGCGGAGCGGATCCTCTGCGTCGAGTGCCTGTGCCTCTTGGAGCGTCCGGGGCACGGTCAGAAGAGCTCGTAGTCGCCAGCGATGAGGCGGTCACGAACCCCGGCCCAATCGTCGAAGTGCTCCTTGGCCGTGGCGGCGATCGCGGCGTCGTCAACGTCACCGACGACCTCGACGTGGACCGCTTGTGGCTCCGTGACCGGGTGTCCGATCGAAGACAGCAGACGGATCGTTGTCTCTTCGGCTCCGCTACCGGTCACGAGACTCGTGGCGATGTCGAACCCGATGGCGTGATACGTCTTCCCGACATGTGCGTGCGGGTTCTTGCCGGCCGTCGCCTCCAGGCTCATCGGTCGGTACGGGGTGATGAGGCCGCCAAAGCGATTCCCTCTGCCGACCTGACCGTCGTCCCCGGCCTCCGCAGACGTCCCGCTCACGGTGAGGTACGGCGAGTCGTCCTGATCGGCCTGGTTGATCTTGACGCTGAGGTCCTCGGCGAAGGCCGGAGCCGCAACTGCCGTGACGGTTCGGTGAACCTCGGCGACCACCGCGTCGTAGGCGTCGCGATCCGAAACCGCGGCGGCCATCACGGGGCAGGCGACGGTGATCGTCACCGAGCCGTTGAAGCGGGCGCCCATGACCTTGATGTCCCTGCCGACGGGAACCCGGCTGCGGTAGACCGGCTCGTTGAGCGTCCGCTCCACCTCGTGCACCGTCGCCTCGAGCGGGGACAGCGGCACGGACACCGCAGCGAACGAGGTGTCATTGGCCAGGGGCACATCGAGTCCTGCTGTGACGACGGCCGCGAGATCGACCGAAGACGGGTTGAGCCAAATCTCGAGCGTGAATGCCGCAGGGTCGGCATCCGGGAGCAACCCCAGCAGCCGCCGCTTGAGTTCGACCTCGAGTGCCGCGATATCCGGCTGGTATCCGTGAGAGAAGTCGGCCCTGCCCACCAGCACCATCCGCGAGGGTCTGGTGTGGGTTCCTCCACCGAACCCGACCTCGACCGATCCGGCAGCGAGCACCGCCTTGTCGACGTTGAACGGTTGCACTCGCCCGGTGTGCTCCAGGTAGGAGGCCGCCAGGTGTCTGGCGAACTCTTCGGACAAGCGATCACAGATCGTGTCGGGGTGGCCGATCCCCTTGCGCTCGACGAACTCGACGGGCGGGGCGTAGCGGTCCCTGTGGGTGACGAAGAGGTTCATGGGCGAGCACGAAGCTTACCGTGCAGCGCCGCCCCGGTCGGATGCCTCACGGCGCGTCGTGCCAGTGCTCGAGGTGGACCACCTCACGGTCGGCCCGCCAGCCGCGATCGAGGGACCCGGACCGGCGATCCGGAGCCGGGTGGCCGATCGTGACGATTCCGATGGGGGCGACGTCGTCGGGGATCCCCAGCAGCGGCTTGATGTCCTTCCACGCATGGGAACCGAGGAATCCGGCGGCCAAACCCTCGCGTACCGCGGCCAGGAGCAGCAGCATCATCGTGGCGCCCGCGTCGACCCACCAGTATGGGACCGACCAGTGGTCGGCGATGCTGAGCGGGCCATCGTGGCCGCCCTTGTCCGGTTCGCTGTACCGATCCGTGTAGGCGGTAGCCCGTGTGCAGACGACGACCTGGACCGGGGCGCGTGAGATCCAAGGGTCCATTCCGGCGGCGACGTACTCCTCTTCTCCACACAGCACGGCGATCTGTGACCGCAGCCCGGGATCGGTGACGACCACCATCGTCTGACCCTGGGAGAACCCGGCGCTCGGGGTCTTGCGGGCCGCGGCGATGATCCGGCGAAGCGCTTCGGGATCGACGGGCGCATCCGTGAAATTGCGCACCATGCGGCGCCGGGCGACCACGTCGTAGAAGTCGACGGGTCCTCTGGGAGAGATCACAGTCGCTCCAGGGCGGCGACGATGTCTTCCAGGCCCGCTTTGGCATCGGCGAAGAGCATCATCGTCTTGTCTTCATAGAAGAGCGGGTTGTCGATTCCGGCAAACCCGGGTGACAGGCTCCGCTTGATGACGACGGCCGAGGCCGCGCGATCCACCTCGAGGATGGGCATCCCGTAGATCGACGATCCGGTGTCGTCCCGTGCAGAAGGGTTCACGACGTCGTTGGCTCCGACCACGAGCGCCACATCGGTCTGGGGGAGACGCGGGTTGGCCTGGTCCATGTCGAGCAACACTTCATAGGGCACATCGGCCTCGGCGAGGAGCACGTTCATGTGGCCAGGCATGCGGCCCGCCACTGGGTGAATTGCGTACTCCACGGTGACCCCGCGGGCTTCGAGGGCGTCTGCCAACTCGCGCACGGCATGCTGTGCCTGGGCGACGGCGAGTCCGTACCCTGGCACGATCACGACGCGCTCGGCGTAGGCGACCGCGATCGCGACATCGTCTGGCGTCGCCCGGTTCACCGGCTTGTCTCCGATTGGACCGCCACCGCCTTCCCCGGTTCCGAAGCCCGAGAAGAGAATGTTGGCGATCGACCGATTCATTGCCTCGCTCATCTGGATCGTGAGGATCAAGCCGGCCGCACCGACCAGGGCGCCGCCGATGATCAGGGCCAGGTTGCCGATCACGAAGCCGGCCATGGCCGCGGCGACCCCAGACAGGGAGTTGAGCAGCGAGATCACGACGGGCATGTCGGCGCCGCCGATCGGCAGGACAGCGGTCACGCCGAGCAGCAGGGACAGGCCGGCGACGACCCAGTATGCGGTGGGCTCGCCGGACGCTACAGCCCAGGTGGCGGCTGCAGCGGTGACGAGCGCGATGAGGCCATTGAGCGCAGGGCCCCCAGGCAGCCCAACGGGACGGCCGGTCACGATGCCCTGCAGCTTGCCGTACGCAACGAAGGACCCGGAGAGCGTCACCGTGCCGATGGCGATCGACAGGGCGACCGTCACGGCGACCTCGGTCGCGAACACTGCATCGGAGCGAATGACCTCTGCGGCGGCGACCAGGGCGGACGCCCCACCGCCGAAGCCGTTGAACGCGGCCACGAGCTGCGGCATCGCGGTCATCTGGACGCGCAGCGCGAGGACGGCCCCGATGCCGCCACCGACGACGAGGCCGGCGATCACGATCCACCACACCAGGTCGGGCTCGTCGACGATGTCGACCACGGTGACGACTACGGCGAGCAACATGCCGGTGGCCGCCAGCAGGTTGCCGCGACGCGCCGTGCGCGGTCCTGACAGCCCGCGGAGTCCCAGGATGAAGAGGACCCCGGCCGCCAGGTACCACAGGGCGATCATCGGCGTGGCTTCCGCTTGAACATCTCGAGCATGCGGTCGGTCACCAGGAAGCCTCCGACGACATTGATCGTGGCGAAGGTGACGGCGAGGAACCCGAGGATCCCGGCGGCTGCTCCCTGGCCGACGGCTGCCGCAATGACGGCTCCGACGATGGTGATGCCCGAGATGGCGTTTGCACCAGACATCAGGGGGGTATGCAGCGTCGGTGGAACCTTGGAGATCACCTCGAACCCGACGAAGGAGGCGAGGACGAACACCACGATGCCCTGGATGAACAGGTCGCTCACGACACCAGCTCCTGGGACCGCGGGTGCACCACTTCGCCGGCGTGCGTGATCGTGGTTCCGCCGATGATCTCATCGGAGAGGTCCACGGCGATCCCTTCGTCTGTCCGGAGTCGTCCCAGCAGTTCCTGGAGGTTCCTGGCATACATTCGGCTGGCGTCTGTCGGCACCCGGCTCGCCAGGTCGGTGGGGCCGAGAATGGTCACGCCGTCGACCACGACGGATTCGTCTGGCCGCGATCCTTCGACGTTGCCGCCTGAGGACGCCGCCATGTCGACGATCACGGCTCCGGGATGCATCGCGGCCACCATCGCAGCATCGATCAGACGCGGTGCGGGCTTGCCGGGGATTTGGGCGGTAGTGACGACGATGTCGCTGTCTGCGACATACGGTGCCAGGGTTTCGAGCTGCTGGGCCTGGGTGTCTGCGCCTACCTCGCGGGCATAGCCCCCGTCATCTGCCTCCTCGGTCGGCGCTTCCACGAAGCGAGCTCCGAGGCTCTCTACCTGCTCTCTGGTGGCGCTTCGAATGTCGTAGCCGTAGACCACGGCTCCCAGCCGCCTTGCGGTTGCGATCGCCTGGAGACCGGCAACGCCGGCTCCGAGCACGAGCGCCCGTGCCGGCGGAATGGTCCCTGCTGCGGTCACCAGCATCGCTAGGAACTTGGGGGAGGTTTCCGCGGCGAGCAGCACCGCAGCGTATCCGGCGACGGTGGCTTGGGAAGAGAGGGCGTCCATGCTTTGTGCGAGGGTTGTCCGCGGGACGGCTTCGACGGCGAGCGCCGTGATGCCGGCATCGCGGCAGGCGACGACGAGATCGGTGCTCACGAACGGGTCGAGATGGCCGAGGAGCAGGCTGCCGGGAGCCAGCGCCGCGGCGAAGCCGGGGTCCGGCGGACCGACGACGAGCATGATGTCCGCCCCTGCAGGGTCGCCGATTGCGGCACCCGCTTCGCGATAGGCGTCGTCGGGGAATCCGGCGCTCGTTCCGGCGCCGGTTGCGACGACCACCTCCCAACCCCAATCGCGATACACGGCTACCGACGCGGGAGTCGCGGCTACCCGCCGTTCGCCCGGTGCTCGTTCCGCCGCGACTCCGATACGCACGGTCGGCAAATCTAGACCGGAGTGTGTCACCAACGTACCTCTTGGTACCAGGCGTCGGCGTGCAGCCCAGTCCGCAGGTGCCCGGGTCTCAGAGTGACGCCAAAGGCAGAAGTGGTCGCCGAGGCGGTCCTGTGCGCAACCCGAAGGCCTCTGCGGCGGCCTTCGTTCCGGCGACGCCTGACGCCTCGACGTCTGCTGCGCGGGCGGTCAGCGCCGCCTGGGCGGCGCTGTCACCGGATACGGCGGA
>Ga0255048_10002942_pt1 | contig 10589 bp, 13 predicted proteins | sample JV7_2_2_MG_FD_183619 | JGI IMG/M metagenome (GOLD analysis project Ga0255048, IMG submission 183619) | Seawater microbial communities from Jervis Inlet, British Columbia, Canada - JV7_2_2 | ecosystem: Environmental > Aquatic > Marine > Inlet | place: Canada: British Columbia | collected 2016-10-06
TCGGGGGGGTGGGGTCGATTCTGTCCGGGGGGTCCCCCCCACAGTGTCCGGGGGGTCTGGACATTCTGTCCGGGGGGGTACTGGACAATCTGTCCGGGGGGGTGCCCACGGCACCGCGAGTTGATAACCGTCCGTCGTGCGCCCGCCGTTGTCGCGGTAGCGTGCCTCGCGGGTGAGCATGCCGGTCTTCTCGAGATCCGCCAAACATCGGCGGACGGTCTTCTCGCTCTGCTCGGTTATCACGGCCATCCGAGGGACGCCGGGGAACGCGTACCCGTCCGCGTCCGCGAAGTCCGCGATCGTCATGAGCACGAGCTTGCGGGCCGGTCCTCCGGCCGTCGCGTCGTGCGCCCAGTTTCGGGACTTGATGCTCACCGTTCTGTTCCTCCTCGCGGTCTGGTTTTGAGGGGGCTATCGCTTTCGTTCCATCTCGACTTGGGACCAGGCGGGGAGTACCCGAGCGAGTCGTGCCTTTTGCTCGTGGGTCAGTAACCGTCTCCCGCTCTCGATCTCACTCAGTTGGTGGACGGTGATGTGGAGGGCTGCGGCGACGGTTTGCAGACTGAGCGCTGCACCGCCCCGGCAGTCCCGAAGGGCGCGGCCCACGACCAACGCCTGCAGCTGGTCGTCGACCGTCCCCGGCTCCGCTCCCTCACCGACGACCCTCTCTCCCTGCTTTCGGAGCATATGCCAACCGAGCGCCACGATCCCACCCGTCTCCCACGCGTGGCCTAGCTCGAGACCGCCCGCGTCGGTCAGTGCGAGCCACCCGGCGTCGATCCCTAGAATGAGCAGGGCCACGATGCACAGCACGACGACCCGTTGCGCGAAGGGCGGTAGTCGGTCGCCCGGTCCTTTCGCGCGCCAGATCAGGGACGCCAGGATCCCGCAGACCCAGGGGGCGAGCGCTTCGGCGAAGGGGAGTAGCTCAGACATCATGGTCCGCGACGCTTACCGTGTCCATATCACCAGGTCGTCGATGTCCAGGTGGAACGGGGCCATCGCGCCGGAGCTGACGTTGGCAGGCAGGCTCAGCTGCGTCGGGCGGGCGTAGTAGAGGATCGGAGAGGACCGGTTCGTGTCATCGTATTTGAGCACCCCGTCCAGCCAGGTCTTGGAGTACCCGTCGTAGCCCGCCGTCGTCACGCCCTCGCTCGTCACGACTTCGATCGTGATCCGGTGCCAGCCGGTGTCGGCGTACTGGGCGAACGACGGCACCCCGCCCACGTCGTTGTCGCGGATCAGCCGGTCCGAGTATGACTTGCCCGCTTCGTGGAACCCCCCCCGGTGCGGGCCGGTGCCATGCACGATATCCCACTGGTAATGCCCAATGTTGCCCTGTGCGGTGTAGGTGCCCTGGTGCAGGGTGGCTTCTACTTCCCACAACGGCGGCGACCCGAGATCCGGGTCCACGTAGAGCGTCCGAATCGTCGGGGTCGGCCTGTCCTCGTGATCCCACCAGAGGAACTTGAGACCAGCCGTTGGCATGTCCGACATGCCGCTCCCGTCTGTGTGCTGGAAACGGAACCAGAAGCTCAGGTAGATGCGCCGACTTTGGGCCGGTGTGTTCTTGCGGAGCAGGTACCAATCCTGCTCGTTCCGGTAGGTCGTGCGCCACGCCTGGCCCGAGCCACCACGACCAGCGACCAACTCGAGGCCCGTCGTCCCGTCGTCCCAATACTCGACCATGTCGGCCGGAGACGCGTGCGCGTCGAAGTTGTCGTCGAAAAGTGGGCTGGCTCCCGGGTCGGTGGCTGCGGGTTCGTCGGGTCCAGACGGTGGCGGCGTGGTCGTGTCCGCCGGCGGCGTCGTCGGCTCTCTGAACGCTTGGACTTGGAACTCGTAGGGTGTCTCCGGCGCTAGAGGGGCGACATCGCAGCGCACCTCGGCCCCAATCGCCACACCCGCAACGGGCGAGGCGCACGAACCCGCGAGGACCTCTGCCCACCCCGCCCCCGGTCGTCGATGCCTGACCTCGTAGTCGGCGGGCTGGCCCGTGCCGTCGTCGACCTCGGTCCAGGTGAGCGTGACGGTGTTCGGTCCCACGGCACTGACGGCCAGGTCAGAGACCGCGCCGGGCGACGGTGTCGAAGAGTCCGTCGTGGCGACTGCGGTGTTTGAATTGGGACCGAATACGCGGGTCAGTTGGACTGCCCCGAGAACCACCAGAACCAGCGCCAGTTGCAGTATGCGTCTCATTATCTCGCGTCCTCCTTGGGTGCGTCGTGGCCGCCCTCCCGCCGGTTGGCTTTGGTCAGGCGGATTGCGGTGTTCGAAATATCCCTGAGACTGTCCCACTCTGCCGCCTCCTCGTTGGTCGATCGAGATGGAGAGTTCTCGACCGAGGCGCAACCGCAACCGCTCGCGATTCGCTACGAGCCACACGTCGAGCGTTGAGCCCGGACCGAAGCCCAGCCCTCGAAGCACAAGAGCCGTGCGGACGTTCACGTTTCCGCGGAGCACCGACTCGCGGGCGGCGCGGTTGGGTAAGGCGCAACCGCAGGCGACCACCGAAGCGGATCACCCACGGAAGGATCAGACGCCTCACCTCCCCTCTTTGTGAGCCTGGAAGAGGGAGTTCATGACCTCGGAGTCCGTCGCCGCCGCGATGCGAGAGGCCAGCGCCGAGCGCCGATATGCGGCGAGCGCTTCGATCTCCTCGTTCGGGATCGCATCGTTGCGCTCGACCACCCTCTCGAGATGGGTGAACGCCCCGTGGCGCTCGATCGCGCCGACGACTCCATCCCTGGGGACCATCCCCATCTCTGAGAAGACCGCGTCGACGACAGCGGTCACCTGTTGCTTCGGGGTTGTCTTCACTTTGGTGCCTCCTTCGGGTTGTGCTGCGGAGACGGGGGGGCTTCTATCCATGCCTTAATCCTTCGCCCGATGAGCCAGCCACCGACCGCGCCCCCGAGACCCCAGACGATCTCGGTCCAACCTCGAGAATCGAGCGGACACGGCCGGTTGCCGTTTTCGTAGCCTACGCGCTGGCTCGCCTGCGCGCACTCCGTGACCACAGCCCAAGTCGCGGCGACCAGCGCGCCATCGAATAGATCGAACCACGGCGTGACCGCAACCCCACCACCGATCGCGGCGGCGATTAGAGCATGCCAGGCGGGCGACGGGGCTCATCGTACCGGTCGCCCTCGGTGCGGTGGTATCGGAGCGGTAGGGATCGTACCACCAGGATCTCTGCAGCTCCGATTTGCGTCTCTCTGGCCGTGTCCGGTGCTGATGAGGGGGTGAGTGTGAGCCCGAAGGCCACGAGGGCTAGCACGCGTCCACCTTCGCGCACCCCCGGACGATGTTCCAGGTGCGGCCGGTCCACTGGATTTTGCTCATGAAAAGTCCCGGATGTAGATCTCCGCGCGGTTCTCCCTACCTTCGCGCAGGCTCTGTGCGGGCACCGCCTCGAGGTGCAGGTGGTCGGGGTCGTCATCGACGAAGTAACCGCACAGATCGAAGAGGCCCTGGCGCCACCGGAGGCTGCCCGTCTGGCGTTGCTTGAGACAGTCCAGGATCCACTTCATCGCCTGGGCGCGGTTGTCGTCGTCCCACAGGCGGCCGACGTGGAAGAGGGCGCCGACCCGCACGACCTCGGGCGGGTCCAGGGTCGGGCGCTGTTGAGCGCAAGCCTCCGCCCAGGTCGCCTTCCTGTAGCGGTTCTTCTCTCTGTGCTCCTCCATGTGGTGGGAGGCGATGTCATTCTGCGAGAACGGAAGCGGTAGGTCGAGCCGGACCGTGTCCATTTTCTTACTCCCCGAGTTGCAATTGCAGCTTCCGCGCTCGCGGGCTGATCCACAGCACCTCGGTGCGGCTGCGATTTTCCTGGGCCATCTGCGCGCGCTCGAGCCGCTGCCAGTCCGGGTACAGCTCGAGATCGTAGAGATCGGACGGGTACCCGGAAATCACGACCATCCCGTCGAGTGAGCGGGCGACGACGGCGAGCTCGCGGTGGCCCGCGTCGTCGAGCTCGTGGCGATAGCCCCGACCGTTGCTCCGCGTGCGGGTCGCGATCGGATAGGGCGGGTCCAGGTAATGCAGGCAGTCGGGCTTGTCGTACTGGGCGAGGACCTCGAGCGCGGGGCGGTTCTCTATCACGACACCACGGAGGCGCTCGACGAACGCCGGGATCTGGTCTGGGTAACTCGACCAGTCCGTCGCGGGGGTCGCCCAGGAGCGCTTCCCATGCCACGTCGCTCGCGTGCGCATCCCCTGGTTCGTCCGGTCGTGGATGCCGCTCGATCCGAAGCCCATGAACGCTTTGCAGATCGTGAGCCGCGCCAGCTCCACCGGGTCGTCCGTCGCGGGCTCGTATGCGCCCTCGAAATCTTCACGGGCGAATGGGGTGAGCGCCACCAGCTCAGCAAGGCGGGCGGCGCTCGAGGGATCGCGGAGCACCCGGAACACGTTGACGACCTCGCCGTCCAGGTCGTTGTAGATCTCCGCGTAGGCGCGCGGCTTCTGAATCATGACCGACGCGGCGCCCGCGAACACCTCGGTGTACATCCTGTGCTGCGGGAAGTGGGAGATGATCCAAGGCGCCAGGCGCCACTTCCCACCGTAGTACCGAAGGACCGAGCGCGTCGGCGCCATCATAGCGGAAGCCGGTGGTTCATGACCCCGAGATCTCCGCGCATCCGGGCCTCGCCCATGTCGGCGAACGCAGCGCTGAGCTCCACCCCGACGGCCGAGCGCCCGAGCCGGAGAGCGACCAGACCCGTGGTGAAGGCACCCGCGAACGGGTCGAGAACGACCGTCGGCACGGGCGGCGCCGAGTGGTCGCACGAGATCTGCCAGGCGATCGTCCTGGAAGCGACACCGTAGCGCCAATTGCCCGGCTGCGCTCCGTTCGTTTTGTCGCGCCAGCGGTTGAGCTCGCCCCGCGAGGGCGGGTCGGCGGCCGGTTCTCCGTCCAACATGCGTGTGCGATCGACGACGCGAGACCATGGGGCACCGCACTCGGGGCAACAGCCGACCTCGCTCGTGCCCGCACGGATGCAGATCTCCGGCAGCTCGGGCGGGAACGTCGCGAAGTGCGCCTCCTTGAAAGGCTTGGTCGTGATCGTCCAGACCGAGCGACGGTTGCGGGTCGAGCCTTTCCACGGTACCGAACTCCCGAGGTGGTCCGACCTCCCGCGCGAGCCATCCGCGATATGGCGCGAGGAGTTCCCCGCCGCGCTCTCGATCGAGGGCTCGGCCACCGCCTCCGCGTCGTAGAAGTACCGCCTCGCTTTCGAGAGTAGGAACACATACTCGTGCGCGGACGTCGGACGGTCAAGCACGCTCTCAGGGTTCGGGTTCGGCTTCGCCCATATGATGTCCGAGCGGAGGAACCAGCCGTCGGCCTGCAGCGCGAAGGCGAGCCGCCAGGGCGCCCCGACCAGGTCCTTGGGCTTGAGTCCGGGGATCGGCATCCGGTTCGGTTGCGTGGAGAGGCCCTGCCAGTGATCGCCCTGCGTACCACCGCCCGCCCGATCTCCGACCCGCCCAGCGCCGGTCGCGTAGCAGTCGCCCATGTTGAGCCAGAGCGTCCCGTCGGAGCGGAGCACGCGGCGGACTTCGCGGAAGATCTCGACCAGACCCGCGACGTACTCCTCCGGGGTCGACTCCGTGCCGATCTGGCCGTCGCTGCGCACGGCACCGCACTTCTCGCAGAGCCCCCTGAAATAGATCGGGGAGACCTTGCTGCCCTCACCGGTCGTCGGGCACGCGAACACGGCACCGGGCTCGAGGGCGGAGCCACTCACGTCGTTCCGTGCCAACCGGGCGACGTGGTCACAGTCCGCGTCGCCGCCCTCCCATGTTCCCGTGCCGTAGTCCCTGAGCCCCCAGTAAGGAGGAGACGTGACGACGCAATGCACCGACTCGTCCGGCATCGTCCGAAGCTGATCGAGGGCGCCGCCCACTCGGATCTCCCAGGTCGGATGGGTCACGTCTCGGGATCCGCAGCGGCGGGGGGGTAGACCCAGATCCACTTGTTCCGCCCAGCTCGGCCGCTCCGCGGATCTGTGCCGTGGCTTCGGGAGTATGCAGCCCGGCGCCACCCGTCGAAGCGGTAGGTGTTGCCGGTGTGCATGTCCGCGTCCTGGTAGCTCACCCCGACCCGCGCCCGCGTGGGAAGCACGAACTCGCGCCAGAGTCGCAGCGCCACCCGACACAACCCGGTCCGCTCCGCGCACAGCCGAGACAACTCGACCGCGTCCGTTCTGGTGATGTGGCCGAGACCTCCCCCGACCCGCTGGCGGATCAGCGAACTAGTCGTGGCGACGGCGACGGGGCGGCCCTCGTGGTACAGCATGTGGGCGTCGTCATCGCCCATCGGGCGGCGGAGCGGACCCATCCGGTGGCCCCATGCCACGAGCATCTCGTTCGCGATATCGAGGTGGACGCACTCGAAAGAGACCAGCGGGAAGAAACTCGCCTGGCTCATCGCGGCTTCAGCGATCTCAGCGCAGACAACTCGGCGCGCGGGGCGGGCATGACGGGCTCTCTGGCCACCCATTCTGCGACCGGTTCATAGACAATGAACCCCGTCTCGGGTCGGTCCTCGGCACTCGACTTAGCGAACGAGTTTGCTTGGTTCTCGTCGATAGGAACGAGATGACTTCCTTGCCCGGCCCCCACTGAACGACGAGCCAGTCGCTCTTCTTCGGTTTGTCTTTCGGCATGGTCACCTCTCAAGAATGTCCGCACGATGAGCCAACAGTAAGAACGCCACCGCAGCTTGTAGCGGGTGAACTCCGTTGCCGAGGGTCCGGAGCCGGTCCACTCGGTCGGCCAGCCCATGAGCCACTCTACAAAAAGCGGGTTCAAGCGTCGGTGCTTGGGTGAGCACTCGGGTCCACAGCTCGAGCTCGCCGGGTCCGGGGGGAAAGAGTGGCAGGCCCGTAGCAACTCGTTGCCCTCGTGTCCCCTCCGGTGCCCGCCCGAGTTGGGCGCCCGCCTCTTCTCCTCGTCCCGCGTGTACCTCGCCAGCATCGCCTGGCTCGGAGTCGGCCACAGCACCGCCTGATTCCCCGCGCTCCCCGCGTCCTCCGCGCGTGGGCTCGGCCAGGCGGTCGGCCAGAAGCACACCTGGTCCGCGAGCCGAGTCCACCGGACCGTTTGCTCCGTCGGAGCGCCGCCGTTCGTGCAAGGGGTGCCCCACGCTATCGCTTGCCCCGCGAGACTCGGGCGCTCTTTCTCCGGACCCGCGTGGTCGCGTGTATACGAGCCGCGCGACACCCGGGCGGTAGGCCAGAATGAAGAGCCGACTCCTGCGGTGGGGGGCACCCAAGGCACCCGCTCCGAGCACACACCATTCCGCATCGAACCCGAGGCCGTGAAGATCACCGATGATGGGTCCGAGTCCTCCGCCTGAAACAAGTCCAGGGACGTTTTCGAGAAAGACCCATCCGGGTTGAACTTCCCCGAGCACTCGGACGATGTCCGACCAGATCCAGCGCTCGTCGGTGGCTCCGCGCTGGGCTCCGGCGACGGACCACGGCTGGCAAGGGAAGCCGGCCGAGACGAGATCCACTCCCGCAAAGCTTCGGGCGTCGAAGTCTGCCAGATCGCCCGCGAAAATAGGCGCGGGCTCCAAGAGCGCGTCCTCCATCCGATCCAGGAGAGTGGCCGCTGCAAAGCTTTCCCGCTCGACGTAACCCAGACACATGTATCCGGGGAGGGCGAGCCCGAGGCCGAGTTCGAGGCCACCAGCTCCAGAACAGAGGGAGAGTCCAGTGACGACGGGATCAGCCACACGGCGGACCCTGTGCGCTCTGGCGTGGCTTGGGGTTACTCAAAGGTCGCCCTGGCACGGACCCATGTGGACCCACCGCACGAATAGCTGGAAGCGCTCGAGGGTCCACATGGGGAAGGCGGAGTCGAGGCTGTCCGCACCGACATCGAGCGCGTGGCGCACTTTCTCCTCCGTGCCCGCCCTGCCGTAATGGAACAGCAGGTGGTGTTCGTGAGCCCACCGGCACCACTCCCCCGCGGTCGCCTTGAAGCGCGACGTGCCGCCCAGGAAGATCCCTCGGATCCCCTCGATCATGCGAGCGTCTACGTCCCCGGGGGTCTGTTTCGGGTTGAACTCGACCGCCACCAGCTCGCCGTCGCGGCGTCCCACATACGCCTGCCCTACTCCCGGCAGCCGTTTCGCGAGCTTTGGTCGCCATCGCGACTTCGATCTCGAGATCGTCGCGCTCTTCGGAGCGCGGGGTGACCGTCACGGAGATAGTCACAGTGCGGGGAGCTTTGGCTTTCTTGTTCACGTCCACCACGTCCTCGAGCAGCAGAGCCCAACCCTCCGCGAACAACTCGGGAGCGTACCGCCCGCGACGGTCTCCAACGTCACCTCTTGGTCTTCTCTCGTCATCGGCTTTTCACCTCCTCGGTTTGGGCAGTCTCACCGCTGGAGTGACCGACGCGGCGCCCGCGAACACCTCGGTGTACATCCTGTTCTTTCCAGACGACGGAGACCGCTCTCCAGAGCGACACGTTCCGGTGGGCGGCGTGCTCCACCGCCAGGGTTGCAATTGCAAGAACCAGGTCGATGTCCGGTTCCGGGCGGATGTAAGAACGGAGAAGCTCGCGCACCCGGTCGGCACACATGACGAGCCTGCTGTGGGGGTGGGGGGTCTTCTCCGCCATCCGAGCCGCCCACATCTGCGCCACGTCGCCTGCCCGAGTGTTCACTGCCACCCATCCTTCTTCTTCCAACCCCCCAGCTCCAATTCGATAGCGACCACCCGACCGGCGACGAACGAGAACATCACGATCGCGGGCAGCCACAGAGGCGCGGCGATCCACCACCAGCTCCACTCGAGCACACCGAGGAGCTTGAAGAACACCATCCCGGCCAATAGCACGCGTTGCAGTTTGTAGAACTGCGCCCACTGGTTGCTCTTCGCGATCTCGGCGGTAGCTCTCTTACCGGCCTCGATTCGAGCGGCGATCCGCTCCGTCTCCTCGTACTCCTCTACCCACTCGGCGAGATCGGACGCGTCGGAGAAGGCAGCCTTGAGACGCTCCGCGCACGCAGGGCAGAACCACATCGTGCCGGTCTCGAATTCGCGCGTCTCCCACTCGCCCACGTCGATCTCGCGCGGGGGATCCTCGGGGTCGGGCGGTCCCTCGTCCCGCATCGTGAAGACAACGTCCTCCCCGCACTCCTTCCCGTCACATTCGAGACGGAGCGTCATGAGGCGGATCTCACCCATGGGCCGCCCCCGACCTGGGCTCGTGGGTCAATTGCCACTCCCCGGACGGCACCCAGGTCTCTTCACCCGTGCCCGTGTTCCTCAACTTCCAACGGCGCTCCGTCATGTCTCTTCTCCGTTCTCGGAGACAAGCCGAATTGCGCGCACGACGCTGAGCACCTCTTCGTGGGCTCTCTCGGCTTCTTCGAGGGCGTTGTGCCACTCATCGACCTTGTCCCGCAGCTCCCGGGAGAGCCTGGCCCGGCCGGGGGCTTAAACGGGTGTGCTCAGAAGACTTCGCGGTGTCGCTCATCTATACTCCGTCGTTCTAGGGATCGGGGGAGGATGACCCGTTGGTGCGCGGTCCCGCACTCGACTGCGGGGCATTTTGCGGGGTATGGGCGGGGAATCGCGCAGCCAACAGCTCGCCGGCCATCTCTTCGACCTTCGCTGTGTGCTCGCGGCACAGCACGCCGTCGCCTTCCTTGACGAACACCCTCCACCCTGCGTCGAGGATGGCCCGGTAGACCGCCTCCACGTTCTCGGACCGCGCCTCCTGCGTGATGCCATCGGGCATCGGTTCGGAGACGAAGACGTGGGCCTCGGAGCACCCGGGAAAATCGCACGACAGCGTCACCCGGATGGGTCCGAGTATGACGATCGACCACACACCTCTCCTCACGATGCGTCCCCGTCGTCTGGCTCGACGGGCTCTGTCGGTCGTGCCTGCACACCAGAACTCGCCGCAGGATTGGCACGACGCCCCGCCCGACTTGGCGGTGAACCCGCAGGCGACGCACTCGACCACCGACAAGTCCGGCGCGGGCGTCCGTTCGTGGTCGCAGCACGCGAAGAGGCACCGGAGACAGAGATCACCGGGGCGGGGAACGACCGCGCCGCACGCGGCGCAAGTGTCGAAGTTCAAGGGGCTACCCATTCCCTTCGGGGAACGAGGTGTCGTAACTCGGCGCGCGGCTGATCCCCGCCGCTAGATCGCTGGGGTCGAGGTGGACGTAGTTCTTGACGAACGTGCCGACTGTGATCCCCATGATCGCGGCGCCCACGGATTCCCTCACCTCTGCCCGGACGAGGTTCGTCGCGAGCGTGTGGCGGAGCGTGTGGAGCGTCAACCCGCCGGGCTCCGAGCGTCCGTACCGCACCTGGGCTCGATCGCACAGCGAGCGGAAGTCGGCGCGTAGGGTCTCCGCGGACCACATGCCCCCGGCGGGCTGTTGGAAGAAGTAGTCGCCGGGGTGTCGCGTCCACAGCTCCTCGTAGTCACGGAAGGTCTGGCGGATCACCGGAGGCGCTGCGGGCACGCTGAGCGTGCGGTGGCCTTCCCGCGTCTTCGGAGACCAGCCGGTCCCGCGACACTGCGGGCAGCCACAGCGACGGTCGGGG
>Ga0255048_10002943_pt1 | contig 10589 bp, 9 predicted proteins | sample JV7_2_2_MG_FD_183619 | JGI IMG/M metagenome (GOLD analysis project Ga0255048, IMG submission 183619) | Seawater microbial communities from Jervis Inlet, British Columbia, Canada - JV7_2_2 | ecosystem: Environmental > Aquatic > Marine > Inlet | place: Canada: British Columbia | collected 2016-10-06
CAGCACCCGACCTGGCCGCACTCGAACCCAATGCCACAATCGAACGCGTCGTCGACGGCGACACGATCATCGCCCAAATCAACGGACAACGCGAGCGCGTTCGCCTGCTCGGCATCGACACGCCCGAATCGGTCGCCCAGACCCGCCCCGACCAGTGCTTCGGTGCCGAGGCCAGTCTCTACCTCCAGTCGCTCCTGCCCGAGGGCACCGCGATCACCCTCATCCGCGACCAAGAAGCTCGAGATCAGTACGACCGACTACTTGCCTATGTGGTGCGCAGCAACGACCAACTCTTCATCAACCTCGACCTACTCGAGAAGGGGTACGCGGGAATCCTCATCTACCCGCCCAACGACCACTACGCCGACCTCTTCACCGCCACCGAACGCACTGCAGCCAGCAACGACGTGGGCCTCTGGGGTGTGTGCGGCGGGCCCGACGTGCCGCTCGAATAGTCCCGGTCCGGCCACTCCGGGGCTACCGTCTTCGTCGTGGACTCCCTCGCCGAAACCCTGGGCTACGACGCCGACCAGCAGATACTCATCCTCAGTGCCGATCTGCTCGGCTCCACCCATGCCGCCACCGCCGGCGGCATCACCGCTCTTCGGGATGGGTGTGCCACCACCGCCACCCTCATGATGCCGGGTGTCTGGGCCCGCCACGCTGTCGATCGCATTATCCACGAAGCCGCTCCGGGCGACGACATAGGTGTGCATCTCACCCTCAACGCCGAACTCGACTGCTTTCGTTGGGGGCCCCTCACCCAGGCGCCCAGTCTGCTCGACGGCGATGGCGGCTTCCCCCGCACAGTCTCCGACTTCTGGGACCATGCCGACCTCGACGAAGCCCGGCGCGAGTGTCGAGCCCAGGTCGAGCGGGCCCGACTCTGGGGGCTCGACATAACCCATCTCACCAGCCACCTCAATGCGCTGCAGCAGAGGCCGGAGTTCTTCGATGTGCTTCTCGACCTCGCTTGTGAATTCGAGCTGCCAGTGAGGTTGGAGGGCGAAGCAGCCGAGGGCGCCGCCGGTTTCCCGTTCCGACGACTCGCCGCCGAAGAGGGAGTTCTCATCCCGGATCATCATCAGCTCGTCCGAGGCGGGGCCCGTCGCCATCTCGAAGATGCTCTCACCGATCTCCCGGCGGGCGTCACCGAGATCGTGTTCGAACCGGCTCTCGCGGCTGAGGAGCTCCGAGCAATCGACCCGTCGGCTACAGGCCGTTTCGACGACCTCGCCGTTCTCACCGATCGGTCGCTGGGGAAGCGACTCGATCAGCTCGGCGTGAAGTGCATCGGCTATCGCGCGATCCGGGATCTACAGCGATTACGCCGCTGATCCTCAGGGGCCGGTGATTGGAGCGAGTACCTGCAGTGCGGCCTCACGAGCGGGTCGCAGACCGAGAAGCCAGAGTGCATGGTCGCCCTCCACCTTCAGCGCTCCGGTCATGAACACCACCTCGGGAGTCTGGTCTCCGGAAACCACCGACAGCGCGGTGTCGTAGGAGCAGCTCAAGATGATGTCGGGGTCGTCTGCCTTGCCTTGCCCGAACGAGCCGAATTCTCCGGCGGTCAGGTCGAGATGGAACACGACCTTGCCGTCCGGACTCCCGCTGACCACGTATTGCACGGACGCGGAGGAATTGTCGCCGGATCGCAAGCCGCTGAGGGCGCTCCCCGCCTCTTCGAACCACTCAGCCGACAGAAAGACGCTCACGGATGAACCGGTTCCGGCTGCCGAATACCGGCAAACAGGTCGTCCTCGGGAAGGTGGACCAGTTCGGGGCCACGGGCAAGTCGATAGTCATCGATGGGGTGAAGACTTTCCTCGACCTCGGCGGGCAGGCCGAACCAGAAGGTGGACTCGGGATCGATCTGGGTGGCGTGAGCGAGCAGCCCGGCGCTGCGCGCGTTGACGAACCCCTCGATCGACACCCGGGTGGTGATCTGGTCGTCGGTGTCGGGCCGCGAGAACCACTTCTCGTCGTAGGGAGACTCCAGGCCCAGCTCTAGAAAGGCCTCGTGGCGGGCACGGATGCGAGCGCGCGACCAGGACGAGTAGTAGGTCTTAGTGACCGCCCAGGGCTCACCGAGCTCGGGGCGGTGGGCGGGGTCGGCCGCCTTCTCGACGGCCGGATGGGTGATCTCGTGGACACGGAGATGGTCGGGGTGGCGATAGTTGCCCTGCTCATCGGGGTAGGTGACCACCACCTGAGGTCGTTCGAGACGAAGGAGGGCCACGAGCCGATCGACCGCCTCGTCGAGAGGGGCCGCGGCGAAACAGTCGGTATGGAAGTTCGACTCGGTGTCGGGCATCCCTGAGTCGCGGTAGCCGAGCATGTGCACCTGCTGATAGCCGATCGCGTCGGCGGCACGGTCGAGTTCGGCTCGGCGCACCGCGGCGATGTTGTTGCGCACCTCCGCCCGGTCCATGGCCGGATTGTGGATGTCGCCCTCCTCACCACCGGTGCAGCACACGAGCACGGTGCGAATGCCTTCGGCGTTGTAGCGCGCGATCGTGCCCGCTCCCTTCGACGCTTCGTCGTCGGGATGGGCATGAACAGTGAGGATGCAGAGAGGGTCAGACATCGGCGACGACGATACCCGAGAGCAGGCCAACGCGGTCAGGATCCGAGCTTCACGTCCGGAAATGAGGCCACGATCGCGAACCAGAGTGATGTACGGCTCGGCATTACTTCACCATCGAGAGTCTCGACCCGACCCCCGGTGCCGTCGGTGATCACCCTCACGGCGAGATCGCCCAGGACCGTCTCACGATCGGAGGCAGGCTCGATGGGCCACGCCCAGTTCTGGCCGTTCCGCTCAACCACGATGACACTGGTTCCAGGACTCAGCCTCTCGTCGCCGAGAACGTCCTCGCTAACGGGAAACGGAGTGCGGCCTAGGTCCACCTGGTCGGCATAGCCCGCAAAGAGGGTGCGGGAGTAGTCGCGACCGATGGGCCGGGCCAGCACGTTGGTGTCGGGGTGACGCTCCGTCCATTGGCCCCAGCGCGCCATCTCCGCTGGGAGAGGCGTGAGCATTTCGTCGGTGAGTCGGCCGACGATTCCCCGCCCGGCCACCTGCCACCAGTAGCTGCCGGTTTCGCGGTCGATCATGACCAGATCGTTCTCGTAGAGCGCGCTGGTGTTGGAAAATGTGAGCGTTTCGTCGCCGAGTTTGCGGTCGTACACCACACCGCTCCCGCAAAGGGGGCAGTAGCTGATCAGCACCGGTCGGCCCGCCAACTCGTCGTTGACGATCTCGTGAAGGTCGAGGATGCGAACCGGGTAGGCCCATGCCTCACCATCGTCGTCCACATAGCCGAGCACGACATCGTCGACGGTCAGCCACGCCGCCTCGGAAGCGGTCTCATAGGAGGGGTTGTCGATGGGTGGTATCGCATCGAGTAGCCGCGCAATGAGTTCGGGCGGGGCTTCGCTCAGAGGCACCGAACCACCATCGAACGTGTCGAAGTGGATGTCCTCGAGTGGAACGCCGTGAGCGCGTTCGGTGATTGGTAGAGACTCACTGTCGCTGTCGGCTGGCTCCACGGAGTCCTCGCTCTCGACGACAGGCTCTTCGGCGCTCGGGGTATCGGCTACATCGTCAGCCTCGCTGCCGAGGGGTGAGTCCGAGCTGCACGCGGCAGCCAGGAGAGCGGTGCCAAGAAAGATGAGCGGGTATCGAGCCACGGGTCGGAAACCCGACGTGGTGCAGAGGACTTCCCTCAGTAGGTGCGCGTCACCGGCTCGAGCTCCAGCTCGCCATCGCCGTCGGGGTCGACGACGTTCCAGCCGCACAACCGGGCCAGCCGCTCACGACCCTCATCGGGCCCACTGGCAATAAGTTCGTCCTCAGCGAGGAGCAGTGCCCTTCCCCGCGGCCGATAGATGTACTGGCCGCCGCGCCGAATGGCAAGCACGGTGAAGCCGGGCTCGATCGCCAGCCGGAGATCGGCCAGCGTCGCCCCGTCCCCGCGGCTGTTGGCGGCAATCGGAAACCGCACGATCACATCGTCGCTGTCGCCGAGAGCCAACCCGAGAATCGGGTGGACATCCTCATGCTTCTCGATGAGCCACACCATGGCCTGAGCTTGATCACCGATGTCTTCGGCGGCTTGGGAAAGATGCAGCAGACCTCGGAGGGGCGAAGGATCAGGCTTGTCGCTGGCTGCCCGGAGGACCCAGATTTCGAGTCGGTCCTTCATCTCATCGAGACGGTCCTCGAGGTGACGAACCTCCGCCGCCAGCCCCTGGTCGTTGAACACCAGGGCCGAGTAGGCCAGTCCCACCGCAACCTCCGACAGGTTCTTCATCTCGATGAGAACGTCGACCGCCCGATCGAGATCGGTGACAAACGGGTCGTCGAGAATCTGCGGAGGAGGCCACGGCTCAGCTGCGGCGAGCTCACGGACTCGTCTGATTCCGTGAGGCGAGCCTCGTAGGAACAACACGTCGTCGGGAACCAGCACAAGATCGCCGTCGACATCGGTGATCCACGTGCGGCCGCGGCGGACGGCCATCACCCTCATCCCGGTCTGGACCGGAAGCTCGTGGGCCGACAGAGCCCGGTGGGCGAGTTCGCTTTCCTCCGCGACCAGCACTCGGTGGCTCACCTCTTCGGCCTCAGACAGGTCGGCCACGAGTTCGGCCGGGATCCCCAGCTTGTGGGTGACGATCCGGGCGATATCGACGGCATCGTTGGCGATCCGCTCGATCGCGCTGATCACCTGAAGCACCGAAGACATCCCCTCGGAATCCTTGGGATTGCGCACCGCCATGATGCACACCGCCCGCATGTCCTGGACCAGATCGCTCATCTCCTCTTCGAGCGAATCGACCTCCTCAGCCATCTCTGGGTCGCCGAAAAAGAGCGACGCGTAGGCAAGGTCGACCATCAGTTCCGAGGTGTCCTTGGCCTCCGCCAGCATCTCGCGAAGATTCCTAGGTCTGTCGTCCATCATCTCTCCTGTTGTCAATCATGCAACGCCCACCGCAACGAGGGCCAGAATCAAGGCGAAAGCGCCGACGAAATCGAGCGACGCCGTCACCACCGGAATGCCGTAAGTGTCCGGGTCGAGCCCGAAACGGACGGCAACGATCGTGGAATAGAAAGCAACCACCACCACACAGAGAGTCGCCAGGATGCCACCGATCAGGGCTACGGCCACGAGGTCGATCAGACCTGGACTCGCCAGATCGGCGAGATGACCACCGATCGCAGCCACCACTCCGGATGCGACAAAAATGGGAATCGACAGTGAGAAGATCATCGCGATGTCACTGCCGGCCGCACCCCTGGGCACAGGACCGGGACGGATCAAACCGAGATGGATCTTGGTGGAGAGTCGGCTCGCGAGCACGCCGCCCAGCGCTCCCGCCGTGCCGAGAAAGCCAGGGAGGAGCACAAGAAGCACCGGGAACTCGATGAAGTCGTCCAAGCGTTTCTCGATGGTGATGCCGGCGATGAGATCGAGCAACCCCGCCGCGGTGAGAATCGGCAGGGACTCACGCATGATTCCGCTGAGAAGCTGGTGACCGGCTCGGAAACTCCACACCACGCCGGCAACGGACACAAGGGTCACCACGATGGCGATGGCCGGAGTCACTCCCCCGACGCCGGCCAACTCCGCCGCCCAAACGAGTGCGGGGAGGCTCACCACATCGCCGGTGGCCGTGACTAGTGGCGCCACCACATTGTCGAGATCCCAGCCGTATCGAAACGACCCGCCTGCGAGCAGGAGTGTGATCAACAGAACGACGATGGAGGCGATCACTCCGCCAACCGCGGACACGACTATGAAATCGGCCACCGACATGGTGGGCGACACGTTGAAAGTGATCGCCACACCCTTGGCCATCACAGCCAACATCACCGAAATCACCAGACTCAACACCATCGCAGCGGCAGTGTTTTGGCCCACGACCGTGTCGAGACGAGGGCTGAGCCGGAACGCACCCGAATGGATGGACGTTCCGAGCCGACTTCCCAGCGCGCCGAAAATATTGCCCTTCACTGCCAGAGCGGCAGGCACCAGAAGCAGCAGCCCGGGAAGCTCTTCCAGCTTCCCAGTGGTGGTGGCGAGAGTTATTCCGGCGATGAGGCTCGCCACAACTGCCACCATGAGGGCGACGAGGCTGTCGCGGTACGCGGCCGGATCGCCACCCACGAGAGCGCCTCCCAGGCGCGAACGAAGGCTGTTGCGGCGCTTCACATCGCTAAGTGTGGTGCCTCAGGCGCCGATTGGGTGCCATGTCCCCTTGGATGACCGCGCTCGTCGTCGCCGCACCACTTCTGGTGTGGATGATGGTGTCATTCAACCGTTTCGTCTCTCAACGCCAACTGATCGACAACTCGTGGTCCAACGTGGACACCGAACTGCGGCGTCGCCATGACCTGATCCCGAACCTCGTCGAGACGGTCGAGGGCTACGCCGCTCACGAGAAGACCACCCTCACCACCGTGATCGAAGCGCGACGCGGTGCGGTTGCCGTCGCCGGCGGTCCTGAGAATCACGAGGGCGCCGAAAACCTTCTCGCCTCGGGTCTTCGTCAGCTTCTTGCCCTCAGCGAGGCTTACCCCGATCTACTCGCTAGCGAGCGATTCCTCGATCTCCAGCGTGAACTGGTGACCACCGAGGACCGACTCCAGGCCGCCCGGCGCCTCTTCAACGGCAACGTCCGCGAATACAACCGAAGGGTGGAGTCGATCCCTTCGATGCTGATCGCCCGAATCGGTGGCTTCCGTCGCCGGAGCTATTTCGAGGTGGAGCCCGCGGTGGCCGACGTGCCGAGCACGCGAAGGATGTCCTGACAATCGTTCCAAGTGGAACGCAGGATCTTCTCCACCGGTTCGACCGTGGTGATACGGCCCTGAACCTGGCCGCTCATCGCTACGCCCGATTCCATGTCGCCCCCGAAATAAGTGCCCATCATCGCGTCGATGTCGAGTGATGTCGGTTCGTTCGCGGCATCACGAGCTGCGGTCTTGTCGGTGCGGAGTACGCGCATGGCCGGGCGATGGTGGCGGTTGGCCATCACCGTGTCGGTCTCTCGACCATCGATGATCGCCTGCTTCCAGTTGTGATGGATCGGTGATTCGGCGGAGGCCACCATCCGGGTACCCATCTGGACACCGTCGGCGCCCATCGCGAGGGCAGCCGCCATCGAGCGCCCGTCGACGATCCCTCCTGCGGCAATTATCGGAACGTCGAACCGTTCGGCGATCTCGGGCACCAGCACGAGGGTGGAGGCGCCGTCGGCATTCTTGAATCCACCGCCTTCAGCGCCCTCAACCACCAGACCGTCGACACCGGCATCCACCGCTTTCTCGGCCCCTCTCACCGTGGGCACCACATGAAAGGTGGTGATGCCCAGCTCCTTCAGCCTCGGCACCAGTACCGCGGGATCACCAGCCGAGGTGGTGATGAAGGAGATCTCGTTCTCGGCCACCCAGTCGACCATCGCCAGAGGGTCGCGGATGAACAACTGGGCGAGGTTGACCCCGAAAGGACGCTGGGTGAGTTCCCTCATGGCCGCTATCTCGGCCTTGATGGTCTCGAGATCGCCCGACGAGGTCTCGATGATCCCGAGGCCACCGGCGTTGGACACTGCCGAAGCGAGCGGGGCGCGAGCTATCCATCCCATCGGGGCCTGGACGATCGGGATCTCGATCCCCAACAGTTCGGTGATCTTCGTCTGCATGTCTTCCTCCCCGACGCGGCCGCTCAGCGGCGGCGAATGATTCGAGGCCGACGGTAGGCCACCGGCCGGTCCGACACCCAAAGCGCCGGGGGAGCATCCACAAACGTTGCCAGGGTGAGCAGCACCTGGTCGTAGTTGACCCGCCAGCCGGCGAAGTCACGCCATGCCTGATCGCGATCGGCCTTCACGGGCACTCCGGCAGCGGCGAGTTGGTCGTACACCTCGTCGAACTCTTCACGGCCGATGGAAATCGGATCGGTTGGCGCAGGATCGTCGGGATGCTCGAAGCCGAAGAAGTCGGCGATCTGACGCAGCGCGAGCGTGCCGCTCCGAATCATCAGGTTCGCCCTCGGCGCCCGAGGTACGTCGAGCGTGGAGCTGTACAGGGAGGCTGCGTCCAACGCCAGCCCAGCGCTCACGATCCAGGACCGCTGCGGCACCGGGGATCGAAAAAACACGAGCATTGGGAACGAGGTGTGGGTCTCCTCCACCTCGACGAACCAGTCCTCCCAATCGGCCCACATCTCGGTTATCTGGTCGAGTCCCTCGATCATCTGGCTACGGATGATCAGGGTGGCGGGACTGGCGATACCAGTCTGGTCGGTGGCTCTCAGGTGAAGCTTGGCCACTGCGGTCTCACGCTTGGAGAAGGCTCCGTAGATGGTGGGGAGGAAACTGATGAGCAAGGCGACGAGGCCCAGCCCCACCAGGCCTTCGAGAACGGAGAGGATGAGCGTCGGGAGGTCGGTGGTAGTGCGAAAGCCCAGTGTCGTGAGCGATGACCCCGACAATACGAGCGCATCCCGATAGGGCTCCACTCCGAGGGCCCAGAAAGTGGCACTGCAACCCAACCCCACCCCCAGGCTCCAGACGAGGGGCATCGTTATCAACGCGACCGGCGCGAAGCGAGCCTTCGACGCCTCGCTCCCCCGGTGAAACAGCCACCTGAAACTGCCGAACACGATCCGCACGATGGCTACCTGCTCGCCGCGGGGTACCACCACGGTGCGCACCGCCGAACCCAGGGTGGCGAGAGCCACCCCAGCGCCCGCGACTCCGGTGAATATCCTGAGGATGGTCATGACGGGCCACAGCTTCGCGCATCGCGGCCTCAGAGGTGGTCAGCCGATGTCGAAGCTGAGCCAGTCCCCTGACATCTGGAGCACGACAGTGGTGCCGTTTATCGCCGGAGGTGAGAAGTCGTAGTAGCGCTCGGGATTGTCGGGCAGTTTCTCGACGTGCCAGCTCAGACCGTCGGCCGATGCGACCAGCCAGAACTCGGGCAGGTAGCCGACCTCGTCCCGCTCCTCTCCGGCGCTGACTCCTCTGGCGAGAAGTTGTTCGATCAGATCATGCGGCAGATCCACAATCACAGCGCCCTCGGCGTCGATGAAGGTGAAGCCACCATCCTCGCTGGGTTCACCAAACCCCGGTAGGGGTCCGTCCAAACTGAATCCGCTGTCTTCCAGCACAAGCTCACCTGTGGCTAGGTCGGTTATTCGGAGGGAAGCGTTGCCGTCGTCGAACTGATGGTTGTAGATCTCATAGCCGTTGTGTTCGATCGTCTCCTCGGCTGGAGCCACGAAGGAGCCCGCGTCTTCGTAGGTGGCGATGTCGACCACTGCGGCCACACCGTCACTGCTGCCTTGCCCGAACCACAGCCTGGTGTCGGCGGCCGCGCTAGGGAGCTCCACCTCCCGCCAGTTGGTGCCATCGGCGTCTCCTCGCCAGATGCTCTGGCCGGTCTCGGTGGAGCTGGTGAGGAGAACCCCGCCATCAACCGCGGCAATCGAGTCTGTGAACCCGTCGGTGTCGGGGCTGATGACGTCTCGCCAAGAGTGCCCGTCGGGTGAGAAATAGAGAGAACTGGCCGGCGCCCGGTCGAGGCCCGACAACTCGTAGCCGTCCCAGGCCATCGCGAGGTAGCCGGCATCGGTGCCGATCACCGTGCAGCAATTGCCCGGATTGGGGGCCGTCGCCGAGGTGATGCCACCGTCCCATCTGCCAACCCACGCAGTGGATTCGGGCGAGTTGTCGAGATAGTCCCCATAGTCGTCATAGACGAGCCCCAGTTCGCTCCACGCGATCAGCCGTTCCAGGGTGGGCTGGGGCCGCTCGCCGACGGGAATGGGTGGCTGGGGACCTTCCGAAGACAGCGACGAGGCCGCCGGAAGTACCGGCTGGTCGAAGTTTGCGGCGGGCTCGCGGTAGCTCTCGAGTCTGATTCCATCCGCCGAGGCGCTGTATCCCCAGCCGTTCTGTTCCATCTCTGTGGTGATGTCGACTGGGAGCAGGCTCCACACATCGACCCAAGAATGGGTCTCGGCGGTGACGTACCAGCCCATTGGGCCGATAGCCAACCCTGTGACATTGGTGTTGACCGAAGCAAACTTGGGAACAGATGAAGGCCGGTCAACCGGGATCGTCACGGTGGTCCAGGTCGCCAAGTCGGTGGTGATCGAAATCTCGACGTCGGCCGACTCGTCGGCCTCGGTCCAGTTCTGGTTGGCAATCAAGAGATGGACACCGTCGGATTGCACGAAACTCAGATTCTCGTCACCGTTGGGTAGGGAGAAGTCGCTGATGTCGGACCAGGTGGCGCCATCGTCGGAGACTTGAGCTTCGAAGGTGACAGTGCCGCTGGTGGCCGCGTAGTAGGCGTCGAGCAACTCCGGGTCGGACTGCACGATCTCGGTGGCCTGGCCGAGCAGACCTACTTCTGCGAGTGCATCCATCGATTCCTGAACGTTTGCTGAATCGGCTCCGGCATCCGCCAGCGCCTCGACGATCTCCGGAGGGAACCGGTCCTCGAGATCGGGAACGAGATCGCCCATCGTGGTGGTGGACTCGTGCCACACCTGGCCGAAGGAGACGAAGCCATCACC
>Ga0255048_10002944_pt1 | contig 10587 bp, 11 predicted proteins | sample JV7_2_2_MG_FD_183619 | JGI IMG/M metagenome (GOLD analysis project Ga0255048, IMG submission 183619) | Seawater microbial communities from Jervis Inlet, British Columbia, Canada - JV7_2_2 | ecosystem: Environmental > Aquatic > Marine > Inlet | place: Canada: British Columbia | collected 2016-10-06
TCTCTTGGAAACAAGCGCAGCATAGGTTTGACCAGATGATATTGAAAGCACAAGAAGATTGGCACTGGTACGATAAAATGCTATTTAATTATTACAAAGACTCAGGCAAAAGCCTACGCGAAATAGAAAAAGAAACCGGCATAAGCCTAACAAGCCTATGGAACACAGTGAAGAACTGTAAGCAACGATTAAAAGATAGCCTCGGCGAAACCTATCAAGATTTAATTAACGAAGATTACGAATTACTATGAGTAAAAGATTTAGAAGAACACCAGAAGAGATTGCGGCCGGTCTATCCGTCGAAGAGGCCAAAGTAAAAAGAGTACAGGAGCCAACCCTACCAAAAGAACCAGAAGGACTAGGCGACAAAGTAGAGAAGATCACCAAAGCAACAGGAATAAAAGCATTCGTTGAGTTCCTTAACGGCGGAGAACCATGTGAAGGCTGCGAGAAACGAAAGGAAGCACTAAACAAGCTAACCTTCCGTCGAAGACCAAAGACGCTAACAGAAAAAGAAGTAACATTCTCCAAACGTATCGAAGGTAAAACACAACTAAATGCAAGCGAAGTAGTAGAGCTATTCCAAATACACGCACGAATATTCAACTACAAGTACCAAGTACCAGGCAACTGCGCAAGCTGTGTTAAAACCAAATACAACGAACTACAAGAACTATACAAAGCGTATAAGAGTGAATAATATGTGAACCTGTACAGGGGTAAGTATGCAATAAGTGTGAATCATTAATGATTTTATTTGAATTATGGCAGACGGAAGAAAGAACAACGGAGGAAACAAGAACGCAGGACGCAAACCGAAAGCGGACGAACAGAAACTTATTGAGAAACTAGGTAAGTACGAAGACGAGGCCCATAAAATTCTAAAGGAAGCAGTTAAAGACGGAAACTCTTGGGCTGTTAAGATGTACTTCGAATACATGTACGGTAAGCCGAAAGAAACCAAAGATGTTAACTTAACTGGGGACCTTCCAATATTTGATCTTTAGTGTTCCAACCAACAACAGCGATACGTAAGTTAACCAAGCTACAAAACCGAATCAAGGTAGTACGCGGTGGAACATCTGCGGGTAAAACATTTGGAATACTTCCAATACTAGCAAGCAAGGCTGCGAAATATCCTAGCCTTGAAATTTCCGTAGTTGCCGAGAGCGTGCCACATTTAAGAAGGGGTGCGCTTAAAGATTTTTTAAAGATTATGGTGGAGACGGGGAGATATAAAGACCGTCAATTCAATAAATCAACAATGAAGTATACATTCGATAATGGCAGCTACATTGAATTCTTTAGCGCAGACCAGCCAGACAGGCTTAGAGGTGCAAGACGTACCACATTATACGTTAATGAGTGCAACAACATATCATTTGAGGCCTACTACCAATTAGCGATACGTACAAGCGGGGATATATGGCTTGACTACAACCCTGTAAGCACGTTCTGGGTAGATAAGGAACTCATAGGCCAACCGAACGTTGATTTTGTCACGCTCACCTACAAAGATAACGAGGCATTACCAGAGACGATCGTAAAGGAGATTGAGAACGCCAGAGAGAAAGCGAAGACTTCATCTTATTGGGCTAACTGGTGGAAGGTGTATGGTCTTGGTCAAATCGGATCCCTCGAAGGTGTATGTATTCCAGACTGGAAAGAGGTTAGCATTCTACCAGAAGAAGCGCGTTTGTTATGTCATGGATTAGATTTTGGGTACACCAACGACCCTACGAGTCTCGTATCACTATACAAGTATAACAACGCTTACATATTCGACGAGATCATATACCAAAAGAAGTTGTTGAACAGCGATATAAGCGACCTACTTAATACTCACGATGTTAGTGGTATGATATACGCGGACAGCGCAGAGCCTAAAAGTATAGCTGAATTAAACAACTACCGACACAAGGTACATCCAGTAAGTAAAGGGCGTGACTCTATTGTGTACGGTATTAACTTGATTAACCAGAGCGAAATATATGTTACCGCCAGGAGTAAGAACCTAATCAAAGAGCTATCCAATTACACTTGGATGAAAGATAAAGAAGGTAACACGCTAAATAAACCAATCGATGCATTTAACCACGCTATCGATGCAGCACGATACGCTTTAACATCTCAACTAGAAAACCCCAACAGAGGTAAGTACTTTATCTACTAGCCGCTTATCATTTCCTCCAACCACTCATCACAATAGCGTATTTAAACCAGAGTTTGTAGATATATTTAAGTAAAAACATCATGAAACATTTAATTATATTACTATCACTATCAACGCTAATGCTATCCTGTCAAAAGGAAGTAACACAAGAGCAACGTATAGTACCAACCAATGCCAACGAGTTAATTGTAGGGACATGGAGAGTAGACGCTATTCAACTATGGGAAGGCAATGATATTAAAGAGATCCACACGCCTGACCAAACGATTGAATTCACACCAGATGGATACTTGTTTGTAACTGGCAAAGGTGTAGGCGGCACAACGCTAACCGACACTATAAAATACACATACGTAGCAGACGGAAACAAATACTTTCTACGTATTGAAGAAGAAAACCGTACCTTCCAGGGGTGCCTAGTCTATCTACGACAAGAGGATGGCAATTGGATTCTAGGATTTAGTAGGCCAACCGGAAGCAATACAAACATTCTTTGGAATTACCATTGCACTAGGATTTAGTTTTCATACATTGGTCTGTATGATAGCCCTGCACCATATTGGTGTGGGGTTTTTTATTTGCTACAAATTCATTCGCTTTCGGTTAGATATGTATGGAAGTGAAGTTAACAGTACCAAGCAGTCTAAATGACATCACGCTAGGCCAATATCAAAAGTTTAAGAAGACAGCCGACAAGCTGGAAGGATCAAACGATTTTCTGCTACAAAAAATGGTGGAGTGCTTTTGCAACGTGGAATTAATACACGTGCTACCCATTAAGCGTAAATCAATCTTAGAAGTAACCAGTGGCATCAATGAGATGTTCACTGGTGAATACGATCTTATCCCAACGTTTACCATTAAAGATATTGAGTTTGGTTTCATTCCGAATCTTGATAACATCTCACAAGGGGAGTACATTGATCTTGATACCTACATTACTAAATGGGAGGACATGCACAAAGCGATGGCGGTATTGTTTCGACCTATCAAAAACAAGAAAGGGGACAAGTACACCATACACGACTACCAAGGCTCTGACGAATTCGCTGACTTAATGCAGCACATGCCGTTAGACGTTGCGCTTGGTGCGTATGTTTTTTTTTACCATTTAGAAAGCGAATTATTAAACAGTACCCTGCAATTTTTAAAAGCGGAGGCGGTGGAACTGATTACACATCACAAGGACAGTTCGGGGCTAAGTGGGGATGGTATCATACAATCTATAAACTTGCTCACGGAAAGGTATGGAGACTTGATGAAGTCACGAGAGAACCCCTTCATAAATGCCTTACGCTTATCTCCTATCAACTCGACAAAGAAAGAGTTGAGCAAGACGCATTAAATAAAACCCTGAAAAGATAATGAACGAAGTAAAGGACGCGTTAAACAAGTTTGCAAAGGGCGTAGTACTACAATCTAAGCGAAACCTAACCAAAGGAGGTAAGAAGGCCTCTGGTTCGTTGCATCGTTCTATTAAGTCGGATTTAAACGTTAGTAAGAATTCCTTTTCACTATCATTTCTAATGGAGGAATACGGTGTGTTCGTAGATAAAGGAGTGAGAGGTGCTAAGTCGTCACAAAGAGCACCACGAAGCCCGTATAGATTTGGAAGTGGTAGAGGCAAGAAAGGAGGACTCACAAAAGGTATTGATAAGTGGGTGAAAAGAAAAGGTATTCAATTCAGGGATAAAAAAACAGGGCGCTTTATGAGTTACAAAAGCACTGCGTTTCTTATCCGTAGATCGATATACAATAAAGGAATAAAGCCCAGCATGTTCTTTACCAAACCATTTGAGAACGCATTTAAAAGACTACCCGATGAAATAGTCGAGAAGTTTGGATTGGAAGTAGATGAATTCCTAGAGCACGCATTAAAAGATTTTGAATAATGGCAACACCAATAAAAGTAAGAAGCCCTTACATAGTAGAAGTAACCGGAACACTAGGAGACAGTACCAAGGTAGAAGTATTTCTCTGGAATGATCCAAGCAGTGTGCCGGCCAACCCTAACTACACACTCGAAAAAGATATACCCTCGTCAATTGTAGCGCAAGCGAGTTACGACATATCGCCATACATACGAGAGTTCATTTCTCACGCCGTATACAGCGAGGTTAACGCGGACACCGCTGCAAACGTTTCGGAGTACTGTTACTGTAATACAAAAGTATATAAGAATGGCGTATTACAAACTGGAGGCGGTAGCTACACAGAGGAATTGATTTGCTTTGATGGGTTCGGATTCTTTGAGGAAGGACAAAACCCGACTCAGGAAAACGCCATGCTAACAGAGGGAACATATTATGTAGAGGAAGCGGGAAACACTGGAGGGGTGTATTACACAACAGAACCAAGCGGAACATGGGAGGCTAAATGGACAGGGCTTGAAACAGGAACCACGTCTACTGTATCAATAACCAATACAGTAGGGTATGTTCCATACATTCCAACCGCGTTAAAATGGGAGAAGGTAAAATTAGAGTTCTTAGAAAGTAGCGTTGTTCAATACACGTATAACTTCTATCCTATATGTGAGCCTAAGTATGTGACTATAAATTGTGACTTTGTGAACCGTTGGGGCGTGTGGCAACGCTTAGTGTTCTTCAAGGCGAGTACTGATAATTTTGCAATGGACAATAAGGAGTACAATCTCATGAGTCAAGATACCGATTACAGTATTACCCAGAATCGTAGACAGGTTTTTAATGTTAATGCAAATGAGTCTATCAAATGTAATACAGGATGGGTTCCAGAATCATACAGAGAGGTGATCAAAGAGTTGATGTTAAGTGAAACTATTCGAATAGATGATAAGCCTGTGATCCTATCCACGAAGTCTACAACGCTGCAAAAGAGTATTAACGACAATAATATTAATTACGGCCTAGAGTTTAAGTACGCCTACAAGGCACTAAACTATATTGTGTAATGAAGTTTCAAGTACAGATATACGTCAAAGACGGCACAGACTTAGTGTTGTTGGATTTGTTTGAAGATGAAAGCATTCAAGTAAAATCTAGCGTTCAAGACATTCAAGACATCGCAATGGTGTTTACTGACTTTTCTCAGACATTTACTATACCAGCAAGCAAAACGAACAATGCTGTATTTAAGCACTACTACAACAATGATCTTGACCAGTTCAACGCCAATGTAAGAATTGAAGCAAGAATCGAAATAAACCGTACACCGTTCAGGCGTGGGCTTGTTCAATTAGAGGGTGCAGACATTAAGGATGGGCAGGTAGAGCCATACAAAATTACCTTTTATGGAGATGTGGTTACATTAAAGGATTTAATAGGAAACGACAAACTTAAAGACCTGAACTATACGGCTGTAGCTACTACCTATAATGGTGCTACGGTTGAGAACTCAATAACAAGTACATCTGATCTAGACGTGCGATTCCCATTGATCTCGAGCGAACGTCTTTGGAGTTATACAGGAGGGTCCTCTACAGATATCACACAAACGGCTAGCGCTATGGTGTGGAGTGAGTTGTTTCCAGCATTAAAGGACGCGGCTATACTAAGTCTTATAGAGAGTAAATACGGGGTTACGTTCACGGGCAACTTCTTGACAGATAAGCGTTTTACAAATTCATTTAAGTGGTGGAAAAATAGGGAAACGGCAGACTTTCTATCAGAGCCTTTTGATATGACCTTTGATTTTTCAGGGATAGCCGATAGTAACAGCCCTACTTATCCGATGCTTGATACAGCTGACGAGATCAATATACTAGGATTTAACTTTAATCTACTTGGGGCTACAAACCCGATAACCAGTGCAGAATTGAATATTAAAATTCAAGTGTTTAATCTATCTAACTCTGATCCGTATAATGTTGATGTGTACAAAAACGGGGTGTTCTATCAATCTTACCAACCCCCAGCAGGACAACTAACACAAGTAGTTACTGAATTGACGGTTGGGAGTAGTAATTTTCTATCAATTGATGACGTTTATACATTTAAGATAAGAACAACAGGATCGGCCACATTTGATTATACAATACAATACTTGTTTTCTTATACTGAAACTCAATCAAACCCTTTCCCGACCCCACCAACACTATTAACAACAACAGAAAACTACCAAGTAACAGAAACGAGTAATGCAACAACGGCCAACTTCGATTTCAATACAAGTGCTCCAGATATAAAGATAAGTGATTGGTTAAGCGGAATATTAAAGCAGTTTAATTTAACTTGCTACCCAACCAGTAACGACCTCGAATTTCAAATTGAACCATTACAAGATTGGTATGCAGGAGGTGAAGATGTAGACATAACTCAGTATATTGATACTGACAAGATTACAATAGAGCGCCCAAAACTATACAATGAGATCGCTTTTAAGTGGCAGGAAAGTAAGTCATTTATGAATGAGGCGTACAAGGAAACGAACGACAGAAACTATGGCGAGCTGTCCGAGTTATTCCCTGCGTATGATGGTGGAAAGTATGAAGTAAAACTCCCGTTTGAAACTTTACTTTTTAATAACTTTGATACAGCAAACGGTAATCTACAAGTAGGCTACGCCCTTACGAAGTCTCCAAACTATAAACCTTACATACCGAAGCCAGTTAGCTTGTATTTACAGGACAGTGTTTCGCCGGTTTCTTTTGAGTTCAACAATGGCTCTAGCACTGGTACTATATCTAGTTACTTACCATTTGGTCAAGAAGTTCGGTTCAATAACGCAGACTATACTATGAACTTTGGAAGCGAGTTTAGTACGCTAGACTTGACGCCTAAAGAGTTGAGTTTGTATAACGTATACTATAAGCCATACCTAGTTAACTTATTCAGAAGCAAAACGCGAATTGTAACCGTAAAAGAAAAGCTACCTATTGATGTGTTGACAAGGTTATCATTAGAAGACGCTATAATTATACGCGATAAAAAATACAGAATAAATGATCTTACTAGCGATCTGACTACCGGCTTAACCAAGTTAGTTTTAATATCTGACTTTGTTGGTTCGCGTAGAAAGTTCACAGGCTTTACACTTCCAAGCGATGGCGGCGATGTCGTTATACCGATTAAACCGCCACGTGGAGGGTATATAGATTTAACTATCACCAGTGGTACAGGTTTCTCTACGAGTAACCCTGTTGTTCCTGCCACCAATCAAGGAGAGCAGAACTGGACAATAACAGCGCCATCTAACACTACAGGGGCTTCTAGGCAAGACGTATACACCGTTACAGCTATAAACTCTGACGGGTCAACAGCCTACGAAAGAACGGTTGTAATAGATCAAGAGGATAGTAGCTTCTATTTACTCACAGAAGATGGAGGGTATATTTTACAGGAAAACTTAGGAAGAATAAAATTATGATACAGTTAATATTTGAAATGCTTCACTTATCCGAACACTACGGACAGAGTGAAATAATAGAAATTGCAAAGGGAAAGAACGAACTTCCAGAAACGTGGAAGCAGACAATAAACCAGCTTAAACGCAAGAAAGCATGGCGGAAGAAAAAGTAATTGAGATAAACGTAGACGCAAGCCAAGCCGAGAAGTCGCTTAACAAGTTTGGCGGCACGCTCGAAGATGTATATGGAGAAGGTGTACAACCTTTAAACTTTGCTATTGGTGAACTAGAAGATAGACTCTACGAAATGGCTGCGGCTGGAGAGTCTGGAACTGCTGAATTTGCCGAAATGGCAAAGGAGGTTGCGCAAATGAAAAAGGTAATCATTGAGACTGATGCGGCCGTTGATGGGCTAGCTGAAGGTGTCGGTGTTAATCTTGGTGGAGCTATACAAGGTGTCGCCGGCGGGTTTGCTTTAGCGCAAGGTGTCATGGGAGCATTTGGAGCTAACAGCGAAGCACTCGAAGAAACACTATTGAAGGTTCAGTCTGCCATGGCTATCGCTGACGGCATCCAATCGGTGCGTGAAGGTATACGAGCATTTAAAGCTCTAAAGGTTGCTGCTATGTCCAATATAGTCGTGCAGCAGTTTCTTAATGTTGTGATGAGTCTTAACCCTATTGGCCTTATTGTTTTAGGTGTTGCTGCTTTAGCTGGGGCCATTTATGCTTTATGGGGGCCTATAAAAAGGCTTCTTCAGTTTTTCGGATTGATGGAGGAAGACTCTGAAAGCGCAGCCGAAGCAAGCGAAAGGTTGGCTAAATCCTATGAGAAAGCAGCAAAGGCTTTAGAGAAGTTCCGTAAACAAGCAGAGCTCAACCATAAGCACACTATGGATATGTTAAAGCTGGAGCAAGAAGAGCGTATTCGAGCTTTGGAGCGTGACGGAGCGACTACTACTGAGGTCAATGAGGAAAAGCGCAAGCAGATACAAGAGACGCACGACTTGACTATGCACAACATGCAAGTTGAGCAAGCGATGAGAGAACAGGATATCGTGTCAATCTCCGGCTATATAAAAAACCAGCAAACACAGTATCGCAAAGCCTTAAAAGATGAAGAGTTTGACGATGCAAAGGCTATCCGCGAACGAATAGAAAAGGAGCGCGAAAAATTAGAGACGTTACGCTTTGAACGAGACAACTACCATAAAGATGTGGAAAAGGCAGAAGCAGAGCATAGCGGAAACTTAGATCAAATCTCAGATGAAAAAATTGAAAATGAAAAGCAACAATACAAGGAGCGTTTAGATAGGTATAAGGAATTTCTCTCAAATCGATTGGATGCAAAACGATCTATTGAAGACTTAGAACTGGATTTAATAGACGACGTAGACCGTCAAAAACTAGCGAAAAGAAAGACAGAATTTAAAAGAGAGCTAGAAGATTTAAAGGCTAACACTCAAAAAAATCAAGATGAGAAAGGCAGATTGGAAATTCTGTTAACAGAACAATACAACCGTGACCGAGCAAACATTGTAAAAGAGATTGAGGCTAAACTACAAGAGGAATTACTGCCATTGCGCGATGCTAGTATAAGCAATCATGCAGAGACAGAAATTCAAAAGACTGAAATTTCAAAGTACAATGCAGAACAAAGAGCCGAAGCGGAGAAAAAACTTATTGATGTAGATGCGGAAGTAATGAATGCGAAACTTCAAATTACATCTGATGTACTTGGTGCCATAAACGACTTAACACAAGCGTTTGCAAAGGACGATGAAGCAAGCGCACGAAGAGCTTTTAATATAAATAAAGCGGTTGGAATAGCGCAAGCGGTCATAAGTACGGCCCAGGCTGTAGTGTCTCAATTAGCAGTGCCACAAGACGCGCTAACAGGAGCGAACTTTATTAAAGCTGGGATTGTTGCTGCTACAGGAGCAGCCCAAATAGCAACTATTGCTAGAACTCAATTTCAGGGTGGCGGCGGAGGCTCTGCGCCTTCGGTTGGTTCTGTTCCGAGTGCGGCAGCAGCAACACCAACGTTTAACGTGGTAGGTGATACTGGAGTGAATCAATTAGCACAATCATTAGGAAATCAAAACGGTCAACCAATAGAGACGTTTGTAGTTGCTGGAAACGTAACCACTGCTCAAAGTTTAGAGCGAAACAAGATAGAAAACGCGAGTTTATAAAATACGACAAAACGAAATAATTTAAGTTAGGATAATATGAGCAAGTTACAAGAAATCGAACTGTTTATTGAAGATGAGAACGAAGACGGGGTTTTCGCTATTTCATTAGTAGATAAGCCAGCAATTGAAGAAGACTTCATAGCGTTATCAAAACAGGGTATTGAATTAAAGGTTGCCGATGAGGAACGTCGAATTGCGGTTGGTTATGCACTTATACCGGATAAGCGCATTTACCGTAAGATGCAACCAAAGGGACACGATGAGCCGATTGAGTTTAATATCTATTTTACCGCTGACACTATAAGCAAGACGCAGGAGCTATATATGCGCAACCTAAATAACAATAACGTTACAAGCGACCATGAGAAGCCTGTGCAGAATTGTACAGTCATTGAGTCTTGGATTACTGAAGATGAAAAGCACGACAAAATAAACCTATTCGACATTAAGCCAATCATGGGAGGTTGGGCAGTTATGATGAAGATCAACAACGATGAAGAGTGGGAAAGCGTAAAGAACGGAGACTACAATGGGTTCTCTATTGAGGGGCTGTACAAAGGGTTTGAAAACTTGAAGATGCAAGAGGAAAAGCCACTCACTGAGGAAGAAGAAATTAAGCAATTCATAGAAAATTTAGAAAATGTCTAATGGGGATTTACCATCTTATGTGAGGTATAAAGACATTACCACACCTGTAGGTGATGAATTTGTATATTTAGATTCACCTAGCGACAATGTACCTCGAAGAATATCAGTAAACAATTTAGGCTCTAGCTCTTTTGGGACTTTAGATGGGCGTATAGTTGTTAATCAATCAAACGTAGCTACTACTCTAGGTGGCACAATAGACAGTACAAAACAGTACTTTATTGACGGTTCAATTGATATGTCAGGG
>Ga0255048_10002945_pt1 | contig 10584 bp, 11 predicted proteins | sample JV7_2_2_MG_FD_183619 | JGI IMG/M metagenome (GOLD analysis project Ga0255048, IMG submission 183619) | Seawater microbial communities from Jervis Inlet, British Columbia, Canada - JV7_2_2 | ecosystem: Environmental > Aquatic > Marine > Inlet | place: Canada: British Columbia | collected 2016-10-06
AATCAAATTACATCTGACAAGTAAACAGTTTCCTGAAAGTACTGAGTCTATAACAAAAGAGTTTGATATAACCAACACAACCAATAAAGTAGATTTTAGAGCTAGAGGAAGGCAAGCGAAGATTAGGGTATCTTGTGATTCTAACAATGCCAGTTGGAGATGGGGATCTGTAAGGTTGGCATTACAAGGAGATGGTGCAAGATAATGGCAAGATATCCTGCTCTTCCAAAAAGATTAAACGATCAAGAACTTCTGTCAATGTACAAACAAATACAAAGATGGGGATCAGTATTAATAAATGAACTGGATAGTAGGGACTTGGATGAACAAAACAGACCATCTACAAATATACTGAGTGTCGTTACAATTACCAGTATAGGTAGACCTAAGAAGGGAGACATAACTTACTCAGCCAGTAGTGGAAAGTTTAGAGGGTATGTTAGTCTTGGAGCAGAAACATCTTGGCAGGATTTAAATTAATGAAAACAATGGCAGAACATTTTGGTATAGTTAACAATGAAACTTTATTTGGTATTCATAATAAGGGAATGGTTGTGCGAGATGATATGTATTCCATGCAGCAAAAAATACCACAACAATTTGGGAATCAGCAGAAACTAGTGTATAATTATAACAATCAAAATAACTTTGATACCCAAGGCGACATCAGTAACTTTACATCTAGACAGATGGGGAATCAATATGGTAGCTAATATACCAGTATTTCAGCCACAGTCTCCAGTACAGGGTGCTTTAGACCATAGGAAAATGGCTCAAACACCTGATCTTCGAGATGATTTAAGATTTATACAACAACAAAAGTTACAAAATCGAAGACCTACAGGAGAAAGACCTATGTTAAAACCTCCTTCTGCTACACAAGGAATACAAAATTTTCAAAATATTCCTGAACAATATCCTTCTCAACCACTAACTAAGTTAAATACACTATTAAAAGAAGATATAGAAATACATGTTGCTGATTTAAAAGAAAGAGGAACAAGCCCAGAAACTTTAGATAAAATGGATGAAGTAGAACAACAAGTAATTTTAAAGGAAAGAGGAGAGCAAGTAGATACATTACAGCAAATAGGATCACAAGCTTTAGGATTTAATCCAGAAGATGAATTAAAGTTAGCTAGTACTGGTGGTCTTATAGGTATGGCAGCAGGTGGAATGTTTGAAGGTAGAGTTAGAGGAGATGGACATGGTATGCAGGATAATGTCTTTATGCCTATCAAAGAAGAGGGAGAACAAGTAGCTACATTAGCAGTCAGTCCAAAGGAATATGTGGTGGATGCACACACTATGTCTGCTCTTGGTAATGGTAATGCAGATAAAGGAGCAGACGTAATGGACAATGTAGTAGAAAATATTAGAGAAAAAGCCTACGGCACAGACCAACAGCCTAATCAGATTAACGGTCTTGCTGCTCTCAGGCCAATGATGGAAAGGGTATAAGCAATGGGTTTTTTATCTTCATTATTCGGAACAAAAAGTAGTACTCCAAGTACAACTAATGTTGTTCAATCAAAGTTACCAGCGGAACTAGCTCCTTTTGTTAAGGAGATCCTTGGTGAGGCACAACAACTATATAAGGGAGACTTAGCCAGAGGTTATCAGCCTTATACAGGTGCAACCATAGCTCCGCTTACTCCTGATCAAGAAGCTGCTCTGACAGGACTTGCAGGATTACCCGGAACTACAGCACCTTTCCTTCAGAGAGCTACAGAACTTTATGAGACAGGTGGAGAGAGGTTTACACCTGATACTGCACAGGAATTTATGTCTCCATACCAGAGAGCCGTTACCGATCTTGAGAAGAGAGAAGCTCAGACAGCATTTGAACGTACCGCCATACCTAGATTTGAAGCTAGTGCTGTACAGGCTGGTGGTATGAGTGGTCTGGGTACAAGAGCAGGTGTAGAGGCAGCAGAAATGCAAAGAGGACAGTCACAACTTCTGGCTGATATAGAAGCCAAGGGATTGCAGAAAGCTTATGATGATGCCAGAAAGGGATTTGAACAACAAAAGCTTAGAGAACGAGGCATGGCAGCAGACCTGTCTGGAATGGGTACTCAGGCATTAACAAGTGGGATAGCAGAGCTAGGAGCGCAGAAGTCAGCAGGAGAAGAGAGACAGGGATTATCGCAGTCGGTTCTGGATGAAGCTTATTATAAATTTTTAGAGGAACAGCAGTTCCCTCAATCAACATTAGCTCAGTATCAAGGAAGTGTTTATGGTAATCCTCTGGCTAAAACATTTGATACAACTGAGACTACAACTAAACCACAACCTAGTACAGGACAGTCTCTCTTAAGTATGGGTCTTTCAGGTCTGGGGATGTTTGGTATGGGCAAAGGAAATATTTATGGAGGAGGTTCCCCTATTAGAACCGCAGGAGGTGGATCTATAGGAAGACTATCAGATAAAAAACTGGGTAATTATATGAGAGAAGGTTCTGGTGCTATCTCTGCTGGTGATAGAGATCAATTAATGAGAATGTATAAGAGTGGTTTGTCTGGACTTCCTGTGGTGAAGAGACAGGCAGGTTCTATTGAATCGGAAACTATTGTAGAAGAAGAGCCAAATGCTTATCAAGAATATGTATTACCTCATATACAAAAAATAACTAGGGCTGCTGGCGATACTTTAGGTATGCCTTCAGATGTAGCAATGAAAGTACTGAAGCAATTAGGAATAACTGATTCGCCTCCTTCAGCTTCTTTTCTAGGTAGCGAAAAGATAAAAGAAGAAATGAAATTTATAGGTGGAGATGAAGCATTACCACCAACTCCACGAAAGTCTCTTAGAGAGCAAGTTCCTGATGATGATGTTGAAACAGAGGCAGAAAAACTACAAACTGTTAATGATAGAATACAGGCAGAGTTAAGAAAAGGTAAGCAAGATAAATCAGGAGAAGTCAAAGGTACTGTTACAGAAACAGTTAAAGTATCAGAAAAACTTGAAGTACCAAAGAAAAAGGATGAAATAAGTGGTGTTGGATTTATTTCAGATTTAATAAAGTCTAATACTAAATTTCAAAAAATGACTGATGAAGGAATAACATCAATAAACGAATTACAAGATCAATTAAAAGAAGCTATAGGTCAAGATAAAGAAACTAGAAAAGATTCCAGAACAAAAAGAAATGAACTTGCTTTCTGGAGAAGTTTACTTATAGCTGGAGAAGCTGTTGGTTCAGCAGATCCTTCTCAAGGTTTTCTAGCTGCTGCTGCTAAAGGTGCGTCTGCTGGAGGAAAATCTTTAGTAGAAGCACGTATGAAATTAGCAAAGGAAGCTGAAGGAGATGGTCAAAGAGCTATTGATGCAGCTAAAACTTTACTGAATGTAGAGACGGCTGATCTTAAATTACAACAGGCAGCAATGGGTACACAAGCACAAGCTCTTACAGCAATGGCAAATTGGGCTAAAGCAAATAATATAAAAACAAATCCAAAAACATTAAATGCTGCTGTTCAATTTATTGATAAAAGATCTGGTATTTCTTTAGGTAAATATGATCCTAAAGCACAAGCCAGATGGGATATAATTTCTGCACATGTAATGGCAAATTTAAATACTCCTAGTATATGGGGTAATTTTCCTAAAAGTGGTGAAGGATTTAGTGATAAAGCATTTTCAGGTAATCCTAATATGACAACTGAAAATGCTTTAAAACAACTAAAAGGTAGAAAAGTAGAGGCAACTCAAACACGTGATCCAAACACTTAATCAAGGACAACACTGTGGTAAAAACAGCAGCATATCAGTCGAAGTCTTATCAGGATACTCTTACTGAAATAGATGAGTACTTTGCTGGTCAGGGTATAGATAACCCGACTAAGGAAATGGTAGATATCTTTATTGAATATAAAGATTATGATCCTGAAACATTCAGACAGCAATATACAGAGTATGAAGAAGATATTAAGAGTGGTGGTGATGCCACTCAAGGTGGTACTTTAGGACTTAGGATTCCGGGTAGGGCTGTAGGAGAACTTGCTAGAGGTATCTATAATGTAGGAGAAGCTTTTCTTCCTGAAGGAGTAATGGAAACAGTTGATAGTGCTATTGAAAGCATAGCAGAAGAAATGCCTGATTCTGTTAAGACAGAATTAACAGAAGTATTTGATCCTTATCATGGAGATGGTATTGGAGGAACTGCGGAATACCTCACAGGTCATATAGCTCCTATGGCTATTGGTGGTTTGGGGATAGTAAAGGGTATAACCTTGGGAACTAAAGCTTTAAATATTCCTAAATTAGCTATACCATTAGCTAGAAAAGAATTTAGTGCAAAAGAATTAAAAAAATTAGAGTTGCCGAAAGAATGGGTTAAACCTGCTTGGCCTTTAAAATCTTCACCTATTAAACCAAAGACTGGAAAATTAAAACTTGAACATTCTGCAAAAGAATTAAATTTAGGCAAACCAATAAAGTTAGCTACTGGTTATGCAGCAGGTGTTACTATTGTTGAAGATCCAGAAGAAAATCTTGTTAATCAGATGATAGAATGGTTTCCAGAAACATTAGATTTCTTAGAACCTCTTGCCATTAATCCTGAAGACGAGAAATCAACACAATATCTTGATTCTTTCCTAAATAATTTAATGTTAGATGCTCCATTTGCTGCTTTATTTTTAAGGGCTGGCTCACCTACTGCTAAAGAATTAGCTAAAGCTGCCAATCGTATGGAGAAATCAGCCTTGGTTAATTCTGAACATAAGGTGTCTTCTCTTATGGATAAGATTAGAGTTCCTTTTAGAAACTTTACATCACGTAGAGGAACCGATGAAGATACTTTAGCATCCGTAATAAGAAATAGTCAATCAGGTACATCAGCTTTAACTATTGTTAATGCTCTGAATAAAACTCTTAAAGAGGGTATGAAACAAACTTTTGGACGAGATGTAGGTCAACGTAATCTTGAACTTGTTAATAAAGCATTAGGTGGAGAGAAGAAAGCTCTTGATGAATTAGCTAAGACAGTTAATCCAAAGACAGGACAAGCTGATGTATTGGATACAGTTCAAGAAATGAGAACGATGATAGATGATTTGTCTGGAGATATATCAAAGAATTTAAATCCCGGTTCTTTACAAGCAACTATAGATAAGAACATAGGAGTTTATCTTAATAGATCTTATAGAGCTTTTGATGATCCTACATGGAAAGGCATAGATGAAGTAGATCCTGCAACTCTTGAGAAAGCAAGACAATATTTACTTAAGAAACAAAACATACCTCCTCAAGATGTAGAAGCTGTATTAAAATATCTTGCTGGTGGAATGAAAGATAAAGGAGCCATCAATTTTCAGAAGTATGATAAATTTTTAAACAAATTAGCAGAAGCTCAGATAAGGGGAACAAGTCCTCTTAGTGGTAAGAGAAACATAGCACCTCAAATTAGAAATTTATGGGGCCAATACAGAGATCCGTTTAAAAGTTTTGGAAATACTTTTGAAAAACTTTCAGTTATAAAAGCGGAACAACAATTTCTTAGGGAGATAGCCAATAACTTAAAAAAAAGAGGGCTTGCCTCTACAGTAAAGGGAACAGGAGAAAGTTTAGAGAAAGTAGGACTAGATAGAATATCTAATCTGGGTAAGTTTGCTGCTGATAATATGGATAATCCATTGAAGGGTTTATATGCAGACAAAGCCTACACTGATATGATACAGAATGGGCTGGATATTATGAAACCCAGTGGACCTATAATGAGACAGTGGATTAAAATGAAAGCTTGGTCCCAAATATCTAAAACTGTTTTGTCTCCTGCCACACATGCTCGTAATATTATGGGTAATAATATTATGATGGTAGCTAATGGTATGTTACCTATTGGTAAGAATGCAGGTAAATTTATATCTAATCGTGTTCTTAAACTGAATGATAGAAAATTTGCTGAAGAGGTAGCAGAACTACAAAGACTTGGCGTTTTAGATAGTGATGTGAAGGCAGGTGTTATTAGATCAAACCTAGAAGATTGGGCTAAATTTGCCAATGAAGGTAGAAGTCATACAAGAATAGATAATATTTTAGAGAGAGCCAGAAGAGGAGCTACTAAAAAGTTTGATCCTGTATTTCAATTATATAGAGATGAAGATAATCTATATAAAATGTTACACTTTAATAAAACAAAACAATATCTGAAGAAGGCTTATCCCGATATACCTGAAGGTGAATTGATGGAGTTGGCAGCAAGAAGAACTAGGGATTTAATGCCTAACTATAATCTGGTTAGTAATGCTCTTAAGGGTTTAAGGAGATGGCCTGTTGGTGACTTCCTTTCTTTCCCTGCTGAGATGGTAAGGACAAGTAAGAACCTAGCTAAGTATACTATTAAGGATATTACATCTGGTAATTCTACATTAAGAAATGCTGGTCTTAAAAGATTAGCAGGTATGTCTACTGTAGGACTAGGTGCAGACATAGCTGTAAATCAATCAATGAATGTATTTGGAATATCTGAAGATCAGAGGAAAGCTATTGATGAATCAGGACCAGATTATGAAAAGTTTGTTCCTAAAATTTTTACAAGTCCTATCAATAGAGATAAGAGTGGTAGAATAGGTGTGGACTATGTAAGTCTTGGTCCTATAGATCCATATGAGTATGTAAAGTTTTTTGCCAGAGCTGCTAACGAAGCTGTAGTAGGTGGACTTGATCCTGATAGAGATGTAGATTGGAATCAATTATCTATTGCTGCTTTTGATAAAGTTCTAGGTCCATTTGTTAGTCCATCTATGATTACAGAAGCTGCATTAAAATTATATAAAGGAGAATGGGATACGATGGCTCCCGGTTCAATGGAACAAGCACTAGGATATGCACTCGATCCCTTTAAGCCGGGATTTTTTCCTCTTCTGGAAAAGAGAAGGCAATTTGAAAGAAGTAATGAAGCCAGAAAAGAAAGAGGATTAGGGCCAATAGGTAAGTATGGTAATACCTTAACAGAAAAACAAACAGATTTATTACCTAACCTTATTGGTTTAGGACAAAGAAGAAGAGACATAACATTTGGAATGTATAATAAATTATACAGACAAGGTAAGGCAGTTGAAGGAAGTAAGAGAGCTTTTCGTAACTCCCCTTCTTATAAAGATCAAACTTTAACAGGTCCAGAAAATGCTGAACAATTACTAGATGATTACACAACCTCTCAAGAATTTAAAATAAGAGAAGTTAAAAGATTAAAGAGATTAGTAGAAGCTTTTAATATATTAAAACCTGAAGGAGGAACACTATCTCAAGAAGATTTCTTTAAAGGAATTACTAAAGATGAACAGAAAGCTGATCCTTCTCAATTAATTGACTTACTACATAAAGTTATGTCTAATGAATTTGAGCCTGATGACTTATCTGATAATGATATGTTATATCTTCGGACTCTAGGAAAAGATTTAGATTTAAATAAACTCTATCAGATACGTGATCAACTTATGAATACTAAAATATCGAGAGACTAATGCTGGAGCTTGGACCTAGAGAACTCCTGACATTCGGTATCGTACTAGCTGGTATAGCTACTACATGGGGAGTACTTAAAGCTACCATCAGATCTATTATAAAACAACTGGATGGTACGAAAGAAAATCTAACAGAAATATTTACCCGAATAGATAAGGTAGAAGCAAGACAAGCTGTTGCCCTGTCTTCTATTGATGTCATGGCAAAGGATATACTCTCTCCTCAAATTCTGAAGGAAAGATCTGAGAGAGATGGAGCTATTGAGATGAGACTAGCAGCTATTGAAAAAGATCTGGATAGGTTCTATCGAATGCATAATGGAACACATCCTTCACCACCAAAAGAAAGGGAAGAATAATGTGGGAGTACTTTAGTATTGAAGAACTTAAGTGCAAGGGTACAGATGAATGTCAGATGGACACAGACTTTATGAAAAAACTGGAAGCTTTACGTAAGGAATTTAATCAGCCTATGATTATCAGTTCAGGATACAGACATGAGTCTTACAATCAGGTTATAGGAGGAGCTAAGAACTCTCCACATCTGTATGGTAAGGCAGTTGATGTCTTGGTCAGTGGTAAGACTGCCTACAGATTAATGAAGTTGGCTATCCAGCATGGCTTCACAGGCATAGGTGTGTCTCAGAGAGGGGCGCATGATGGCAGGTTTCTGCACATAGATACTATGGATAACACTAATGTACATCCCAGACCTTGGATCTGGAGCTATAAGTAATGGCTGTTTCAGCTATAGCAAAAGGATTATCTCAAGTACTAGCTAGGAATGTAGGAGCTAGGATAACTACTTCATTTAAACCGTTTACCTTTCCAAGTGAGACTATAAACCAACCTTTAAAACTTAGAAAGTTTGCAGAAAAACAAGCAGGACAATTAGGACCAGAAGACGCTGCTAAAATTATAGGAGAAGGAGAAGAAGGTTTACCTCTACTATTATATCATAGAGTAAGGCAAGGATCAGAACCTTTCCAAAAATTTAAAGGTAGATACGAAGAAGATTCACCTGTTGCTTATGATTTTATATCTACTGGTTTAAGTAAAAAAGGAATGGAGAATTGGACACGCAAAGTTGATTCTGCCTTGGAGGATTGGGTGCCAAGCCCAGACGTTGGTGGTGAACGTGTCGCAATAGGTATGGGAAAAGTAAATAAATTATTCGATCATAATAATCCTGATCATGTAAATGATCTATTTAAGCAGCTACGAAAAAACTTTATAGATGAGAGAACCGAAGCAAAAAACAGAGGTATAGAACCAAGACACAGTAGGATACGAGATATAGACGCTGAATTAAAGAAAAGGAAAGAATCAGTTAAGAGAGGCAGGTGGCTGGAGATCGAAGAATATGATATTCAAGAAGCTTTAAAAGACTTAAGATATGATTCCTTTACTACTATAGAATCTGGTAAGAATGTAATGTTGCTTAATCCTAATGAACAATTTGTACCTTTGTTTGATCCTCTGAAGAAGAGTGCTATAGGATTTTCCAGAGGTGGTGGTCTATCTAGTTTGAAGGAGAAGGTATAAGTAATGGTTGCTAGCCCTATCATAAAAGGATTAACTAAAGCCCTAGCTAAAAATGTTAGAGGAGGATTGTCTAGTCTAGATGAGCCTACTATCTCTCCTCTTAGGAAAGCTTTTGATAAATCTCCTGCTTCTAGATTAGCAGAAATTCCACCTCAAATAGATGAGACAGGATTAACAGCCTATCATGGAACCACTAGAGGAGAAAGAGTAGGGGAAGATTTCTTTGATATAGATTTTGCACATCCTTGGGATCAGTTTTTAGGAGAAGGACATTACCTTACTATCAATCCTAAAGTAGCAGAACGCTATGCAAATATGAGAGCATCAGCAGATCTGGGTTTTAGACCAGTACGAGGAGGAAGAGGAGATACTAGATATTATTCAGATGAGTTAGATACATTTACCAACACAGAAAATCTTTTAAAAGGTTTAGATGAAGAAGGTAAACCATTTTTAAGTGGGCAAACTCTAGCACGATTTGATGTAAGTAAATTGAAAAAACCTTTTATCGTAGACACAAATAAAAAAAGATTGTATGTTAAAAGAAATATGGATAAATTAAAAGAAGAAGGATATGATTCTATTATCTTTAAAGACTTTCATGATAAGTCTCAACAGATACTTGTCTTGCCTGAACACATAAAGAAAGTAAAATCTCGCTTGCAAGGAGGACTAATAGGCTATAAATAGCTAAATGCTCTGTACGGGCCATACAGCCTCATACAGGAGAAGTAGCCTCTTCAGGCTGGGGTAGGTCCAGAGACTCCTCTACACCCCCCTCAGTGACGCTCTCTGGCCCTCCATTTTCCTCATCATCCTCATAAATAGCGAAGTCACACTTAGATAGAAGGTCATATACCTTTTCTTCACCTAAAACGTTAAGACATCCTACAATTGCACTCTCTAAAGTTTCTTCATCCAGATTAATATTAATATCTGAGTTAGCTCCCCTCACTCTGGAGAGTAATTCAAGAGCTTTGATTGCACTATTCGTATGTCCGTTTGCTTTAGCATATGTGTATTGACTTTCTATCTCTTCAATAACATCTACATTTGTTTCGAGTTCCTGTTCAAGTTCTGTGATACGAGTTGTTACTTCATCGCTTTGAAGTAATCTATATCCTTGATTGTTTGCAGAACCTGCTGCATAACCTGCTGCTCTAGCTGCTTCGGTAGCATTCCTGTGCAGGACATAAGCTTGAGCAAACTTCTCCTGTTTGTCATTTAACATAGTAAGATACCAATCCATTAATTAATAAGACAAGAGAGACAGCATTGATAACTAGCAAAGCTCTGTCATTCCAGATGATAGCTACAATAAACCATCCAAACATTCCAATAGCATGAACCATCAGGTTAAGAGGGTAGATATTATTACTGGTCAGGATAACTCCTCCTACCAGTATAATTGAAGCTATCCATTTAATATACCAATCAAGAGTATGAGTTGGTGTTTGCTTATTTAATTTAGTCATACCTGAAAACTCTCTCCGCATCCACACATGGATTCTACATTAGGGTTATCAATCATAAGACGCTGACCAAAGATATCCTTCTTGTAGTCTAC
>Ga0255048_10002946_pt1 | contig 10583 bp, 11 predicted proteins | sample JV7_2_2_MG_FD_183619 | JGI IMG/M metagenome (GOLD analysis project Ga0255048, IMG submission 183619) | Seawater microbial communities from Jervis Inlet, British Columbia, Canada - JV7_2_2 | ecosystem: Environmental > Aquatic > Marine > Inlet | place: Canada: British Columbia | collected 2016-10-06
GACGCCGCGCTCTATGTGCTCGAACACATGATCGCGACCTCTCGCTCGACACCAAGGTGATTCGTTACCCAGATCCACGACACCCTTCAGCGACGAAATGCGTAGCGCATAACGCACGATTGTCTTGAGGCAACCAGAACAAACCACCGCCCATAACCGGCTGGGTGTGCAGCGTCAGCTGGGGTGTCTAGCCGGCGATAGGGGCGATACCGGTTCACATTCGAGTCATCATCTGGCTGGCGTAGGCTCTATCCATGATCCTCGAAGGCACAGCAGCGACAGTCTCACTCATCGTGGCCGAGAAGGACACCGCGGTCGCGCTCGGATCCGGCGATGTCGCCGTGCTGGGCACGCCACGCATCGTGGCGCTCTGTGAGGAGGCCGCGATTGCGGCGCTGGCCGGCTCCCTGCCGGAAGGCGAGACCAGCGTCGGTACGAGCATCAGCATCGATCACCTCGCTCCAACCGGTGTCGGCGGTACGGTCACAGCCACCGCCACGGTCACAGAGGTCGACGGCAAGCAGGTCATGTTCATCCTCGTCGTGAAGGATGGCGGCAGGATCGCCGCCCGCGGAACCCACACCCGATTCATTGTCAACCGCCACCGCTTCGAACAGTCCGCAAACGCGTCCCCCAAGCATGGGGCGCCCTGAAACCTGACCTAGCCCGTCCACTCGACCTTGCACCAGGTGCGTGTCTGACAGGCGGGGCACGGCATGTGCCTGCTGAATGGGCGCCCCGGGATCCAGAGTGTCAGGGCGAGGATGCGCACGACGAGTTCAACGTGGGTGACGCGGGTTCGGACCTTGCACTCCGAGCACGTGATGATCGCGGTTCCTCGCTCGTGGGGTCCAGCGGAGTACACGGCATCGTGACCATCGATCTCATGACGTCCGACCAGCGGTTCATCCTTCAGCGAGTCCTCGACCTCGATGGGTGGGGTCTCAAAAAGGGCCCGCTTCCCCTTGCGGTCACTCCGGCCGGTCACAGCAAACCTTCGATGGCTGCCGCCAGCTCGCGATAGGCGGTAGCGGGCTTCGACCATCCAGCATGTGCCAGGACCGACACACCGTCCCCTGGGGCCTCCGCCACTCTCACGGAGCGCGGCACAGGTGGTTCGATGACGTTCAAACCTTGCATCTCCTGCACATCCTTCAGCACTCGCTTCGACAGATTCGTGCGGGCGTCATACATCGTTGCGATGCCGCCAAGCACCCGAAGGTCTTCATTCGTGTAGCTGCGAACGTCGTCGATCGTCTCGATGAGTTGTCCGACACCACGGTCGGACAGCGTCTCGGCCTGGAAGGGAATGAGGACCGTGTCGGCGGCCGTGAGCGCATTCACCGTGAGGATCCCCAGCGAGGGCCCGCAGTCGATGAAGACGACGTCGTAGTCATCCTTGATCTTCGCGATGGCACGCTTCAGAACGAACTCGCGGCCCGTCTTTGTGAGGAGATGGATCTCAGATCCAGCGAGATCGATCGAGGAGGGGAGAAGGTCTGGACCGTCGCGAGAGATGAGTATGGCTGATGCCTCTGTGCGCCCGAGGAACACATCGTGGATCGTGCTGTTGAGCGAGTCAGGTTCTGAATCGGTTGCGTACGTGAGGCAGGCCTGAGGGTCGAGATCGATCATCAGGACGCTCTTGCCGCGCTCCGTGAGTGCCTCGGCGAGTGTATGGACAGTGGTCGTCTTTGCGACGCCACCCTTCTGGTTCGCGACTGCGATCACTGTCGACATGACTCAACAGTAGACCCGAGACTCGCCGCACGTGCCAGGAGATGTAGCTGGGCCCAATGGGGAGCACACGGGCGCTGTGGGATCCTGGATCACGGGGTGGCCTGTGCGTTCTATGACAACAGGAACAAGACATGCGCCGACCCTGCCGTCCGGTTCGTACACGAACTGGGCAATCGCCGTGCGCTTCGAATCCTGCGGGTAGGCCTGCCACACGAAGTTGCCCAGGCCGAAGGCGATGGGCCTGTCGTTGTACAACTCGAGCGTCTGGAGCTTGTGCTGATGATGACCGAAGATGCCGTCCGCTCCGGCGTCGATCCATGCCTCTGCCTGACGCCGCTCAAAACTACGCACCGTGTACGACCCTTCCTCTCCCCAGTGGGCGGTAACGAACACGAGATCGGCGGTTTCGGATGCCTGTCGGATCGCATCGGCGATCGATTCTGTGTCGTTACCGTGGGTCATGCCGGGGCGATCATCTTGCGCAAGCCAGGATCCCGTATCAGGGTTGACACCTCCACTTCCGATGACTGCAACCGTCCAACCACGTATCTCCATGACGACCGGTTCGTAGGCCTCCTCGATGTTGGCTCCGACGCCGACAGGAGCAACACCGACAGCCTTGAGGTTCTCTCGCCCATCGAGCATTGCTTCGAAGCCGAAGTCCATTGCATGGTTGTTTGCGAGGTTCGCCACCTCGACGCCCGCGGCAGCCATTGAAGGCAGTGCATCTGGGTCGCATTGGAAGGTCCACGGCTTGTTCCATGGTGTACCAAGTTCTGAAGGTGAGCATTCCAGGTTGACGATCGTGAGGTCGTCACGTCTGAACGCGCCGAAGAGACCCGTCCACGCGTCCTCGTACCCGGATGCGGGGAATGTGCGTACGAACCTCGGATCGAGGTTCACATCTCCCGTCCCACTCACGACAAGCCGGCTTCGGAGCCTCTCGACGGGTTCGTGAACGGTAGTCGTGGTAGTTGGTGGTACGGTTGTCGTTGTTGTGGTTGTCACCGGTGCGAGCGTCGTGAGGGGTTCCAGCCCGGCCGTGGAAGGGCTGGTTGCCGCCTGCGGGGAGTTGCATGTCGAAGCGAGCAGAGCAATCGCGGCGATGGCGGTTGTGCTCCTGAGATGCATGGGTGCACGGTAACGCGGTCTCCCGGATCCGCTCAACGCGTTGACCCCCATACTTGGCGCATGCTGTCGATGGTCGATGTCCACAAACGCTTCGGTGATGTCATTGCCTTGAACGGGGCGGGATTCTCTGTCGAACAGGGACGCATCCTGGGGTTCCTTGGACCGAACGGTGCGGGCAAGACGACGATGATGCGAGTCATCTTCGATCTCGTGCATCCCGACGCGGGGTACGTCACATGGAACGGCTCCCCGGTCGATGCTGCGGCTCGACTCGGGTTCGGATACATGCCAGAGGAACGCGGCTTGTACCCGAAGATGAAGGTGGGAGACCAGCTCGTCCACTTCGCTCGCCTCTCCGGTTTGTCCCGTGGTGAAGCGATAGATGCGGTCCGTCACTGGCTTGGCTTGCTCGGCCTCACCGATCGGGTTGATGCCAAGCTCGAAGAGCTCTCCCATGGCAACCAGCAGCGGGCGCAGTTGGCTGCCGCTCTCGCCCCGAATCCCGAGTTGCTGGTGCTTGACGAGCCGTTCGCGGGCCTTGACCCCATCGGCGTCGAGTCGTTCTCGGAGACGTTGCGTGAGCTTGCCGCCACTGGCGTGACGATCGTGTTCTCCAGTCACCAACTCGACCTCGTTGAGGACGTGTGCGAGGACGTGGCAATCATCGCCGACGGACGAATGGTGCTTTCTGGGAGTCTTGCCGAGATCAAGACACGTTCAACGAGGCGAAGGCTCACGATCGACGTGGACGGCCTGCCGTGGATCCCGGATCTCCCCGACATCGAGGTGGTCGACCATCAGGGCCAAGCGCACTGTGTCGTCCCTCAGGATGCGCCTGTGGCGGAGATACTCGCCGCCGCGGAGGAGGCAGGTGCTGTTTCGCGATTCGCCTTCGAACCTCCTCATCTCACCGATCTGTTCCGAGAGGCGGTTCGCTCGTGAACCCGTGGACCCAGGTCTGGTTGCTGGCGAAGAGGGAGTTTGTCGAGAGGGGTCGGAGCAAACCGTTCATCATCACGATGGCTGTCATTGCCGTTGCGATACTTGCCATCGGTCCGGTGGTCAGTGCACTGACGGGAGGTGAGCCCGAAGCGACGACGATCGGACTTGTGGGGGAACAACCGGACGGCATCGAAGAGGAACTGGTCGCTCAGGGTGAGCTTTTCGGCATCGAGATCGAGGTTGCGCTGTACACGTCGACGACGGACTACGTACCCATCCTCGAGGATGGGCTTGCGGCGGCCGTTCTCGTGGACGGCGACGAGATCGTGTTCTACGAGCACGTATCGAGCAGTCTGGCGGCGCTCATCCAACGTTCCGTGGATTCGGTTGTCACACGAGCGATGCTCGACGATCTTGGACTATCCGAAGGTGAGATTGCCGCCGTGACAGATCCGGCTCCGGTCTCGGTGTCCACCGTCGAGGAGTCCGATCTGGCTGAGGATGCCAGGCGAGGTGCGGCGTTCGTTGGAGCGATCGTTCTCTACGTCTCGATCATCATGTTCGGCCAGTTCGTAGCGATGGGGACGGTTGAGGAGAAGCAGAACCGCGTGGTCGAGGTGGTCCTGTCTCGCGTGCGGTCGTGGCAAGTGCTGGTCGGTAAGGTCGCGGGAATTGGATTGCTTGGCCTGCTGCAGCTCTCGATCCTCGTGGGGGCTGCATATGGCTCGGCACAATTTGCCGGTTTCGACGACATAGACGTGGCTGCCATCGGCCTCCCGATCATCGCCGGCGTGTTCTTCTGGTTCATCCTCGGTTATATGTTCTACGCCTTCCTCTACGCAGCGGTTGGATCAACGGTCTCACGCCAAGAGGACCTCCAGGGTGCGATCATGCTCCCGATCGCATTCATTCTGCCGGGCTATCTGCTAGCAATCGCCGCAGCAGAGAACCCGGACGGTGCCCTCCCCCGAATCGGTTCACTCCTGCCCATGTGGGCGCCATTCGTCATGCCCGTTCGCATCGCAGCGGATTCGGCGGCACCGTGGGAAATCGCTGTTGCGGTCCTCGGCTCGATCGCCGGCGCGATCGCCCTTGTCTGGATCGGGTCACGGGTCTACCGGGGTGCGCTGCTGCGCACCGGCACAAAGGTGAAGATCAGGGACGCTTGGAGGGCAGCTTCCGAGTAGCCGGAATCCGTCGGGCGCGTCGCGGTCAGCCGACGATCGTCGGTTCTCTGAGTGTGGCTGTCTCCCAGGCCACGAAGACCCTGAGCACACGATCGGGAGCCTCGAGCATCGGGACATGACCGACGTCTTCGAAGAGTGCAACGGTCCAATCGGGGCGCTGTCTGGCGATCCATCTGGCAGCCTGCGCTTGGATCAGGGCGTCCTCGGTGCCGTGGATGACCAGTGTCGGCTGGGTGACCCTGTGGATCAGATCTGCAAAACGGCGCTTGCGCACGACGTACGGCGCGATGGAGTTGGTTGCGTCAATGAGTGCCCTCGTGGCCCATGGCTGGGTCCGGCGAAGAGCGGCGATCTCGGTTGCATGCTCCCATACCGAGGAGTTGAGCGATTCCGGATGCGCAGCCACGAATGTGAGCGCCTCCACGACCCCCTCATCCACAGTGATCTGACTGCGGAAGGTGTCTATCAGTTTCTCGCCGAGCCACGGGATCAAGGGAATGGACAATCGTGCAGCCGTGGGGAGGTTGATCGATGTCCACGAGAAGATCGGTGCGGCAGGGTCGATCAGCACAAGTGAGTTCACGTGATCCGGGTACAGCTCGGAGACAAGGATCGAGATCAGCCCGCCCATCGAGTTGCCGATGAGCATGGCGTTGCCACCGTAGTGGTCGATGATGTCCCTGACGAGTTCTGCGTTGCGCTCGACGGTCGTTCCGCCCTCGAGAGGTGGCGTGAAGGCGAACCCGGAGAGGTCTGGCGCGACGACACGATGGGTCTTGATGAGGGTGGGTGCGATCAGGTTCCAGTTGTAGGCCGATCCCTCGAGGCCGTGGACACACACGATCAAGGGGCCGTCACCCCCATAGTCGAGGATGCTGACGGGCCCTCCAGCATCGATCGTGTAGCGCTCCATGATCACCCAACACCCAATCCGTCAAGGAGCTTCCCTGTGTCAGTTGGGCTGAAGGCACCCTGGAAGTAGAACCTCGATATGCCGAGCCTCCCGTACGCCTCGAGTTGTTCGTTCACCTGGTCGTACGTACCCCTCGGAGTTTGACGCTTGTCGTAGCGGGCGTCGAGCTCCTCTCTTGTGAGACCGGCTTCTGCGGCGTCGGCGTTCATGAGTTCCTCGAATTCGGCCTCGGTATCTGCCGCGACGACCTGGCCGCTCGATGACAGGCGGATGGCGTCAGGATCTCTGCCTGCTGCTGTGGCGGCAGCCCTGAATCGATCGATGCGTTGGGCGACGTTCCCACCGGGGTATACGTTGAATTCGTCTGCGAACATCCCCGCCAATCGAGGAGTCTTGTGGGCGCCTGTGCCCCCGACGAGGAGCGGGACCTTCTGTTCCGGTTGGGGTGCGATCGGGAATGCCTCGAGCCGGTACCGCTTGCCTTGATAGCCGGGGAAGTCCGGATCGAATGCTGCGGTGACATAGGCGAGGGCCTCCTCCAACCTCGCGAACCGTTCGGCCATATCCGGGTACTCGAATCCGAACACCTCGTGTTCTCGATCCATCCAGCCGGTTCCGATGCCGAGTGTGAACCGACCGCCAGACATGCCGGCTAGGGTCACCGCCATCTTCACGAGCACCGCGGGATGGCGAAACGTGATGGGGGAGACGAGCATGACGAGGTCAAGATCGCTGGTTTCCCTCGCAAGTCCTCCGAGTTGGATGAATGCATCTGGAGCCGGTGTTGTCCCTGCCTTGTCCTCTTCGAGGGCAAGGAGATAGTGGTCGGGGAGAGCAAGGGCAACGAGTCCCCGCTCTGACGCGAACGCTGCGGCATCGAGGAGACGCTTGTATGGTCCTGCGACCTGAAGTGCGTATTCCATGCGCCAAGCGTAGGCAGTTGCATGATGTCGTCTATCGAACATCTGGAATGTGTCACTCATACGCCGTAGGTTGTATCCAGGAAGGAAGGATTCCATGTCACAGTCGTACTTCACGCCAAGAGTCTTCACGTTCCTGAAGGAACTTGCTGAGAACAACAATCGGGTGTGGTGGGAGCAGAACAAGGATCGCTACATCGAGGTCATCCGTGAGCCGGCAAAGGTATTCATCGAAGACTTCGGTTCACGTCTCCAGGCGATCTCCGACCATTTCGTTGCCGACACGCGGACCAACGGTGGGTCACTCATGCGTCCGTATCGTGATACACGGTTTGCGAAGGACAAGACGCCGTACAAGGCCAATGTTGGCATCCAGTTCCGTCACGAGCTCGGGAAGGATGTGCACGCACCCGGTTTCTACATCCATCTCGAGCCCGGAGCGTGTTTCGCGGGCATCGGCATGTGGCGGCCGGAGCCGAAGGTTGCCCGCCAGATCAGAAACCACATCTTCGAGCATCCTGCCGAGTGGAAGAAGGCGACCAAGTACAAGCGGTTCACCTCGGTTTGGGACATGATGTCAAACGACGAGGGGGATCATCTCAAGCGTGTGCCGAAGGAGTTCGACCCCGACTTCGAGTACGCGAGCGATCTGCGCCTCAAGACGTTCATCGCCGGCTCGAAGCTCTCCCAGAAGGTCACAACGTCACCAGATTTCGATGTCGAGCTCGCAAAGCGGTTCAAGGCCGGCAGCGATCTGAACGGGTTCTTGTGCGAGGCGATGAACCTGAAGTATTGATCGGAAGACGAGAGGCTCAGATCAACTCAGTCGTTCGGCGGCGAGCAGGGCGTGTTTTGGGAAGTCGAAGTCCTGGTCGAGTGCCCAGCGGAACGCAAGGCCGTCGAGAGCTCCGAGGAGGAGTTCCGCCTGTACCGCGGCGTCCTCGATGGTCAGCGCTGTGTCGGCTCGCACCATGGCATCTCCGAAGCGTTCAACCCGGCGCTCATGGTGCCGGAGGAATCGACGTCTGGCACCGTTCGCAGATGATTCACCGGTCAGGGCGGCAACCACATACACCCTCGCCATCTTCGGTTCCTCCGCGAAGAAGCGGATGTAGGCATCAACGAGATCGTCAACCGTGTCCGTTCCCTCGTGGTCAGGATCGGGGTCAACGGCTTCGATGGATTCTCGCACGACGCGGATGACGGCGTCCTCCTTGGAGTCGAAGAGGTTGTAGAAGCTGCCCGACCGCACCTCGGCCCGGTCACAGATCGCCTTGAGTGTCGTGGCCTCCATGCCTCCCTCCGCGATCAGACTTCTCGTCGCCTCGATGATGCGGGTTTCGGTCTGTATGCCGACCTGGTAACGAGCCACAGCTCCCCTTCGTCTCAGTCATCGTACCCACGATGTTGAGAATTCACTCAAATATGGTCAAACGCTCCAACTTGGAGTGTATACTCAAAATGTGTCCAATTGACGGCAGTGCCGTCCTTCGACATGGACAGGTCGCGTTGGTGGAGTACGAAGCACAAGGAATAGCCATGAGCCATTACAAGAGCAACCGCAGAGATATCGAGTTCAACCTCTTCGAGTACCTCAACGTCGGCGAGTACTACGGCAAAGCGCCTTTCGCCTCCTTCGACGAGGACACCGCAAGGGACGCCCTTCGTGAGGTGGATCGCTTGGCAGTCGAGGAGTTCGCTGCCAGTTTTGTCGAGGCGGACCGCAATCCTCCCGAGCTGGTTGATGGCGAGGTCAAACTCCTCGACTCGGTGAAGGCAAGTCTCGATGCGATGTATGACGGCGGATGGCACATGCTCGGCCTCGAAGAGAACCTCGGTGGTTTCGGAGCCCCCGATTCTCTTCGATGGGCCATAAGCGAGATGTTCATGGGCGCGGATCCGGCCACGTTCCTCTTTGCCTCAGGCGGATTGATGGCCAGAGTCATCGCTGCCGAGGGCACGCCGGCCCAAACGGAGAAGTGGGCGATCCCGATGATCGAGCGCCGATGGGGAGGAACCATGGTCCTCACGGAGGCCGATGCGGGGTCGGACGTCGGCGCCGGTACCTCCAGGGCTGTCCAACTCGAAGGTGACGCCTACCACCTCGAGGGCGTGAAACGATTCATCACATCAGGGGAGAACGACTACTACGAAAACATCATTCACCTCGTGCTTGCCAGGCGCGAGGGCGGAGACTCGGGTACCAAGGGCCTTTCAATGTTCATTGTTCCGAAGTTCCACGTGAACGATGACGGGACTCTCGGGGACCGCAACGGCATCTACGCGACGAACATCGAGCACAAGATGGGCATCAGGGGTTCTACGACCTGTGAACTCACGATGGGTATGGACGAACCATGTGTCGGTTACCTCGTCGGTGATGTGCACCACGGCATCCGCCAGATGTTCAAGGTTATCGAGGACGCACGGATGATGATCGGTGTGAAGTCCGCAAGCACACTCTCCACCGGGTATCTCAACGCACTCGAGTACGCCAAGGAACGGGTGCAGTCGGCAGATCTGTCCCAGATGATGGACAAGACAGCGCCGCGTGTCGAGATCATCAGACACCCTGATGTTCGGCGGATGCTGATGCTCCAGAAGTCGTATGCAGAAGGTCTTCGTGCACTCTGGATGTATACGGCCATGACGCTCGACAACAAGGTGTTGTACCCAGACGATGAGCACTGGGACAAGGTCAACGATCTGCTGCTCCCGATGGTGAAGGGCTACTCGTCCGAGAAGGCGTACGAGCTCCTTGCCCAGTCACTCCAGGTATTCGGCGGGTCCGGTTATACGCAGGACTACCCGATCGAGCAGTACATCCGTGACGCAAAGATCGACACGTTGTACGAGGGAACGACGGCAATTCAGGCACTCGATTTGTTCTTCCGCAAGATCGCCAGGGATCAGGGTCAGACCCTGATGAAGTTCACCGAAGGAATGATGGAGTACGTCAAGGGCGGCTCCGATGAGTTCGCTCTCGAACGTCATGCACTCGGTCAAGCCCTTGAGCAGGTACAGAACCACGTAGGCGTCCTGGTCGAGCACTCGATGAAGTCGATGCAGCACCCGACCGAGATCTACAAGACGGGACTTCACGCGAACGCTCTCCTCGAGAGTCTCTCAGAGACAACGATTGCGTGGCTGCTGCTCGAGCACGCCGAGGTCGCCCACGCGGCTCTTGCAGATGCATCTGGAGACGATGCCGGCTTCTACGAGGGCAAGATCGCTTCAGCGAGGTTCTTCGCCAGCGATGTGCTCCCGAAGGTCGCCATGCGCACGTCAGCGGCCCAGGCGGAGAATGGCTGGCTCATGGAGATGTCCGACGAGGCTTTCTGACAGGTCTCAGGCCTCAGATGCCGGTCGAAACGCGATCGGGTCGTCGTCATCGAGCTACGCTCTGAGAATGAACAATCGTTATGACTCCATCCTCGCGTTGCGCGCCATTCGGACGTTTGCGGATCGGGCTCTGGACAGTGCCGATGTGAATGCGGTCCTCGAGGCTGCCCGGTGGACCGGGTCATCCAAGAACCGGCAGAACTGGTCCTTTATCGTCGTTGATGATCCAGGTCAGAAGGAGCGACTCTGCGGCGCCGGGGACTTCATGGATCCGGTGCGAAATGCACCCGCTGCGATCTGCCTCGTGCAGGAACCAGAGGGCTATGAGTTCGACACGGGTCGCCTCGCACAGAACATCATGCTCTCAGCAGACGCACTCGGCATGGCGACGTGTCCCGTCACCCTGCA
>Ga0255048_10002947_pt1 | contig 10581 bp, 9 predicted proteins | sample JV7_2_2_MG_FD_183619 | JGI IMG/M metagenome (GOLD analysis project Ga0255048, IMG submission 183619) | Seawater microbial communities from Jervis Inlet, British Columbia, Canada - JV7_2_2 | ecosystem: Environmental > Aquatic > Marine > Inlet | place: Canada: British Columbia | collected 2016-10-06
CTTTGGCCTCCATGGGCACGATGGGGAGATCGAACGGGATGTCGGGCATCGCTGCAGCCTACTGACCGGTACTCTCGCCTCATGACGACTCTGCTCACAATCAGACCGCCAGAGGGTGACGCCTACGACCTCGCCATCGACGGAAGCCAGTTCGTCGAGCCGGACGACCGTGTCAATCGACACATCGACACCGCCAGCCTCTTCGCTCTTCCGGGACTCGCCGATGCGCACGCCCATCTCACCATGACATCGCTGACCGACATCAGCGGCCTCGATGAGAAACTCATGAAGGCGAATATCCCTGTGACGGCGTGGACGCATGTCGAGCGCGGCATCCTTCTGATTATCGACAAGGGCGGTAATACAGATGCGACGCTCGTGTCTCTCGATCACGATGCAGATCTTCGTCCGTATGTGGAGGTCGCCGGCGCGATGATCCATCCGGCTGGCGGCTACATGGAGGGATTCGGCGCGGAGGTCGAGCCTGAGGATCTGGTCGAGCACATCCGCACCCGGGCTGAGACGCGGGGTGGTTGGGTGAAGATCGTCGGTGACTGGCCGCGAAGAGGTGTCGGACCGCTCAACAACTATCCGCTCGACACGCTCGCCGAGGCAGTCGACACAGCACATGAGGCTGGGGCGCGCGTTGCCGTACATACGATGGCGAACAGCGCATCGGATGCGGTCGCGGCAGGGGTTGACTCAATCGAGCATGGCCCGTTCCTCACAGAAGACGACATCCGCACATTGGCTGCACGCGGCGGCGTCTGGGTCCCAACGGTGGGAAACCAGAAGCACTGGGTCGATGCACTCGGAGCCGAGTCATCAGGCGGCAAGCTCTTCAAGTCCGGCTTGGATCGCATGACGGAGAACCTCCCTCTCGCCGAGGAGATCGGCCTCACTGTTCTTGCTGGCAGCGACCTTGCTGTCCCCCACGGCCAGATCGCAACGGAGGCGAGGCTCCTCAGGGACCACGGCCTCACGGACAGGGCCGCCACGATCGCAGCATCGTCCGCTGCGTTTGATTATGTGGGGCGTGCGAGCTCGCCGAATCCAGGGAACACAGCGGATGTCGTCTTCTTTGATGGGAACCCATACGACGACGTCGCCATCCTCGACCGGCCGGAACTCATCATCCACCGCGGCGCCCTGATCGACTGACCAGTGCGTGACACAATTAGGGACTAGGCAACGGCCGCGTATTGGTATACGATGCCTCTTGATCCGTGATGACGCGCGTCGTTTCATGATGTCTTGGCTCGATGCCGATGGCAGGAACGACGGGAACCAAGAAGCTCCCGCAAACGTCTCATAGACATCAAACGCCAAAGAAGGCCCCTCCTTTGGTACCGCCGTGAGAGAATCACATTGGCGTTCCGAGGACCAGGACTATGTGAAGGAATTCACAACATGACAGCAAGAACCGCATACTCACCAACCGAAGTCGGCGACAGCCTCACCACATACCTGGGTGACATCGCCAACCATGAACTCCTTACCGCTGATGACGAGGTCGACCTCGCTCAGGCGATCGAATCAGGACGTGACGCAGAAGAGCGCCTCGAAGCTGGCGGCGTCAGGGGCGCAGAGAAGGTCAAGCTTCAGCGTGTCGCCCGCCACGGAAAGGTCGCAAAGGACCGTTTCGCACAGGCGAACCTCCGTCTCGTTGTTTCCCAGGCAAAGCGTTATCGCAGCCAGTACGGCATCGAGTTCGTAGATCTCATCCAAGAGGGCAACCTCGGACTCATCCGTGCAGTCGAAAAGTTCGACTGGCGCAAGGGATTCAAGTTCTCGACGTACGCCACCTGGTGGATCCGTCAGGCGATGCAGCGTGCCGTGGCTGAGAAGTCGCGCACCGTTCGTCTCCCGAACTCACTCCACGACACACTCCTCACGCTCAACGGCACACGCAACCGTCTGCTCTCAGAGCTCGGTCGTGAGCCAAGTTCGGAAGAGCTGTCGGATGAGTCTGGCCTAAAGCTTGATCAAGTCCTCGAGGCCCAGCTTGTTGCAGACTCTGTCTCCCTCGAATCGCCCGTAGGCGAGGACGGCGCAGTACTCGGCGACTTCGTTGCCCACGATGACGAGGACGACCCGGTTGCAGAGTCCGAGCGTCTCTCAACGATCGACGCACTCCGCGAAGCAATCGACCGTCTCCCAGACCGCGAGGCATACATCCTCTCGAAGCGAGTTGGCTTCGAAGATGGACTCCCCCGCACCCATGAGGAAATCGGCAAGCATCTTGAGCTCGGCCCGACCAGGGTTCGCTCACTTGAGAAGCAGGCACTGAGCCGCCTCCGCCACCCGGCCTTCGGCCTCCGTCAGGAAGCGGACTTCTAGAGGCTCCCAAACGTCAAGCTGTTGAGCCGCCCTTCGGGGCGGCTCAACTCGTTTTAGCGCCGTCTTCGACCAATATGGAAGACGGCACCACGAAGGAGCGTCAGAATGAGCGAACAGAGCGTCGTGATTCCCTTCGTGCACCGGATCGGAGCGCAGGATGTCGACAGTTGGCTGGGGGCTCTGCGCAAGGCGATGCCAACGCTAAGGATCGTCCCCATCGACCAGATGGACCAATCGGAACGGGCTGCTGCGGAGGTAGCGATCGTCGCCAACCCTGACCCGAAGGAGCTCACGGGGCTTCCATCACTCCGCTGGGTACACAGCCTGTGGGCCGGCGTGGAGCACATGGTTGCCGAACTTCCAGGCAACGCCGTACGAATCGTCCGACTTGAAGACCCGCAGATGGCTGACACGATGGCGGAGGCCGTTCTGGCGTGGGTGCTCTACCTCCATCGAGACATACCCCACTACCGCGCGAATCAGACTGCCACGGAATGGTCTCCTCTTCCGATGCGTGAAGCTGCCGATGTCACCGTTGGTGTTCTCGGGATGGGGAGGATGGGCAGAGCATCAGTAACACGCCTGTCGCAGCAAGGATTCCGTGTCGCAGGTTGGAGTCGAACGGCGGCGAAGGTGCCCGGAGTCGAGATGCATTCCGGGCCGAACGGCCTCAACGAGATACTCCCTGCATCGGACATCGTCGTGGTACTCCTTCCCCTGACGAACGAGACGAATGGGCTCCTGAATGAGTCGCGCCTGAAGCAGTTGCCGGCCGGTTCGGCCCTGATCAACTTCGCCCGCGGTCCAATCGTCGATGTCGAGGCACTCATGCCGCTTCTCGACAGTGATGGCCTGAGGCACGCCGTAATCGACGTGTTCGATAGGGAGCCGCTGCCTGCCGACAGCCCCCTTTGGAGCCATCCCAAAGTCACCGTTCTGCCGCACATAGCGGCACCAACGAACTTGAGGACAGCTTCTCAAGTCGTTGCTGGGAACATCGAACGGTTTCTCGACACCGGCGAAATGCCAGCGGGCGTTGATCTCCGCAGTGGTTACTGAGTTTTCGCTCTCGGCTCAACTGCTAGTTGCGCTTGCCACGAAGCCAATTACCCATATCGGCGAGCCGCGAAGCCTTGCCCGTCTTCTCCTCCCGGCGATCGGCCGCCTTCGCAAGATTGAGTCCGAAGTTGATCCCAATCCAGCGTAGAGGTTCAAACTCCCACTTCGGCCAGGTGTGCCGAACCCAAGGGAGTGACGTGCGCTCGGTATCGCGTTCAACGATCAGCTCGGCAAGCGTCCGCCCTGCGAGCTGGGCCGTAGCAACGCCATCACCCACATAGCCACCCGCCCAGGCGAGATGCTCAGACCGATCAACGACCACGGCCGGTCGCCAGTCCCGCGAAACTCCGAGGGGGCCTCCCCAGCGATGGGTGATCGAGAAGGGTTCAAGTTGCGGGAAGAGCTCAAGCAGGACACGCACAAGCTCTCTGTGCACGCCGTCATCCATGTCGAACCCATCTTCGATTCGGGAACCGAAGTGGTACGGGGCACCACGACCACCAAACGCAAACCGGCCGTCCGCCGTGCGTTGACCGTAGATGATCAGATTCCGGAAATCGGAGAAGACCGCTCTCGTCGCAAGACCGATCTCGTCCCAGATCGCATCTGGGAGTGGCTCGGTCGCGATCATGTGGGAATAGAGCGGTACGATGTCTCTCTTGCGCCCAGGAAACTGGCTCGTATATCCCTCGGTCGCGAGAACGACCATACCCGCGTCGGCAGCTCCCCGATCAGTGACGATCCGACCGCCGGCTACACCGACCACTTCGCTGTTCTCGTAGATCATGACTCCGCGCCGCTCGGCCGCTTCGGCGAGGCCGTGGACGAGCTTCGCTGGATGTACCGCCGCACCGTGTGGATGCCAAACCGCGCCCACGACACCGGAGGCGTTCAACATGCTGGCCGCCTCAACACGGTCGAGATACCGGAGGTGCTGGCCGTCGCCTGGGTGACTGGCGTCCTCGGCCGCCTCCTCCTTGGCCCAGCCGTCCTGCAGTTCACTCCGGGCGACGGTGAGGACGCCACCTTTTACGTAGTCGCACTTGATGGCCTCCAACTCGACGATGCGCCCCACCTCGTCAACACTTTCGAACAGCGCCTCCATGTGCGCCGTCGCTTGCTCGTCGCCGTGGTCCTTGACCAGTTGCCCGTGACCCAGTGGATATTCGGCATGACACCAACCACCGTTGCGACCGGATGCACCGAAGCCGACATGGTTCACCTCGATGACAGCAATGGTCAGATCCGGATCGAATCCCGCAAGGTGATAGGCACACCAAAGCCCGGTGAACCCAGCACCGACGATCACGACGTCGACGCTGAGCGTCACTTCCAATGGAGATCGCGTCGGCTCGGTGGGAACTACGTCCCACCACAGTGGTGTCCTGGCGGCGTCATCGATCCTCATGCTGAACCCGCAACCTTCCTCTCGGCCATCCCGTTCAAGACCTCAAGGATTGCTCGATTCGCAAGAAAGGCTGTGATCTGCCCAGGTCCGTCATAGGGCGGCGCTACTTCAACAACGTCTGCACCGACGACGGGAAGCTCGCGGGCGAGCCTGCGAACCGTGTCGAGTAGTTCCCTCGATGTCAGGCCGCCAGGTTCGGGAGTGCCTGTACCTGGCGCCATTCCAGGATCGACAACATCCACATCAATGGAGATGTGAACACCGACCGAATCGGATCCTGCTACCGCGGCGACCGCATCCTCCATCACCGGTCTGAGGCCACGCTCGACGATCTCGGACATGAGGAACGTCTTCATGGCCTGATCGTTCATCCATGCAACGGTCTTGGGCCCGGGCCAGTACCCACGCAACCCGACCTGGACAAACCGGTGGCCGGGCACCGCTCCTGACTCGATCAAGCGACGCATCGGCGTACCGTGGCCGTGCAATGCGCCGTTGCTCGTGTCGCCGGTGTCGGCGTGCGCGTCGAAATGGACCAAGCCAAAGGAGCCTTTGCCGTGTACGCGGGCAAGCCCGGTTCCGTTCCCATACGTGATCGAGTGGTCGCCACCGAGGACGAACGGAACGGAGCCGGCACCAGCGATCCGCGCGACCGTATCCGCGAGCGTGGCAAGGCCATCTTCGAGGTACCCAGGCGCGACGGCGATGTCACCGATATCCACGACCTTCATCTGTTCGAAAGGATCTATACCGGTCGGTAGATGGGGCCTGCTGCCATCGGCACCGAGATAGTCGGCCTCTCGGATCGCCTTCGGGCCAAATCTTGCGCCACCTCGATACGTTGCTCCCCAGTCGATGGGAGCGCCAACGATCACGACGTCAGCACCGCTTGCCTCCACATCGTCAATGGTCACAGCAGGTACACCGCAGAAGCTCAGGAAACTCCCGAACCCGTAACGCTCAGACATCGGCTCACTCCCTTCCGTGGCTGTCCGTCATCTCAGATCAGGATTGAACCACACAATGAACGACGCCCATCCATCCGTCGTCTCGTCGTGCACATAGTCTGCAACGACGCCTCGCACCTCGAAGCCGCTTGCAATCTGCATCGACAGCGTTGGATCGAACAGGCCACCGCTCGCGACCGCGTCGACATACTCTTGAGCGGTCATCGAATGCTTGTGCTGTGCGTAGCCAGGGATGACGCCACCGGCGATGAACCCCTTCTTCCCACGGTCTCGTACGAGGTTCTTGCGCAGTTCGTAGAGCCTCTTGCCGATTCCTCGACCTCGGTAGTCGGGATGCACCGCGATGTCGATGCCGTAGTACCAGTCGCCGTCTGGATCGTGGTTCTCCACACCGGTCGGTCCGAGGACATCGCCCATGTCGTGTTGGGGCTCAGAGATGTCGTAGTCAACAAAGACACCCGAGGCCATCGCAACAACCGTGTCTCCGTCAAGCACCATGAATGCGCCCTCAGGAAACACTCTCGCCTGGATCTCGATCCCCTCGACACTCAGCAGGTCAGCAGGTTCGATATCGGGAAAGCACAGAAGTTCGAGAGCAGCAAGTTCGTGTGCGTGCTCGGCATCAGCGGTTGTGTACACCAGATCCACTGCGGTCACGAAGCGACAGTGCCGAGACGTGTGCGCAACGTTCGCGCTGTATTCATGCCATCTCCGCTACTCGCCGATCTGTGTCTTTGCTGGCCGTCAGTATGGTTGATGATCGAAGCGTTCACAAGCGAAACCGAAGTCTGAGGACACTTTGTCAATCGAATCGCTGTGCAAGTGTGATGTCCGACGTCTATATTGATGGTACGTATCCCGCGATGAGAGCACGATCAGGAGTTCCCATGACTGACATCCGAAGGACGGCACAAGACCACCTCTGGCTTCACTTCGCCCATGTACCGGATCAGGGACCGGTGATCATCGATCGCGGTGAAGGATGCTACGTGTGGGACAGTGACGGCAACAAGTACCTTGACGCTCTTGCGGGATTGTTCGTCACTGCGATCGGTCACGGTCGGTCCGATATTGGAACCGCAGCGAGCAAGCAAGCTGAGACCATGGCGTACTTCCCGGTATGGGGTATGGCTCACCGCCCCGCAGCCGAGCTTGCTGCGAAACTCGCAGAGTTGGCTCCTGGTGATATGGACAGAGTGTTCTTCACCTCGGGCGGATCCGAAGCAGTCGAGTCGGCGTGGAAGCTTGCGCGCCAGTACTTCCTTGCGAAGGGGGAGCCCGATCGCATGAAGATCGTCGCTCGCAAGACGGCATACCACGGAACAACGCTCGGAGCGCTTTCTATCACGAGCATTCCACCCATACGAGCGCCATTCGAGCCGATGCTGAACGGACTCGTCAAACACGTGTCGACAACAGACCAGCTTCATTGCGAACGATGCGAAGGGCAGTGCGATCTGCACGCTGCTGAAGAGATAGAACAGGCGATCTTGGAGCTCGGCCCCGAGACGGTTGCGGCGGTCGTTCTCGAACCGGTGCAGAATTCGGGGGGCTGCTTCGTACCCATGGAAGGTTATTGGCAGCGGGTCAGGGAGATCTGCGACAAGTATGGAGTCCTGCTGGTCAGCGACGAGGTGATCTGTGCCTTCGGCAGACTCGGAACCTGGTTTGGGGGCCACAAATTCGACTACGTGCCAGACATGATCACGTTCGCCAAAGGAGTCACCTCTGGCTACGCACCTCTCGGTGGCGTCATCACCCGGCCACACATTGCCGACACGGTTCGTGAAGGCGGAGAGATCTTCTGGCACGGCATCACGTTCGGCGGACATCCTGTCTCCTGCGCGATGGCACTCGCCAACATCGAGGTCCTCGAGTCGGAGGGCATCGTCACCCATGCGGCTGCACACGAAGCTCTGTTCCGCTCGAAACTCGAGACGTTGCTCGACCACCCGATCGTTGCTGAGGTCAGGGGTACCGGCTACTTCTACGCCATTGAACTGATGAAGGACCCCGAAAACGGCATTGCCTTCTCCTCCGAAGAGGCAAATGAGCTCGTCGGAATACTGAAGCCAGCCCTGCTTGAGATGGGCCTCATTGCACGCGCCGATGGCCGCGGTGCACCGATTATCCAATACTCGCCGCCGCTGATCGCTGGACCGGATGAATTCGACATCATCGTCGACGTGTCGCGTCGGGCCCTCGACCAAGCCTGGGCAGAGGTGAACGCGTGACGACTGTCGGGGTGCCAACAGAGACAAAGACACATGAACGTCGCGTTGCGGTCACCGTGGCTGGTGTGGAGGAGCTGATAGCCCACGGTGTCGATGTCCTCTTCCAATCCGGGGCTGGCCTTGGGTCCGCCATGGGCGATGCAGAGTATTCCGCGGCGGGGGCGACGATCGTACCCAACGCCGAAGCTGCCTGGTCGGCCGATCTCGTCTGCAAGGTCAAGGAACCGCAAAAAGACGAATTCCAGTTCCTGCGCGAAGACCTGACGCTGTTCACATACCTGCATCTTGCCGCGTATCCAGAGGTCGCCGAGCGACTTCGCAGCTCGGGAACAACAGCGATTGCCTACGAGACAGTGGAGGTCGACGGCGAACTTCCGCTGTTGGCGCCAATGAGCGAAGTCGCCGGGCGACTCTCCGTTCAGGCGGGAGCAACCCATCTCGAGGCGCCCAACGGCGGCAGAGGAACAATGTTGGGGGGCGTTCCCGGCGTTGCGCCGGCGAACGTCACCGTCGTTGGTGGTGGGCATGTCGGCTGGAATGCAGCGAAGATCGCCGCAGGAATGGGAGCGAACGTGACCATCCTCGATGTCAACGTGGCACGGCTCCGATATCTCGATGACCTGCTCGCAGGTCGGATGACGGTTATTGCGAGCAACCGGCGAGTCGTTTCGGATGCTGTCATGACCTCGGATCTCGTAATCGGTGCGGTGCTAGTGCCGGGTGCTCGAGCTCCACATGTGATCACCGAGGATCACATCAGGTCCATGCCGAAGGGATCCGTGGTCGTCGATGTTGCGATCGATCAGGGCGGTTGTGTTGAGACCAGCCGTGAGACATCGCACACAGAACCAACGTTCATGCTCCACGATGTGGTTCACTACGCCGTCGGCAACATGCCGGGAGCGGTACCGCGAACGTCAACGTTCGCGTTGACAAACGTCACGACCCCCTATCTTGTGACCCTTGCAGACCACGGCGTCGACGGCGCGATCGAGCGACGCCCGGAGCTCGAATCGGGTGTCAACGTCCGGGGAGGCACCTATACCCATGCCGCCGTAAGGGAAGCGCTCACAACAGACTTGATGGAGACAGCATGAAGCTGGACGAAACAGACAAAGCGATCATCGATCTCCTCCAGTCCGACGGGCGCATGCCCTTCTCAAGCCTTGGACCCCAAGTTGACCTCTCGCCCGCCGCTGTGAGACAGCGAGTCCTGCACATGATCGACGAAGGAGTGATGCAGATCGTCGCAGTCACGGATCCGACGACACTTGGGTTCACGGTGCAGGCTCTCGTTGGTCTCAACATCGACGGAGATCTGGACAAGGCAGCAGAGATAATCGCTGAGATCGACGAAGTGGACTACGTCGTGATCGTGGGCGGACGGTTCGATATTCTCATCGAGTTGGTTGCGGAGAACCATGATCATCTGCTGGTGATCATGAATGAGGTCCGCTCGCTCGACTCGGTTCGCACCAGCGAGCTGTTCACCTACCTCAGGTTGGAGAAACAGACATACAACTGGGGCACGAGATAGAGGCTGGCATGTTCGATTCCACGCAAAAGGGGTTCACGCAGTGAATCACCCGTGGTCGCCCGTCGGCGAGATCACCATGCTCCAGATTCAACGCCATGTGATGACCGACAAGGGGACGTACGAAACTGATGCCCTCGTCGAGTGCGACCGGTTGAGGCTCACTCCGGAAGGTGTCTACGGATTCTCACAAGGCGCGTGGATCGTCGACCGCCATCATCGGCACCACCCGGACGCCAAGTACTGGCATGCGGACGAGGTTCTGTCGTTCGGCTTCAGCTCACACTACGAACACATGTGGGACATCTTCCGTCGAACGGCCCCGGGGCGCGCCGGTGAGAACATCATTGTGGATGCGCATCAGATGATGGAACACGACGCAATCGCTGGTGGCCTCAAGGTGGAGACCGCTCAAGGCGCGGTTGAATTCAGATCTCCACAGATTGCTGAACCCTGTGTCGAGTTCACCAGGTACATGACGAATCGCCCAGACGCCGATGCAAGAGAGCTACAACCGTCGCGCGAGAAGCTCCGCAATGGCGTGCGCGGATTCGTCGTAGGGGTCGACCACCCCCAGCCGTTCGACATCTCGCTAGGGGATCGACTCCTAGGGAAGTCCACCTAGAGGCAATCACCCCGAACTAGCCGTAGATCGTTCTCAGAACCGCCATGGCATCGGCAACGATCTCATCATCTGACAGTCCCTCGAGTCTGTCCGCCGCGGAGGCAGCGTGGAAGCACATGACGATCGGCTTCCCCGTGACAGATTCGAGGTCGTACCACTGCGCCCACTCTCCTCGTCCATCGGCGATATAGCCGAATGAGTCGACATCTTGGTCCCAGAATGCGTACGGAAACTCGAGCACGACCTTGTCCAGCAGACCCATACCGAAGCGGTCGATCGCTCCCTGCTTGTTCGGAGGAATTGGCGGTGAGAACACGACTCCTTTTGTCTTCAGGACACCGAGCGGCAATGTGACGACCACATGGTCGGCCCGATGCTCCTGTCCGGCAAGGTGGAGCACTACTCCGTCATCT
>Ga0255048_10002951_pt1 | contig 10562 bp, 17 predicted proteins | sample JV7_2_2_MG_FD_183619 | JGI IMG/M metagenome (GOLD analysis project Ga0255048, IMG submission 183619) | Seawater microbial communities from Jervis Inlet, British Columbia, Canada - JV7_2_2 | ecosystem: Environmental > Aquatic > Marine > Inlet | place: Canada: British Columbia | collected 2016-10-06
GTCGAAGGGCATAATGACATGGGTGGAGCGGTTGAAGACCGGGAAGACTCTGGTGCCGGCGCGGGCCCCGGGGTCGATCTCCATCTCGGCCTGCCAGTCGGCACCCTCGATACCTTTGCGGTAGCGCTTTGAGGCGATCGGCACCCACGTTTCATTCTTGCTCGGGTCGGCGGAGTAGTGGATCTGGATGACGCGGTAGTCCATGGAGGTCATCCAGGTCACCACGCCCTGCTTACCGGACCAGGAAGGTAGGAGCACCTCGCGGGTGCCGGGGATCTCGTCGTCCTCGCAGAGTTCGAAGAACACCCCGGCCTTGGCGGAGGAGACTGCGCGATATTTCCCGCCGCCCTCGATGCAGGGCTGGGCGGCGGCGAAGGATTCCCCGAAGGCTGGCTGGAAGGCCGATTCGTCCGAGAAAATGCCGGAGGGGGTATGGGAACGGACCTGATCGCCGCCCTCGGGAATGCCGAAGACGAGACTCTTTTGCCTGGGAAACTCGATCTTGCAGAAGTGGTTGAGGGCGGGGGCGCGCTTGCGCATCCAGGCGGGCAATCGTTCCCAGACGCCGAACATGCGCTTGACCATCTTGTCGGCGTCGGGCTCTTTCTTGGACTGGATGAGCCACAGTTGTCCCATGTGGAACATGGATTCGCAGAGGATCATGATGACGTTGATCCACGAGATCATGATCTGGCGGGACTTGGGTACCAGGATGAGGGGGTCGGTACCCCAGTGGAGGACGTAGTATTCGAGGTAGAGCTTGTCCTCTTCGAGCAACTTGAACGGGTTGGCTTTGTCGTGCTCGTCCTGGGTGAAGGCGTAGTGGGTGGTGAAATACCACCAGTCGCGCTTGCACTCGGCCCACTCGGCCTGGCGGAGCAGTTCGAGGGCTTCCGCCTTCTCGCCCGGTTCGGTGGCAAGCTGCAGGGCGGTCTTCAGGCGTTGAATGGTGTCACTCAGGAGTGTTCCTTGACGTATTCCTCGACGATGCCGATGGCCTTTTGCTCATCGAGGATGGGGCGTTTTGATCCGGAGAAGAGCTTGGCGAGTTTGTGGACGTCGAGCCCCTCGTGGGTGACGTCATGGAGAAACTCGAGGTCCTTGCCGCCGAAGAGTTTCTTGATGGCGCCCTCGAGCGGTGCCATGAGGGACCAGGGGATCTCGCGGGGCATGTTCTCCGGGATCCGATAGCCGGTCCTGCTGCCGGCCACGGCGGTGTTCTTGTGGTGCATGCACACCCGGAACGCCCTGGCTGGCTCTGGTGCCTTCTCTTTGGCCTTCTTGGCTTTCTTTTCGGCCCTGGCCTTCTTCTTGGGCTTTTCGTCACCGCCCAGACCAAAAATGTCGTCTTCGGTCATCCGAGTAACTCCTCGTCTTCGTGACCCGTGGGGTCTTCGTCCGGTTCGAATGTTTCGTCCTGATCGTGCTGGACCAGTTTCAGCGCCTTCTTGGACGCCTTCTCCTTCTTGCGGCGGCCTTCCAGGCGCTCCAGCAGCGCGGTAGCGGCCTCATCGAGGTTGCCGGCATCCTCCTCGATCACCTCGATCTTCTGGACCTCGAGCCCGAACATTTTCTGTAGCTGCGCGAGGGCCCGCTGGATCTCGGTCGGGGTGGTGGCGTTGTCGATCATGAGCAGGTGCAGCGCGGCCTGGGTGTCGCGATTGCTGAGATCGGGATTTTCGGTGATCTTGTCGCGGTAGGTGTTGATGAGTGGTTCAAGGGACTGCTTGAAGCGGGTGACGCCCTTGAGGCCTTCGGACGGTTTGGGGATGCCGTATTTCATCATGCCCTCTTTTCTGAGGTGGTCGACCACCCCGGGTAGGAAGAGGTTGAGCTCGTCCTGGGAGCAAGGCACGTTGGTGCGCAGTTTCTTGCGGATCTCGGAGCGCCTGCGGCTGAGTATCTCTTTGGGGATCTCTCCCGGGTAGATGACGACGTTATCGCGTCGCACCCGCATATTGAAGTCGGAGACCCAGAGGGGATCGGGCGGGAGCCCTAGTCTCTCTCGAGCTTCACGGGGGGTACAACGATGTTTTCGTTCTTGGCTTTGAAGAGGTCGGCCCAATGGTCCATATCCGTGCGGGTCCAGCGATCGGCAGTGCCGCGGTTCAGGTCGGCCTCGATCCGGTCGAGGCGGTAATCGATGGAGACCAGGCGGCGGTCGAGGGAGATGGCGACGCCAATGATGACAACGAGGAGGGAGATGGCGGCGCCGAGGGGGATGAGGGTGGTGCGGGAGAGAATTGGTGGTGCTTGTGCCGGCGGTGCCCCGTTGGCCATGCTTTTCCCCAAAAGTTGCCGGCCTGGGCCCCACGTCGCCATTGTGAAGACCCTGGCCGACCTCCAAACGATTGGAGGCCTTATTCCACTTGTCCAGGTTGTAGGAGTCAAGCAGATTGGCCAGGTGGGACAAAAAGTACCCCCGCCGGGGCACGAACTGGCTCAAGGATTCCCGGGCGGGGGCTCCGCCTGCGGCGGTTTCGATAGGAGGGGAATGAGATCCTTGCCGATCTCGGCGCCGGCTTCGAGGTAGAACCGCCATTTCCGCAGATCGAGCATCTCCTCTTTGAGGCGCGGGTCCTGCTCGCGGTCGTACATGGTCTGGCGGATGTCGATGGCGTAGTCGATCTCGATGAGGATGGCGCTGGTGGCCTGGTCGAGGAGCTTTTCGGCGCTTTGTGGGTTTTCGATGAGGGAGCAGGCGTAGCAGGCAAGAATCACCGTTGCGGCGAGCATGATGCCGGCCAAAACCCCTCGTGTGGTTTTCATGACTGATTTTCTCCCATGATTTTGACTTCGATGAGCCGGTAGAGGATCGAATAGGCCTCGCGCTCGTTGCCTTTCACGACGTCCCAGGCCAGGTACTTCTTCATGGCGAAGCTGCCGTTGGGCAGGCGCACCGGTAGTTCGAGCTCGGCGCCGGGGTTGCCTTGCGTCCAGCGGCGTTCGATCTCGCAGCCATCGTGCAGGACCAGCGTGGGCACGTCATTCCTCGGTATAGGGCGAGTAGAGTTGGTGGGCGACGGCGAAGAGGTAGTCGTGGAGGGCGATCCGATGGGCCTTGGCCAGTGAGCCGGCGAGCACCCCCTCGTCACGCTCTTTCAGCAGGTTATCGAGCACGAAGACCATGGCCCTCTCGTCCATTTTGAGGGCTTTCTTTGTGTCGGTATCCAGGACCCGGAACGTCATGGCCAGATCGTGCAAGGCCAGGCCCAGGGGGTTTTCGATGGCGTCTTGGATGGCGTCCACGGTCACACGGTCTTCGGGGGTAAGGGAGGTTTCGGTTGCGGGTAGGAGCCCGGAGCGTTCGATGAGGTCTTCTTGGGACTCTGGAGTCTCTTGGGCGAGCAGGATGCCGATGATCAGGAAGGCCGCGGCGAAGGCCGCGAGGAAAATCAGGGTGTCCCGCATCTTGGTATTCATCGGTCGCCACTCTCCTCGTCCATGGCCTTTTCGGCCTGTTTCTGCAGTTTCTTGAAGTCCAACTTGCCATCGTGCATGCAATCAGGGTTGGGGATGATGGTAACCCAGCCGCCGTCGCACTCGTACTTGCAGAGGCAGCCGTTGGGGCCGGTCACGACGGGTGCCGAGCACCCTTGGATGTTGGGGCAACCCATCATTCGCCTCCCTTGGCGAAGAAGCCGAGGACGGTGCCGGACTTCTCATGGAAGGAGTTGCCCAGCCAGCGGAACCCTGGCTCGCGCGGTACATCACCCTCGGTCACCCACCGGATATCCTCCTCCACGGCAAACTTTGAGGAGCCGGTGAAGCGTTCCACCCGGATCATGACATCGTCCTCCATCATGGCCACCGAGTTGAGCATCCGGTCGATCTGCTGGCCGACCGTGGTCTCGGCGTCACTCAGTCGTTTTTCCATCGCTTCGATCCTTCCGATCATGTGCCACAGGAAGGCGGCGTTGAGGAGCATGGCGGCCACCAGGATCCAGAACATCCACCACAGCATACGGGTTTTCCGCACCGCCCACCTCCATTGAGGTGATAAGGCGCAAACGGGCCGCCGCATTTCATGCGTTTTTCCACTCGTCGGGATCTCCTAGCAAGTTTTCTTTGCCGGCAGCGTCTGCTGCCTCCTGCATGGCATCGCGGACCGAGATGGCGGTGCAGGCCAGCAGGGCACACATATCCGAGATGAAGGAGTCGAGGATGCGCAGCGGGGTATCGTCGACCTCACCCTTGGAGTCGGAGACGCTGTTCAGCACCTGGTTCTGGACGACGCCACGGTACTCGGAGAGCCCGAAGCCGGCGATGGCCCAGAGCTGGCAGAGTGGTTCATCGGGCATGTTGCCGATCGAGGTGATGCAGGCCTCGTCGGGTGGCCTATCCTTGTACTTGGACTTCACATGCCGGCGGATCTCGTCGATGATTTTTTTAGGGGTCTTTGGCGGTCTTGGTTTGTTGTTCTTGCTGACCATGTCGGCGGATCCTTTCGATTCTGCGCGCGTGGCAGCACCACACGCAGTTGCCATGTTTGGGGAGATGACCCGGGGTGCCGGAGTGGTTGACGAGGTGGTCGATAATCTCGACCAGCATCTCGTAGGAGTGAAGACGCCCCGGGGGGGATCCTCCAACCGGATGACGCGGATCGGGACCTGAGTCTGCCGACCCCCCGGGGCCGTGAGCCAATGATCCGCTCCCAGAATCGCTCATGGTCCGCCCTCTTGCAATCCCCTTCTTGGGTTCTACCATGATTTCTCCTTCTTCGGTCTTCACCGAGGCCGACCCGAACAGACGCCCCCGGAGCCCCCTCGCCCTGGGGGCATTTTTTATGGGCGAATTTGCCATCTCGCCCGCGGTGCGTTTGAAACACACACGCCACAGGCAACAATCGGAATTCCAATGCGGTTGACCTCTTCATTGAGGTTGACGCTCCCACAAAACGGGCAGGGCTTGAGGGGGTCTTCTTTGGCCGGCTCCGGGTCGATCTGCATCTCGGCTTGCCAGTTCGGCTTGGTGCTGACGATGGCGCCGTCGAGTCTTTTGAGGACTGTTGCGTGGCGGTGGTGGGCATCTTCGATATTGCCCAGTCGCTCCTTCACCCCGTCCAACCGCCTCCGGAGTCCTTCACCTTGCAGTTTCAGGCTGGAGATGTCACCCTCTCGGAGTTTGATACGCCCGCTCATCGCGTCGGCCTCGACCTTGAACCGATCCATCAACTGCTGGCCCTTGGTGCTCATGGCGAGGTTGACGCCGTCGCGCAGGTTTTCGATCGCCCGGTCGTGGTTTTTGGTCTTGGCGTCGAGTTGCCGCAGCTTTTCGGTTTGGTTGTCGAGCCGTGTCTTGCTGCCCTTCTGCAACTCCTCCTTCACCGACTGAATGTGGCGGTCGCGGTTGAGGGCCATGTTGCTGACCGTGTTCCTCACCGCGACGATCTGTTCCTCGAGTTCATCCACGCGCTCGTAGTGGACCCGGTCTTTCATCTCCTGGCGCAGTTGGCGGAGGATCTTGAAGGGGACAACGCCCTCGTTCTTCCACACCATGTGGCAAGAGGTGCATAGGTGGTACTCCTCATGCTCTCGGGCGCATAGGCTTTCAGCAAGCAACGACGCCTTCTCGCCACACACCTCGCACTTCTTTTGCTCTTCCATGTTCGCCTCCTTCTTCAACCTCGCCTTGATGTCCAGGTCGTTCCACATGCCCCACACGCTGACTTTTGCCATCAACAGCGCTCCTGATCACCTCTCCTTAGCCCTTTGAAGGCCTCGAGCAGCCGATCGGGCTCGCTCAGCAGGTCCTTGGGTATCTCGCCGCGGGTGATCATGGCGGTATCGACGAACTCGTGGGTGAGCGCGGGGGTGAGTCTTAGCACCCGGGCCCAGCGCAGCAGGGTCTTGTACTCCACCGGCTGCATGCCCCTCATCAGCCGCGAGATATAGGTCTGGCTATTGCCCACCGCGGCGGCGAACTCGGTCTGGTTCTTGAACCTGGTTTTGATGAGCAGGCGCAGGGTGGTGTGGAAGGGGGTCATCAACACGTCTCCCACCAGCGCAGCGGGAACTTGGCGTCGTGGCAGCGGTCCTTGTTGACACCAAAGCACGGCAAGCCCATCACCATCACCTGGCACCGCTCGAACGACGTCACCGAAGACGTCCGGCTCACAAACTCGCGCACGGGGTCATGATTCATTTTGCATGCCGCTTCCTGGTACGCTTCGGCAAGTCCGATTGGGGTCGTCGGGTAGCGCCACTGATACGATAGGTGCCCACAGTGCCCCATCACTCCTCCCAGTCTGCGCACGGTTCTCCGTGCACCTCTTTGCTGCAGCAGGCCTTGACCCGCCACTTACCGATCCTTGAGAAGTACACCTCGCCCCTCCGGCAGGCCGGGCACGGTACCAGGATGCCGGAGCGCTTCTGGCTGCGCAGGATGGCTCCGCGGATGGTCATGCGGCGTTCGCTCGGGGTGCTGGGGAGGGGTGGGGCGTGGGTCATCAGTACCTCGTCACCTCAAGGGTGAAAGCTGTGGTTTGCCAGGCCCAGGAAGGGTCAGCAGCGCAGCGCCGAGCCCTGCAGCGCTCGGCTGAGCAGGGCCGTGCCCCGCAATGCCAAGCTCTGGTATGCCCAGAATTGATTTTCAGTGTGTGATCGCGATCAAGCACTTTTGTCGCCTTGCGGCGAAAGCTGTGGTTTGCCATGCAGAGCACGGCTCGGGTTCGCTATGCCAAGCCGAGCGATGCCCGGGTATGCCGTGCCAGGCTTTGTATGGCTCGGGATCGCCACGCATAGCATGGATTGGTTTCATTGATCGACTCGTGGTCGAAAGCCTTGGTTTGCCGTGCCCCGCACCGCCTTGCCTGGCTCCGCCTTGCTCTGCCGTGCCCGGCAGGGCATTGCCCCGCTCCGCCACGTATAGCCGTGGTTCGCATCGCCATGTTCAGTTGAACTTCTTGACTTCGGATTTGCCGTACCGTGGTCGCCAGGGCCCCAGGCCCTTGTAGCGGCAGGCGGTCTCCAGAAACTGCTTCATCTGGCTCTTCGAGGTCACTTTATCATCGAACTCGATGGTGAACTCGAGCGCCCAGTTCCGGAAGATCGGTCGCACCTTCATAATGCGCCGACCGCTGACCACCACGGACCTCCGGAACCGGTACTGATGATCCTTGAAGAGCTCGTCGATCTTGCTTGGACCGGGGTGGATCAAGGGCACCGAGTCGCCGGGCACGGTCGCCCCGGATTCGACGTCCTTGCCATTGCGCGTTGCGCGAGCCCCATCGCGCAAGAACGCCTCCAGGTTCTCGCACGGAATGCAGACGTTGTCATCGTCATTCGAGTAGACCCCGCCGAGGAACTCAAGATCCTCGATCCTGCGCATGTCGGCCTCGGTTTTCTTGGTCTTCTTGGCCGTCAGCTCCTTGATCTCCTTCACGATCGGGTCCAGCGGGTCCACCAGTCGATCGCTGTGCATCATGAGGGGGCTGATTCCCTCGACCCTCACCTTCACCGTCGTCACCTTCAACATCCTCTTCCTCCTTCGGTTTTGGCGGGAACAGCGGCGTGCTGCCCCGCCGGGTTGGCAGTAGCCGAATCCGGTTTCTTGCCTCCTGCGACCACGCCAGATGTGTCGCCGTCACAAACGTCTCCCGCTCGAGCGCCCGCCGCTCCGAACTTTCCAGCTTGGTTGGGTCCACTGTCTGGGTCAGATATCCATGAGCCCGCCGCAGCTTGCCCATCGACGCCTGCCGGTACTTGGCCGAGTACGACGCCACCTCCTCCGGCATCAGCAACCGCAGCCCAAACCCCTCCGCCTTCACCGCCACCCCGAAGCCATCCCCGTCCACCCAGTTCCTCTCGATGAACTCCCGCAACTCCATCATCTTGAAGCGATAGCCCTCCTCCTCCCGATCTACCCCGTAGATCGACTCGATCCGCTTCGGAGCAATGAAGTCCCCCCGCTCCAGCTCCTCCGGATCCAGCGGAAACGGCTTCCGCGGCACCCGATCCACCCCGACCTCCTCGGACATCACTTTTCCTCCTTCTGGTTGGCAGATGGTAACCTTAAGGATCACCGTGTCAACCTCTCCCACAAAACCCGGAACGCATCCGCCACCACCAACCGCGCCAAAAACGGGGAATTCGCATCACCACCCCCTACCGTTGTACCGCGGTGACCTTCCGGTTGCACGCTGGCAACTATGGGATGTCAAGGATGCGGCGCTGGGGGAGGTTAACCCCACAACCCCGCCGGCTCCTTCCGACCCACCGTCCACGCCCGCACCCGAAATCCAGGACCCGTCGTGATCCCATAGACCCGCTCAAATTTCATCCCCACCCCGCTCGGAAACTGCGCAACCTTGTGGTGCAACACCCCCACCTTCCCCCCAGGCGCCAGCACCCTCGAGAGTTCATTGCACAGCTGCTTCAACGCCGGCTCGTTCGTCCCGTACAACTCCCTCGCCCAACCCTGCGAGTACGGCGGATCACTCATCACCCAACGAAATGACCCGTCCCGAAACGGCAAATGCAACCCGTCCGCCACCACCTGAGGACCTACCTCCGCCCGAATGTCTACCGTTACCCCGCTCCGTACCGATCCACTGCAAACATGCAACACCTGACCCTCTCTACCACCGCACCCAAGAGTCCGCGATGCCCACCGCAAAAAACCCTTCGGGTAGCCACCACCATCCTTAAATACCCCCATCTCCACGCATTCCACCACGTTCCAAAATGCCGGGTGACCCGTCTTCCGCTTCCAACTCATAAATGCCCCCTGGGTTGCTGGAGGGTAACCTTGGTGGCTGCGAAATGCTAGCTCCCTGAGGGAAGTCAGTCAGATTCCTCATTCCCGCGCTGTTTGAGCTCGCGCGTGGCACCATCCTCACCATCCCCCTTGAGCACCAACTCGCCAAACTCCTTCCGCGCCCGAAGCATCGCGTCGTCCAAGGTCTCACTGTCACCAAGAATGACCCCACCACGAAGAACCTCGCACGCCTCCGTGTACACCCGGCGAGCGCTCTCCCGCGCCGGCGGATCAAACATCGATACAACTCCCAGCGCTGAAATGATCTGGCAAAGATAGCTAAGACGCTCGCTCATCAGAAAGATGTTCGAGTCAAGTGCTTCCCAGTCACGGTCAGCCATCAATATCTCCTGCCCGGGTTGTACCATGGACACCTTGGTATAGCAAGGACGCGGTGGGGAGAGGGGAAGGTACTAGAGTGGATACCGAACATTGGGTTCCCGTGGAGCACCGGGGGCCTTGCGGATGCGTCTCATTCCTTCCCTGGGAGCGAACACGATACGCACGCCAAGGGCTTGAGGATTGGCTGTAAGCGCGTCGGATTTGAGGCAACCGAGGACTCGCCCGGGGGAACGGATGGGCAGAGAGGCGATATGGGGGCTCACCTACCCTATCAGGATAGAAGCGGGGCCCGGGAGACGGGGCCGGGATAGGGCAATCCGCCGGGAGGGGGTTCGTGGGTTGAGTGCGTGCCGGGGCGGCGGCCAAAAGGTGCGCTACCAGCGCGTGCGGATGAAGAACATTCTGTCAGTTGGCCCGTTTGTTTCACTACCCTACTAACCCACTAACCAACCACCAAACTGCCCACTAACCCTGCATATAGGACACTGGACAGTCCCAAGGCAAGAAGAACAGGGTAGCAGTAGTCTCCCTTCGGGCTCGCCACGCCTCGGCTTTGCCTCGCCTCGCCCGCCCGCACGCCCTTAGTGTATGGGAAAAGAAAGGTGTAGGGAAGCGGGAAGTGTAGGGTTGACTGGGTAGAAACCGGCGATAGAAGTAGGGAAGGGGTTATCGGACGGATGGCCCACGGATGGAGACATGACGATGAAGAGGTTGATTAGTAAGGCGCAGTTGGTGGCGCATGTCGCTAGTACGGAACTCGGACGGTATGCCATTAACGGGATTCAATTTGATGAGAACGGTGCGGTGAGTACGGACGGACGGTGTTTGATGGTGGTGCCGTATCCGGATGCATTGCTGGAGGATTATCCGGAGTTGCCCGGCGATGCGGTAGCGTCGGATGATTCACCGGCCTTGGTGTCGTTGGAGACATGCAAGCAGGCGGCGAAGGGGATTCGGCGGTATTCTGCTCGGCCGATCCTGGAATGTGCATTGCTGGAGAGTACCGGGGTGAACGGTGCTCCTGGTCGCGCGCACATTCGGTCAACGGACCTGGAATCGGTCCAGGAGCAGAATACTCTCCAGATCGAAGCGGAATTCCCGGACTACAAATCGTTGACCGAGGGGGACCGCGGGGAGTGCATCCGGGTGACGTATGGGGTTTTGATTCTCAAGAAAATCCTGGATTCTGCCAAGCGGGCGGGCGGGGACAATATCACGCTCGAGATTCCCGCGCCCACCAAGAAGAACCCGAAGCGACCGACCGAAAGCTCCTCCGGCTTCAAGATCACCGAGATGGGTGACGATGGTTGCGTGGTTGCGGGTGTTGCGCATGGCGCAATCATGCCGGTGTCGGTCTGATGAGCACCGAAACCGTCGACGCAGAACGCATTCTCAACGCTCTTCCGCAGTTCACCGGCACCCATCAATGGTATCGGCACTGGACCGGGGCCCTAAACCACACG